>ENA-UEQP01000458-UEQP01000458.1-human-gut-metagenome-genome-assembly--contig:-NODE-458-length-45482-cov-4.449532_pt1 | contig 45482 bp, 36 predicted proteins | sample MGYA00242951_ERZ507951 | MGnify/ENA primary metagenome ERZ507951 (study PRJEB26167, sample SAMN06115539) | human gut metagenome | host: Homo sapiens | place: China:Shanxi | collected 2015-11-18...
GTTCATCGTGCCTGCCATGGGGAGCCATGGTGGAGGAACTGCTGCGGGGCAGCGAGCGGTACTGGCTTCATGTGGCATCACGGAAGAGAGCATAGGAGCGCCGATCATCGCAGGAGAAGAAAGCGTTCGTATCGGCACCAATGCCGCTGGCGTACCGGTGTATTGCGATGCTGCTGCCTGGCAGGCGGACTGGCTCATCCCCATCAACAGGGTCAAGCCCCACACCCAGTTTCACGCTCCGACAGAAAGCGGTCTTTTAAAGATGCTGGTCATAGGCTTCGGTAAGGCCAAGGGGGCCGCCACTATACATGGTCACGGCACCAGGGGGCTGGCGGAATATATTCCGCTCAGCGCGGAGGTTTTTCTGCAGTCCGGAAAGGTACTTTTTGGTCTGGCCGTAGTGGAGAACCAGAGGCACGAGACCGCCCTCGTGCGCGCGCTGATGCCTGAAGATTTTTTCCCCGAGGAAAAGCGTTTGCTCTGCACGGCACGCCAGCTGATGCCTCGCCTTCCTGTGGAAAGCTTGGATCTGCTGATCCTGGATCGTATGGGCAAGGATATCAGCGGCCCGGGCATGGACAGCAGTGTCACTGGGAGGATCATGGCCAACGGCGAGCCGGATCCGCCTTTCCCCAGGATATCGCTCCTGGCGGTGCTGGGGCTGACGGAGGCTTCACACGGCAATGCCGTGGGCGTAGGGCTGGCCGACCTTATTTCTCATCGTCTCTGTCAGGCCATCGATGTACAGGCTACCTATCTAAACAGTATTTCAGGCGGTTTTCCCGTACAGGGAAAGATCCCCATGGTTATGCCTGACGACAGACAACTTCTGCAAGCTGCCGCCGTATTGCTTGGAGCGGAGTCCCTGGCGGATCGTCGTATCATCCATGCCCGGGACACGCTGCATCTCGAGGAACTTGAAGTTTCCACTGCCGTATTGCAAGAACTGGAGGGACGCACGGATCTGGAAGTATTGCGTCCTCTGGCCCCAATGGCCTTTGACTCCAATAACCTTTTGCTACCGGTGGAATATTTATGAGCAAGACGACGTCTGGCAAAGAAAAGTGGCATCCTCAAGATCTGTATCTTTTTTTACGCGAGGAGATCCTCTCTCAGAGACTGGAACCCGGCGCTTCCCTGTTTGAGCGCATGATTGCCGAACAGCACGGGCTGAGTCGAACGCCGGTGAGGGAAGCCCTTCTCCGACTGGAGGCCGAAGGCCTAGTCAAACGCTATCCCAAAATGGGGATGGTCGTTGCGGAGTTGAGTCTCAGGGATGTCATGGAATCCTTTCAGATTCGTCAATTCATCGAGCCGCCGGCAGCCGCCGAAGCCGCTAAGAAACTCCGCCCCGAGCCTTTGCGCGAGCTGCTGGAACAGTTTGAGGCCATGGGGGAACCGACGCTGACTGAAGGGCACGATGAAGAGCTGTTCGCGCGCCATAACCAGCTGGACACCAAGATGCATGATCTGATCCTGGCGGCCCTCGGCAACCGTCGTCTCATGGATTTGATGGATAACATGCGCAGCATTTGCCGGCGTGCACGCAATTTGGGGACTCCTATCCGTTTCGCGGAAAGCCGTGAAGAACATATCGCGATTTTAAAGGCCCTGCTTGCCGGCGATAGCGAATTGGCTCGGCAGACGATGAATACACATCTTGAGAATACGCGGCACAGGCTGATCTTGGCCGTATGATATGGCCCCCGCAGGGGGAACAGGAGGCGTTCGGCATGAAATCCAGAATCATGAAAGTTCTTGATGTTGTCGTGGCTCTATACTCAAACACGGATCTCATCAGGAAAGGAAACTATTTTTCCTTCACGGATGTGGAGTCACTTCATTCCGACTTTCAGACCATCGAGGACATTGTCGCTGATGTCCCCGTGGATGGGACCCTCATCATCCTTGACATGCCTTGTGCACCAGAAGTGCACGCTGCCGGGGATACCGTAGTGGTGCGGGGACCATTTGGCCAGCTTGAAGAAGCCATGCCGGACAAACGCTATACATTGTTGGGCAATCAGGGATTACTGTATCGCTTCCTTCTATACCAGCTGGAGAAGAAATATGGCATTTACAGCTTCCACGCCAACGCGCTTTACCACCGGGAGCGGAATGAACTCTTCGTCGTTTTTGGCGGCGCTGCTTCAGGCAAAAGCCCTGCCCTGATGGCAGGGTTATGCAACGGGCTCGAGGTGGTCGGTACTGAGCTCGTGCATTTTCGTTTGAGCGAACAAGGGTACACCTTTTATCCGAGCTCCTGCATGGACAATATCCGTCCAAGCTGCGTGTGGGAGGACTTCCCCGAACTGCTGGACAGACTGGATGTGCCGGATCCCCGCGGCTTTTCTTCACCGAGTTCCAAGTACTTGCTGAACATGCAGGCCTTCAAGACCAAAGGCCCGATAGAAAATCCCCGTTTGCGGCTCATCATCCCCAAGGTAGAGGCCGGACGTTCGCCTGTCATTTCGGGCAGGATCCTTGATGAAGGCGCCAAGACAAAAGCGCTTTTCGATAATCTTTCTGAAAAGATAGGCGCATCATTCACTATGTATAACTGCATGGCCTGCAACGGGTTCGACTGTTTGGAACTCAGCCGGAGACGATTGACGGCCGCCGGGGCCCTTCTGGAAGCCGCAGGCTCCCCCGCTGTGGAGACCTACCTTGCGTCGCCGCGTTATTTTCTGGAGGTATTGCAATGAGCAGCTGCCTTATGCCCATTTGGGGAGATGTGTTGACCGGACTCGGTATCCATCGTGAAAGCAAGCCTCGCCGGAGCGGTTTGACGTGTGTGCTCGACAAGCATCTCGGCATTGAAGGGACCAAGGAGTTGATCAGCGTGGCCGGTCCGTACGTAGACGTCGTCAAGCTGACTTCCCTGACATCTGCATTTTATGACCCAGATGTGCTGCGGGGCAAGATCCGTTTGCTGCGTGATGCGAATATCGATGTCTGCGCGGGCGGTACATGTACCGAAGTGATGTTGTGGCAAAAGGTGTATCCGGCATTTCTGGCCAAGGCCAAGCAATGGGGTTTTACGGGGGTCGAGATCTCCGACGGGACCATCGAAATGCCCGATGCTATGCGTCGCGAGGCCATCGACCGAGCCCTTGAGAGCGGATTCCGTGTTTTCAGCGAAGTGGGCCGTAAGGAATGGTCGCCGCAGACAGGGCTTGAGGATTTGGTATCCGATCTCAAGCGCGATCTTGCCTGCGGCGTGGATAAGGTCATCGTGGAAGCCATGGAAATAGGTCAGAGCGTGGGGATCATGGATGCCGAGGGCAACCCCAGCGAAGAAGGCCTCAGAGCACTTACCGAGGCGGCTGGTGGGCCGGAAAGGATCATTTTTGAAGCTCCGCTCCGCCATCAGCAGGAGATCTTCATTGACCGGCTCGGTACCAATGTCAATTTGGGCAACATCCCCCCCATGGAAGTCCTTGTCGTCGAGGCCACGCGCTGGAAGACGACAGGCATTCCCTTTATGACGGCCTATAGCGCCAATCCGACGGGGGCCTGATATGGATTGGACGATTAATATCCAGTTGCTTTTTACGGGCCTGGCCATGGGGTCCATCTATGCTCTCATAGCGTTGGGCATCGTCCTAATCTATCGGGCGGCGGACATCGTCAATTTTGCCCAGGGGGAACTGGTCATGCTCCCGGCTTTTGTAGCGGTGTACATGCTCAATTCCTGGGAGCTCCCTGCCTATGTCGTTTATCCGCTCGTGATTCTCTTTATGGGGGGCGTAGGCTATGTTTTTGAAAAGGTAGCCTATTATCCGCTTAGAAACAGGAGTTTCCTTCCTGTCATCATTAGCACCATCGGTGTTTCCATCTTTCTGAAGAACAGTGCCCAGTATGCCTTCGGGGCCTTGCCTCTTGTCATGCCCCGCCCGACCGATGTCGATTTGTTCGTGATTGGGGATATCGTGATTGATCCTCAGTACATCATTATCATCGTCACCACAGCCATCCTCCTTGTGGCGCAGCACTTTTTCTTTGAGCGCACCATGCTTGGGAAAATGATGCAGGCCACAGCCCAGGACAAGGAAGCTGCACAGCTGATGGGCATCCCGATTGCACGGATGATAGCCATCACCTTTATCTTCAGCACCATGCTGGCATGTGTGGCTGGTCTGCTGGTGGGGCCGCTTTTCTACGTCTCCAAGGAGATGGGGGGCATGGCCGGTCTGAAGGGGTTTTGCGGCGCAATCATCGGAGGGTTTGGTTCCGTGTCCGGTGCCATCCTTGGTTCATTGTTCCTGGGGGTCATGGAAGTCTATCTGGCATTCTATGTGTCCACAGCCTACAAAGACGCCTTTGCCTTTATCATCATGATCATGGTGCTGCTGTTCTGGCCACAAGGCCTGTTTGGAGAACGCATTGCCCAGAAGGCCTAGGAGGGCGCATATGAACAGAAGCTTGCATCAGTACTTCTATGTCCTAGGGGCGATATGCGTCATTTTCCTTATCCCGCACATCGTTTCCGAAAATTATTGGCTGAATTTACTGAATCACTGCTGTGTGATGAGCATCGCCTGCTTGGGATTGAACATTCTCCTGGGCTACACGGGCCAGATCAATCTGGGACAGATGGCCTTCGTGGGGATCGGTGCCTATACCTCGGCCCTGCTTACGGTGACTTTCGGCATCCCCGTATGGCTTGGGATGCTCTGCGGTGCGGCCATGGGGGGGATCTGCGGCGTCCTGCTGGGCGTTCCCAGTCTGAAGCTTTCCGGTCATTATCTTGCAGTGACGACCATCGGCTTCGGTTTCATTGTCCAGCTCATTCTCATCAACTGGATAGAAGTGACTCACGGATCGGACGGTATTCCACAGATTCCTGTCCTCGACCTTTGCGGTATCTCCTTTGATGACGAAGAAAAGTATTTTTACTTTTCCGGCAGTATGGTCGTTCTACTCACATGGGCCATTACCAGGCTCAAGGATTCACGTATAGGACGGGCGATGCTTGCCGTACGCCAAAATGAGATGGCAGCAAGCACGAACGGCATCAACGTGACATCCTGCAAGATCGTCTCCTTTACCTTGTCATCGGCATGCGCGGGCCTGGCGGGTGCCATGTTCGCTCACGGCGGTGCGCATTATATCAGTCCGGATACGTTTTCCTTTGAGCAGTCCGTCCTTTTGCTGGCCATGACGGTCCTGGGTGGGGACGGCTCTGCTTTGGGGGCAGTGTTTGGCGCTACCCTGCTGACGTTGCTGCCTGAATCCCTGCGTTTTCTGCAGGAATCCTACATGATGTTTTTTGCCGCGGCCATTGTGCTGATCATGATTTATATGCCCGGTGGCATTGCCAATTTGCTGGTACAGCTTCCTCAGGTACGAGCTTGGCGCAAGCGACGCCAGCAAGACATGAGCCGAGAACTGGAGAAAGAAGAGGGCAAGCCGGTATGTCTGGAAAAGCCGTTGCAAAGGGCGTGCCCTGACAATCAGGTGCTGCAGATCCGGGATCTTGCCATGTACTTTGGCGGCATCAAGGCTGTCGATGGGCTGAGCATGAGTGTCGGGCGGGGGACCATCCATGCCCTGATTGGTCCTAACGGCTCAGGAAAGACGACAGTCATCAACATCCTCAGCGGACTGTACAGGCCTACCCGGGGAAGCATCTCCCTCTGCGGGCAGGAGGTCTCCGGTCGCCTGCCGCATGAGATCACCCGTCTTGGTATCGCCAGGACGTATCAGAACATCCGCCTTTTCGCCGAGATGACAGTGCTGGAGAACGTCATGGTTGGGCGGCATTGTCTGAGTCATGCCAATGTGTTCAGCAGTATTGTCCATACGGCTTCCCAGCGGAGAGAAGAGGCCGCCTTGCGGCGGCAGGCCATGGAGATGCTGCATTTCGCCGGTCTGACAGGCCTGGAAAATGAAGAGGCGGGCAGCCTTCCTTACGGTCGGCAGCGGATGCTTGAGATCGCCCGGGCCTTGATGGCGCAGCCGGAGGTCCTGCTGCTGGACGAACCGGCAGCAGGCCTCAATCCTTCAGAGACGGCGGACCTGCGTGAACTGTTGCAGCGCATCCAGGGAATGGGGATCACTATCTTACTGGTGGAGCATGATATGGAACTGGTGATGAACGTTTCCGATGTGATCACGGTGATTAATTTCGGCCGTAAGATCGCTGAAGGCAACGAGTACCAGGTGCGTACCCATCCTGAGGTCATCTCCGCCTATCTCGGCCAGGAGGAGTGCAATGCTGCGCATTGATTCACTTACTGCCACGTATGGTGCCGTCATGGCGCTTTCGGATGTCACGATACGTATAAATCAGGGGGAGATAGTTTCTCTGCTGGGAGCCAACGGCGCAGGAAAGACGACGCTTATCCGCGCCATAACGGGTCTGATCTCTCCCAAGTCAGGTTCTATTACCTTTCTGGATGAGGACATCACCGGCAGGCGCCCAGAGAAGATTGCTGCATTGGGAATCGCCTGCGTCCCCGAGGGACGGCATATATTTCCCGGCCTTAGCGTCGAAGACAATCTGCTTTTGGGCTCCATTTCCCGCGGAAAGGTACCTGCGGACGAAGTGTCAGCCGATATGGAGGAGATCTACCGGATCTTTCCTATTCTGGCGGAATTCAGAAAACGTCCTGGCTGGCAACTCTCCGGTGGACAGCAGCAGATGCTGGCCATAGGACGTGGTCTGATGGCACATCCCAAGCTCCTCCTTTTGGACGAGCCTAGCCTGGGGCTTTCTCCCGTCCTGGTGCAGGAGGTCTTCCAGGTCATCAAGAATATCAATGTGGAACGCGGTGTTACTATCCTGCTGGTGGAGCAGAACGCTAGGATGGCCTTGTCGATCGCCGCGCGTGCGTATGTGCTAACCACAGGATCCATCGTTATGGAGGATACCTCCTCAAATCTTATGGAGAATCCTGAAATGAAAAAACATTATCTTGGAGGTGCGTAGAAGAAGTGTAGGCGTGTCATGGAAGTAAAGGCATCATGAAGATGTATTTGTAACAAAAGGAGCTTCCTATGCTGAAAAAGATACTGCATGTATTGGTGGGTGTCCTGGGCATCTCCGTTTGTTTTTCTGGCAGTACGTTGGCTGCCGAGCCCGTGCTCATCGGCATGAATACTCCTGTCACCGGAGCAGCTGCCGGGGAGGCTGTCTATTTTATGAAAGCCGCCAAGCTGGCTGAAAAGCATGCCAATGCTGCCGGCTACAACATCAAGCTGCTGATCCAGGACAATCAGTCTACGAATCCCGGTGCGCTGGCTGCGCTTAACAAAAGCATAGAGCAGGATCATATTTTTGCCCTGCTTGGCCCCATCAAGAGTACACAGGTCCTTGCCATTTCTGACAGGGTGAAGCAGACCGAGCTGCCTACCCTGATTGGTGGGACCAATGTCAATCTGACGCAGCAGGGTAACCCCTGGCTCTTCCGTTGCCGCCCCGATGATTCCATCGTGGTCAAGGTCATGCTGAAATACATCAAGGAAGACATGGGCCTGACGAAAATTGCTGTGCTGCATGATGCCGATGCTTTCGGCACGGGAGGCGCCGACCTTATCGACGACCTGGCCCCCAAGGCCGGCCTGACAGTGGTCAAGCGTGAAAAGTACACGACGAAGGACAAGGACTACACCGCACAACTGCTGGCTTTCCGGGTGGCCGGGGCAGAAGTAATGATCCATTATGGTACGAATGCCGAGGATGTGGCCGTTTGCCAGCGGCAATATCGCCAGCTGGGCCTGCCCTATGCGTACATTGGCTCTCCCTCCAGTGCCGTCAAGGATACCATCCATCTGGCCGGCAAGGCCGCCGAAGGCATTCTGGCCATTGCAGACGCCACACCTGGGGGCAGTCCTGAATATACGGCTTATAGTGAAGCCTACAAAAAGGAATACGGTGAAGAGATGGATGCCTGGGCGGCGTGGAATTATGACGCGCTGATGATCCTTGCCAAGGCTATCCATGAGGTAGGGCCTGACAGGAACAAGGTCCGCGAGGCGATCCTGAATTTGCGGGATTACCGCGGTGTCTTGGGGATCTATAGCTTCTCTCCCAATGGGGATGGCCGCCATTCTGCCTGCGTGGTCGAGGTCAACAAGGGGCAGCCTGTGCTTAAGAAGGTCGTCACTGTCGACTAGCCCATATGGTCATAGGACCTGATTCAAACGATGTGCGTATCCCGGTGATTTTTTATCGGGATACGCAATTTTTTTAGAAAAAGGGACGTTCTTGCAGGCAGCAGGTATGGCCAGTGTCGTGCCATGCTGCCAGGTGGGGGACATCTGGCGTTTCAGGCATATCCTATGAAGCTCAACAGGGCAGAGCCCGTAAAGTACATGCTCCTGGTCTTTTTTTCACGAACTATCGGCGGGCTGATAGATTGAGAATTTTTTCCCAGATAGGTTGCAGGCAGATGTTCCGTTTTGTCATGAAAAAAGGAGTCTGCCATGCCTGAGCAAACCTCTGCCGGTTCCGGTTCGTTTTTGCAGTACCTGGCCGGGAACCTGCGCCGCAACGGACGCAGCCCCGTGCGTGTCTACACGGGCTTCGTCATCGCCTGGGCGCTCTTTTTCCTTTTCTGGACCGTGCTGCCGCCCTTCCCGGGCCTGACCCACAACGGCATGGCCGTGCTGGGCATCGTGCTCTGGGCCAGCGTCATGTGGGTCAGTGAGGCCATGCCCACGGGCATCACCGGCATCTCCATCCCCACCCTGCTGCTCATCACCCAGGCCATCCCCTGGCAGGGCGGCAAACCGCCCATGTCCATCATCTTTGCTGGGTTCACCAACCACGTCATCTGGCTGTGCCTGTTTGCCTTTTTGGTGGGGGCCGTCATGCAGCTGGTGGGCCTGGACAAGCGCATCGCCCTGGGCATCCTGGCCCGGCTCAAGGCCTCCAGCGTGGGCCGCGTCATCTGGGGCATGTTCTTCGTGAACATCGTGCTGGGCTTCCTGGTGCCCGCAGCCAATGCCCGCGCCGCCACCCTGCTGCCCGTGGTGCAGGGCATCTGCCGCCTGCTCGGTGATACGCCGGAAGAACGCGCCGCCAAGAAGGCCATCGTCATCCAGTCCCTGGTCTACGGCTCCATGATCTGCGGCATGTTCATCATGACCGCCCATCTGCCCAACATGATCATGGTGGGCATCTTCGACAAGGCGGGCTTCAGCAACCTCAACTACCTCAACTGGATGCTGCTGCAGGCTCCCTATCTGGGCATGTTCGCCCTGACGCAGGCCTGGATCCGCTGGCACTTCGGCACGCGCAAGGTGCACATCGCCGGCGGGGTGGAGGCCCTGCAGAAGAAATATGACGACCTCGGCCCCATGACCATGCCCGAAAAGGTGCTGCTGGGCATCTTTGCCCTGGCGGGCATCATGTTCATGACCGGTAAGGGCAGCTTCATCGCCGAGCTGCACCACCAGCCCCTGGGCGTCATCGGCCTGCTGGGCATGCTGGTGCTCTTTGCGCCGGGCCTCATGCCCTGTTCCTGGAAGTCCGTGCAGGAAAAGACCATCTGGGGCACCTTCCTGCTGCTGGGCGGCGCCATGACCATGACCACGGCCATGACCCAGTCCGGTCTGGCCCAGTGGCTGGCCGACCACATCCACGCCTGGGTGGTGGGCATGAGCTGGTGGCAGGCCATCCTGACCATGATGGTGGGCACGCACATCATCCGCCTGGGCATGCTCTCCAACGTGGCGGCCGTGGCCATGCTGGCGCCGGTGGTCTTTGCCATGGCGCCCAAGCTGGGCCTGCACCCCGTGGCCTTCACCATGCTGGTCTGTGACACGGACACCTTCGCCTACATCCTGCCCACCCAGATCACCGCAGCCGTCATCGCCCACGGGACGGACACCTTCTCTTCCACGGACTACGCCCGCGCCGGCTGGGTCTCCGTCTGTATCGCCATCGCCTACGGCCTGCTGGTCATGGCCCCCTGGTACGCTCTGTGGGGCATGCCCGTCTGGGACGCCAGCGCCCCCTGGCCCTTCTAGCTTTCCGCCGACCTGCCGGGGCGGTATGTCCCCGGCTCCAACAGCTTTTTACAGGAGAACATCATGGCCAACATCCCCGCGGCGCACATGCGCCAGTTCACCCCTGAAAACCTGGACGATATCGAGACCGTCGTCGTCGAGACCGACCTGCTCATCATCGGCGGCGGCAACGCCGGCTGCTTCGTGGCCACGGAAGCAGCCCTGGTGGACCCCAATGTCCGCGTCACCATCATGGAAAAGGCCGAGATCATGCGCTCCGGTGCCTGTTCCGCCGGCATGGACGCCATCAATACCTACATCCCCGAAGGCAAGACCCCCGAAGATCTGGTGCGCTGGAGCCGCGCCCAGGTGGGCGGCGGTCCCCTGCGTGAGGATCTGGCCCTCTCCAATGCCCGCGAACTCAACGAGTCCGTGGACGATCTGGAGCGCTGGGGCCTGCCCATCCTGCGCGACGAGCAGGGCCGCATCCGCTACCGCGGCAAGTGGGACATCTCCATCCACGGCGAGCAGCTCAAGCCCATCATGGCCGAGAAAGCCCTGGAGAGCGGCGCGGACGTCTACAACCGCGTGACGGCCACGGCCCTCATCATGCACGAAGGCCGCTGCACCGGTGCCATGGGCTTTGGCGTGCGTGACGGCAAGTTCTACATCTTCCGCGCCAAGGCCACGGTGGTCAGCACCGGCGGGGCCGGTACCCTGTACAAGTCCTATACGGCCGACAGCACCGACAGCGGCGCGCAGATCTGGATGTGCCCCTACTGCGTGGGTACGGGCTATGCCATCGGTTTCCGCCAGGGCGCCGAGCTCACCAGCCTGGAACAGCGCTGGGTGGCCACGCGCACCAAGGACTTCTGCGGTCCGGTGGACACCATCTCCGTGGGCTACGGCGCGCCCATCATCAACGCGCACGGTGAGCGCGTCATGAGCCGTTACGAACACCTGGGCGGGGACGCCGCGCCGCGCTACATCCGCGCCAACGCGCCTATGGAAGAATGGCTGGCCGGTCGCGGGCCCTGCTATTGCGACACCACCCACCTGACCCCCGAAACGGCCAAGGCCATGATGGAGGACTACCTCAACGAACGGCCTTCCTTCGTGCTCTTCCTGGCCAGCCGCGGCCAGGACGTCACCCGCGAGCCCATCGAGATCTACGGTTCCGACCCCTACATCCTGGGCGGACATACCGGCGGCGGCTTCTGGGTGGACATGCAGCGCATGACCACCATCCCCGGCCTGTTCGCCGCGGGCGAGACCGCGGGCGGCAATCCCAACAAGTTCGTGGGCGGCTGCTGCGCCGAAGGCAAACTGGCGGCCCGCGGGGCCATCGCCTACATGAAGGATCTGGAACTGCCGCCCCTGGACATGGCGGCCGTGGAGCAGGAAAAGGCCCGTGTCTACGCGCCCCTGCTGGCCCGTGACGAGGACGGCGTGCGCCCCGTGGAGATGAAGGAACGCCTGCAGCGCCTGATGGACGAATACGCCGGCGGCGTATCGCAGTTCTACCGCACCAACGAGGAGCGTCTGGACTACGCCCTGAAGCACATCGCCATGCTGCAGTCCCAGTTCGGCTATCTGCGTGCCCGCGACCTGCATGAACTGATGCAGGCCCACGAGACCATGGACAGGGTGGATGTGGCCGAGGCCGTGGTCCATCACCTCAAGGCCCGCAAGGAGACCCGCTGGGCCGGCTGGCAGACCCGTTCCGACTATCCGGAACGTGACGATGCCCATTTCGACTGTTTCATCGAATCCCGGCGCGATCCCGCCACGGGCAAGGTGGAGACCTTCACCCGTCCGTACGAGCAGCTGATCCCCGGTGACCGTTATATCGCGTAAGCAAGGAGCCAACCATGCCCCCGAGAATAGATCCGAACAAGTGCAACGGCTGCGGCGGCAAGCCCGAGACCGCCTGCGAGATGGTCTGCCCCGGCGACCTCATGATGCTGGACCCCGAGACGGGCAAGGCCCGCTGCCGGGCCACCGGCGAATGCTGGGACTGCATGTCCTGCATCAAGGTCTGTCCCACCGGTGCCCTGCAAACGCGCATGCCCTACCAGCTGGGCTACTACAAGGCCAGCCTGCGCCCCATCATGGGCAAGGACTGCATCACCTGGAAATGCCGTGATATTGACGGAAATGAATATACATATAAGTATGTCAACAGGATACGTCACTAGAACACGACACGGCTAAGGCCGGGTCCGGAAACGCGCTGCCGGTGCGCCGCAATGTCAGGTTGCGGCGTACCGGTTCCGGCGTCTGTACGGCAGACAGGGAACGCCTTTTCACGGGCCTGGTGCACGGGAGGAGGCATGCGCAGTTTCTGGCATCTGGAAAAAGGGGATTTCTTCGACGGCATAGAAGAGTGCAAGGAACACTTCCTGCGCAGTGCCCAGCGCATCGAGCTGAAAAAGAACGACATCGTTTTTTTTGAAGGCGATGCGGGCGGGGCCTGTTTTTATGTGGCGTCGGGGCTGCTGCGCATCTTCTGCGTGACCGAGGCCGGCAAGGAGTCCACCTTTTTCCTGCGCACCGCGGGCGAGATCTTCGGCCTGTCGGAAGTCCTGCAGGATCTGCCCCGCAAGGTCAGTGCCCAAGCCCTGGCCGCTTCCGTCATCTTCCGTCTGGACAGGCAGGCGTTCGATGATCTGCTGTCCCGCAATTACGCCCTGGCACGACGGGTCATCACCGTCATGGGCAGCCGTCTGCGTTATCTGGGCGACAGCCTCAGCGCCCAGACCTGCGATGTCCGCCACAGGGTCGGCCGGCTGCTGCTCGCGCTGGCACACGAGAGCCTGCGAGACCCGGCCGCCTGGGAACAGCCGCTGGCCCTGCCGGTCAGCCTTTCGCAGGGCCAGATGGCGGCCATGGTCTGTTCCACGCAGCCTACGGTCAGCGAGACCCTGCACCAGTTGCAGGACGAGGGCCTCATCGACATCCGCGGCCGGGGCATCGTCATCAGAAGGCCGCAGGCCCTGCTGGCGGCCCTGGAATCTCCTGCGGATCGCGCTTGAGTCCTGCCACGCTCCGGCTTAAGGTGTCCGCCGGAGGAAACACCATGCTGGCAGACCTGCATACCCACACCAACACGTCCCACGGGCACCACAGCGCCGCCGAGATGTACGAGGCCGCCGTAACGGCCGGGCTGGACCTCTTCGGCCTGAGCGAGCATTCCCCCCTGCCGGAGGAATACGCCTGCAAGCTGTATGTGGCGGCGTTCCCCGGCAATTTCCGTCAGTTCGTCCAGGACGTGCAGGCCCTGCGGCAACGGGAGCTGGAGCGGGAGGACAGGCCGCTGCCCCTGCTGGGCGTGGAGCTGGACTGGCTGCCCGATTACCCCAGGCACATGTGCCGTTTCCTCACCTGCTGGCCGTTCAGCTATGTGATCGGTTCCCTGCATTATGTGGGGCTCTTCCCGGTGGCGCGTCCCAATACCTGGACCGACGGCCGGGAGGCCGCCTATGCCCGTTACCGGGAATATTATGAAGAGATGGCCCGCATGGCGGCCAGCGGGCTGGTGAATGTGGCCTCGCATCCCGACTTCATCAAACGGGCCTCCTACGGCCTGTTCCATGAATGGCTGCGCGAAGAGGGCAGCCTGGATCTGGTGGCCGGTGCCGTGCAGGCCATGGCCGACAACGGGGTCATCATGGAAGTCTCGTCGGCCGGGTTGCGCCAGCCTTTTGCCGAGCCCTATCCCTGCCCGGCCATCATGGGGCTGGCCGCCGACTTCGGCGTGGACATCTGTCTGGCCTCCGATGCCCACGACAAGGCCGACGTGGGTGCGGGGCTCGCTGCCGTGGCCCGCTACGCGCGTTCCTACGGCTTCCGTTTCGATACCCTTCCCCTGCGGCCGGAGCATATCTCCACCCGGCCCGCCGTGCTGGCGCAGGCCCTGGACTATCTGGACGGCCCCCTGCCGCGCCTGCGTTTTTCGTTGTAGCTCTGTCGCCAGAGAAAAGCATCCATTCCTCGTCGTTCTATTTGCCGGCTTTCTTTCCGCTACGCCGTCGTTCCAAGACAGCCAGAAAACGGCGGACATGTGGGTAGGGCTCCAGAGGGTACAACAGGCCGTAGGGGACGGAAAAATCCCAGTCTACCGGGATGCTGACAAGTGACGGATGTACGTCTTTCCAGCATTCGAGGCTCAACAGGATCCGGTTGGACGGACAGGCGTTGAACACATCGATATCATAGAAGCGAGACGTGTCTTCGATGTCTATTTGTGGCTGCCGCTCCAAAGCGTCCCGCAAGCGGTCCACGGAAACGGAATCCCCGCGTGCCCCCATTATCAGGCATTCTCCGTACAGGTCTTCCAAGCGTAGCTTTTTCTTCCGGGCGAGACGGTGCCCCTTGGGAACGGCACAACACAGGCGATAGCTGCCGAGGCGATAAAAGTTGCAGCGGCTCAGCCATGCACTGGAATCGCATGCCCCTGTGAGAAAGTCGAATTTGTCGCCCAGGGCCCCGATTTCCGCCAGTATGCCGCCGCGTGCATCTTCAAAGGGGACGATGTGCACGGCATACCGAGGGAAAGCATCGCCTATCTCACGCCAGAGATCCATGAATATCGTGCAGGGGTTGAGCAGGGATGCCCCTACCCGGAACGCCGAGGTGCCTGATGTAGCCAGGCGTCGTGCCCGGGCAACAGCTTCGCGAGAAAAATCGAACAGGCGCTGGGCGTCTTCGTAGATGGAGCGCCCTGCATTGGTCAGGCACACACCTCGTGAGGAACGTTCCAGCAGCACCAGTCCCAGGCGATCTTCCAGTGCGTTAATCTGCTTCATGACGGCATTGGGGGAGATGAAAAGTTTTTCGGCTGCCCGGGTAAAGCTGCCGCAGTCTGCCACGCAGACCAGTGTCCTGAGTTGACTGTTGTACATGAGGTGCCCCTGTATGAGCTTCAGGTTGATGCTGCACGAGCATATTTGCCATTCTCCCACAGACTGGAGCGTCCTATAAGAGGAACGGATTCACTTTGGGGAGGGGCATCCTGCGTGTATTGGAGGGCCCCGGCCCTCCTTTTGTCCGCAGGAGGAATGTCATGCAGTATGTTACCTTGGCCAACGGTGTCAGGATGCCCATTCTGGGCTTCGGCGTCTATCAAATAGAGGATGCCGCACAGTGTGAACGGGCTGTGGCCGATGCCTTAGCGGTGGGGTACCGCCTTGTGGATACGGCGGCGGCCTATCTCAACGAGGAGGCCGTAGGCCGGGCTATTCGCAAAAGCGGCATCGCCCGGGAGGATGTGTTCGTCACCACCAAACTCTGGATACAGGATGCCGGCTATGAAAGCGCCAAGGTGGCCTTCCAACGTTCTCTTGACCGGCTGGGACTGGAATATCTGGACCTGTATCTCATACACCAGCCATTCAATGATTATTACGGTGCCTGGCGGGCCATGGAGGAATTGTATCGGGAAGGGCGCATCCGGGCTATCGGTGTCTGCAATTTCATGCCGGACAGACTCATAGACCTCATGAATCACAATGAGATTTCTCCGGCCATCAATCAGGTGGAGGTCAACCCCTTCTGCCAGCGGGTGGCCGACCAGAAACTCATGGAATCCAGGGGAGTCAGGATGCAGTCCTGGGCACCGTTTGCTGAAGGCCGCAACGGCCTGTTCCAGAATTCTGTCCTGAAGGAGATCGCGGCTAGATATGGCCGCTCCGTGGCGCAAGTGGTACTGTGCTGGCTCGTGCAGCGTGGGGTGGTCTGTATCCCCAAGTCCATCCACCGTGAGCGCATCGAGCAGAATTTCCAGATCTTTGATTTCGTACTGGAGGATGCCGACATGCGACGCATCGCGGCTCTGGATAGCGGCAGGAGCTGTTTCTTTTCCCACTATGATCCGGAGATCGTGAACTGGCTGGGGACGGTCCGTTACGATATTTAGGCCGTTGCCGCAGGCTTTGCCGATGTCCCGGCCCTGGAGAGGGGAGACCTTTCCGGGCCGGGCTTTTTTATGGCCGGTATCAGCTGTGCGGCAGCAGGCGGTGCAGCAGCCAGCTCAGGAGAGGCGCCAGCAGCAGGACGGTGTACAGGCGCACCAGATGGAAGGCCAGGACGGCGGGGGCGTTGGTGCCCAGGTCAGAGGCCATGCCCACCACGGCCTGCAGGCCGCCGGGGCTGGTGGCCAGGATGGCGCTGCCCGCGTCCAGCCCGGCCGAGCGGCAGATGAACCAGGCGCCCAGGGCCCCGGCCACGATGAGCAGGGCCGTGGAACCGAACATCAGGGGCGCCATGGCGCGGATCTCCAGCAGGGTGCCGCCGGTCATCATGTTGCCGACCATGACACCGATGGCGATCTGGGCCCCCAGCTGGAACAGACGTGGCGTGTCGGCCTCCACATGTCCCAGCATCTTGACGGCCAGGACGGCCACCACGGCGCCCAGCATGGCACCGCCGGGGATGTGCAGGAAGAAGAACAGCAGGCCGCCCGCGATGCCGCAGGCGATGAGGAGCAGAAAGGTGGTCATGGTGCCTCCGTAGGTTGCAGGGGAGGGGACCATGATGCGGCAATAGGGGAGCGACGGTCAAGGTTGCGTGGGCAACGATTTTTCGGGGCTGCCGGAACGGGATGAGGGCCGTCATGCGGCGGGGGGAGCGAGGCGCCGGGGCAGGGGGCTGGTGAGAACGCGGGGCGAATCGGCCTGCCCACTACGGGCGCGGCCGGTCCGTGCTGCCGGAGACGGCGCCGGACGGAACTGGGAAAAGGGGAAGGGAAGCGCTTGTCCAGGACGCTCCCTTCCCCGCTGTCATTTTTTCCACCACCACTGCGCGCGGCGGCAGAGCAGTTCGATATCACCGGCGGCGGCCACGTTGAGCATCTTGCGATACTGGCGCACGGCCTCATGGCTGTACGGATTGGCCTCGAAGAGGCCGGTGAACATGGTGCCGTCCTCGGTGAGCATCTTCTCTGCCGCGTGCAGGCGGCGGCGGAAGGAGGGGGTGATATAGGGCAACAGGTCTTCCTGCCCTGCCAGCAGGGCAAAGTAGGCCAGGTTGGTGATGAAGTTCATGTTCTGGACGCGGGCCATGGCACGGTCGTGCTCGTCGGCCGTGGCCCGGAAGGTGCCGCACCCCAGGGCCCGGAAAAAGGCCTCCACCAGGGCCGTGTCCTCTTCGCGGGCCGTGCGGCCGGGCGTGACGGTCACGGGCAGGCCGTCCTCATCGGGCGTGGCCGGGCCGAAGAGCGGGTGCGTGCCCACCACCGGGCCGGGCCAGATGGCTTCCATCTGTTGCAGGGGGCGCACCTTCACCGACGTGATGTCGGCCAGGATGGCCGTGGCAGGCAGATGGGCGCAGACCGTGGCGGCCACGTCGGCAAAGACGGCCGCGGGCACGCAGAGCAGCACCAGGGCGGCGTCCTTGCAGGCCGGGGCCAGCACCGCGTCCGTCAGGGGCACGTCCACGCCCCGCATGTCCAGACCGGCGGCCGTGCCGCGGCGGCAGAGCATGGCGCCCATGCGGCCCCGGCAGCCTACGACGAGCACGGCACGCCCCTGCAGGGAGGCCGCGGCTTTCGCGGGCACAGGGCCGGTGTCGTCCCCGTCCGTCCTGGGCGTCGTGGTGTCCGGGCTCACAGCAGCGGCTCCCAGACCTTCCAGAAGGTGGGGAAGGACTTGCGCACCACCAGCGGATCGTCCAGAAGGGCGTCCATGCGCTTGCCGTAGGGCAGGCCCAGCAGGGCCAGGGACATGGCGATGCGGTGGTCGTTGTGGGCCGAGAAGCGCGCGGCCTCGTCCCAGGCCGGGCCGTCGGGACCCAGACCGTGGACGGTCAGGCCGTCGTCATGCTCGTCCACACGCACGCCCAGACGGGCCAGCTCGGTGGCCGGGGCGGTGATGCGGTCGGATTCCTTGATGCGCAGATGGGCCACGTTGCGTACCCGGGTGGGACCCTGGGCAAAGGCGGCCAGCACGGCCACCGTGGGCACCAGATCCGGGCAGTGGCCCATGTCCACGTCCACGCCGCGCAGGGCCGAAGGATGCACGGTGATGGACGTGCCCTCCACCTCGGCTCGGGCGCCCATGGCGCGCAGGATGTCCAGCATGGCGCGGTCGCCCTGCAGGGAATCGGCCCGCAGGCCGTCCACACGCACGGGACGCTTGCCCAGGGCACCGGCGGCCAGCAGATAGGAGGCCCCGGACCAGTCGCCTTCCACCTGATAGCTGCCCGCGCGGTAGGTGCCGGGCTGCACGGTGATGCGCAGGCCGTCGGGACGGGCGGTGCGCAGGGCGCGCCAGCCGCCGTCGGGCAGGACCTGCCACGGGCCGTCGGGCTCGCGGGTCTCCACGCTGAAGCGGATGCCGAAATCTTCCAGGCAATGCAGGGTCAGGCCCACATAGGGCCAGGACACGGCCTTTTGCCCGCCCAGTTCCACGCACAGGGGCGCCGGGGCCAGCGGCGCTGCCAGCAGCAGGCCGGAGAAATACTGGCTGGAGGCATCCATGCCCAGGCGAACGCGGCCGCCGTTGCGGGCGGGATCGAGGCCCGCGGCCCGCAGCAGCAGGGGCGGACAGTCGGGACGCTGCTCGAAGCGCACGTCCGTGCCCAGGGCTTCCAGGGCGCGGGTCAGCTCGTCGATGGGCCGTTCATGCATGCGCGGCGCACCGTGGATGCGGAACAGGCCGTGACCGGCGGCCAGCACGGCGGTCAGCAGGCGGCAGGTGGTGCCGGATTCGTGCACGTCGCAGCTCAGGGGCGTGTCCGTGCCGCCCCGGGGACGGCCGTCCATGCCGGTGACGCGCCAGCCGCCCTCCTCGGCGGGCAGGGCCTCCATGCGGGCACCGGCGGCGCAAAGGATGGCGCGGGTGCATTCCAGGTCGCGGCTGTCCAGCACATGGTGCAGCTCGGAAGTGCCGTGGGCCAGGGCCGCGCCGATGCAGTAGCGGTGCGAGATGGATTTGGAAGCCGGGGCCCGCACGCAGGCGGTATCGGGACTAGGCATGGTTGTCCTCCACGTCGTCCAGGCCGATGCGGTCCAGCTGCGGGCCGGTGGCGTAACTGCCCAGGATGCGGAAGCTGGTGCAGGCCTCGGCCAGCTTCTGGAGCAGGTCCTCATACTGGGGGGCGGTCAGGTCGCATTCCACGTCCGTGAAGAAGACATACTTCCAGCACTGGCCGCGCAGGGGACGGGACTCCAGCTTGCGCATGTTGATCTTGTGCTCGGCCAGCAGGGAGAGCACGCCGGAGAGCGCACCGGACTTGTCCGGCAGGGTAAAGAGCATGGAGGTCTTGTCCGCGCCGGTATGGCCGGGCACGGGAGCGGTGCGCGGCAGCTTGTCCAGCTGTCCCACGGGCTTGGGGCCGATGATGACGAAGCGCGTCCAGTTGCCGGGCTCGTCCTCGATGCGGCGGGCCAGGATGGAAAGGCCGGTCATGTCGGCCAGCTTGCCGTTGCCGATGGCCGCGGACTGCGGATTGGCGGCGGCCATGCGGGCCGCGGCGGCGGTGGACTCCACGGGGATGAGGCCCGCCTGGGGCAGGTGGCTGCGCAGCCAGCCGCCGCACTGGGCCAGAGGCTGGGGATGCGAGTAGACCGTGGTGATCTCGGCCAGGCTGGCGGCGTGGCTCAGCAGACAGTGCGAGATGGGCGAGAAGAGCTCGGCCTGGATATGCACGTCATACTTGAGGAACAGGTCGAAGCTGACGCCCACGGTGCCCTGCAGGGAATTTTCCAGCGGCACCACGCCCAGCTCGCAGCGGCCGGAGTGTACGTCGGCGAAGACCTGCGGCAGGTCGTTGCAGGGGTGGAAGCTGGCGGCATGGCCCAGGTACTCCACACCGGCAAAATAGGAGAAGGTGCCTTCCGGCCCCAGATAGGCCACGTTCTGCGGGCGTTGCAGGGCGCGCGACGAGGAGAAGATCTCGCGCCAGATGGCACGCAGGTGTTCTTCGGGCAGGGGGCCGTCGTTCTTGCGGGCCAGGCCGTCCAGCACTTCGCGTTCGCGCAGGGGCTTGAACACGATGCCGGGGTCCCCGGCCTTGATGCGGCCCACTTCCAGGCTCAGGGCGGCGCGGCGGTTGAACAGGGCCAGCAGTTCCTGGTCCACGCTGTCGATCTCGCCGCGGATGGCGGTCAGGCGCTGGGGGGCGTCGGAGGGGGAATGTGCGTCGGCCATGCTACACCTCGCGGATCTCTTCCTGGATGCGCATGCCGAAGTGGCGGCCTGCCTGATCCAGGCGGCAGAGCACCGTATCGCCGGGCTTGAGGCTGACCACGCTCAGGGGCGTGCCGTCAGGGGCGGTCAGGCGGATGGTCTCGGCGTTCTGCAGGAACACGGCGCCGCGCTTGGGGCCTTCGGGGGTCTCGGCCTCGGCTTCCACCAGCAGCATGGGGCGCACTTCGATTTTGACCCGGCCCACCGTGGCCACGCTGGTCTGGCCGTCGGCGCCCACGATGAGCACTTCCTGCCCCGTGGCCAGTTCGCCCAGGTAGCAGGTCTTGTCGTGGGGCAGGCGGGCATAGGCATGCACGGCCCCGGCGTTGACCCTGAAGGGACGGGCGGCCACATATTCATTGTGTTCGGTCTCGGCATGGACAAGGAAGGTGAAGGCGCTGGAATTGCCCACCAGCATGCCCTGGCCGCGCTTGAGCAGGGAAAGGGTGTCGGCGCAGACGCGGTGCCCCAGGCCCACGGGTTCCACGCGGGTGATGACGGCTTTCTGCAATTCCTCGCGTCCCTGCGAGATCTTGCACTGGGCCACGATGGCCTTGAGTTCGGCCAAGGCCTCGGGCAGGACCACGATGCCGTCCACGCCGCGTTCCAGGATGCCGGCGGCCAGACGGGCCTCTTCCAGGCTGCCCGCCTCGGCCAGCACGTTGTCGGCCTGGGCCAGCAGGTTCTCCACGGGGATGATCTCCCAGCCGCGGGCTAGGCAGGCGGTCTCACCGGCCTTGAGGCGAGCCACCAGGGCCTCCTCGTCGGCCTTGACGTTCAGCGGCACGCTGGCCACGTCCTCGCAGGCCCAGACGGTGCAGCGGGAAAGGGCGGCCACTTTCTCCACCTGGGCGCGGGGCACGATGACCCCGTCCACACCGGATTCCAGGGCCAGGGTCACGTCGGCCTTGCTGAACGGTTCGCAACGGTAGTAGATGCGGGCCATGCTATTCTCCCACGATGGCCAGGGCTTCTTCCACCGTGGCGTTCTCATGCACGATGGCGCGCAGGGCACGCACGAGCTGGATACGGTTGGGATGCTGGAACACGTTGCGGCCCATGGAGATGCCCGCGCCGCCGGCCTTGATGGCATCGTGCACCATCTGGAGCACGTCGCGGGTGGATTCCATGCGTTCGCCGCCGGCGATGACCACGGGCACGCAGCAGGAGGAGACCACATCGGAGAAGCTTTCCATGTCGCCGGTGTAGGGCACCTTGACGATGTCCGCGCCCAGTTCCACGCCCACGCGGGCACAGTGGGCCACCACGTCGGGAGCGAAGCCGTTCTTGATGGCCGGGCCGCGGGCGTACATCATGGCCAGCAGGGGCATGTGCCAGTCGTCACAGGCGGCGGCCACGCGGCCCAGGTCGGCCAGCATCAGGCGCTCGTTGGGGTCGCCCAGGTTCACATGCACGGAGACGCAGTCGGCGCCGTGCTTGATGCCTTCTTCCACGGTGCCCACCAGGGTCTTGGTGTTGCCCTGGGGAGAGAGCATGGTGGAGGCGGACAGGTGGACGATGAGGCCCACGTCCTTGCCGGCGTTACGGTGCGAGCAGCGCACCAGGCCCTTGTGCATGAGCACGGCGTCCGCGCCGCCCACGGCCATGTCGTTGACGGTCTCGCGCATGTCGATGAGGCCGTCGACGGCACCGATGGTCACGCCGTGGTCCATGGGAACGATGATAGTGCGGCCGGTTTCACGATTGATGATGCGTTCCAGACGAACCTGTTTGCCAAGGTACATGGGATCTCTCCTTGTGGAATGGAGCCGTTCCGGCGGCGCTGGATACAAAAAAAGGGCCGCCGGCTGTATGCCTGCGGCCCCGAAACTCTCTGACAGAAGATGTCAGCAAAGCTCCTGACCACAGGCTCCGCTAAAGTACGCAAAATAAAACCAGCTAAAGCAAAAGCCGGTAGCAGCGTAGCAGGAGGTGGCAGGAACGAAACGGGACATCTTCAAAACTCCAACAGTTTCCACGAACGCTACGCCGCAGCCCGGGGCTTGTCAAGAGCCGCTCGTGAAAAAAATGCCTCTCGCCGGAAAATAACGAAGGATAATCTTTTATCCTATTGTTTTTATTTATCTAAAAATCATTCTTCGCATAAGGGGAAGCCGCCAGGAGCCCAGCAAGGGGACAGCTCGGCCCTGGGGCGCCCTCCCGGCACAGAAAAAAGGCAGCTGACGTAATCCCGTCATCTGCCTTCTTGCCCGTCTGACTGTCGTCCCCTTATGCCCCGTGGGCCAGTGCCTGTACGGGAGCGGGCTCCAGCTTTTCGCTGTGCACGGCCTGCTGTCCGGCGTTCTCGGCCAGGGGCGCGGCGCTGGCCGTGACCGGGCGCAGCTTGCGGCTGTGCAGGCGCTGGAAGATGAATTCCGCAGGCTTGGTGCCCGCCGGGATGGCGGCAAGGGGGAATTCCGCGCGGCCCAGGTTGCGGTGGCCGCCGGCGGAACCCACGTCGTAGAAGCAGGCGTCGGCCAGACGGCCGATGTCGCGGCTGCCGTCACCGCGGAAGATGACCACCACGGTCTTTTCCACCACGCCGCAGACGGCGATCCACTTGAGGCCGTGCACGCGGGTGAAAAAGTCGGCCACGGCCACCAGCAGGTCGGCGCTGTCCACCTCGTTGAGCCAGACCATGGCCCCGCCCCGGCAGTCCCGCAGGGAGCGGAAGGCACGGGAGAAAAGGGGCAGCCAGGCGCGCAGGTATTCGCTGCGGATGATGCGGCGCAGCAGGGTGGCGTCGGCATGCTTGATGAGCCACTGGTAGGCGCGCAGGTCGTCCTCGCCGCCGGAGCGCTCGAAGGTGGCGGTATCCGTGCGGATGCCGTAGAGCAGCGCCGTGGAGAGCAGCGGCCCGGGCTTGATGCGCAGGCCCTGCAGGTAGCGGGTCATCATGGTGCTGGTGGCACCGAAGCCGGGGCGGATGTCGCAGAAGGGCGCCTGCGGCAGCTGGCCCGCAGTAAGGGGATGATGGTCGATGATGAGGTCGAAGGTGATGCCCTGGAAGGCCGGGTTGTGGTGGGGCTGGGAGTCCACCATGGCGAAATTGGTATAGAGATCGGCCTTTTCTGGCTGCCAGAGCTTGGCCGGGATGCGCAGGTAGCGGATCATGGCCAGGTTGTCGGGCCGGGTGACTTCGTTGATGCGGAAGATGTCCACACCGCGCACACGATGCGCCATGATGCGCTTGAGCGCCAGCGCCGAGGCCAGGGCGTCGGGATCCGCCGAGATGAGGATGGCCCAGCGCTGATCCTTGGTCAGTGTCTGCCGCCACTGTCGCATCTGCACTACATAGGGATTGGTCATGACCGCTTTACTCCGCTGTTTTGGCGTTGTGGGGGCCGTGCGGGCAGCCGGGGGACACGGTATCCGGCTGGCTGGCCAGCAGGTCGCGCAGGAGGGGCAGGGATTCCTCCACCCCCTGCCAGCGGAAGATCTCCAGCAGATGACGGCAGCTCTTGGGCAGGCGGCCGGCCAGTTGCCGTACCAGATGCCGCTGGGCCGCCGTGAGCTGGTGCAGGGCCAGATGCTGGTCCTGGGTGCCGGGGGCGCTCCAGTGGACCAGGGCCGCTGTCTCGGGCAGGGGGGATGCCCAAAGTGCGTTTTGAGCATAGCCCATGAGATGGCCGACGTCCAGACAGAAGCCCAGCCCGTGATCGGCCGGAAAGCCGCGTCCCAGGCCGGCGATGTCACAAATGTCGGTGTTTTCCAGCAGCAGGGGGACCTTGCTGCGGCGCTGCCAGCAGGCGGCGGCCTGACGCAGGATGAAACGCTGCAGCACGGGGCTGCCCTTGGGGGCATGGAGCACGGCGCCCCAGGGCTTGAGCCAAGCCACGCGGTCAAAGACGCGCAGGGCTAGCTCCACGGCCACGCGTACGGCGTCGGCATCCTTCTTGCGCGGCCAGGGCAGGTCCACGGGCAGGTGGACATGCCAGCTCAGGGGCAGGTCCGCCAGCGCGGGGGGCAGGTCTTCGTCGTCATAGGCCAGGCAGGAACGGGCCTCGAAAAGGCACAGGGCCACTTCGTCGACGCGCCCGGCCAGAAAGCGGGCATTGTCGGCCACATTGGCGGGCAGGACAAAGGAAGGGGCGCCGATGACGGGGCCGGGGGTCTGCTTCATGGAGCCTCCTTGGGAGCAGGGAAAGGGAGCGCTTCGGGGAAGGCTCCCGGATACGGGGCGGGGATGGCCTTGCCCGGACGCCGTGCTGTCCGGGGCTGGGACATGAGGGTCCCGGCCCGGCAGAAGGATGGCCACGATACGGCAAGGCGGCGCCCAGGCAGCAGCCCATGCGGGACCTGCCTGATGCCTTCCTGAAAAGGTAGGTATTCCAGAGGGAAAAGGCAATACACATGGCCGTCGGCGTACGGCGGGGGAGGCCTGTTTCCCCGCGACAGGGGAAAGCGGCCGTCAGAGGCCGTCCCGGAGCCCACCGTCCAAGGCGGCCGGGATGCCGAGGGGCGTACCGTCCCGGGTCCCTTGGGCCTGCAGGAGAGGAGGCTTGCCTGCATCCTCGCATGAGGGGCCGCCGGATATCCTGTTCCTGCACCGGGATGCCGGAGGGACGGTCGCCTGACCGGGGACCCTGAGGGATCGGGCTGGGAAGTCCCGCTGCTGGAAATGAAACGGGGGAAGGGGAGGCCCTCGTCGGTGCGAAAGCTCCCTCTTCCCCCGGATGTCATGCATACATCCAGGCCCCAGGGCCGGGACTACAGCAGTTCCTGCGTCTGCCAGCCGTGGGCCTCGGCAGCGGCGCGGGTCTGGGCACCGCCCAGCACGCAGGTCACGCCGTGGCCGGCGGCCTCGGCCAGCACGTCGGCGAAGTCGCGGAAGTGCCGGGCCGTGGTGCCGAGGATCTCGTCACGCATCCGCTGGCGGGCCTCCTCGTCGTCCCCGGCCAGATGGCGGGCCAGGGCCTGCGCACCGCGGGCGTCGGGCAGCAGGTAGCTGTCCAGGTCGCCGATGGCGCCCACGATGGCGCTGGTGAGCTGCTCCTTGTCGGGACGGAAGGAGCGCAGGTAGTCGGCCATCTGGTCATAGGCGGTCAGGGTGTCGTCCACGTTGGGGTCGCGGTAGGAAGCGCAGACCAGGGTGCCGCCCATGCGGTCCAGCATGCAGAAGGCGCCGTAGGCACCGCCGCGCACGCGCACGCGTTCCCACAAATAGCCCATGCGCATGTAGCGCAGGATGACGCTGGCCGAGCCGTGGTAGGTATAGCCCAGGTCGTAGAGGTTGGCGGCCTTGCCCACATAGTTGATCTGGGCCGGTGCCAGGAAGGCCTCGGCGGCGGGCAGGCCGTCGCTGAAGGGCGGCAGGACCAGGGCCGCGTCACGGCTGGCGGGCAGGGCGGCCAGCAGGTCGGCGGCCTGCCGCTGCACGGCATCCAGGCCGGCGGTCTCGGCCGTGCAGTCCACCAGCACGTCGGGGCTGGCCACGATGAGGCGGCGCAGCTCGTCCAGATCGGCCAGCAGGCTGTCGGGATCGCTGTCCAGGCGCTGCAGGTGCTCGCGCACGGCCATGAGCTGGCTGATGCCCGACAGGCGTTCGGCCAGCAGGCCGGAAGGCGTGAAGTGGGCGCGCAGGCGGGAACCCACGGCCGAATGACCGGCCGCCACCAGACCGTGTTCCAGACGGGCCTTGTCTTCCAGCAGCATCTGGCGCAGGCGCTCCAGACGCACGGCGCGGTCGGTCAGGGGCTCCAGCAGGATCTCGCGGAAGATGTCGAACAGGTCGGGCACCTTGTCGTAGACGGCCTTGCCGGCCACGTTCAGGTATTTGACCAGACCGCGTTCCCCGCGGGTGGTGGCCAGCAGGGGATCGGCGCCCACGCCGCCGGTCTTGGCGGCCATGCGCGCACCTAGTTCGCTGAAGTCGCGGCGGGCGGTGCCCACTTCGGTGAGGCTGCGGGCAAAGAGGGGCAGCAGAGGCTCCAGGCGGGCCGGGACAGCGTTCAGGGGCAGGAGCAGGGCCGTATAGGCGATGCCGCTGGTGGGCAGGTCGTGGGCCAGCCAGGTCTGGCCGCCGCTCAGGGCCTCCCGCACGCAGGGCACGGGCGTGTTGTGCAGGGGCAGGGCATCCATGCCCAGGCTGGGGATGGTGGCCAGGGCCTCGGGGCTGTCCGGAGCGGACTGGGCGGCCTGCAGACGGCTGGTGGCCTCCACCAGCTCCTGCCGTTCGGCGTCGGAGCAGGCCTCGTACACGGCGGCCAGGCGGGCGGCCTCGCGGTCTTCGCGGGCCTTGGCCAGACGGGCGTCGGGCAGCAGCACCACGGTGGCGCGGTGTTCGTTGTTGAGGAAGTGGTCGCGGATGGCGTTTTCGAAGACCTTTTCCCCGGCGGCCAGACGGGCCTTGATGTCGGCCAGCGGGGCCTCCCAGGCCAGCGGGGCCAGCGGATCGCCGTCATAGAGCCAGGTGGACAGGGCCTGGATCATGGCCGAGAGACCGCGCGGGAAGCGGCCGGAATTGTTCTCGCGGTAGGCGAATTCCACGCTGTTGACGGCGGCCTCCACGGCGGCGGGGTCGATGCCGTCCTCGGCAAGGTCGGCGAGGGTCTCGAAGATGAGCATCTCGGCGTCCTGCACCTTGCGCGGGTCCACGCCCTTGAGACCGGTGGAGTAGTACATCTGGCGCAGGTCGGTCTCCAGGCCGCAGCCGGTGGTGTCCTCGCCCAGGCCGGAACTGATGAGGGCCTTGCGCAGGGGCGAGCCCGGCAGGCCTTCGAGGATGTGTTCCAGCATCTCCATGAGCAGGGCCTGATGCACGTCGCCGCGTTCGCCCAGCAGCCAGTTGACCGTGAACAGGGCCGTTTTCTGGCCGTCGGTGGCGGCGTAGGGCACTTCCACCTGCCGGGGCGTGTCGCGGCGGGGCTGCAGGGGCACGGCGGAGTCCACCGCGCGGGCGGTGTAGCCCTGCAGGGCCTCGGCCACGATCTCCAGACGCTTTTCTTCCGGGTCATCGCCCCAGAAGAAGAAACGCGCGTTGGAGGGATGGTAGTAACGGCTGTGGAAATCGCGGAAGGCCTCGTAGGTCAGGTCCGGGATGACTTCCGGGTTGCCGCCGGAGTCCAGGCTGTAGAGCATGTCCGGGAAGATGGCCTGCTGGCTCTGTTCGGCCAGCACGGAATCGGGCGAGGAATAGGCGCCCTTCATCTCGTTGTAGACCACGCCCTTGTAGGTCCAGGGGCCCTTGGTGTCCTCGGCTTCCACGTGCCAGCCTTCCTGACGGAAGATGTCCTCGCTGATGCGGGGATGGAAGACCGCGTCGATGTAGACGTCGATGAGGTTGTAGAAGTCCTGCAGGTTGGCGCTGGCCACGGGGTAGCAGGTCTTGTCCGGGAAGGTGAAGGCGTTGAGGAAGGTCTGGAGCGAGCCCTTGAGCAGCTCCACGAAGGGTTCCTTGACCGGATATTTGTCCGAGCCGCAGAGCACGGAATGCTCCAGGATGTGGGCCACGCCCGTGGAGTCCGTGGGCGGGGTGCGGAAGCTCACGCCGAAGCACTTGTTCTCGTCGGAATTGCTGACGGAGAGCAGCTGTGCGCCGGTGACGCTGTGTTTCCAGAGCCGGGCCGTACCGCCCACTTCGTGCAGGCGGCGCTCGGTGACGAGTTCGAAACCATGACTGTTCATGAGGGATCCTTTCAGGGAAGGTTCGTTGGTAAGATTCATATGGTTCGGCTATACTATGGAGCCTGCCGCTTTGCAAAGAGCGTGCTGGCGCCCCGGCGCAGGAGCCTTTGCCGTAACGGCGGCCGCAGGCTGTATAAAAAAAGCACATGGGCCATCCGCTGCGGGGCAAAGCGTCCAATTTTTTTACAACCTGCCGTAATGGCGGGAAAAAGTGTTCAATTTCTGTACAGGTGCCGGGAAAAGGAAAACGCCTTTTTCAGGCGCTATTTTGTAATCTATTGTTTTTACTATAAAAATATATTTTGGCACGGCGATTGCTGTATCCCGTACAACAACGGCATCGTCCAGGACGGACCCTCCGGCCCGCCACCGCTACGGGGACAGCGCCGAACAGATATATATGCCATACCATCTTCTTCCTTCATGGAGGTCCGTCATGGAACACCACAAATTTCTTACCGTCCGCGCTACCGCGGCAGCCGCATGGCCTCTTTGCTGCCTCGGCCCGCGACAGACCGCGGTAGCGTGGACAGCCTGACGGACCTCCTTCGATCCTGAAACAAACATCCTCCGCTTCTTCCAAGACCTTCTTCCCCCGGTCGGCCCTTTCCCCCCAGGGCCGCCGGGACTGAAAACAGCAACCTTCCTCCTCCTGAAAACGTCCCTCCCCGGCCGGCTCGTCCCTCCTTCGGAGCCGGCCGGGAACATACCGACCTTCCTCCTCCTGATACCCCCCGGCAGCCCGTCCCCCTTGAGGGGCTGCCGGTAATCCCGGAAAATTTCCCGCTAGCGAAGAACATCGGACCCGGTCACGTGCCGCGTCACGGCTCCGCTACCGGTACGGCCACGGAACGGCAGCAGCCCCTGCCATGTCGCCTTCAAGCGCCGGCAGGCAACGCTGCAGTCTTCCCCGGTCAGGCTCCCCATCTTGGGGAGCCTTTCTTTTTGGGCAACGTGCCGGAGCTTTCGGACGTACCGGCAAGGAACGTATGGCGGCGACTCCCTCATGCGCAAGGCCTTGCGGCAGGAGCCGGGCGGTGATCGCAGCAGGGCTTCGCCGCTGGGGCTGTCCGCCACAGGTCCCGGTCGGGAGCCGGCCGGACCGCCATCCCTTTCGGTCCCGATCCGTGGTCGCCACAGGTCGTTCACGGGGGGAAGGCGTCCCGCCCGCCGGGAAAGGAGCGGCTCTTTACCTCCGGGGCTTGCCATTTGCGGGCTTTTGGTCTATGGAAGCTCGTTCATCGAAGCACACTCCGGCAGCGGCCCGGGGTGCCCGGCAATGCGCTACGCGCATTTTTCGTTGTCTTCCGGTCATGGGGCCGGGGGCGGCGGCAGGCCGGGTTGCAGGGTCTGGGCCGGTGTGGAAGATCACAACCCTTTTGGAGGATTGAAAAATGGCTTACGTCAGCATGAAGCAGATGCTGGAAACCGGCGTGCATTTCGGTCACCAGACCCGTCGCTGGAACCCCAAGATGCGTCCTTACATCTTCGGCGCCCGCAACGGCATCCATATCATCGACCTGCAGCAGACCGTGAAGCTGTTCCGCGTGGCCTATGACAAGGTGGTCGACACCGTGGCCAACGGCGGCAAGGTGCTGTTCATCGGTACCAAGCGCCAGGCCCAGGAAGCCGTGGCCACCGAAGCCACCAAGGCCAACCAGTACTACGTGACCAACCGCTGGATGGGCGGCACCCTGACCAACTTCGTCACCATCCAGAAGAGCGTGGAACGCCTGAAGAAGCTGGAAGGCATGTTCGCCGACGGCAGCATCAACCGCTACCAGAAGAAGGAAATCCTGCTGCTGGAACGCGAAATGCAGAAGCTGGAACAGACCCTGGGCGGTATCAAGAACATGGATCGCCTGCCCCAGCTGGCTTTCATCATCGACCCCCATCGCGAAGACATCGCCGTGAAGGAATGCCGCAAGCTGGGCATCCCGATCGTGGCCGTGACCGACACCAACTGCGATCCCGATGTCATCGACTACATCATCCCCGGCAACGATGACGCCATCCGCGCCATCAAGCTGTTCGTGACGGCTTTCTCCGAAGCCTGCCAGGAAGGCGAAGCCCAGATGAAGGACGGCGCCGCCGTGGAAGCCAACGCCGAAGAAGCCATGCAGAAGGCCGCCGAGACCGAAGCTGCCGCCGAGTAGTTTTGGTACGGTCTTCTGACCTCGGGCAACGCTGTTGCCCCGGGCATCGGCCCCGCTGATGTCCGCGCCCGGACGGGGATCCCCGTGGCGGGCGACGCAGGAACCGGAGCGGCAAGGCTCCGGCCCCCCCATGCTTCAAAAGGTGGCGGCGCGGCTTCAGGGCTGTGCCGCCACCCTGCGCACTGCGCGATTTTTTTGGAATCTTGCTCCGGCCCAGGCCGGATACACAGGAGAATACAATGGCTATTTCCGCCGCTATGGTGAAGGAACTGCGCGAAAAGACCGGCGCCGGCATGATGGACTGCAAGAAAGCCCTGGTGGAAGTGGACGGCGACCTGGAAAAGGCCGTCGACTGGCTGCGCCAGAAGGGTATGGCCAAGGCTGCCAAGAAGTCCGGCCGTGCCACCAGCGAAGGCCTGGTGATGGCCGCCGTGAGCGCTGACGGCAAGACCGTGGCCATGTCCGCCCTGCTGTGCGAGACTGACTTCGTGGCCCGCGGCGAACAGTTCGAAGCCCTGGCCGCCAAGGTGGCCCAGAGCGTGCTGGACAGCAACCCCGCCGACGCCGAAGCCCTGAAGGGCCTGGTGGGCGAAGACGTGACCCAGCTCATCGCCTCCGTGGGCGAAAACATGCAGCTCGGCAACTTCACCCGTCACACCCGTGAAGACAACGAAGTGATCGGCCAGTACATCCACGCCAACCGCAAGATCGGCGTGCTGGTGGACCTGGTGTGCGACAGCGCCGCTACCGCTGCCAAGCCCGAAGTGCAGGAACTGGCCAAGAACGTGGCCATGCAGGTGGCCGCCACCAACCCCATGGCCCTGGACGGCGCCAGCCTGGATGCCGCCGCCATGGAACGCGAGCGTGAAGTGTACCGCCAGAAGGCCCGCGAAGAAGGCAAGCCCGAGCAGATCGTGGAAAAGATCGCCGAAGGCGCCGTGAAGAAGTTCCAGAAGGAAGTCTGCCTGATGGAACAGCCCTACATCCGCGACGACAAGAAGAGCATGACCGAAGTGGTGCGCGAAGTGGCCAAGGCCGCCGGTGGCGACATCAAGGTCGCCGGCTTCAGCCGCATCCAGCTGGCCGCTGAATAAGCTGTCCGTTACGATGATCCCAGGAGGGGCTCCGGCCCCTCCTTTTTTTTGGCCTTTTTCCCGGCCATGCCGACGCTTTCCTGACGGACGCCGGCGTATGCTGCCTCCATCCAGTCCGGGACTCCGTGCGGAGCAGGAGGGCCGGGCATCACTTCAGCATCACTGCCGCAAGGAGGCGGAAAGCTCCCATGTGGGATTTCTCGTGGATCGCCGATCCCTCGGCCTGGGCCGGGCTGGGCACCCTGATCGTGCTCGAGGTCGTGCTGGGCATCGACAACCTCGTTTTCATCTCCATCCTCACCTCGCGCCTGCATACGCAGGAACAGCGCCGCCGGGCCTTCCTCACCGGTCTTGGTCTCGCGCTCGTCATGCGCCTGGTGCTGATTTCCGCCATCGCCTGGATCGTCAGTCTGACCGAGCCCCTGGTCACGATCTTCGGCAAAGCCTTCTCGTGGCGAGATTTCATCCTCATGGGCGGCGGCATCTTTTTGCTGCTCAAGGGGACCATGGAGCTGCACGAACGCCTGGAAGGCGGCATGGCCGAATATTCCTCGGCACCCACGCGTTCGGGCTTCTGGCAGGTCATCATCCAGATACTGGTGCTGGATGCCGTGTTCTCCCTGGATTCCATCATCACCTCGGTGGGCATGGTGGACCATATCCCGGTGATGATGCTGGCCGTCATCGTGGCCATGCTGGTCATGGTCATGGCCGCCGCGCCGCTGACCAGCTTTGTGGAACGGCACCCCACGGTCATCATCCTGTGTCTGGGCTTTTTGATGATGATCGGCCTGAGCCTGCTCATGGACGGCCTGGGCTACCATATCCCCAAGGGCTACCTCTACGCGGCCATCTGCTTCTCGGTACTGGTGGAGATCTGCAACCAGGTGGCCCTGCGCAACCGCCGCAAGCGCATCAGCATGCGCGACATGCGTGAATCCATGGCCATGGCGGTGCTGGGGCTGCTGGGCGGCGGACGTCCCGGTGAGGAAGAAGCGCGGCGCGATGCCGCGGCCCTGGCCAGCGAGAGCGATGCCCAGCCCCTGTTCGAGCCGGAAGAGCGCGACATGGTGGCCCGCGTGATCCGCCTGAGCGGACGCACGGCCCGCTTCATCATGACCCCGCGCCACCGGGTGCGCTGGCTGGACAGCGAGGCCGACTATGCCACGGCCTGCCGTTTTGCCAGCGAGAGCCTCTCGCCCTGGCTGCCGGTGCTGGATCCGGACAGGGACGAAGTGCTGGGCGTGATCCATACCGGGGATCTGGCGGCCGTGACGCCCCAGGGCCCCGTGACGGACACGGAGCACCCCGGTACGGCAGCGCCGCAGGACGAGGGTGGCGGACGGGTCTGGAGCGTGCGGCCCCTGCTGCGCTCCGCGCCCACGATCTTCGAGCATGCTTCCCTGACGGAGATGCTGGAGACATTTCGCGAAGAGCCCACGCCCCTGGCCTTCGTACGCGACGAATACGGCAGCGTGGTGGGCTGCATCACGCCCACGGATCTGGTGAGCGTGCTGGCGGGCCAGATGGGCGACATGCCCGCCGGGCCCGAAGCCTGCCGCCAGCCTGACGGCTCGTGGCTCATGCCCGGCCGCCTGACCGTGGATGCCGTGACCTCCTGGCTGGGCATCCACCTGCCGCCGCGCAGCTCCTCGGCCACATTGGCGGGGCTGTTGCTGGAGGCCCTGGGCCACATCCCGCACGAAGGCGAGCGGGTGCGCATCCAGGGCTGGCGGATGAAGATAGTGAAGATGGACGGCAACCGCATCGACGAGGTGCTGGTCCGTCGTCTGGAACATTAGCTGTCCCGGCGGGGCGGCGTCTGATGCCGGTGCCCCGCGGGGCATGCCGGCCGGTCCGTGTGTCCCGGACCGCCGCAGGACGCCGGGGATGGAACATCTCCGCCGGGACAGCAGGAATTACCGGAAACAAGGGATCAGGTTCTCCTCCTTTCCCCTTTTCCTTGTTTCCGGCGCGGCAGCTGTGGGAGGCTGCCGCATACAGGGGACGGGTGCCGTGGATCCCGTCCCCTATCTTTCACCTGCCGGGGGGCAGGTAATGGAAGGCCACCCGCTGTTGCGGGTGGCCTTTTGCGTCATGCCGAGGGGCCGTCCCCGTCCGCATCCCGTGCGGGGGCGCTGCCGTCCAGTGTCAGGGGCGGCTTGAATTCGTCCATGAAGATCTTCCAGACCGTCACGAAAAGCACGGCCAGCATGGGGCCCGTCACGAAGCCGTCCATGCCGAACAGCGAGAAACCGCCCAGCGTGGAGAGCAGGACCATGAAGTCCGGCAATTTGGTATCGCGCCCCACCAGGACGGGGCGGAGGATGTTGTCCGCCAGACCGATGACGAAGACCCCGTAGGCCAGCAGCACCACGCCGGACACATGATCGCCCGTGAGCAGCAGGTACCCGGCCACCGGCGCCCAGACCACGCCGGCGCCCACCACGGGGATGAGCGAGAGCAGGGTCATGACCACGCCCCAGAGCACCGGGGCCTTGATGCCCAGTATCCAGAAGATGAGACCGCCCAGCGCGCCCTGGGCCATGGCCACCAGCAGGCTGCCCTTGACCGTGGCCCGCAGCACTTCGGCGAACTTGGCGAAGAGCAGGTCCTCGCGGTGGTCGCCAAAGGGCAGGGCCCGGATGAGCAGCACGCGCAGCTGCTTGCCGTCGCGCACCAGGAAAAAGGCCAGATAGAGCATGATGCAGAGGTCCACGAGGAAGTTCACCGTGCTGCCGCCCAGGGCCACGGTGTTGCGCGCCACCAGACCGCTGATTTTGACCGCCAGCTCGGAAAGTTTCTGGGTGATGACCTCCGGGCCGTAGCCGTAGCGGGTGAGCCAGTCCTGCACGCCGGGCGCCACCTCGCGCAGCCTTTCCAGCGTCTCGCGGATGTCATGCCCACCGGACGTCAGGCGGGCGTACAGGTTGGCCACCTCATTGATGAAGGTATAAAAAATGTACGCGCAGGGCACGATGATGAGCACCAGGCTCAGTATCACGCAGGTCAGCGCCGCCAGGTTGCGGCCCATGCGGCGGCGCTGCAGGGCATCGTAGACGGGCGTGGAGAGCAGGGCGATGACGATGCCCCAGAAGATGACATCGAAGAAGGGGCGCAGCATCCAGAGGAAGGCCAGCGAGACGCCGGCCAGCAGCAGGAGGAAGGCACGATCTTCAAAACGGTTGTTGCATTCGAGCATGAGGACTCCTTGCCGGGGCTGCGCGCGGTTTCGGTCGGGGAATCTTTCCGATACCGCAAAAGCCGGGGGCAGGCAAATGCGGCCCCGTTCCAGGTACGGCTCCCGGTGACGTCCGCATACGGGGCGACCGTTTGCGACGCTCCGACCACCCGGGCACGCCGCCCGGTGGCGTCCCGCACACGGGCAAAGGCTGGGGAGCGGCCTGTCCCTTCGTCCGGGGCCGCAGCAAGGCGCCCCACGAAGGCAGGAAAGGGCGGCAGAGGCCGGGAGCGCCTTCCCCGTCCCTGCGGCGATGATCCCGCCCTCACGGTCTGTCTTTGCCTGCCGGACAGGCGCTTTGCCGAAGGCCGCTCCGAACCGTCCTGCGGGGGCGGCATGGTAAAAGTGCTTTGAGATAGCGATGTTTTTTGCTATGATGAAAAGAGCGCGTCCGAATGCCCGCTGTTCGGTACCGGACGATCCATGAAAGCAACAGCCGGCGTGGCCGGCTTCAACCAAGGCGGAACAAATGGCTGAACTCAAGTACAAGCGCGTGCTGCTCAAGCTGAGCGGCGAGGCCCTGGCCGGAGAGCAGAAGACCGGTATCGATCCCGAAACCGTGGGCACCATCTGCAAGGAGATCGGCGGATTGCTCGACATGGGCGTGGAACTTGCCCTGGTCATCGGCGGCGGCAACATCTTCCGCGGTCTTTCCGGTTCCGCCAAGGGCATGGAACGTTCCTCCGCCGACTACATGGGCATGCTGGCCACGGTGCTCAATGCCCTGGCCGTGCAGGACATGCTGGAAAAATTCGGCTATCCCACCCGCGTGCTGTCCGCCATCGACATGCAGGAAGTCTGCGAGCCCTTCATCCGTCGCCGTGCCATGCGCCATCTGGAAAAGGGCCGCGTGGTCATCTGCGCCGCCGGTACCGGCAACCCCTATTTCACCACCGACACCACCGCCGCTCTGCGCGGCATGGAACTGCAGTGCGATGCCATCATCAAGGCCACCAAGGTGGACGGCATCTACGACAAGGACCCCGCCAAGTTCCCCGATGCCGTCAAGTACGACAGCCTGAGCTATGACGAGACCCTGTCCCGCCATCTGGGCGTCATGGACGCCGCGGCCTTTGCCTTGGTGCGCGACAACAACGTGCCCATCATCGTCTGCCGCATGCTGGGCGGCGACATCCGCCGTGCCATCCTGGGCGAGCAGGTGGGCACCATCGTGCACGACTGCTAGTCACGATCTTTCCGAACTCTACAGTCTGTAAGGAGATTTTATGGATATTGATACCATCCTTCTGGATACCGAAGACCGCATGGAAAAAGCCATGGCCGCTCTGGAACGCGATTTCCAGAAACTGCGCACCGGTCGCGCCACCACCGCCCTGGTGGACGGTATCAAGGCCGATTACTACGGCACCCCCACCCCTATTCAGCAGATCGCGGCGATCTCCACCCCGGACCCCCGGATTTTGCAGATCTCTCCGTGGGACGGTTCTGCGCTGAAATCCATCGAAAAGGCCATTCTGAACTCCGATCTGGGCATCAATCCCCAGAATGACGGCCGGAATATCCGTCTGAACTTCCCTCAGCTGACGGAGGAGCGCCGTAAGGAGCTGGTCAAGCAGATCCGCAAGTACGCGGAAAACGGCAAGGTGGCCATCCGCAACATCCGCCGGGATGCCATGGAGTCCTTCAAGAAGAAGGAAAAGGCTTCCGAGATCACCGAGGATGATCTGAAGCAGGCAGAAAAGGATCTTCAGAAGCTGACGGATGACAGCAGCAAGAAGATTGACGAGCTGCTGGCCCGCAAGGAAAAGGAACTGATGGAGATTTGATGAGCGAGACACGAAACACGCTGCATACGGCGGGGTGGGCTGCCAGCCCACCTCGCCATATTGCGATTATTATGGACGGCAATGGCCGCTGGGCCACCCAACGGGGGTTGCCGCGCACCGCGGGACATAAGGCGGGGGCGGAGACCTTCCGCCGGATCGCCACCTACTGCAAGAACATCGGCGTCAAGTACCTGACAGTTTACGCCTTTTCCACGGAAAACTGGAAGCGCTCGGAGACAGAGGTCTCCGCTATCATGGCGCTTTTGAAGAAGTACCTGCTGGAGGCTGTGGATACCATGGAGCGGGACCATATCCGCCTCCACTTCTTTGGAGACATGACGCCCATCGCACCGGAGCTGCGGGCGTTGGCCCACGAGACGGACGAGATCACGGAGCATTTGTCCAAGGACGATTTTCAGGCCAATGTCTGTCTGAACTACGGCGGCCGGGATGAGATCCTCCGGGCTGTCCGCCGGTTTGCGGCGGAGTGTGCGGAAGGGAAGCGGAAGCCGGAGGACCTGGACGAAACGCTGTTTTCCACCTATCTGGACTCTGCCGGCATCCCGGACCCGGAGCTGATCATCCGCCCCAGCGGGGAGCAGCGGCTGAGCAACTTCCTCCTGTGGCAGTGTGCGTATTCCGAGTTTTATTACACGGATGCCCTCTGGCCGGACTTCGATGAGGAGGAGCTGGACAAGGCAATCGCCGCCTACCAGAGCCGGGATCGCCGGTTCGGCGGTGTGAAGAAATAAGCCCTTACAGGTGTTGAAAGGACTGAAATTCTATGTTGCAAAGATGGTTGGTGGTCATCATTGGCCTGCCGCTGCTGCTGGCGGCGCTGCTGCTGTGTCCGGACTGGGTGACGGTGATCGTGGTATGCGGCATTGCCGCTGCCGCGGCCTATGAGCTGCTGCACACGGCGGGAAAGAAAGTGCCCAAGTGTGTCTACGCGTTTACCATTCTGGCTGCCGTGGCGCAGGAATGGGTCATCTATGACGCGCATACCTGGCAGTTTTATGACAGTTATCAGTCCGTGGGTATGATCCGCATTTTGTGCGTGCCGCTGGCGCTGGTGACGGTCCTGTTTTTCGTTGCCGTCAAGGGCTACGGAACGCCGAACGCCATGCCCTTTGCCGATGTTGCCACAGCGATGATGGGCGGCACAGTGTTTCCCATGATGTACAGCGCCATTTTCCTGCTGCGGATGGACGGGCTGTACGGCAAGATGTATGTACTGCTGCCATTCTGCGTGGCCTTTCTGGGAGACAGCTTTGCCATGTACGGCGGGATGCTGTTCGGAAAACGGAAAATGGCCCCGGCGGTCAGCCCCCACAAGACGTGGGCGGGTTCTGTCGCCGGATTGATCGGCAGCGCCTTGGGGCTGGTGCTCTGGGGCGTGGTGGCCCGGCTGTGGCTGGGCTATGAGCCGAACTACCTGAATCTGATCCTGGCCGGTCTGGTGACCAACGCCATCGGGCAATTGGGCGATCTCGCCATGTCCCTCATCAAGCGGGAGGCGGGCGTGAAGGATTACAGTCACATTTTCCTGACCCACGGCGGAATGTTGGACCGATTCGATTCCACCCTGTTTATCACTCCGTGGATCTATTTGTTTGTGTGCGCGGGTATGCTTTAAGAGACATAGAGGACATACTATGATGAATACGATCTCAATATTGGGCTCCACCGGCTCCATCGGCCGTCAGACTCTGGATGTGGCGGAACAGCTGGGCCTGCGGGTGGCGGCACTGACCGCCAATTCCAACGTGGAGCGAATGGAGGCACAGTGCCGGAAGTTCCGTCCCCGCCTGGCGGTGATGACGGAGGAAGCAGCCGCAAAGGAACTGGCAGTTCGCTTGCAGGACACGTCTGTAAAGGTGTTGGCCGGTACAGATGCTCTGGTGGACGCCGCCGTGATCCCGGAGGCGGAAACGGTGGTCACCGCCGTGGTTGGCATGGTGGGATTGAAGGCCACGTTGGCCGCCATCCGAGAGAAAAAGCGTATCGCCTTAGCCAATAAGGAAACGCTGGTCTGCGCCGGGGAACTGGTGATGAGTGAGGCGGACCGCTGCGGTGCGGAGATCGTGCCGGTGGACAGCGAGCATTCCGCCATCTTCCAGTGCTTACAGGGCTGTGCCGACCGCCGGGAGATCCGGCGGCTGATCCTGACCTGCTCCGGTGGGCCCTTCCGGGGGATGGGCCGGGACGAGGTGGGACGCATGACTAAGGCCGACGCCCTGCGGCACCCCAACTGGACGATGGGCCCCAAGATCACCGTGGACTGCTCCACGCTGATGAACAAAGGGCTGGAGGTCATCGAGGCCATGCGGCTGTACCGTCTGCCGCTGGCGCAGGTGTCCGTCATGGTGCATCCGCAGAGCATCGTTCACTCCATGGTGGAATTTAAGGACGGAGCCGTTCTCGCCCAGTTGGGTACGCCGGATATGCGCCTGCCCATTCGCTACGCCATGACCTACCCGGAGCGGGGGGAGAACCCGGCACCGCCGCTGGACCTTTTGAACAGCCCGCCCCTGACCTTCTCGGAGCCGGACCGGGAGACTTTTCCCTGCCTCCGTCTGGCGGAGGAGGCGGCCGAGGCGGGCGGCACGGCCTGCGCCATTCTGAACGGCGCCAACGAGGAAGCCGTCCGTCTGTTTTTGGCGGAAAAAATTGGTTTTTATGACATTTCCGACCTGGTTGCGGCGGCGCGGGCGGCCGTCCCGGTGACGCAAACACCCTCGTTGGAGGAAATTTTATCAGCGGACCACGCCGCCCGAGAGGCCGTGAAGTCCGCATTTGCAAGGAGACATTCATGAGCTTTGTCTACATCCTGGCGGCGATCCTGATTTTCGGCGTACTCATCGCAGTGCATGAACTGGGCCACTTTCTGGCGGCGAAGCTCTGCGGCGTACAGGTCAACGAGTTTTCCATCGGCATGGGGCCAGCCGTCTGGCACCGGAAGAAGGGGGAGACAGCCTATTCCTTCCGCATCCTGCCCATCGGCGGCTACTGCGCCATGGAGGGAGAGGACGGAGATACGGGCAACGCCCGGGCCTTCACCCGTCAGGGCTTCTGGAAAAAATTCGTGATCTTAGCCGCCGGTGCTTTCATGAATTTCCTGACGGGACTGCTGATCGTGGCGATCCTGTTCAGCAGTGCCGGGACCTTCTTTGTGGACGGGATCACAGGCCTTGCCCCGGAGGTGTCCCAGACCGGGGAAAACGGTTTACAGGCCGGGGATCAGATCTATAAGATCAACGGCTGGCGCACCTATTTCAGCGGCGACGCCCAGATGTTTCTGAGCTATTCCGGCGACACGGCGGACATCGAGGTTGTCCGTGACGGGCGGCATATTCTGATGGAAAACGTCGCCCGGCAGACCTGCACCGACCAGCAGGGGGAGCCTTATCAGGGCTTCGGCCTGTATGTGGGACGGCTGTCTGTCCCGGCCACCGTATCCAACCGCATCCGTTACACCTGGTATCAGACCATGGACTTCGTGCAGCTTGTGTGGTTCAGTCTGGGCCAGCTTGTTACCGGCGGGGCCGGACTCAATGACCTCAGCGGGCCGGTGGGCATTGTGACCACCATCAAGGACGTGGGCACCGAGGCTCAGGAAACGGCGGAACAGAATGACCAGAACGGCCTGCTGGCTGCGGCGGAGAGCATCGCCTATTTCGCGGCGCTGATCGCTGTGAATCTGGCGGTGATGAATCTGCTGCCCCTGCCGGCGCTGGATGGCGGACGGATCTTTTTCCTGCTGGTGGACGCCGTTTCCATGGCGCTGTTCAAGCGGAAGGTACCGGAGAAATATCAGGCGGCCATCAACACGGCGGGCTTTGTCCTGCTGATGGGCTTTATGCTGCTGGTAACATTCCAGGATGTATTCAAATTGGTAAAGTAGGCGATCAATATGACAAAGAAATTGATGGTTGGCAAGGTGGCTGTGGGCGGCGGTGCCCCCGTGTCCATCCAGTCCATGTGCAATACGAAAACCGACGATGTGGCCGCTACTGTGGCCCAGATTCACGCATTAGAGGATGCCGGATGCGAGATCATCCGGGTGGCGGTGCCGGACGAGGACGCTGCCAAGGCGGTAGACAAGATCAAGGAGCAGATCGCTATTCCCCTGATCGCGGACATCCACTTCAACTACAAGCTGGCGCTGATGTGCGCCGAGCGGGGGATCGACGCCCTGCGGATCAACCCCGGCAACATCGGCGGGGAGGAGAAGGTCAAGGCCGTGGCGGACATTTGCCGCCAAAAGAACATCCCCATCCGCATCGGCGTCAACGGCGGCTCTTTGGAAAAGGAGCTGCGGGCCAAGTACGGCGGTGTGACCGCCGAGGCGCTGGTAGAGAGCGCCATGGGCCATGTCCGGCTGCTGAACCGGTTCGATTTTGACGATATCTGCATTTCCGTGAAATGCTCCGACGTGCCGCTGACCATGCGGGCCTACACGCTGCTGAGCCAGCAGACGGACTACCCGCTGCATCTGGGCGTCACCGAGGCCGGAACGCCCTCTATGGGTATGGTGAAGTCTGCCATGGGCATCGGTGGATTGCTGTGCATGGGCATCGGCGATACCATTCGGGTGACCCTGACGGCGGACCCGGTGGAGGAGATCTACGCCGCCAAAAAGATCCTGCGGGCGGCAGGTCTGCGGAAGGAGGGCGTGAACCTCATCGCCTGTCCCACCTGCGGCCGCACCCGGATCGAGCTGATCCCTATGGCGGAGGAAGTGGAGCGCCGATTGATGAACTGTACGAAAAACATCACCGTGGCGGTGATGGGCTGCGCCGTCAACGGGCCCGGAGAAGCTGCCGCCGCGGATGTTGGCATCGCCGGCGGCAAGGGCGAGGGCCTGATTTTCCGCAAAGGAGAGATCCTTTACAAGGTGCCTCAGGAGCGGCTTGTAGACGCATTGATGGAGGAAATCGAAAAGCTGTAAGCAGCTTTTACATAAGAATGGGGAAAGAAGGACGCATGTCGAGAGAGATACCGTTTTTTGAATTATTCGCACAGCTGCAGCTCTCCCCGGAGCTGCGGCTAAAGCTGTTGGGGGCGGTGATCGCCAGCGCCTGCATCCATCAGGACACCCTCTCAATGGAGCTGGCGATGATCGTGAAGCACCCTCTGGAGCCGTCGGATCTGGACGAGCTGAACAGCGCCATCCGTAACGGCTACGGACTGAACGAGGTGCGATTCCGGGTCACGCTGAAGGAGGAACAGCTGCCCTCGCAGCGGAAGGCAGCGGTCGCGCCGTCCGCCCCGTCCGGGGGAGGTCCATCAGGGCCGGTCCTGATGGGCAACCCCATCAAGGTCAAGCCCGTGGAAATGAAGACGCTGGATCTGAAAATGGGCAATGCCACGGTAAGCGGCAAGGTGTTCTCCGTGGAATGTGTGGAGACCCGGCGGCCTGGCATGTGGCGGCTCCATGTGGAGATGACGGACTACACCAGCTCCGTAGCCGTCCATAAAAACCTGACGGAAAAGGAAGCCAAGGGGCTGGACGGGAAGATCAATTCCGGTATGTGGCTGTGCGTTCAGGGCAAGATGGAGCCTACCTGGGACGGCAAGGACATTCAGCTCAATCCCTACCACATCAACGTCATCCAGCATGAGGAGCGGCAGGACGCCGCCCCGGTGAAGCGCGTGGAGTTGCACCTCCATACGAAAATGAGCAATATGGACGCCTTGACGGACACGAAGGAGGTCATCAAGGAGGCCATCCGCTGGGGCCATCCCGCCATTGCCATCACGGATCACGGCGTGGCCCAGTCCTTCCCGGACGCCTGGCATGCCGCCGGGGACAAGATCAAGATCCTCTACGGCGTGGAGGGATACTTCATCAACAACGTGGACGACCGCATTGCCGTCCACGGCCGGGGGGACTGCGGGCTGGACGACGAATTCGTCTGCTTCGATATTGAGACCACCGGCTTGAAGGTGGATCGGGAGGCCATTACGGAAATCGGCGCGGTGGTGCTGAAAAACGGCGAGATTTCCGAGCGGTTCCAGACTTTTGTGAACCCAAACCGCCGCCTGACGCCGGAGATCATCGGCCTCACCGGCATCACCGACGAAATGCTGAAGGACGCCCCCCAGCTGAAGAACGCCCTGACGGATTTTCTGAAATTTGTGAACGGGCGGCCCTTGGCGGCCCATAACGCGGAGTTTGACATCGGCTTTATCCGGGCGGGGTGCAAGAAGGTGGGACTGGACTTCAACCCCACCTATGTAGACTCCCTGATTCTGGCCCAGAACCTGCTGCCGGGTCTCGGCAAGTACAAGTTAGACATTGTGGCGGACCATCTGGACCTGCCCGCCTTCAATCACCACCGGGCCAGCGACGATGCCGCCACAGTGGGCTACATGCTGATCCCGTTCTGGAAAATGCTCCATGAGCGGGGGATCCACACCCTCCAGGCCGTCAATAAGGAGATGGAAAAGCTGCGGCCTCTGGGCAGCAAGTCCAACCGTTTTCCCAAACACATCATTATTCTGGCCCGGAACAAGGTGGGCCTAAAAAATCTCTATCAGCTGATCTCCGCTTCCAACCTGAAATATTTCAAGCGGGTGCCCACCATCCCCAAAAGTGAGCTGATGGCCCATCGGGAGGGCCTGATCATCGGCTCCGCCTGCGAAGCCGGCGAGCTGTTCAAGGCTGTGGTGGATCACAAGGATTGGGACGAGCTGAAGCGCATCGCGTCCTTTTACGACTATCTGGAAATTCAGCCCCTGTGCAACAACGCCTTCATGCTCCGCAACGGCGAGGCACGGAGCGAGGAGGACCTGCGGGAATTCAACCGTATCATCGTCCGCCTCGGCGAGGAGCTGGGGAAACCCGTCTGCGCCACCGGCGACGTCCATTTCCGGGAGCCGGAGGACGAAGTGTACCGGCACATCCTGCTGGCGTCCAAGAAGTTCCCGGATGCCAACGAGCCCCTGCCCATCTACTTCAAGACCACCCAGGAGATGTTGGAGGAATTCCGGTATCTGGGGGAGGAAAAGGCCTACGAGGTGGTGGTCACCAACACCCGTCTGGTGGCGGATCAGATCGAGACCTTCGAGCTGCTGCCGGCGGAGCTGTTCCCGCCCCGGCTGGAAAATTCTGAGGAGGACCTGAACCGTCTGGTCTGGGAAAAGGTCCACCGGCTCTACGGCGAGGACCCGCCCCAGCTGATCGTGGACCGCCTGAATGTAGAGCTGGGCGGCATTCTGGGTAAGTATGACGTGGTGTACATGTCCGCCCAGAAGCTGGTGCAGCGCAGCAACGAATGCGGATATCTGGTTGGCTCACGAGGCTCCGTCGGCTCGTCGCTGGTGGCTTATATGTCCGGCATTACGGAGGTCAACTCCCTGCCGCCCCACTACCGCTGTCCTAAGTGCAAAAACAGCGAATTCATTCTGGACGGCAGCTACGGCTGCGGCGCGGATATGCCGGACAAGGTGTGCCCCGTCTGCGGCACCAAGTACGTGAAGGACGGCTTCGACATTCCCTTTGAGACCTTCCTGGGCTTCGGCGGCGGCAAGGTGCCGGATATCGACCTGAACTTCTCCGGCGAATATCAGGCCCGGGCTCACCGTCACGCCATCGAAATGTTTGGAGAGACACAGGTGTTCCGGGCGGGTACCATCGGTACCCTGGCGGAAAAGACGGCCTACGGCTTCGTGAAGAAGTATCTGGAGGAGAACGGCATCGTGGCCTGCCGGGCGGAGGAAAACCGCCTGACCCTGGGCTGCGTTGGCGTCCGCCGCACCACCGGCCAGCACCCCGGCGGCCTGGTGGTGGTCCCGGACGATAAGGATATGGAGGACTTCTGCCCGGTGCAGCACCCGGCGGACGCCGATGATTCCGATACCATCACCACCCATTTTGAATATCACTCCATGGAGGCCAACATCCTGAAGCTGGATATGCTGGGACACGATGACCCCACCATGGTGCGTATGATGCAGGATCTCACCGGCGTGGACCCCCATGAGATCCCGCTGGACGATCCGGAGACCATGTCCATTTTCATTTCCAGCAAGGTGCTGGGCTATGAGAATGACCCTATTCTGGGGCCAACCGGCGCTGTGGCCATCCCGGAGTTCAACACCCGGTTCACCCGCCAGATGCTCATTGACACCCAGCCCAAGGATTTCAATACGCTGGTACGGCTCTCCGGCTTCTCCCACGGTACGGACGTGTGGATGGGCAACGCCCGGGAGCTGATCCTCAGCGGCACCGCCAGCGTTCTGGAAACGGTGGGCTGCCGAGATGATATTATGCTGTACCTGATCTCCAAGGGCCTTGACCCCAAAATGAGCTTCAAGATCATGGAGAAGGTGCGAAAGGGCAAGGTGAAGAAGGGCGGCTTCGACGAGGGCTGGGAGGAGGCCATGATGGAGCACGATGTACCGGACTGGTACATTGAGTCTCTGGCCAAGATCGGCTACCTGTTCCCCAAGGCCCACGCCGTGGCCTACGTCATGATGGCCTTCCGCATCGCCTGGTTCAAGGTCCATGAGCCGCTGGCATTCTATGCGACCTTTTTCTCTGTCCGGGCCAAGGCGTTTGACGCGGAATACTGCTGTGCCGGCATGGACGCGGTGAAGCGGAAGATCAAGGAGATCGAAAACAACAAGGACGCCACCGCCGTGGAGCAAAACCTGCTGACCACGTTGGAGGTGTGCTATGAGTTCTATCTCCGGGGCTTCCATTTCGATACCATCAACATCTACAAGTCGGACGCCACCAAGTTTATCGTCACAGAAAAGGGCCTTCTGCCGCCCTTTGTGACGGTCCACGGCTTAGGCGAGGCGGCGGCTCTGGACACGGTGGAAAAGCGAAAAGGGAAGGAGTTCATCTCCATCGAGGAGTTTGCCATGTGCTGCAACAAGCTGTCCAAGACCCATATCGAGCAACTGAAGGCGCTGGGCGCTTTCGCGGGCATGGCGGACACCAGCCAGATCACCCTGTTTTAAGAGGCGATCATCAGGAAACAAGCACGCCTGATCCGGCTGATAGCCGCGTCGGGCGTGCTTTTCAAAAAAGAGTTGGCGTGTACTGACAACGGCTGAATCCTCTTGGGATTCAGTATGCGTAAGGCTAAGGCGCTTTACAGAAACGCACCTCGTATTCACTGAATACGAGGTGCGTTCTTGTTAAGAAAATCCGTTTTTACTTTTCCAGCTTGCTGTTGCACTTGCTGAGGAAGCGGTCATTCGTGATGATCGCCCGGGTGTGGGTGCCGGCGCCGATGGGGCCTTTTTCGTCCCAGGCCTTCACGGCGAAGTCGATCATCTTGCCGTTTTCGGAAACGGCGGTGATCTCAGCCTCGGCCCAGACCTTCATGCCCACGGGGGTAGGGGCGTCATGGGAGACATTCAGATGGGTGCCCACGCTGCCTTTGCCCTCTTCCAGGAACTGCTGCAGGCAGTTGGCG
>ENA-UEQP01000468-UEQP01000468.1-human-gut-metagenome-genome-assembly--contig:-NODE-468-length-45152-cov-5.408430_pt1 | contig 45152 bp, 62 predicted proteins | sample MGYA00242951_ERZ507951 | MGnify/ENA primary metagenome ERZ507951 (study PRJEB26167, sample SAMN06115539) | human gut metagenome | host: Homo sapiens | place: China:Shanxi | collected 2015-11-18...
ATGAACGTCAAAAGTAACGCAATGGCTGAACAGATTTCAGCTCTTAGCAGGCGCTTGTTGGTGATTTGGATGTTTTCCAATTCTCCGCGCCCGGGAGGGGTGATACGAAATTTATCGGTGACTGTGCCAAAAGTATCGCTATGCTGACATGATGGGTCGAATTCAATGAATTTGGAATCGAAAAGCCATTTTACATATGGTCCGACAGCTAGAATATCTGACTTAGTCAATAATGCGATATCTGTGACGCTTAATGAAGGATACTCTGTAAAACCTTCCAAAATAGAGCGTGAGAGTTTATCCATAGTAACACTTCCTTTCCCCTAAATTCTACCACGGGAAAGGAGGAAACACCAGAAAGAAGGTGAGAAAATGAAGAAAATTAAAGAGCTGCGTCTGGCAAAGGGCGTGCGGCAGATCGATATGGCGGCTCACTTCGGCGTCAGCCAGTCCACGATCGTCGGCTGGGAGAGCGACGGAACCTATCCGCCGTGTCGGTTAATGCCGGACATCGCAATCTATCTCGGCTGCACACTGGACGATCTCTACAAAGACGAAAAGGAGGCTATCTAATGGCTGCGAAATACGCAACTACGGCCGAGCTGGCCGAGCGGTGGCTCTGCTCGCCGGACTACGTCCGGATGATCATCCGCGAGGGCAAGCTCAGCGCCGTGAACCTCGGCGGGTGGAAAATCCGCTGGGACGAGGTCTACCGCTACGAAAAGGAGCGGGAAAAGGCCGACGCCGAGATGCTGCGGCAACAGCGTCTTGGGTTTGTTCGTTGAAAATATCATAACGTAAAAAAGAAAGGATGACCAGTGTGCTCAAGAGCCGAAATATTTATCAGGCTGCTCGCGAGCTGAAAGGTCTGACGCAGGAAGTCGCAGCCGAACGACTGGACATCAGCGTCGAGAGCCTCGGAGCCTATGAACAGGGACGCCGCCGGCCACCGGACAGCACGGTGCTGCGGATGGCGCAGATTTACGATTACGAGCGTCTCTGCTATCAACACATCCAGAGCGGCGTCTTCGCCGGAGTGCTGCCGGAGATCGGCTGCAAGTCGCTCGAGTACGCGACGATGCGCCTCGTCCGGCTGATGGGCAGGTTCGCCAAAAGCGGCCGCTATGACCAGCTGATGGAGATCAACGAGGACGGCATCATCACGGCAGAAGAAAAGCCGCTGCACGATGCCATCATGCAGGAGCTGCACGAGATCGTAACGGCGGCTTGGGAATTGGATTTTGCGTCAAAAGGAGCAGAAAAATGAAAAATTGCACAAAAAAATGTGCCTGCCCGGCGGCAACCGAAGCAGACACAATGCATAGCGAATACGGTTATTATACTACCACAAGCGCCCGGGCGCGTCAAGCTCGGAAAAAATCTTTAACTGATAAGCATATCCGCGCGGCGCTGACGGCCATCGGCTTTGCGCTGCTGATCGCGGCGGCGAGCGCCGATAATGCGGAGCTGCTGGGCGGCCGTGCGACGCTCTTTGTCGCGGCCGTCGGCGTGCTCGCCATGTGGACGGGCACCGCGCGGAATGCGTAGAAAAGGGGTTAGAAATGCCAGCGAAAATTGTATGGACGGATGAGATGCTCGATCATCTCGTCCGCCAAAGAGAGGCCGGAGTACCGGCACGAAAGATTGCGGAAGAGCTCGGCGTTGGCAACACCACGCTTGAGCAGAAAATCGCAGAATTATGCCTTGAGGGGCAACCTTTGAGGAAAAGGGTGAAGCAGGAGTGGCCACAGGAGGATGTGGATCGCGTCATCCAGATGGCCCGGGACGGCATGACTGCGCCTGAAATCGCGGAGGAACTCGATCGTTCCGCTGCGTCTGTGAACTCCAAGCTCACCAAGCTGCGGAAGGCGGGAGTGCTGCCGTGGGTCGGCCAGGGGACCGGCCGCAAGCACAGCAGAAAAGAACAGCCTGACGGGGAAATGCGGGCGCTCCTGCGCCGCTTCACGGCGGCGTGCGAGGCCATCAAGGAGGCGACAGGGTATGGCAGATAAGCCGAGTTTTTACAGCATCCTGACCGCCGACGTGCGGTACGATGAGCGTATCGGCGACTTCGCGAAGCTGCTCTACAGCGACCTCACGGCGAGGTGTAATCGCAAGGGATACTGCTGGCCGACGAACGAGCAGCTTGCAGAGGATCATCGCAAAAATGCACGCACGATCGTGCGGACACTGCGCGAGCTTGAGAGCGCCGGATATATCGCGACGGAGGTCATCCGCGATCAGAAAAACATGGTCGTGGAGCGACGCATCTGGCTCGATGCGAACGCTCGCGCAGGACTCGAATTTCTCCGTAAACCTCATGACGAAAATGTCATGACCCCTCCTGACAAAAATGTCATGACCCCTCCTGACAAAAATGTCAAGTATATAAAGGAGAATAATATAAATATAAATAACCCCCTTACCCCCACGGGGGAGAGCGAGTTATTTGACGAGTTCTGGGCGGCCTACCCCAAGCACGTCGCCAAGAAACCGGCGCGCCGGGCGTGGGATAAGCTCCACGCAGACCGTGACCTGCTGGACGCGCTTTTAACCGCGCTCGAGTGGCAGACGCGCACGGAGGCATGGCAGCGGGACGGCGGCCGCTACGTACCTAACCCGGCAACATGGCTTAACGGCCGCCGGTGGGAGGATGAGCCGCAGGCGGAAGCCGGACCGGACAAGCCGCCCAGACGGCGAGAGGAGGTTGAGGTGTGGTAGAGAAACGAGCGACGCTCGCGGCCGAGTACAGCGTCATCGGCGCGCTGCTGCTCGACCCGAAGATCGCAGGCGAGCTTTTTGCCGCGACGCGAGAGAGCGATTTTCTCCGCGCCGAGCTGCGGACGGTGTACACCGCGGCACGCGAGATCTTCAACCGCGGCCGGCCGCTCGACCCGGTAACGATCCGCGCCGCCATCGGCAAGGAATACGAGCCGCTGCTGATGGAGTGCATGGACGTATGCAGCACGGCGAGCGCCTGGAAAGCATACGCCGAGGCCATGCAGGAGCAGACGAAAGTCAGCCGCCTGCGGGAGCTGGCTGACAAGCTCACGCAGGTGCGCACGAGCGAGGAAGGGCGCGAGCTCATCGCCGCGGCGATGGAAGCCACGGCGGAAAAGCAGGGCGCGGAAATCGTCTCGCTGTCGCAGGGACTTGAAACCTTCGCCCTCGAACAGACGACAAAGAGAAAATTCATCGAGTACGGCTTCAGCCGACTCGACAGCCGCCTGTACAGCGACTTCGGCGATTTTGTAGTCCTTGCAGGCCGCCCGTCCGCCGGCAAGACGGCGCTCGCGCTCCAGATGGCGACGCACATGGGGCGGCGTGCGAAAGTCGGCTTTTACAGCCTCGAAACTACGCCCTCCAAGCTGATAAACCGTATCGTCTCGAATCGCGCGATCATCGACTTCGGGCGCATCAACCGCCGGGAGATGACGCCGGAGGAGTGGACGCGGTTCAACCGCCTGCAGCGCGAGATCACCGAGAGCGACATCGAGCTGGTGCATGCGCCGGGGTGGAGCGTGCAAAACATTCTGGATTGCGCGCGAAGCCGCCGACATAGGATAGTTTTTATCGACTACCTGCAATTACTCCGGGCGCCGGGGCGTGACCGTGTTACGGTCGTTACCAACATCAGCATGGGGCTGCACACTATGGCTCAGGATCAAAAAATACTGGTCGTGGCGCTGTCGCAGTTTTCGCGAGCGTCCGAAGCGCGCGACGGCGAGCCGTCGCTCACCGACCTGCGCGAGTCCGGCCAGATCGAGCAGGATGCCGATGCGGTGCTTGCGCTCTACAAGAACGAGGCGGACAGCGCACCGGCAGACGAGCGCGTGCTGCAGGTGCTCAAAAACAAGGAGGGCCGCCTCGGCAAGATTTACCTCGATTTCGACGGCAGCGTGCAGCAGTTTGCCGAGTACATGGACGGCCAGCGCGAGGTGATCGTGCAGACGAAAAAGATGGAGGAGAAGCGTGAAAATAAGAAAGGCAATTCCAAAGCTGCGGTTTGAACGCCGCAGGCTGTACGCGCAGAGCAAGCTCGTCGAGCCGAGGCTCGCGCGAGAGTACCGTGAGAGGGCGGAAGCCATCGGCGCGGTACTGGGATATATCAAAAGACATAAGGAGAGAGTAAAATGATCGAAATTAAAATTAACGACGATGGTTCCTGTAGCGAGCGGGGCCGCATGAATAAAGCCACGGGGTACATGGATTTGCATCGCGTCGTAATCGCTATGTGCTCGATTGCAGTGTCGATGTACGGCAAAAAGATGGGCGAGGCATTGATGGATACTTTCGCGGATTACATCAAAAACGGCGTCATCAAGCGTGAGTACGAGACGTCGATGCAGGAGCTTGAAAATGCAAAGAAGTGAGACCCGCCGCGTCATCTTCCGTCACCCGCGCGGGATCTACGAAACCGTCGAGGTGACGGGCGAGGCCTTCGGCGAGCCGTACCGCTACACCGAAACCGTCCGCACGCCGAAGCGCGACGAGCGGCGCATGGTAAACCCGAAGGAGGACGCCAAGGCGCGGTGCGAGGCAAAGCGCAACGCATCCGCGACGCCGAAGGAAAGACAGAAGATCGTGGAGCTTTACGAGGCCGGGAACTCCATCCTCGCCATCGCGCGCGGACAGGGCCGCGCCTACGCTGTGGTTTCGGCCATCCTGCATGCCAGCGGCGTAAAAATGCGGTCGCCCGGACCGAAAAAGAAAGGATAAATTTATGAAAGCGATAAGCATAGTGAATCTCAAGGGCGGCGTCGGCAAAACCGTCACCGCGGTAAATCTGGCGGCAATCCTCGCCACCGACTACGAAAAGCGCGTGCTGCTGGTGGACGTTGACCATCAGGGCAACGCAAGCCGCTACTGCGGCGTGAATACCGAGGAGCGCGGCGGTCTGGCCGCTCTGCTCACCGGCGGCGCTGTCTGCTACGACGAGGTGGTCGAGATGGCGACGATGTCCGGCGTGGACGTGATCCCGGCCGACATGTCGCTCGCAACGCTCGGCGTAGATGGCGGGTATACGTCGCAGATGGCGGTTCGCGCGATGCGTGACCTGCGCGACGCACTGGTCGAGGATGATGCGTATGACGTGATGATCTTCGACTGTCCGCCGGCATTCTCGCCGGCGAGCATCGGCGCAATCGCAGCCAGCAGCGATGTGATTATCCCGCTCAAGATCGGTCGCTTCGAGATCGAAGGCATGGACGAACTGATCGAGCAGATCGAGAGCGTCCGCAAGATCAACCCGGCGACGCGCATCGCCGGTGCGCTGCTGACGATGTGGCACAACTCGCCCGTCCAGCGCGACGGCGAGGAGTACATCCGGGAGACCTGCCCGGTGCGCGTCTTCCAGACGATGATCCGCCGCACGGACAAGGTCGACGAGGCGGTTTTCGCACGCAAGGCCGTCGCGGAGTGGTCTCCGACCTCGGCGGCCGCCCGCGACTACCGAGCATGGGTGGAAGAACTCATGGAGGTGCTTTGAGATGGCAAAGAAATTTAATCTTGCGGAGCTGATGGGCGAGACGGTGTCCAAATCGAACACCGGAGAAATGCGGGTGGAGCAAATCCCGATGGCCGAGATCGAGGAGAACGAGAACAACAGCTACGCGCAGAACGACATTGACGAGCTGGCCGAGTCCATCAAGGTCATCGGTCTGCAGCAGCCGCTTGTGGTGCGCCGCAAGACCGAGGGCGGGTACTTACTCCTTTGAGTACACCGGTCAGGCGGCAAAGGAGATTGAGGCCGCGCTCAAAGATTTGCAGGCGCGCGGCGTGGTCGAGCTGCCGGGCAAGCTGCGGACGTATGTCGCGGAGGTGCTCAAAACCTCAGAGGCGCAGATTGCCCGGGCGAAGGCGATTGATAACGGGCTGACAAAGGCTTGGCAGTGCGATTTTAAGTGTCATCGTATCAACGACAGCACCGCCTACGAGCTGAGCCAGTGCGATGCGGAATTGCAGCGCAAGCTGCACGGCGCATATCAAGGCAAAATGTACAACCTTGACGCGAAAAAGATCAAGGCGCACAAAAAGGCGGCGGAGTATTCCTTCACGCAGCTGACCTGCCCGGCGGAGAGCTTTTCGCCCCATCCCTGCACAGGCGTGGATAAGCGCGCGGCGTGGGTGCGGGACGGCAAGTGTCCCGGCTGCTGCCACAGCTGCGACAAGGCGGACGGGTGCGAAAAGGTGTGCGGCGTGGTGAAACAGCGCATCACAAGCGCGAAGGACGCCGAGACGCGCAAGGCCGAGCGCCAGCAGCGCGAGGACGCCTTCATGAAATCGCCGCTCGCGATGGCGCGGCGGCATATCAAGCTCGCGCTCGCTGGCGTCGGAATTACGAGCTGTGAAGATCTTGAGAACTTCCCGGAACGCTGGTATACGGACTGGCTGTGGGATGATCCGCTGGACTGTCACGCACCCGATCTGGATGACCTTTTCCGTCTGGCCGACTGGGCGGGGGTGGACCCCTTCGAGATGATTGCCGGTCGGCCGGAGGCGAAAATCTGGCATGAGTATCCCGCCGAGCAGCCGCCCGAGGCCGTGCCGCTGCTGTGCCGCAAGGATAACGGGAGCTATGGCGAGTATGTCCGCTGGGAGGATGGCTGGCGCTTTGCTGAAGACCAGGACTGCCCGGCAAGCGTAACAGTAACGCATTGGACGGAGGTGACGCCGGAATAATGGCTAAGTGTAAGTTTTGCGGACAGGGTGTGCGCTCTGGTCCGATATTCCATACAGGCTGCTGGGAGCAGGCGGTAAACAAGCTCGCAGGTGAGATCTGCGATGAGTATTGTAAGTTTCCTTTTGAACTGGACTATGAGGCGATGGTGGACAAGTGCGAGCGGTGTCCGATGACACGGTTAAAAGAATTGGGAGGGAAAGTATGATACTGGAACTGACCCGTCAGGACGTTATCGCCCTGACGAACGAGAGCAAGCGCAAGGCCGTGCTGTCTGGCTGGCAGAACTGGGGCATCTGGCACAAGGCGCCTGAGATCGGGCTTAGCGTGTACCGGCTCGACCTGCCGGACGGCAGCTTTTTCACAGCCAGCTGGTACGAGGGCGACGACTTCTTTCCCGGCGGCGGCACGCATAACGTCAACCGTCCGCGCTTCAATCTCTGCGACAAGGGCGGCAAGCTGAAAGCCGGGAGCAAGGCCGAGAGCCTGCTGACGGACAAGCTCAAGGAGATGCGGAAGGAGCTGATGAGGGATGGCAATGCCTGAGTGCTATTACTGCAAAGCAAAGGGACACTGCATCGCCGCTGCTCAGCCAGGTTCGGTTGTGTGTATGATAAACCGCATGAGATACGGCGGCTCACACGCCGATGATGCCCCACCGAGAACAGAAACGGTGTATTGCCAGTTTTGCGGACAGCCGTTAAAGGTAATCGGTCAGAAACGGTTTTGCAATAATATAATATGCCTGAACCGCTATAACGATGTCTGATAGGAGGATAAGCGTGAATATAAAAGAACTTATCAACTCCCTTAACCGCCTAAAGGTCCAGACCGGCTCTCTGGCCTGCCTCGGCTGCGGGCACGAGCATAACTGCGGCACGGGCGGCTGTGCGATCATCCGTGAGGCGGCCGACAAGCTGCAAGCGGTGGCAGAGTTTTGCGAGAGGAGAGGGCAAAAATGAAATCTTATGGCAAGGACGGCTACAAGCCGAACGTCGCGATCAATGATGCGGTACACGCGGTGCTGCGCGGCGAGCAGAGTGGTATGAGAAAGCTGCTTGAGGTGCTTGATGGTAGCGACGCGGCATACATAAGCATTAAAGGCGGTGAACACTGCATTATCATTGGGACAAAGAAGTTTAGCGATTGGGTTGACGAGAATTACGACCCTGAGGACGATTGAAAAAAATCCCTGCGATTGACAAAAACGAAAATTGCGGATATTCTTAGTAACTACGCGGACGGGGACAGCCTCGTCCGCTGTGGTGTTCAATTTGAACACCGGGGAGGGGAAAGTGAAACGAAGGAAAACAGTGCGGGCCGGACGGCTCGTCTGGGACGCGGTTTACACGGTGCCGCGGCCGAACGCCAGCAAGCAGGAGCGCAAGCGTATCCGCGAGGTGACGGAGGAGCAGATCCAGCGCACCAACGCGAACACGGCACAGCGCAAGCTCGAGCAGCTGATCGCGTGCAACTTTGCGGACAACGATCTGGTTTTGACTGCGACGTATCGAGATGAGGATTTACCGGAGAGCGCCGATGTGACGCGAAAACGGCTGAATAAAATCTTTACTCAAATGCGCAAGTACCGCAAGGCGCGAGGTCTGCCGGATCTCAAGTACATCTACGTCCTCGAGGGCAGGCACGGAGACCACCGACCGCATGCGCATATTATTATCAATGCAATCGGCGGCGATCTTGAGCTTTTCAAGTCGCTCTGGCTCTGGGGCGACGATGTGCAGCTCAATTACATCCGCGAGCGCGGATGCGACGGCTGGGCCGGTTATCTTACCAAAGAGCGCCGGGAAGCGAGCCTGAACGGCAAAAAGCAGTTTGTCGGCAGCCGCAACCTTGCCAGACCGGTCACGACTTACGAGTGGGTGGACGACGGCACGAGCGTGGAGGCGCCGCCGGGCGCACAGGTGCTCGATGAGGGCGGCGGCCGGAATGAGATCGCATCCTGTAAGTTTGTAAAATACCTGCTGCCATGGTCGGCGGCAGTTCATAATAATAACGCAACGCGCACGCATACGCGCGTTGTTTCTGGCTTGGAATGCTCTATAACATATCAACAGGGATTGGAGAAAAAGCCAAGCAGGGGTAGACAAAGGAGTAAAGCGATTGTATAATCAAAATCGAAAAAAGATCCGGTGCCCGCGATGCGGCAAGCCGACCAAGGTTTGGGTCGTGCCGGGGACAACCACGCTGCAGCAGTTTCCGCTGTGGTGTGAAAAATGCAAAAGAGAGTCCATCGTCGATTACGGCGGTGTAAGCCAACGTCTAGCAGACAGGAGCTGACTTCGTAACACTCGAGCGCAATGTTCGTCGAGTGTTGCAAGCCAGCTCCTGTTTTTTTATTTCCGCCGGAAGGAGGCGAGGCCGTGCAGACGGTTGCCGAGATGATCCCGGATTACAAGCAAAATCTCGATGCGCTGCGAGTACGGCGCCGCGAGCTGATCGCCGAGCGTGAGCTCGAGCCGCGCTTCGAGCGCCGGCATGCGCTGACTGTGCGCATTATCCGGCTCGATGGCATCATCGCCAGCACGACGGCCGCGCTGCATGACATGATCGCCTATGCCGACTAAGCCGCTGCGGCCGTGCCGCCATCCGGGCTGCCGGGAGCTCGTGAGGTGCGGATACTGCGATAAGCACAAGCCGCGCGACGCTGAACGGCGCTCAGCGGAGTCCAGGCAGTGGCGCGCATGGTACAGCACCAAGCTCTGGACGGATGATCTCCGGCCGACGCAGCTGCTGCGTGAGCAATGGTGCCGGGAGTGTGCACGGCATGGCGTTCGCACCAGAGCGACGGACGTGGATCACATCGAGCCGCATAACGGCGACTGGGAGAAGTTCACGGACCGCAGCAATCTGCAAAGCCTGTGCCACAGCTGCCACAGCGCAAAGACCATGGCGGAAAGCCGAGCTAAATCTCGCGGCCAGAGCGGCCGGAAGGGCTGACGCTTGGACGAGCGCAGCGCAGGCGCGACGTGCGCGGCTTTGGCGGGAAATCTCAAGATTTCCCGGACTACCCCCCACCCCGAAAAAGTTTTCGGCGGCGGGGTGTCTGACCGCAGCCGGGCTTCCGTGCGAGATTTTTTCCCAATGAGAGCGGGATTTTTGGAGGGTATGGAAATGGCAAACAGGAAAAGCGCCGGTCCGGCAGGGCCGGGCGAGGTAAAAGCGGCGTGGTTTATGCCGGAGCAGCTGGCGCGGGTGCCGATCGGCGAGCTGGTGCCGTATGCCCGCAATGCGCGGACGCACAGCGAGAGCCAGATCGCCCAGATCAGAGCGAGCCTGCGGGAGTTTGGCTTTGTCAATCCGGTAATCATCGACAGCGCCCGGAATATCATCGCCGGACACGGGCGCGTGCTGGCGGCCAAGGCCGAGGGCATGACCGAGGTGCCGTGCGTACTCGTTGAGCATCTGACGGACGCGCAGCGGCGTGCATACATCCTGGCAGACAACCGCCTTGCGGAGCAGTCCGGCTGGGACACCGAGATGCTGGCGCTGGAGCTGGGCGAAATCAAGGCCGACGGCATGGACCTTGCGCTGACCGGATTTGACGCGGAGGCCATGATCCTGGACGATCCGGCGGCTTTGGCGGATACCTTGGGCGAGAGCAAGCCGAAAAGCGGCGAATCTGAGTCAAAACCGGACACGCCCGAAACGGATACGCCGGATGCGGCCGCGCTGGCGGCGGAGGCCTTTGAGGCCGGAATGGCCGCGGCCGAGGCAGGCGAGGAATCCGAGGAATACCAGGCGTTTGTCGATAAATTCAAGCCAAAGAAAACCACGGACGACTGCTACACGCCTGCGCCGGTGTACGAGGCGGTCAAGACCTGGGCGGTTGACAAGTACGGCCTGGCAGGCCGTCCGATCGTGCGGCCGTTTTATCCGGGCGGCGACTATCAGAAAATGACGTATCCGGACGGTGCGGTCGTGATCGACAATCCGCCGTTTTCCATCCTGGCGGAGATCGTGGACTTTTATCACGCGCACAATATTGACTTTTTCCTGTTTGCTCCAGGCCTGACGGGATTGCATCCGTTGATCAGCCGCGACTGGCTGAGATCAGTAATCGCACATGCCGACATAACATACGAGAACGGTGCTGGGGTGTGTACATCATTTGTGACAAGTCTCGGCGATGCCAAAGTAACGGTCAGCCCGGAACTGCACGACAGCGTAGAGGCGGCCAGCCGCGCGGCTTTAGAGGAGCGGAAGGCACCGCAGAAAACGCCGATGTACGGCTATCCCGATGAGGTGGCAACGGCTGCCCGTCTTGGATATCTTGCGGTGCATGGTGTGGCGCTGGAAATTATGCCGGATAGCTGTACACCGATACGCTCGTTGGAAAGTCAGCGAGCTGCGGGAAAGAGGATTTTCGGCGGCGGACTGCTGCTTGGCAGTCAGGCTGCCGCCGAGAAAGCTGCCGCCGAACAGGCCGCCAAGGAGCAGGCCGAGAAGGAAGCAGCGGAAAGGGCTGCCGCCGAGAAGGCTGCCGTGATGAAATGGCAGCTGTCGGATGCAGAGCGCGAAATCATCAACGGATTAAAGTGAGGAGGTGACGAGATATGCCAGCGAGCAAGCCAATCCCGCGGGAGGCGGACGGCACGGTGGACATCAAGCAGGCGCGAAAGCGAATGCGGGGACACCGGACGGATGCGGAGATCGAGGAGAAGGCAAAGCGCGAGGTGCGCGCGAAGGAGCCGAAGCGCATCACGGTGCCCAAGTACCTGCCGCAGGGCATGGCAGAGGAGTACCGCCTGACGGCGAAAAAGCTCGTGGCGCTGCACATTTTCTCCGACCTCGACTACGACATGCTGGCGCGGTATTTTATCGCTCGCGCCGCCTGGCAGAACGCCCAGAACTGGGCGAACCGCGCGATCATGCAGGGCGACGCCAAGGAGGCGGGCAGCTGGACCAAGACGGCGAACGTTTACTTCGGCCAGTGCCAGAGCTGCGCATCTCAGCTCGGCCTCTCCGTGTCGGCGCGGTGCAGGCTCGTGATGCCGGAGCCGCCCAAGGATGAGGCCGACGAGGACCCGCTCAGCAAAATGTTGCGCGAGCGGGCAGAGCGCCGGAAAGCGTGAGGTTTGTCCGGGGCTGTGACGGGCAGTGCAATGCCTGCTCGAGCTTCGACCTTTGGCGGCAGGTGAGTTTTGTGATATTTCCTCGCCTGTCCGTCAGAGCCTCGGACGAGGACAGGAGGACAAAATGCAGAAACGGACGATCTGCCCGCTGACGTGCCCGATGATCAATGTGCAGGGGTTCTGCGAGAGTTCATGGCGGCGCGCCGGGCAGGTGCGCGAATGCCCGCACGACCGGCTGCGGCGAAAGACGCGCAGGCGACGCAAAAAGTGAATATTCCGACGCTCTGACGGGCGAGATGGCCGCCCGAACGCTACCCCTTTATGTTTACCTATTCCTAACAGGGCGAACGCGGCGAGGTTTTCCTTTCTTTGTCCTCGCCCGTCCGTCAGAGCGTCGGAAAAGCTGTCGCGAGACTCCTGTCCTGCGGCGGGCGGCGATAGCCATATGCGCCGGCCGACCGCGCCGGGACGCGGGCAAGGATACGACGGATGAGCACCGGAATGCTGACGAGCGGTGCGTCCGCCGGAGGGCAGGAGAAAGCGGACACGAGAGGGCAAAACGGTGTTCAATTTGAACACCTGCAATATGTGCGGCGTAGCTCAACAGGAGAGCGGCCTCTATCTAAGGGGCGCCACGATGACGACACACCATGCACGGAAGCGGCGACCAGTCACCAAAGCGGAACTGCATGGCGGTGCAGGTGCGAATCCTGCCGCCGCGCCCAAACTGAAAATTTATCCGGCGCTGTGACGGGCGGCAAGAGCTGCCCGAGAGGCATGGGCGGGTTTTGAAAATCTCCGTCGGGCGCGACCGCTTCGCGCGGTCCGTCCGTCAGAGCGCCGGAAAAGAAAGAAGGAGAGACCATGACCCAGAAGGAAAAATACAAGCGCGCCCGCGAGGCTATGCGCATGACGCTGAGACACATCGACGCCGCCGCGCCGGATATTGAAGACTGCCTGCGCGAGGTAGTGGATGCTGTTTCGGCAGAGCTGCCGAAGATCGAGGGCATTGCCGTCGAGGCGGAAAAGCTCGAAACTGAGGACGAGCCGAAAAAGCTGACGCGCGCGGCGGTGCTCGAAAAGGCACGTGCGTGCGTGTGCGGTGAGCGCGAGGAGGACTACGGCACGCCGGAGGATAGCTTCGGCTGCATCGCAGAGCTCTGGGAGACTTATCTCCGCGCGGCGTGCGTCTCGCCGGACGCCATTGTCACGGTGACGGCGGCGGATGTCGCGATGCTGATGGCGCTGCTGAAGATCGCGCGTGTCGGCACGAGCTCCGTCGGCGGCACGGCGGACAGCTTTGTCGACCTGGCAGGCTATGCGGCCTGCGGCGCGGAGTGCGCAGAGGTGACGGTATGAGCTGCGAAAACTGCCGTTTTTATGCCGAGGGCGCGATTTATCCGGACGGGAGCGCGGAGCACCTGTGCGCCTGCCCGCGGCGCGGCGGTAAAGATGGAGGCTTCGAGTGATGATGCTTGATATAGCTACCAGAATCGCAAGCGTTTACATCTATGCGGCTGTCATTCTGGGCGGAGCGATTATCACGCTTGGTTTGCTGCGGCTGTTCTTGTTCATGGGGCAGCAAACCACAGACGCGTTTTATAGGCTCTGTGACACGTGGAAGGACTTGCGACGCGGCAAAACAGAAACGCAGAGGGATGAACGGAAATGAAGAAAATTGCTTTAATCGTGCTGGCCATCGTGGCAGCGCTGGTATTTATGATTGCCGCTGCTTTCATATCGGCAAACAATCATGCGGTGTCGGCAGAGGAACAGGTCAGTTCGGCGGCGGCCGACGTACAGGTAGCCGAGAAACGCCGTGTTGACCTCGTGTACAATCTGGCGGACGCGGTGAAGTCCTACCAGAATTACGAGGGCGATACGCTGACCAGGATTACACAGGCTCGCGCTGCTGCCGCGTCCGGTAAGGTCGAACAAGCGCAGGTTGCGTTGAACGCCGTTGCAGAGCAGTACCCGGAACTCAAGGCAAACGAAAATTACAAGCAGCTCATGACCGAGCTTGCGCTGACCGAGAACCAGATCGCGCAGTACCGCAACAACTACAATCAGCAGGTACGGGCATACAACAAGCTGGTACGGTCTTTCCCAACTGGTTTCCTGCTGCGCGTAATGAACTATCAGGCAATCGACACGACCTATACGGACTACGACGCACCGGAAGATGCTCCGCAGAACCTGTTCGGTGACAGTGATGGAAATTAAGCCTCGTGAAATGGCATTCAGCGTTGCAATCGTGTTTGTTATGCTGGCGCTGGGATTCCTGATCGGCAGTAAAATCGGTGACCATATTGCCGAAGAAAACGAGAAATTCACCACGGCAGCGCAGATCACAGACGATGGGCAGTTTCAGTACGCGCTGGCTACCAATTTCGGAAACATCATCGCTTACGGCAATCTGATCGCTGAACAACCTGTTTCGGCAGATGATTTGGACGGCGAATACGCAATACTGACCAAAATCACGGAACGATACACCATGCACACGCGCGTGGTGACATCTACGGCCGGAAAGGGGCACACATGCATCCGCACCGAGGTGTATTGGACGTGGGACAGGGTGAAACGAGAAGAAGACAGCACGGAAACTTTTTCGTTTATGGGTGTATCATTTCCTGCGGACAAGTTTTCTGTATCCACCCATCGGCAGGGCAGTATGATTTATGACAACAGTGAGCTGCGGCATTATTACGTAGTCGCAGATGCCAGCATGGTCGGCAGCATGCATACCCGGATCAAAGATCATATGATCGCGGACGATAATGAGTTCTATGCCGATACAGAGCCGCAGGCGGTCGTAGACCGTGCTGTGAAGAATGCAGGAGTGCTCGTCGTTGTGTTCTGGGCGTTCTGGATCGCGCTGACCTGCGGCGTGGTATATGGTTTCTGTGCACTGGAAAACAGGTGGCTGGACGGATAATGTACAGCCCTGAAATGAGAGAGTATCTGAAAGAAATCAAGCGCTATCTCGTGTGGCGCTACGGCATATTTCGTGATGGAGTACAATCTCGACAAGCTCCAGAAGCGCTACCCGGACGGGTTTAGCTTCGAGGCGATCGAAAAGCGCGCAGACATGGACACGCTCGCGTCTGCGACGTAAGCTGTTTCAAGTAGTTTTCAGTAGTTACAAGTAGTGAGCCGGTGCTGCGGCGGGCGGCGTGGTCAGGCCGTCCGAGGTCATATTGCGACTCTCCAAAGGGCGGCGCGTCTTACGGAACGGGCGCGCCTTCCGCCGGAGCACCGGAGCAAATCAAATATTTTTTAGCCAGAGACCCGCAAGGGTACCGAGCCGACATCTTTAACCCCGAAAGAGGGGTGAGGTGTCGGCTTTTCTTTTTGGCTTTATCCACAAGATATTGTGCCGGTGTGGATAAGGCTGTGCATGATGTGGATAAACGAAAGGAGGCGGCGCGGTGTTTGACAGGGAGCAGGCGGATTTTGTGTGCGACTATCTCGAGTGCCTGACGTGCTCGAACGGCGTGCCGCTGCGGCTGATCGACTGGCAGCGCGACATGGTGCAGTCGTTTTACGGCGAAATGACCGAGGACGAGGACGCGCCGGGCGAATATCTGCGCAAGTACCAGTATCTCTATCTCGAAATCCCGAAGAAGAACGGCAAGAGCGAGATCGCGGCCGGTCTCGGCACGTACCACCTGTTCGCGGACGGGGAGACCAACGGCGAGATCTACCTCGTGGCGGCGGACCGCGACAACGCGGACATTGTGTTCGCGGCGGCGAAGTTCATGGTCGAGCACTCGCCCGCGCTCAAAAAGCGCAGCCGCATCGTGGACAGCAAAAAGGCCATCTTCGACACGGTAAGCGGCTCGAAGATGAAGGTGCTGTCCTCGGAGGCGTACAGCAAGCACGGCTACAAGCCGAGCTGCGTCATCTTCGACGAGCTGCACGCGCAGCCGAACCGCGATCTGTGGGACGTTATGACGTTCGGCGCGGGCGCTGCCCGCCGTCAGCCGGTGTGGATCGTGCTGACGACGGCAGGCGATGACCCGGACCGAAAGAGCATCGGCTGGGAGGTGCACGAGAAGGCGCTCGGCATCTGGCGGTACCGCAGAGGAGACCGTGACGAGCGGGCGCAGGACGATCCGCGCTGGCTGCCGATCATCTACGGCCTCGGCCTCGTGGAGGACGAGGATAAGCTCCGCGAGATCAACATCTTCGACGAGCAGCTGTGGCGCGACTGCAATCCGTCGGTCGGGCGGACGCTGCGGCTGAGCGCCATCCGCGCGGAAGCACAGGACGCGAAGCGCTCGGAGGCGGCAGAACGGCTGTTCCGGTGGCTCAGGCTCAACCAGTGGATCGCGACGGCGAGCGTCGGGTGGATCCCGGTGACTATTTACGATAAAACGCAGTGGAATCCCGAGGGCGCGGCGCACTGGACGGACGCGGTGCGGCTGCTGCGCGGCAAGCGCTGCTTCGGCGGCGTCGACCTCTCCAAGAGCACCGACCTTACGGCCTTCGTGCTCGTCTTTCCGCCGCAGGAGGGGCTGCCGCACTGGGTGGCGCTGCCGACCGGGTGGATGCCGCTCGACGGCATCGAGGCGCGCGAGCGCGAGGATCACTGTCCGTACCGCGACTGGATGCGGGCGGGCTTCCTGCACGGCTGCGAGGGCGACATCATCGACTTCGAGGCGGTAGCGGACGCAGTCGTACAGGCGGCACAGGACTACGACCTCCAGATGGTCGGGTTCGACCCGTACCTCGGCGCGACGGTGATGCAGAACATCCGCGACAGGCTCGCCGGGACGGCGACCGAGGTGGTGGAAATCCCGCAGGGCATCCGCACGATCTCGCCGCCGATGAAGGAGCTCGAGCGGCTCATCCGCGAGCACGAGATGCTGCACGTGCACAACACGGCGGCGCGGCAGTGCTTCCTGAACGTGCGGTGCATCACCGACGACAACGAGAACATCAAGCCGACGAAAAAGCGCAGCCGCGGCCGTATTGACATGACGGTGGCGTGGATCATCGCGTTCGCCACGGCATTGCTGACGCCGGAGCCGACGCTCGCGGACAGCGTGGCGGCGAGTGACTGGCACATGTGAAAGGGGGTGAGATTACATGCGCAAGAAGAAGCTGAACTACATCGCGGCAGAGGAAGAGATCCGACGCATCGCGGCTGGCCGCAACGAGCAGTGCCGCACGGTGACATGGCGCGAGGCGGTGGAGATGTGGGAGGAGAAGCACGGCGAGGACGCGCACGCGCGAGCTGCGTTTTTCGCCTACATCGGCATCGCGACGACAGACGAGTGCGCCCTGCTCGACGAGCTGGACGCAGATGTGCCCGAGGAGGTGACAGAGGCATGAAGGATATCTCAAAAATTCTGCCCGATCTTCTGGTCTGCGGCGGCGCTGTTTGCATCGTTGTCGGACTGACGATGGTCAGCGTGACGGCGGCGTTCATCGCGGCCGGGGTGTTCCTCATCGCCGAGGGCGTGATCTCCGCCATCGGGGGTGACAGCGCATGATCGGACAGTTTATCCGGCGCGTCACCGGGCAGGGCGGCACGCTGACGCTCGACGACCCGACGGGCTGGTACAGCAGCGACCGGCCGCTGTTCGGCGGAAAGGAAATGCAGGCGATGAAGCTGCCGGCGGTCAACGCGTGCATCGAGATCATCTCGGACAGCATCGCGAAAATGCCGGTGTACCTGATGGACAGCAGTACGCGCGAGCGCGTGACCGACCACCCGGCGCTGCGGCTGCTGACGGGCAGGCCGACCGAGGCGCTGACGGCGTTCGACTATCACAAGCTGATGGAGTCGCGGCGCATCGCCTACGGCAACGCCTACGCGCTCATTCTGCGCGATAAGTGGGGCGTGCCGGTGGAGCTGCTGCCGATCGCGCCGGGGTACATGATGCCGCTGCTCGACAGCAACGCGAAGCTGTGGTACGTGGGCATTAACCCGAAGACGCAGGAATACCGCAAGTTCTGGCCGGAGGATGTGCTGCATTACAAGGCATTTTCCACCGACGGCCTCGAGGGCGTGAGCTACCTCAGACGCGGCGCGGAAACCATCGAGACGGCGCTGCAGGCGCAGCGGTACGAGGGCAACTATTACAAAAACGGCGGACAGGTGTCGGGCGTGCTCGCGACCGAGACCGACCTTTCGAACAAAACGTACTTCGACGAGGACGGCAACGCCATCGACCTGAAAAACCGCATCCGCGAGAACTGGGAGAGCATCCACAGCGGCGCGGACAACGCCTTCCGCATTGCGGTGCTAGACCAAGGCCTGAAATACACGCCGCTGACAGCGACGAACCGCGACGCGCAGTTTATCGAGACCAAGGCGGCGAGCGTCGAGGACATCGCACGGCTGTTCAACATTCCGTTTTACAAGCTCGGCGCGGGCAAGGAAAGCTATGCGGCAAACACCCAAGCCGCCATCGAGTACATGCAGCGAACGCTCAGCCCCATCGTCTCCGAGCACGAGCAGGAGGACACGCACAAGCTGCTGCTCGAGAGCGAGAGCGCACGAGGCTTACAGCTGCGGCGCAACATGATGGGCGAGCTGAGGGGCGACTGGAGCGCGCGCGGCGCGTGGTACCAGACCATGCACCAGAACGGCGTTTACTCCGTCAACGACATCCGCGCGCTCGAGGACCTGCCGGACGTGCCCGGCGGCGGCGACAGACTGGCATCGCTCAACTATGTACCGCTCGAGGATTTCAGGGAACTCAGCCGCAGCCGCAACGGCGGCGGCAACGGTAGGGAAGGAGGTGAGTAAGAATGCGATACAGCTTGAATGGACGCATCGTGGCAGACGATGACGCGCCCGTCCTGCGCTGGTGGGGGCTCTCCGCTGTCTGTCCGGCAGACATCCGCCAGGCCATCGCGGAGAACCCTGCGGACGAAGAATTCACGCTCGAAATCAATTCGCCCGGCGGCTCGGTCTTTGCGGGATTTGAGATGTACAGCGTACTGCGGCGGGCGTCGCGAGACGGCGTCCGTATCCGCGCCGAGGTGCAGAGCCTTGCGGGATCGGCGGCCTCGGTGGCGATGGTGGGCGCGGACACCGTGGCGTGCAGCCCGGTGGCGCAGGTGATGATCCACCTGCCATCCACCGTCACGGAAGGCAACCAGAACGTACACCGCGAAAGCGTGCAGATGCTGGAGGGCATCACCGAGGGCATCATCGCTGGGTACGAGCGCAAAGTCGGCAATAAAACCAGTCCGGCAGCGCTGCGCCGCCTGATGGACCGCGAGACCTTTCTCTCGGCGCGCGCGGCGCTCGACGCGGGACTCGTCGACGAGATCATCGGCGAGGAGCCGCAGCCCGGCGAGCCGGTAAATCCGGCGAACATCTTCAATGCCGTCGGCGGCCTGCCCGACATGGACAAGCTGCGCGCGGCGTACATCGAGGCGACAAAGAGCCAGAGCCCAGAGGGCAAGACCCCAGAGGCCCGAGCCGGTGAGCCCGGTGCGCCGGAGGGCGCGGTGTTCAATTTGAACACCGGCGCGATCGCAATTGCAGAGGCCGAGGCGGCGCTGCAGCGCGCACGCGCGGAACTGTAAAAAATCAACCGAACTTTTACTCTTGAAGGAGGAAAACCACATGAAGAAGAAGCTGCTGGAGCTGCTGAACAAGAAGCAGGGCATCGTAAACCGCATGAAGTCCACCAACGAGGCGGGCGACACCGCAGGCTTTGCCGCGGCGCAGAACGAGCTGGCCGACGTTGACGCGGAGATCGCGCGCGTACAGGCCATCATGGATGCAGAGGCCAGCGTCCCGGCACCGGAGGGCGGCATTCCGCAGGAGCCGGGCGCGCAGTCCGGCGAGGGCGAGGCGGTAAACTCCACTGAGTGCATGCACGCCTTTGCAGAGTGCATCCGCGCCCAGGCACGCGGCAACCGCCGCGCGTTCGACGAGAACGCGGACATCGTGCGTCGTGCGGCTGCCGTCGAGAACGCGAACCAGATGACCGAGGGCACCCCGGCGGACGGTGGCCTGATCGTGCCGGAGGACGTGCAGACCACCATCAACGAGCTGCGCCGCAGCCTCGTGCCGCTGGCGGACCTGTTTTCCGTCGAGAACGTGTCCTTCCTGTCCGGCACCCGCGTCGTCGATACCCAGCCGACCAAGGGCTTTACCAAGATGGACGAGATGGACACCATCCCGAACGATGATAAGCCGGTCTTTGCGAAGCTCAGCTACAAGGTAGAGGACTACGGTCTGTTCCTGCCGGTATCGAACGACCTGCTGCGCGACACCGACGAGGCGCTGCTCGCGTATATCTCGCGCTGGATGGCAAAGAAGCAGGTCATCACCGAGAACAATCTGCTCGTTACCAAGCTCGCGGCCTTGGACGCTGCGGCAACGGCTGCAACCGCGGCGAACGTCATCGCGACGCTCAAGAAGCTGCTCAACGTTTCGCTCGACCCGGCTATCTCGGCAACCGCGCACTTCATCGTAAACCAGGACGGCTTCAACGCGCTCGACCAGCTGCTCGACGCCAACAAGCGCCCGCTGCTGCAGCCGGATCCGTCCGCCGCTGTCGGCAAGATGCTGTTCGGCCGTCCGGTCTCCGTCGTTTCTAACGGCACGCTCGCGTCCAAGGCTGAGACCGCGACCACCGCGCCCATCTACTTCGGCGACTTTACGCAGTACGCGACCCTGTTCCGCCGGCAGCCGATGGAGCTCGCGTCTACTGACGTCGGCGGCAGCGCATGGCGCACCAACTCCACCGAGGTCCGCGCGATCACCCGTCTGGACGCGCAGGTCTTCGACTCCGCGGCGGCGGCTGCCGTTTCGCTGACCCTCTCGTAAGGATGGCAGAGACGGAGCGGCTTGCGGCCGTAAAACGCTACTGCAAGATCGACTACAGCGAGGACGATGAGCTGCTCGCCGGTCTGCTGGCGGCGGCGGAGGCCTACCTCGACGGCGCGGGATGCGTGCGCGAGGGGCACGAGGCGCTGTACGACATCATCGCGCACGCGATGGTGCTCGAGCAGTACGAGGGGCGCTGCGTCGCGGGCGCGGCGCAGGCGCTCCAGTCCGTGCCGCCCATCGTGCGGCAGATGCTCACGCAGCTCAAGCTCGTGTGCGCTTACGAGGGAGGCGGCAGCTGATGGCAACTCAGGTCAGCGACCTGCGCGACCGGGCGGAGGTCTGGCGCGCGGCGGCGCACGAGCAGGACAACGGCGAGACCGTTTACGAGTACGCTTATCAGCGGACGGTCTGGGCGGCGGTGACGCCGACATCCGGACGGGCGGAAAGCCTCGAGGGCGGCGCGACGCGGGCGGAGCTTACGCATCGCGTCGTAGTCCGCGAGGCAAGCCTTCCGGACATCTGCCGCGAGATGTACTTCGTCGTGCGCGGGCTGCGGCTCGACGTTTCGTACTGGCTGCCGATCTACAGCCGGCGCGGCTGGATGGAGATCTTCTGCACGGCACACGAGGGCGAGGTGACGGCCGATGGCACGTGACGGCTTTGTGTGCAGCGAGATCTATGCGTTCGCGGACGCGCTCCGGGACGCGGACAAGGAGACCACGAAGAAGGTAAAAAAGCTGCTGCGCGACCACGGCACGAAGCTGCGCCGAAAGACGGCGCAGAAGGCGCGCGCGAAGGTGCGCAAGCAGGCGGTGCACCGCAAGGGCGTCGAGCGTGCCGCCGGCACGTACCACAAAAGCATCAAGCGCGGCAAGCTCTACTACCGCGGCAAGGCGGTGTGCATCCGCGTTTACTCGTCCGACCCGGTGGCGCATTTGCATGAGTACGGCTGGCGCGTCAAAAAACGCGACAAGCGGGCCGGAAAGCTCATGGAGGGCAAGAAGGTGTTCGACGCGGCGCGCGACGAGTACGCGCCGACCTTCGCGGCGGCAGTTGAAGAACTGGCAGATGAGGTGATCCGGAAGATATGAGCAGCATTACATGGCAGGCGCTCGACGACGCGCTCGGCGCGGCGGTGTCGACGGCGCTGCGGGAGGCGGCGCTTCCGGCGCTTCGCGTGCGGGACGATACGGAAAAGCCGCTGCCGCGGCCGAGCTACCGCATCGATCTCGCGGTGGCGGACGAGGCGCGGACGGCGGAATACGCCGAGCGCGGCGCGGAAGTCGAGATCTACTACTACCCGAAGGACGCGCACGCGCCGAGAAGCGAGCTGCTGACGGCGGCGGAGACACTGCGCGCCTCGCTCGGGGAGGGCATCGACATCGGCGGCGTGTGGCTGTATCCCGAGGACGGGATCGAGACGGACGCCTCGGACGGCGTGCTCGCGGCAATGCTGCGGCTCGAGTGGATCGAGACGGCAGGGGAGCCCGAGGGCGAGCCGATGGAAGAACTGGAGTATAACACGGACGGCGAATAAAGCCGCCCACCATTTAGAAAGGGGCGATAGAAATGGCAGTAACCATGCCCAGAATTGAAATCACGTTTGAGCAGAAGGCCGTGAGCCTGCTCTCGCGCAGCGAGCGCGGCGTTGCGGTGCTCATCGTGAGAGACGATACCAATAAAACGTTCACGCACAAGCAGTACAGTGACCTGTCTGCCGCGCAGGCGGACGAGAAGCTGTATACGGCGGACAACTATGCCGCCATCTGCGACCTGATGGGCTTTGCGCCGTATCAGGCGCACGTGTTCCGCGCGGACTCGGACGGCGCACTCGCCGACACGCTCGCGGAGGTCGGCCGCACGGTGAAAACCGGCTGGCTCGCGATCGCAGGCCAGAGCGCGGAGGACGGCCTCGCGCTCGCGGCGTGGGTCAAGACGCAGGTGGGCACCAGAAAGAAGAGCTACAAAGCCGCGGTGTACAGCGTCACCACTGCGCCGGATGACATGCACGTCGTGAACTTCGTCAACGAGAAGGTGACCTTCGCGGACAGCCGCGGCGAGCAGGGCGGCGTGCAGTACCTGCCGAGTCTGATCGGCATTTTCGCGGTGTGCAACGTCACGCGCGGCTGCACGAATTACCTGTGCTCGAACCTCAGGGCGGTGCAGGAGGTCGCGGACAACGACGCGGCGCTCGGCGCGGGCAAGTTTATCCTGTTCAACGACGAGGACGGCGCGGTGCGCATCGGCCAGGGCATCAACTCGATGACCACGACCGACGGCAAGACCCGCACCGAGGACATGCAGTTCATCGAGACGGTGGAAGCGATGGACATGATGCGCGACGACATCACCTCCACCTTCCGCAGCACCTACCTCGGCAACTACCGCAACAGCCGCGACAATCAGATGGCGTTTATCGGCGCGCTGAACGCGTCGTACTTCGCGCAGCTCGAGAGCGAGAACATTCTCGACCCCGACTACAAGAGCGAGGACGACGAGAACGGCGAACACGGCAACAAGGCGTTCATCGACGTGGAGGCGCAGCGCGCGGCGTGGGTGGCAAGCGGCAAGAGCGAGGCGGCGGACTGGGACGAGGACACCGTAAAGGCGAACCCCTTCAAGCGCACGGTTTATCTCGGCGCGAGGGTGAAGATCCTCGGCTCAATGACTGACCTCATCATGCCGATCGCGATGGCGTAAAGGAGGACAAGGACAATGGCAAGAGAATTTAACCCCAACCGCATCCTGCACGGCAACGAGGGCACGGCGTGGTTCAACGGCAAGAAGCTCACGACGCTGCAGAGCATCGAGGCAAAGGTCGCCGGTGACTTCGAGGATATCAACGTCTGCGGAGACCCGTCGACCTACCGCGCTTACAACGGCTACTCGGGTGAGGGTACGTTTACCTGCCTCAAGATGGACTCGGACGTTGTGGCGATGATGGCGGAGGCGTTCCGCACGGGCGAGATGCCGACGATCACCATCATCACCGCGCTCGGCCAGAAGGGCACGAACAAGGTCGAACGCACGGCGCTCACGGACGTTACCATCGACGAGTTTTACCTCACGAAGTTCGAGAAGAAGTCCAAGGTAGAAGAGGAAGTGCCGTTTAAGTTCGGCAATTTCGACCTGCTGGAGCGCATTTAAGCCATGGCGGCCGGATATGTGGACGACCACCGCGTCATCCTGTACCGGGACGGCGCGGCGGCGCGCGACATCACCGCCTTCTGCGGCGACCTGACGGCAAAGGACGACCTCGACGCACTCAGCGTCGAGGTTACCTTCCATATCTTCAAGTCGGTCTGGGACAAGTATACGCCCTCGCTGAACCTCGCGCCGGGCGACAAGATCCGCATCGTAAACCACGGAAATACGGTGTTCTCGGGCGTTATCGTGACGGTGACGCTGGACGGGACGGTCACGGCCTACGACCGCGGCTGGTACCTCAACAAGAGCGAAATCATTTTGCAGGTGAACAACCTCGCGGCCGATCAAGTCATCCGGCAGGCGAGCGCGAAGGCTGGCGTCAGCGTGGCGAGCGTGTGCAGCCTGCCGACGAAGATCACGCAGCTCTGGACCGGAAAGACCCCGGCGGACATCTTCGACGAGGTGCTCGAGACGGCCGAGGCCGAGACGGGAAAGAACTATTATTATTACGTCGCCGAGCGCGGGCTCGTGGTAGCGCCGCTGCCGACGAGCGCCATCAAGGCGATGCACCGGCCGGCGGAGAACCTGCCGGGGTTCGACATCACGTGGGCGCTCGGGGAAGTCTCGGGCGAGGACAGCATCTCGGACACGTACAACGCGGTCGTCATCGCGGCCGAAAGCGACGGCCGGGCGTACCGCGGCGCGCAGGCGTCAAATGCGGCGTCCATCGCGCGGTACGGCTTTTTGCAGAAGGTCGAGACCGTGACGGAGAACCCTGGCACGGCGGCGCTCGGTCAGCGGGTGCGCAACCTGCTCGCGGGCGCGGACCGCGTCGGGCGAAAACGCCAGATCTCGGAGATCTGGGGGTGCGACGAGGTGAGGAGCGGCGTGGTTCTGGACTTCAACTCGCCCGCCTTCGGCATTTCCGGGCGGCACCGGGTGACGAGTGTGACGCATCAGTACGGCGGCGCCGGGCACGTGATGAGCCTCGAGATTTCGGCGCTCGATGAGCCGCGCGCGGCGGCGGCAGGAAAGAGCAGCGCCGCGGCCGTGAAGGCGGCGAGCGCGGACCGCGTCAAGGTATGGGGTCTGCCCGATCTCGGCGGCGGCGCGTCCGGCGGCACGACGGTGAAAGCTTTGTTCACCGCGTACTACCCGGCGGCGAACGCCCTTGAGGGCGGCTTCCTGGATGCGCAGGGCAACAGGCTCGACCCGTCGAAGAAAACGTGCGCCGCGCCGCCCTCGGTGGCCTTCGGCACGAAGGTGACGGTACAGGGCACAGGGACAAGCCTCGACGGCGAGACCTACACGGTCAACGACCGCGGCGGCGCGATCCAGATCGAGAACGGCGTCTACCACTTCGACCTGCTGATGCGGACGAACGCGGAGTGCAACTCGTGGGGACGAAAGACCGGCACGGCCATCCTCGGCGGCACGTCGGGCGGCGGCTCGGCGTCGAGCTTCGTGAACACCGCGCTCGGCGAAGTCGGCTACCGCGAGGGAAGCGGCAACCGCACGAAGTACGGCGCCGAGATGGGCTGCGACGGCGTCGCGTGGTGCGTGATCTTCGTGTGCTGGTGCGCAAAGCACTCATCGGCGCCCATCCCGACGACCTACACGGCCGTCAGCGAGATGCGCAGCTACTTCGAGCGCCGCGGCAAGTTCAAGACAGTCGCGAGCGGGTACCGGCCGAAGGCCGGAGACCTCATGATTATCGGCAGCAGCCACATCGGCATTGTGCTGTCGGGCGGCGCGAGCTCGTGCGAGACGGTCGAGGGCAACTACAGTGACGGCGTCGGGCGCGTGAAGCGCTCGTACAGCGAGATTACGGGCTTTTGCTGCCCGTGGTAAAGGAGATATAAGTGAATGGATAAGAAACTCTTGGAGGCGCTCTCTGCCCGCGCAGAGCAGCGCGACGAGGCAAAGCGCAAGGGCGCGAAATTTTATGTAGCGGGCGAGGAGCTCGATTTTGTGCAGCCGGGCGTGGACGTAAAGCTCAGCTACGCGGAGGCGCTGAACTCGGGCGACACGGCGGCGCTGCTGCGCTCGTGCGCGAACGTTATTTACGACTGCTGTCCGGCGCTTCAGGAGCCGGAGCTGCATGCGGCGCTCGGCGTGACCGACCCGTACGACACCGTATGGAAGCTGATGGAGCCGTATGAGATCGACCAGCTCGGCGGAAAGCTGTACAAATGGCTCGGTCTCATCGGCGAGAAGGCCGAGGTGCGGACGGAGGAAGCCGCAAAAAACTCGTAACGCGCGACCCGGTGCTTGACCTTGCGGCGTTTTACGCGCCGCGGGGCATTCCGCCGGACGCGGTGCGCGCGATGTCCCTCGCGGACAGGGCGGTGCTGCGCGTCGGCCGGGCGCGCTATTACGAGGAGATGCGGTGGATGACGGCGGCCGGAGTCGCGGCCGCGTTCACGCCGCAGGAAGAGGAGGAGAATGAGGATGGCTAAAAACAAAGTTATCAACACAGTTCTGAACCTGCGCGATAACATGTCGGGCGGCCTCATTCAGGGCGCGAAGAACGCGAAGAAGAGCGGCGCGAAGATCGATGACAGCATGATGAACGCGACGCGAAAAGTCGTTAAGTTTAAGAACGACTCGCTCAAGGCCTTGCAGAGCTGGTCGAAGAAGAGCGTCGTGGCGGCGGGCGCGGCGGTCTCTGGCCTCGCGGCGGCCTTTGTGGCGCTCGACGGCGCGACCGAGGAGTACCGCGTCGCGCAGGGCAAGCTGAACGCCGGCTTTCAGGCGGCGGGCTTTGAGGCCGAAACCGCGCGGGGGAGCTATCGCAATTTCTACGCGATCCTCGGCGATACGGACACCGCCACCGAGGCAAGCCAGCTGCTCGCGAACATGGCGAAAGACGAGGAAGAAGTAACCAAGTGGGCGCGCATCGCGGCCGGCGTGCACGGCACGTTCGGCGACTCGCTGCCGATCGAGGGCCTCGTGGAGTCCGCCAACGAGACGGCGCGAACAGGTCAGATCACGGGCGTTTTCGCGGACGCGATCAACTGGGCGACCAAGGAGGGCGAGCACTTCGGCGTCGCGCTCAAGGCCGACACCAAAGCCAACAAGGACTGGAACAAGGCAGTCGCGGCCGCGTCGAGCGCGGAGGACTACTTCAACCTCGCGCTGCAGGACTGCTCGGACGAAAGCGCCCGTCAGAAGCTCATCGTCGATACGCTCTCGGCAAGCTACGACACCGCGGCGACGAGCTTTTACAAGAACAATCAGCAGGTCATCGACGCCAGACGCAATCAGGCGACGCTCGACGAGACGCTCGCCAAGGTCGGCGACACGTCCGCGAACGTGAAAAACCGGCTGTGGGAGCTCGCCGGTGCGGCGGACGACGGCTCGGTCCGCGCCGGGTCGGCGCTCGACTGGGTGCAGACAAAGGCCGACGCCTTTGGGGCGTGGGTGGAGGGGCTGGACCTGTCCGCCTTCCAAGCGCAGGTCGACCAGAAATTCCGCCAGTCGCTGCATAAGGCCGGAGAGACGCTGCAGTGGGTGCGCGACAACTCGGACACGCTGATCGGCGTGCTGAAAAAGCTCGCGGTCGCGTGGGGCGTCGGCAAGGTACTCGCCTTCGCGAGCGCGGCCATCTCTACGATACAGATTATCGGCGAATTTCGTAAAACACTGCGGGCGCTCGACGGCATCGGCAAGCTCAGAGGCTTTGCAGACGGCACGATGAGGCTGGTCACAAATGCAGTCGAGTGGACGGTAGACACCGGTGCAATCATCGGCAACAAGGTCGCGCTGCTCGCGCACAAGGCGGTCGGCGGCGTGGTATGGCTCGTTAAGCAGATCGCGTCGCTCGGCGCGGCAAGCGCGGCGTGGATTCACAACACCGCAGTCATCGTTGCGAACAAGGTCGCGCTGCTGGCGCACAAGGCGGCCGGCGGCGTGGTATGGCTCGCAAAGCAGGTCGTGGCGCTCGGCACAGTAAGCGCGGCGTGGATTCACAACACCGCAGTCATCGTCGCGAACAAGGTCAGCCTTGTCGCGCACAAGGTCGGCCTTGTCGCGAGCACGGTCGCGTCCGGCGTGGCCGCCGGTGCGACTGCCGCTCTGACGGCGGCGCAGTGGGCGCTCAATGCCGCGTTTGTGGCGACGCCGATCGGCTGGGTCGTGCTCGGCCTAGCGGCTATCGTCGCAGCCGGTGTGGCGCTCTACAAAAACTGGGACACGGTGAAGGCGAAGGCCGGGGAGCTGGGGACCAAGGTGAAAACCGTGTTCGGCGGCGTCCGGGACACCATCACGGGCGCGTTTGACGCGGCAAAGGAGAAGGTAAAGGGCTTTTTCTCGTGGCTCGACGACAAGATCAGCTCGATCCCCCTGCTCGGGGACATCTACAGCGGCGGCAAGTCGGCGCTCAGCTGGATCGGGGGCAAGATCTCCGGGCACGCGATGGGCACGCCTTACTTCTCCGGCGGTCTGACGCGCGTCAACGAGCGCGGCGGCGAGATCATGCGCCTGCCGAGCGGCACGCAGATCATCCCGCACGACGTGAGCGTTAAAGCGGCGGGCGGCCGGAGCGTGACGGTCAATGTGACCATTCAGGGCAACGTCATCGGCAACCGCGAGTACGCCGAGGAGATGGGCGATTATGTCGCGCGGCGCGTACTCGCGGCGTGCGGAAATGCGTAAGGGAGGTGCGGACAGTTGTACAAGGTGATTTTCTCGGTGAACAACAACGAGGAGGTCTGGACGCTGCCGCACGTGCCGGCAGACCTCGAGATCCCAAGCCCGGCGCAGAGCAATGAGACCTACACCGGCCTCAGCCGCAACTACCGGCGCATCGGCACGATGGAGCTCATTTCGATGAGCTGGAAAGGGCTGCTGCCGGTCGGCAGGCGTTACGCCTTCATGCCGGCGGAAGCAAGCGAGGACGGCTGGGCGTACAAGGACTTTTTCGACCGCTGGCGTGACCGGAAGGTGCCCTTCCGCCTCATCATCCTCGACAGCGGCGGCGTTGCCCGGCTCAACATCCCGGTGACGGTGGACGATTTCTCGGTCACCGTGCGCCGCAGCGGAGACCTCAACTACTCGGTGTGCGTCACCGAGTACCGATTCATCAAGTGAGGAGGGCGCGAGATGTGGGATGTGGAGCTTGCGCGCAAGATCATGCAGCAGGGCAGGCAGAAGCTGCCGCAGGTGTGGCACCGGGCGGAGGTCGTGCAGACGACGCCGAAGCTCGTGTTTGCGATTTTTGACGGCGAGGCGAAATTCGACAGCGAGACCGGTCTCCTTATGACGAGGACGGCCGCCTCGCGGTCGTGGACGGTCGGGGCGACGGCCTGTGCGCTGCTGGACGGCGCGCAGCTGTTAGTCCTCGACGCGATGTAAATGGAGGTGATTTTATGGCAGAGGTTTTTCCCGTGATCCCGTCCGGCATCCCGGCGCAGACCGCGGCGGACATCGGGCGGGCGCCAGATTTTTGTTTCGACGAGACCGGGCGCTCAGGCGTTTTTCAGCTCGTGGACGGGGCGGTGCAGGAGGTTTCAGGCGCGGCCGCGGTCCGCCGGTGGCTCGAGCTGATGCTCAGGCAGAAGCCGGGCGCTGTGCCCATCTACCGCACGGACGGCGAGACGCAGCCGGGCGTGGAGGCGGCAAGCCTCGACCGGCGCGCGCCGGAAGGGTGGGCGTTTGCCGAGATCGAGCAGGATATCCGCGACACGGCGGCGTTCTGTCCGGCAATCCGCACGGTGGACGGCTTCCGCTTTACGCGGCTGCGGCACGGCGTGGAGGTGCGGTTCACGGCGCATCTCCACACGGACGAAACTCTGGAGGTGAGAACGAATGTCGGCGAATGAGGTTTTAGAGGCGCTGCTGGACGCGATGCCGGACAGCTACCAGAAAACCATCGGCTTTCCGACTTACGACCTGCTGGCGGCGGCGAGCCTGCGGCTGGCGGAGACGGACGCGGTGATCGAGGACGCGAGGGCGGCGCTCGACCCGGAAAACCTGACGGGCGGCGAGCTTGACCGGTACATCTACCCGCGCAGCGGCATCGCGCGCAAGGCGGCGACCTTCGCGGGCGGCGTGCTGACGGTCAAGGGCATGGGCACGATCGAGCAGGGCACGCTGTTCGAGAGCGCGGGCGGCGTGCAGTTCGCGGCGGCAGAGACCGTCGCCATCGACGGCACGGGCGAGGTGCCGGTGACCTGCCGCGCGGACGGTACGGCCGGAAATCTGCCCGCGCACAGCGTGACGCAGATGCCGGTGACGGTGCAGGGCATTGCGGGGTGCGATAACGAGGCCGAGATGAGCGGCGGCTACGCCGAGGAGACGGACGCGGAGTATTACGCGCGGTTTCTGCTCAAGATGCGCACGCCCGCGACGAGCGGCAACGTGTACCATTACGAGCAGTGGGCGCTCGAGTGCGCGGGCGTCGGGCATGTCCGGGTTTTCCCGCGCGTGCAGGGCGTGAACACGGTGGACGTCGTGATCGCGGACAGCACCGGACAGCCGGCGGGCGAGGAGCTTGTCGCGGCCGTGCAGGCGTACATCGACCCCGAGAGCGAGGGAGCCGGAAGGGGGCAAGCGCCGATCGGCGCGCAGTGCTTTGTGTCGGCGGCGGCGGAGAAGAAGATCGCCATTGCCTGCAAGGTATTCAAATCGAACACCGCGGAGGCGGGCAGCGTGACGGCGGCAGTCAAAGCGGCAGTCGCGGCGTATCTCGCCGGGACGGTATTCGTGCAGGACTACGTTTCTTACGCGCAGATCGCGGCGGCTATCCTGTCGGCCGAGGGCGTCGTGGATTTCGAGGGGCTGACGGTCGGCGGCGGCACGGCCAACATCGCGGTCGGCGAGCGCGAGTGTCCGGTGCTCGGAGAGGTGACAATTACCTATGGCTGAGTTTGATAACATGCTGCGCAGTCTGCCGGTGGCGTACCGGCGGGACACGTGGGTGCGCGACCTGCTCGGCTGCATCGCCGTGCTCGACGAGAAGCATCGCGAGAGTGCGCTCGAGACGGCGGCGCAGCTCTTCCCCGACGCGATGACGTGGATCCTCGAAACTGAGGAGCACATCGCCGGACTGGAGGGCAATGCGGCGCTGACGCTCGAGGAGCGGCGGACCGCTCTGCAGGCGCGGTGGCGCGCCGCGGGCAAGTGCGACGTGGAGCTCACCCAGCGCGTGTGCGACTCGTGGAAGAACGGCGAGATTTCCGTCGGCTTTGCAAAGGGCGTGATCGTGCTGACGTTCGTCGGCGCGTATGGCGTGCCGGAGGCGGCCGAGCTCGCCGCATTGCAGGAGGCCATCGAGCACACGATCCCGTGCCATCTGGCGGCCGAGTATCTGTGGCGCTGGCTGCTCGTGCGGGAGGTGGCCGCTATGACGGTCGATGAGCTGCAGACGCACCCTGTCAGCGAATTTGCGTTTGAGGAGTGATACAGTGAGCAAAACGACAAAAAATCTCGGGTTGTTTCAGTACGACCCGGACAAGGACGGCGCAAGCACGTTCAACATCAAGCAGGCGCTCAACGACAACTGGGACACGCTGGACGCCGAAGTGGGCGCCCGCGTCAAGTCCGACGAGCTTGCCGGCAAGGTCAAGGAGAGCGTCAAGAGCGGCGGTCTGACTGCCGCAGAGCTCGGTGCGGAAGGGTCCGGCGCGGTATCTGCGCATAACAAGAGCACAAGCGCACATTCTGCGCAGTTTGCCAAGAAACAGGACAAGATCAAGGGCACAAAGGGAAAGTACCTCGGTTTTACGGCGAATGACACCGTGGGCGAGGTAGACGCGCCTGCGTCCGGCGGCAGTCGGATTACGCTGACGTTTGCAAGCGATTTCGTCGGTCAGGTATGGACGCTCAAGGGCGGCAGCGAAACCTACACCGGCACGGTGGACAGCAGTCTGACGGCTACGGTCAGCGTGCTCGGCATCAATACCACCTACACACTGTCGTGCGTGCTGGACGGTGTGACGTATACGAACGAGGTTGCGACGAAGGACTATTACACGGCGCTTGCAGTAACGCTCGAGAAATTCCTGTCCACCATTACTGTTACCGTGGACAGCGGCTCGACGGTTACGGCTACGCTGGGGAGTACGGTACTGACCAAGACGAGCACCGGCACGGCGGTATTTACCGTCGGTAAGGCGGGTACTTGGGCAATCAAGGCTACCAAGGGCGACCAGACCGCAGAAGGCACGGTAAGCATTACCGCCAGCGGTCAGAGTAAGGCACTGACGCTGAGTTACGCTAATGTGTTTGGCGTGTGCTGGGATACGAGCAACAGCAGTACCGCACTGACGCGCTTAACTCCGAGCACTGACCCTTATGGATACGTTTCGCGGTCGGTGGCAACTGAGCCTAAACCTGCGGTCGGCACTGGTTCGGGCAGTTCGCCGTTTGACAGCTTTGCACCGTGGAGCGGGATGAAGGAGTGCAATCTCGATACTTCCGGCAAGGTAACAGCGTGGAAAGGGGATAGTGGCTTTTCGAGGGGCTTTCAGCGCGTGATGGTGCATATCCCGGAATTCTATGTCAAGTATAAAGAATCGGGGACAAAAAAATACTTCTACATTTCCGACTGTGCGAGAAACGACTTCGTGAAGCACCCCGGCAGTGGAAAATTTGTGGGGCGATATGTGGCCGCCCCCTCTAGCGATGGTGTCGTTCATTACGTCTTCTCTCAAACTAATGGCTCTGCTGGCGTCAATATTACGCGCGCAAACGCGCGGACACTAGCAAAGGAAAACGGCGTAAAGTACCATCTTTATGACTTTGCAACGTATTGCGCTATCATCTGGCTGTATATCGTGGAGTTTGCAGACTGGAACAGTCGGAGTAAAATCGGTAGCGGACATGTGTCGTCGTCCGCTGCGTCCATTTCCGGGCGGACGGATAGCATGACATATCATACAGGACGCACGAACACAGACGGTGTTGAGAACCAATGTAACGTCCAGTATCGCTGGATTGAAAACCTCTGGGGTAATGTATATCAGTGGGTGGACGGCTTCAACGCCAACGGCGCAGATGCTTACTACTGCACCGACCCGAGCAAATATGCGGACGATACGACGACCGGCTATACCAAAATCGGCACGCTGCCTGCAAGTGGTTGGATTAAGGACTTGACCGTTACCGACAATGGTCTACTCATTCCAAAAACTACCGGCGGTTCGGATTCTACCTATATTCCGGATTATGCGTACTCGTCCTCTGGCTGGCACGTTCTGTTTGTCGGCGGCGACTGGTACGACGGCTCGAATGCGGGTCTTTTGTGCTTCTCTGCGAGCTACGCCTCGTCGTACTCGTACTCGGACATTTCCGCGCGTCTCCTGTGCGAGGCGTAGCCGCGCACAATCCCCTGTGGGGGACCGGGGGTCGCAACCCCCGGCGCTTTGCAAAGCGTAAATTTTAAGTGAATAAGGGACTGTCTGCGCTGTCGCGGTGCGCTTGGCTGCTGGGCGAACTCGTCCTCTGGCTGGCACGTTCTGTATGTCGGCGGCAACTGGAACAACGGCTCGAATGCGGGTCTTTTGTACTTCAATGCGAACTACGCCTCGTCGAACTCGAACTCGAACATTTCCGCGCGTCTACTTTTTACAGTCTATCATTGCGCAGGCTTTTCCTCATCCCTTGATGAAAATCATAATCGTGGGACAGGGCTTAGTAGGTCGCTCGAACCGCCCTGAGATTAAAAAGGACTGATAACAATCCCGAAACGAATAGGTTATTTATACGACAAAATGCTGTCTCGCGACTTTATCCGCGAGACGATCCTGCTGGCAAGCAGGCGCAAACGCAAACGCCGCAGCGTCCGGCGCGTGCTGGCGAATCTGGACGGCTACACGGAAAAGCTGCTTGCCATGTTGAAAACAAACAGCTTCACGCCGAGCAAGCCGAAAATCAAGCAGGTGTACGACAGCAGCAGCCGCAAGTGGCGCGAGATCAAGGTCGTGCCGTTCTTTCCAGACAGCTGCATGCACTGGTTGTGTGTGCGTGTTATGCAGCCGGTGCTTATGCGCGGTATGCACCATTGGTCATGCGCCAGCATTCCCGGACGCGGCGGCGCAAGAGCGATCAAACAAATCGCAAAGATGGTGCAGCAGCGCCCGAAGGACAGCAAATACGCCGCACAATGCGACGTGCGCAAGTTCTACGACAGTATTCCGCCGGACGGTGTGCGCAAGGCGCTGGAGCGCAAGATCAAGGACAAGCGGTTTCTCGGCCTTGTGATGAGTATTATCAAGGACGGTCTGGCGATCGGCTACTACATCTGCCAGTGGCTGGCGAATTACTACCTTGAAACGGCGGATCGCCTTGTCTGCGACCAGAAAGGCGTGACCTGCTGCGTGCGCTACATGGACAACTATACGATCTTCGGACGCTCCAAGCGCGAGCTGCACAAAACATTGCGTGCGCTAGATACGCACCTGCAGACGCTCGGACTGACGCTAAAAGGTGACTGGGCGGTATTTCCGGTCAGCAAGCGCAAGGTGGACGCAATCGGCTACCGGTTCGGGCGCAAGTGCGTGATCCTGCGCAAGCACACCTGTCTGCGCATGGTGCGGCAGCTTCGGCGCGTGCGAAAGAAACGGCGGATCAGCACGAAAACGGCGCGTGCACTGGTGGCACGGATCGGACGGCTGAACGTCTGCGCCAGCAAAACCCTGTTTGACAAGTATATCCAGCCTGTTGGACTGGAACGGCTGAAAGGAGTGATAAGGAATGAAGGTACACGGCGATGTCAAGCCGGATGAGATCTCGGTAGGCAGCGTGCCGAACAAGCCCGGCAGGGCATGGGTGCGCTTTACCCAAAATGCCAAGCAGGAGAAGGACGGTCACACCGGCTGGGTGTACGACGAGTACACGACTGAGGTCGAGGACACGCCCGGTCTGCTGGATGAGGTAAAAGCAAACCGCGAAGCCCTGCTGATGGAGGCCAAGGCGAACGAGAAGAGCAAGGCGGAAATCGTAGCGGAAAATGAAGAACTGCAAGCGCAGAACGCAACGCTCAGGCAGCAGGTGGCTGCGCTGACAGATCAGCAGTCTTTTTATGAGGACTGCATCGCAGAGATGGCGGAAGTCGTCTATGCGTAAGTTTATCAACAACATTCGAGAACGTTTTGAAAGGACGGTTATTATGATGGCAATGTTATTCGCGCAGCGCGTAATTCTGGGTAAGTGTGAGTTTGAGCAGGTGCCGAAGAAGCTCCAGAAGCAGGTAGCGGGAATCCTGATCGACGAGTGCGGTATGCCGGAGCTTGTGCCTGCTGAGTTCGGCGGTACGAAGGAGACCGCCGGTGAGTGACGCACAGCTGATTGACGAGCTGTGTGAGGTTTGCGTGCAGCTCGTCGGAATTGTGCGGCAGCAGAGTGCCGTGCATGGTCAAATCGCTGCACTGGAAAACGAGGAAAGAGCCGTCACTGAACGACTCTCCTCTATTTTGGAGGACTAATATGGAAAGCACAATTTCCCGTGCAGAGCACGAAGAGTTTCGCCGACGGCTCGAAGAAGAAAATCGTCGGCAGGACAAGCGCATTGAGCTGCTGGAGGATAATATGCGCGAGCTCAACCAGCTGACCGCCTCGGTCGGCAAGCTGGCTACCAGCATTGAGAGCATGGTAAAAGAGCAGGAAAAGCAGGGCAGGCGGCTGGAAACGCTCGAGGAGCGTGACGGCGCGATGTGGCGCAAGATCGTGGCCTACGGCGCGACGGCGATCGTCGGTATTTTCATCGGCTATATCGCGCAGCAGCTTGGTTTGAACTGAGAAAGAGAGGTACTTATATGAACTGGAAAATTCGACTGAAGAACCCGGTATTCTGGGTGCAGATCGCCCTCGGCGCGTTCGCAACGGCTCTGGCCTACGCCGGTCTGACCGCCGCGGACATGACCACCTGGGCGGGCGTGTGGCAGATCATCAAGGCTACGGCGGCAAACCCGTACTGCCTGTTCCTCATCGCCTGCAACGTGTGGTCGGCATTTAACGACCCGACCACCAGCGGCCTGACCGACTCGGATCGCGCTAAGTCGTACACTGCGCCACTGGAAAAGTGAGGCGCAGCGATGAGCATTAGATGTGACATTTACGACCCGAAATTGTATCAGATCTGGTTTGCGGCGGCACCGTACAGCGCCGCCGGCAAGCCCGCAAAGACCCTCCGGCAGTGGGCTGCGGAGGAGGGCGCGGATGTGGTATACAATTTGGCACTTTTTAACATGACGGGCGAGGGCAGCGACCGCTACGGCGTGATCAAGGGCCGCACCTTGCAGTATCTGAAAGCCAAAGACCGGGAATGCGGTTACGGCGGCACAGTCGAGCGGCTGGTGCTGGATGCCAGCAATGCGGTCAGTGGCTGGAAGCTGGCCGTCAAGGACGGCAAGGTGAATGGAAATTTGAGCTCTGAGAGCCGTAGAAGCCGCAATATGTGCGGCAAATTGGCTGATGGCCGGTACATCCATGTGCAGACCTCGGCCAGCCACACAGAGCTGGAGGTGGCGCAGTATGTCCGCGATCACTATGATGTGAAGCTGCTGCTCGTGCAGGATGCGGGTGGCAGCACGGGTATGTATCGCGTGGCAGATGGGTATCTCTTCGCGCCGGAAAAAGAGGGCGCGGACGGTCGGCCGGTGTGCAGCGTGGTGTGCATCAAGGCCAAGGGCAAGACCAAAAAGGAGGACAAAAAGAGCATGAGCAAAAAGGTATTTATCGGCGTGGGTCACGGCGGCAGCGACAGCGGTGCGGTCGGCTGCATCGTCGAGAAAGAGGCAAATCTCGTGATGGCGCTGGCGTGCCGCGATTACCTCACGGCACACGGCGTTGAGGTGCGTATGAGCCGCACCAAGGACGAGGAGGACCCGGTGGGCGAGGAGGTGCGCGAGTGCAATGCCTACGCGCCTGATCTGGCTATCGACGTACACAACAACTCCGGCGGCGGTGACGGTTTCGAGGTGTTCCACACCCTGAACGGCGGCGTCGGCAAGACGCTGGCGCAGAATATCGAGAAGCAGGTCATCAAGATCGGCCAGAACAGCCGAGGCTGTAAGACCCGGCGCGGCCAGCGCGGCGACTATTACGCTTTTGTGCGCGATACCAAGTGTCCGGCGGTCATCTGCGAGGGCGTCTTTGTGGACAGCAAGGCGGATGCCGAGCAGGCCGGCACGGCGGCAAAGCAGCAGGCCTTTGGCGTGGCGTATGCCAAGGGTATCCTCGATACGCTCGGCATTAAGTACGATATCGCTGCGGCGGTTAAACCTGCCGAGCCGACCAAGCAGCAGGCCCCGGAAGTACAGGCCGCAATCGAAAAAATCCAGACCAAGGCCGGCCTGGAGGAGCAGACCATCGAGTATCTGCTGCGGTACCAGTACGGCGAGGAGCTCATCAAAAAAATCGCGGCGCATATTAAATAAGGTATAAAGAGGAAGCCCCGGTGTTCAATTTGAACGCCGGGGCTTTGTGGTTTCTGCACAGAAAGACGGCACCTGCCCGGACTGCGCGCGCCTCCTGCTGCTGCAGGTCGCCGGGCTGTACAGTAGATAATGATGTAGGATGTGTGCGGGATTGGCCGCATCGGCGGCATGCGTTTTGTTTCGGTATAGCTGACGATTTGGCTGTTTTTAGTGCACCGCTTGACGTGCGGAAGGTCAGCGGTTCGAACCCGTTAATGTCCACCAGTTCCGGAGCGCTGCTTGATGCAGCGCTCTTTTTCTATGTGTGAAAATTGTTCAAACTGCTGAAAAAAATCCGTGCTGTAACTATACTTTTCTCTCGGGTTATGCTATACTGATGGAAAAGGAAGGGAGGATAGAGCATGTTGTTTGGCATAGACAGCCTGTATTTCTGGCTGGCTGTCATCATTATCAGCATCGCGGCGGAGGCGGCGACGCTTGGTCTGTGCGGCATCTGGTTCGCGGCCGGCGGCGCGGCGGCGCTCGTCGCGGCAACCTTCGGCGCATCCATATGGATGCAGCTCGTAATTTTTGTCCTGCTGTCCGCAGTCATGCTGCTGCTCGTGCGTCCGCTGTTCAGCCGCTTCCTCAAGGCAGGCAGACAGGCGACAAATGCCGACCGCATCATCGGTCAGAGCGCCGTGGTCACTGAGCCGATCGACAATCTGGCGGAAACCGGCGCGGTGCGCGTGCTCGGCAAGGAATGGACCGCGCGCACGAAGGACGGCACTCCCGTTCCTGCCGGAGCCAGAGTGACGATCCTCGAAATTCGCGGCGTCAAGGCAATCGTTCAGAAAATCGAAACCAACGGAGAAAAGGAGTAAAGTATGCCCTTGTTTTTCATCGGACCCCTGATCTGGATCGTTCTGCTGATCCTGCTCATCGCGTTCATCGCGAGCAACATCGTTATCGTCCCGCAGGCGCGCGCCTACGTCATCGAACGTCTGGGCACCTACCGCGATACCTGGAACACCGGCCTGCATTTCAAGGTGCCGCTGTTCGAGCGCATCGCGCGCAAGGTAACGCTCAAGGAGCAGGTCGTTGACTTTCCGCCGCAGCCGGTCATCACCAAGGACAATGTAACCATGCAGATCGACACGGTCGTTTATTTCCAGATCACCGACCCGAAAATGTTCACCTACGGCATTGAAAGCCCGATGGCGGCGATCGAAAACCTGACCGCGACCACGCTGCGAAACATCATCGGCGATCTCGAGCTTGACCAGACGCTCACCAGCCGCGACATCATCAACACCAAGATGCGTGCGATCCTGGACGAGGCAACCGATGCCTGGGGCATCAAGGTCAACCGCGTCGAGCTGAAGAACATCATTCCGCCGGCTGCTATTCAGGAGTCGATGGAAAAGCAGATGAAGGCGGAGCGCGAGCGCCGCGAGGCTATTCTGGTCGCGGAAGGCAAAAAGCAGTCCGCCATTCTGGTCGCAGAGGGCGAAAAGGAAGCGGCCGTTCTGGCGGCTGAGGCGACCCGGCTTTCCAAGATCAAGGAAGCACAGGGCGAAGCGGAGGCGCTGCTCGCCGTGCAGAAGGCGCTTGCGGATTCTATCGCGCTGCTGAACGACGCGGCACCGTCCGAGCAGGTCATTCGCCTCAAGTCGCTCGAGGCGTTCGGCAAGGCAGCCGACGGCAAGGCGACCAAGATCATCATCCCGAGCGAGATTCAGAGCCTTGCGGGCCTTGCCTCCTCGTTCAAGGAGGTCATGACCGAGCCGAAGGACAGCAAGTAAACCAGAAAGATTTGGGGACTCTCCATAAACGGGAGTCCCTTTTCTTGTGCAGTACTACTGAAAATCGCTTGAAAAATGCACAAAAAAGAATGTGAAGATTTGGTTCGAATTTATACGGCCTGCTGAAAATGACCCGAAGGGATCAAAAAACGATTGACAAACGCCGCGCGAAGTTCTATGATGAATTCGTCAAAAGGATAAATGCTTTGAACAGGACACGGTTTCCCGCATCACCGCTTTCAGAAAGCCGCCGGTCGTGCAAGACGGCAGCAAGGCGCGGAGAAATTATCCCCTGCGAGCAGCTCGAACGAAAGGCAGAAGTAGTTCGAGACGGAAGCCTCCGTTACAGGGTCACGCTTTCCGGCGCAGCGGCACCGGGCGGCGGATGAGCGGCCGGAATTTCTCCGGCAAGCAGAGTGGTAACGCGGAAGCGCAGCCGGCTGAGTCGGAAATGCCTTCGTCTTTGCAGGTTCTCCCGAAGGGGAGAGCCGGTAAAGACGAGGGCTTTTTTTGTATCTGCCGTTCACGCTCATTGACAGGAAAGCCGCAAATTCAAACGGAAAAGAGAAGAAAAACCATGAACACACTTACAATCGTGCTGATCGCGGCTGTTGTTCTCGCCTGCGCCTATGTATTCTACGGACGTTGGCTCGCGAACAAATGGGGCATCGATCCCAAGGCCAAGACCCCGGCCGTCGAGCTGAACGACGGAAAGGACTTCGTTCCGACCAACGGCTGGACGGTATTCAGCCATCAGTTTTCGTCTATCGCAGGCGCCGGCCCTGTGACCGGCGCAATTCAGGCCGCAGCCTTTGGCTGGCTGCCGGTGCTGCTCTGGGTGCTGATCGGCGGCGTATTCTTCGGCGCGGTCACGGACTTCGGTGCGCTGTACGCCTCGGTCAAGAACAAGGGCAAGTCGATGGGCATGCTGATCGAGAAGTATATCGGCAGGACCGGCCGCAAGCTGTTCCTCGTATTCTCGTGGATATTCTGCTGTATCGTTATCGCGGCGTTCGCTGATATGGTTGCCGGTACGTTCAACGCCTTCGCGGCCAACGACGCAGGCGTCATGGAGCTGTCTCCGGCGGCTCAGACCAACGGCGCTGCCGGCATGGTCTCGATCATGTTTATGGTGTTCGCCGTTGTATTCGGTCTTATCCAGAAGAAGTTTGCCTTCAAGGGCTGGAAGGAAGCCGTTCTCAGCATCGTATTCATCATCCTGTCCTTTGTCATCGGCGCAAACTGCCCGCTGATCTTCGGCAAGGCGGCATGGAGCTACATCACCTTTATCTACATCTTCTTCGCAGCAGTCCTCCCGATGTGGCTGCTCAAGCAGCCGCGCGACTACATGACGACCTTCATGTTCATCTGCATGATCGCCGGTGCGGTCGTCGGTCTGGTCGTTGCGCATCCGACCATGAACCTGCCGGTATTCACCGGCTTCACCAACGAAAAGCTCGGCACGATGTTCCCGATCCTGTTCGTCACGGTTGCGTGCGGCGCGGTTTCCGGCTTCCACAGTCTGGTTTCCTCCGGTACGTCCTCCAAGACCATCGAGAATGAAAAGGATATGCCGAAGGTCGGCTACGGCGCCATGGTGCTGGAAAGCCTGCTGGCAGTTCTCGCGCTGTGCGTTGCCGGTGCGGCTGCCGCAGCAGACGGCACCCCGGCGGCTGGCACGCCGTTCCAGGTATTCAGCAGCGGCGTTGCGGGCTTCTTCGAAATGTTCGGTGTTCCGGTCTATGTCGCGACTGTATTCATGACCATGTGCGTTTCCGCTCTGGCGCTGACCAGCCTGGACGCAGTTGCCCGTATCGGCCGTATGAGCTTTCAGGAGCTGTTCTCGGTCGATGACATGGAGCATGCAGAGGGCTGGAGGAAGCTGTTCTGCAACGTCTATTTCTCGACCATCCTTACCCTTGCGTTCGGCTATGTGCTGACCAAGGTCGGCTACGCCAACATCTGGCCGCTGTTCGGTTCGGCCAACCAGCTGCTGAGCGCTCTGGTGCTCATCACGCTGTGCGTATTCCTCAGAGTCACCGGCCGCAGCAACAAGATGATTTTCCCGCCGCTGATCATCATGCTGTGCGTCACCTTCACCGCTCTGGTGCAGCGCCTGCTTGCGATGGTAAAGGCGATCTCTGCGGCGGCCTCGACGACGATTCCGGCAGGCGAGACCACCTGGGGCGCGGTATTCATCGCAAACGGCCTCCAGCTCATCCTCGCAGTCCTGCTGATCGTGCTCGGTCTGACGATCGTTATCCACTCGTTCAAGGCCTATGCAAAGAGCGAAAAGAACAGCGAAAGCGCAAAAGCATAAGGCAGACCGTAAAAAGTCTGACGAAATAAGAAGTTTTTCGGCTGTAACATGAAAAAATCCGGCTTTCTTTCGAGAGAGCCGGGTTTTTCTTTTTTATGCTGATATGGTATAATAAGAGCAAAAGCAACGGAGGCGAAAGCATGGAACTGACTCATCTGGACGAAACGGGTGCGGCGCGTATGGTGGACGTAGGGGAGAAGGCGGTGACGCGGCGCACGGCCTGTGCACAGTCGGTCATAACGATGAAGCCGGAGACGCTGCGCATGATCTGCGAGGACCGCGCGCCGAAGGGCGATGTTTTCGCGTGTGCGCGCATTGCGGGCATCATGGCGGCGAAAAAGACGAGCGAGCTTATCCCGATGTGCCATCCCATCCCCATCGAGAGCGTGAAAATCGACATTGAAGCCGTCTCGGACACGCAGGTGCGCATCATCAGTACGCTGCGCTGCTCGCACAAGACCGGCATTGAGATGGAGGCGCTGACAGCGGCTTCCATCGCAGCGCTGACGATCTACGATATGTGCAAGGCGGTCGACCGCGGCATGCGCATCGACCAGACGCTGCTGCTGCACAAGGACGGCGGCAGGAGCGGAGAATACAGTAGGACGAACGAATAAGCCGCAGGGAGCGAGAAATATGAATCTTTTAGAGCAATTTCAGACCATAAGGGAAAGCGCGGAGCACGGCCTTGCATCGGCGCTGCATTTCGAGGCGGAGGGCGCGGAGCTTGTGCGCAGCTTCCGCCCGAATGAGCGGCTGATCCTGCTCGGCGGCGGCAATATCGCGCAGCCGCTCTGCCGCTACGCCGCCGATCTCGGCTTTTCGGTCATCGTGGCGGACGACCGTCCGACCTTCGCGAACCGGCCGCGCTTTCCCGAAGCGCACACGGTGTACTGCGACCGGTTCGAGAACGCGATCGACCGGATCGGCATCGGCGAGGGCGATTACGTCGCGGTCATCACGCGCGGACACCGCTATGATGCGGACTGCCTGCGGAAAATCCTGCGCGGCACGATGCCGAAATATCTCGGCATGATCGGCTCGAAGCGGCGCACGGCCGGCCTGCTGCATCTGCTCGAGGGCGAGGGCTTCGACCGGGCGCAGCTGGACGCCATCCATACGCCGATCGGTCTGGACATCGGCGCGCTGAGCGTCAAGGAAATTGCGATTTCCATCGTCGCGGAGTTGATCGCCTGCCGCCGCGCGAACACAAACCGTCGCTCGCACAGCAGCATCATGACGAGCGAGGACATCGACCTGCCGCTGCTGCGCTATGTCGCGGACGAGAGCATCGACAAGGTGCTGCTGCTCGTGTACGATACGAGCGGCTCGACGCCGGTGAAATCCGGCGCATTTATGGCGGTGGACAGCTCGACGAAATTCATGGGTACGATCGGCGGCGGATGCAGCGAAAGCGCGGTGCTGCGGCAGGCCTACTACCTCATCGGCACAGGCGAAAGCAGGAGCGTCTCGATCGATATGTCGAACGATGTGGCGGAAAAAGAGGGCATGGTCTGCGGCGGACAGATGAAGGTGCTGCTTGCGGACCTCTCAAAGAGATAAGAAAAAGACGAACGATACCGGTCTCTCACGGAGTATCGTTCGTCTCTTTTTTGCTTTATAGCGGAAGGGGAACGCTGTGCGTCTGCCCGTTTTCCGTCCAGTGCACCTCATTATCCTGCACGAACAGGCCGGTGCAGCGGCGTCCGCCTGCGTGCAGAAAGACCGCGCGCCCATCCTGCGTCAGCAGATACAGGTTGTTGTAGTAGTCCTCGGCAGCGCGGTTGGCGGCGGTGTGGCCGAATACGAAGCCGACCATTGCACCGTTCTCCAGCCGAACATAATTTGTGAAATCGAAGCCGGAATAGGGGGCCGAGGCGAGCTCGGAGGCTCTCATGCGCTCGCGGTCGTGCTGGTAGGCAGGCGTTTCGGTATACGCGCCGCCCGGATAGAGCGCGTCGCAAGACAGGTATTTCCTGCCGGGCAGACAGCATCCGCTCTGCGCGGGCGCGGCTGCTGCACCGAGCGGCGTACCGCAGTACATGCAGAATTTCGCGCCGTCCGGCAGCGCCTTTCCGCAGTTCATACAAAACATAGGGTCTCTCCTTATTTCATGTAGGCAGTGATACCGTTCGCGTCCATCCATGCGCGCTTGTGCTGCATCAGCATGTCAAGCACGGGATCGGTGCGCGAAAATCGGTCGCTGAGGTATTTCTGGAGCTTGAACAGGTCGTCATAGGTGAGGTAGGGGTAGTCTGTGTTTCCGTATTCGCCGTCCTGCGAGACCTGATAATGCAGGTTGCCGTCAGGAAGGACCCAGTTCTCGCCGGTTTCATCGACCGCGAGCAGCATCCTGTCCGCGAGTGCGGAAAGACTGCCCTCCGCGAGCACGTCCGAAGCCCTGTACAGGAACAGGATCTCCGCGAGCTGATGATTGAGGCTCGTATGCGAGACGCTGGACATACCCTCATGCCAGTAATCCGGGATAAACCAGCCACCGAGACCGGTCTCGGAATGATAATTCTCCGCGAAATCCTTGAAAAAGTCGCAGTAGCGGCGGAGCGAATCCCGATAGATGTCCGAGGGGAAGCGGGACTCCGCAAGGAGCAGCAGATTTGCAAATTCCGTATTAAAGCGCGTATCAAAGAAACCGGCGCCGATGCCGTACTCGCTTTCGAGCCATGTACTGCCCGACAGCGTTGGCCAGCAGCCGTCATCGCTCTGCTCGGAGATCATGGTATCGAGCATGGCGATGCTGAGGTCGCGCGCCGTGCGGGTCGAGCCTGCCTGATAGAGAAAGCTCTTGATCATATAGGAGGCAGCATTGCGAAAGAAAACGCGGTTTCCGGTCGGGATGTAGGTCTCAGGGGAGGGAGTGTAATAGCCGTCGAAGCACCAGCGGCCGTCGCAGGCGTTGCGGTAATTGCTCCAGAGCGCCGGAATGCCGTCGCGTGCCCAGTCGATGCCGTTGCTGTCCGCGACGGTCAGAAAGGTGAAATCCGCTGTGCTGCTGCCCTTCATGCGCGGCGTGCAGAACGTCAGCCGCCAGCCGTTTTTCGTCTGGTCGGCTTCGATCCAGCCGAGCCAGTTGTCCGCAAGCTGGCGAGAGCCGTTTTCACGGAACGCCCAGACCTGCGGCGTGTAGCACAGCGCGGAAAAATCGCGGCCGGTGAGGAAAAAGGCGGTGTTGGAATGATATTTTCCGGTGTGGATGGGTTCGTCGTGCCAGATCTGCCCGTCAAACCACCGCACGGAGAGCGTGTCGTCTGCGATTTCGGTAGACCAGATGGCGCGGGAGCGCAGGGTGCGGTGTGCGGTCTGAAAGCTGCCCATGACGCAGCGGTCCTCACCTCCGAGCGTCCAGCCGCGCAGCAGAAGGACGCTGCCGCCCTGCGGAAGGCTGGTCCGGCTGACCTCGACGGTCTCATCACCGGCTTCGTATGTATCTGCGACTGTGCCGAACAGCGCATCAGCCTGTGCGCCGAAGCGCAGCGGCGTGCGGCAGACGCAGAGCGCGAGAATGACCGGAATCGCGGCAAACAGACAAATTCGTTGCAGTAATTTCAATCCTCTGTTCTCCTTTGGAAAGGTCGAAGCCGCTTTCGCAAAAAAAGAAAGCGGCGGTATGCTGTGCAATCAGTATAGCACAGAACATGGAAAAAGGCAACCATTGACGAACGGCGAGCGGCTTGGTATTATGGAAGCATAACAAACGGAAAAGGGGAGAGCAGACATGGCACAGATCATTGAATTCGGCGCCGCGCCCGACATCGACGCGATGGACGCCGCCGCGCTCCGGGATTATCTCGCGGAGATACGCGAACGCATCGCGCGCCTCGACGAGGACGAGCCGGAGGACATGGCATCCGAGGCATACGACGAGTGGAGCGAACAGCACGAAAAGCTCGAGGATATTGCGGACGATATTCTCGACCGCCTTGAGG
>ENA-UEQP01000482-UEQP01000482.1-human-gut-metagenome-genome-assembly--contig:-NODE-482-length-44548-cov-10.426862_pt1 | contig 44548 bp, 34 predicted proteins | sample MGYA00242951_ERZ507951 | MGnify/ENA primary metagenome ERZ507951 (study PRJEB26167, sample SAMN06115539) | human gut metagenome | host: Homo sapiens | place: China:Shanxi | collected 2015-11-18...
AGACGCACGCCGCATCGACCCGCCGGGTGAACTCCCGGGCCGTCCCGGCGTTTTCGGTGACGATGGCTTCGCTGTGGCGCGAGGAGTAGCGGGCGATGTGCGCCAGAGCTTCGTCGAGGGAGCCGACGGTCCGCACGGCCAGCTTGTAGTCGAGGAATTCGGTCCCGAAGTGCTCCTCCGCGGCGGGGCGGAGCAGGCACGCGGGGTAGCGGCCTTCGAGTGCGGCGTACGCCTCCGCGTCGGCGTAGACCGTGACGCGTTCGGCGGCCATCGGGTCGCACAGTTCCGCGAGGTCCCGGAGCCGTTCGCGGTGGACGATGAGGCAGTCGAGGGCGTTGCAGACGCTGACGCGCCGCGTCTTGGCGTTGCAGACCACGGCGCGGCCTTTCGTCAGATCGCCGTCGAGGTCGAAGTAGGTGTGGACGATGCCCGCCCCGGTTTCGATCACGGGTATGCGGGCGTTTTCGCGCACGAAGCGGATCAGTCCCGCGCCGCCGCGCGGGATCACCACGTCGACGTAACCCACGGCGTTCAGCAGCGCTCCGGCAGCCTCGTGGCCCGCGGGCAGCAGGGTGAAGGCCGCCGGGTCGATGCCTTCGCTGCGGAGCGCCTCGCGGAGCAGGGCGGCGATGGCTTCGTTGGAGCGGCGGGCGTCGCTGCCGCCCTTCAGCACGCAGGCGTTGCCCGTCTTCATCGAGAGCGAGAAAATGTCGGCCGTGACGTTGGGGCGCGCCTCGCAGATCATGCCCACCACGCCGAACGGTACGCGGACCTTGCGGAGGGTCATGCCGTTGGGACGGGTCCATTCGGCGATCGTTTCGCCCTGCGGCGAGGGCAGTCCGGCGACGGATTCCATGTCGGCGGCGATCGAGGCGATGCGTTCCGCCGTCAGCCGCAGGCGGTCGCGCATGGGTGAATCGGCGTCCATCGCCTCCAGGTCGAGGGCGTTGGCCGCGAGCACTTTTCCGGCGTTTTCCCGCAGCAGGGCGGCGGCTTTCGCGACGGTGCGGCTCAATCGCCCGGCGTCGACAAGGGCCAGTTCGTTGCCGGCGCGCCGGGCGGCGACGAAGATCGTATCGTATTCCATTTTTATTCCAGATATAGGTAATCGCAGTGAATCAGCGGTTTGAGACCTTTGCGGCCGAGGTTGCGGCGGGCCGTCGCGCTGTCGCACGAGATGCGGCCCACGCCCAGTGGGGCGCCTTCGGGCGAGAGGATGCGTACGATGTCGTCGCGCTCGAAATCCCCTTCGACGGCCGTGACGCCCACGGCGAGGATGCTCGCGGCCTTGCTCTGCGAGACGGCCGCGGCGGCCCCGGCGTCGAGGTGCAGGGCGCCCTTGGCGAAGCCTTCGCTGCTGGCGATCCACTTCTTGACCCCCGAAGCCGGTCGGGGAGCCGCTTCGAAACGCGTGCATACGACGTCGCGGTCCGTGAGGATCAGATCCGTCAGGATATTGTCGCGGCGGCCGTTGGCGATCACGACCTCGATGCCCTCGCCCGCCGCGCGCGACGAAATGCGGCTCTTGGTCGTCATGCCTCCGCGACCGCGCGAGGAACGCGCCGTGTCGATGTACTGCGAAAGGTCGCGGCCCGGGGCGACGCGGCGGATGACCTGCGAGGCGGGGTCCGAAGGCGAACCGTCGTAGATGCCGTCGATATTGCTCAAGATGACGAGCACCTCGGCTCCCATCATCGCCGCCACGAGACCCGAAAGTTCGTCGTTGTCGGTGAACATCAGCTCCGTGACCGAGATCGTGTCGTTCTCGTTGACGATCGGGACGACGCCCGCCGCGAGCATCGCCTCCATGCAGTTGCGCTGGTTGAGGTACTGCCGCCGCGTGGAGAGGCTCTCCTTGGTGGTGAGCACCTGCCCGCAGGCGATGCCGTATTCGTTGAAGAGGTCGTAGTAACGGTTCAGCAGTTTCACCTGCCCGACGGCCGAGAAGAGCTGGCGGGCCGAAACGGTGTCGATGCGTCCGACGCGGGTTTCGAGCAGGCTGCGGCCCGAGGCCACCGCGCCCGACGAGACGAGGATGAACTCCGTGCCGGCCCGGTGCAGGCGCGCCAACTGGTCCACGAGCGCCGAGATGCGCGTGGTGTCGGGCCGTCCGTCCTCGCGGGTGAGCACATTGCTGCCGATCTTGACGACGATGCGGCGGTATTTTTTCGATTCACAATTCATAATTCACAATTCAAAATCGCTTCGTCCGGACAAACGGATTCGGTCGCCTGCCCCCCCCTCTCCCGTCATTGCGAGGAGCGTGGCGACGCGGCAATCCGATCAAAGGTCGTAACCTCACAATGCGTCCAGCGGATTCCCACGTCGGTCCTTCGGCTCTTCCCGGAATGACAATCCAATTTTCACCTTTCGTTTCAGGGTTCATATTTATATCCCACGCCCTTGACCGTGACGATGCGTTCGTCGCCGATCTTCTGGCGCAGCTTGCGGATGTGCACGTCGATCGTGCGGTCGCCCACGACGACCTCCGTGCCCCAGATCTTGGCGTAAATCTCCTCGCGGGGAATCAGCTTCCCGGGCGACGAGTGGAGCAGGTCCAGCAGCGCGAACTCCTTGCGCGGGAGGGTGATCTCCTGTCCGTCGCGGATCACCGTGTAACGCTCGCGGTCGACCGTGAGCCCCGGGGCCGGGGCCTTCTCGGGAGGTCTGTCGGCGTCGATGCGCTTGAGGATCGCCTGCACGCGGCTTACCAGCAGCTTCATCTTGATAGGCTTGGTCAGGTAGTCGTCGGCTCCCACGTCGAACCCTGCCAGCTGCTGCCCCTCCTCGCCCAGCGCCGAGAGGAAAACCACCATCGTGTCCTTCAGCACGGGGTTTCGGCGGATCGCGCGGCAGGTCTGCGCCCCGTCCATCACCGGCATCATCATGTCCAGCAGAATCAGGTGCGGACGGCATTCGGCGGCCACTTTCAGCGCCTCGGCGCCGTTTTCGGCCGTGAAGACTTCGTAACCCTCGCGTACGAGGTTGTAACGGACGAATTCGAGGATGTCTACCTCGTCGTCGACCAGCAGGATACGGTGACTCATGGTGTCGGTTTTCGGTCAGGCGGCCCGCGAGGGGCCGTGTGTGCGTAACTTTTTGCGAAGATAATGATTTTCCGGCGAATATTCAATAAATTGTCGTACCTTTGGCCTTTCAACTATTCATATATGATCAACGAAGCTGATTTCAGCGCTTTAGGCCTCAGCGAGGAGATGCTCGCGGCCGTCCAGGCAAAAGGGTTCGAAACACCCACCTCCATCCAACGACTTACGATTCCCCGTCTGCTCTCGGGAGAGAACGACATCATCGCGCAATCCCAGACCGGCACGGGTAAAACGGCGGCTTTCGGGCTGCCGATACTCCAGCAGATCGAGCCTTCGAAAGAGGGCGTGCAGTCCATCATCCTCGTCCCGACGCGCGAGCTGGCCGTGCAGGCCGCCGAGGAACTTTTGAGTTACAACCGCGAGCGGCGGCTCTCGATCACGGCCATCTACGGAGGGGCCGCGATGAGCGAGCAGCTGCGCCGCCTGTCGCGGGGCGTCGACATCGTCGTCGGCACGCCGGGGCGCGTGCTGGACCACATCCGCCGCGGTACGCTCAAATTGGACAAGGTCCGTTTCCTGGTCCTGGACGAAGCCGATGAAATGCTCAACATGGGCTTCGTGGAGGATGTCGAGGAGATCATGGGCCATACGGGCGAAGACCGCCGCGTGCTGCTCTTTTCGGCCACGATGCCCGAGCGGATCATCCGTCTTTCGGAGGCTTACATGCGCAATACGGAGGTGCTGCGCGTGGAGTCGCAGCACCTGACGGCCGACCTCACGAACCAGATCTATTTCGAGGTGCGCGAAGCCGACAAGTTCGACGCCATGACGCGCATCATCGACATCGAACCGGACTTTTACGGCATCGTCTTCTGCCGCACGAAGATCGGCGTGGACGAGGTGGCGACGCGTCTGGTGGCCCAGGGCTATTCGGCCGAGGGGCTGCACGGCGACGTGTCGCAGGCCCAGCGCGAGAAGATTCTCCGCAAGTTTCGCGACAAGGCGGTCAACATTCTGGTGGCGACCGACGTGGCCGCGCGGGGTATCGACGTGTCGAACCTCTCGCACGTGATCAACTATTCGCTGCCGCAGGATTCGGAGAGCTACGTCCACCGCATCGGCCGTACGGGCCGCGCCGGCAACCAGGGTACGGCCATCACCTTCATTTCGGGCGCCGAACTGCGCCGTTTCAACTGGATGATGCGCGACATCAAGGCCGACATCAAGCGGGAGACGCTGCCTTCGCCGCAGGACATCGTGGCGATGAAGCGCGCCAAGATCAAGGACGATTTGCAGGAGATCGTGGCCAATGAGAGCTACGGCGACTACGCCGACATCGCGGCCGAACTGCTCGAAAGCTATGCGCCCGACGTGGCGCTGGGGGCCTTGCTGCGGCTGGCTTTCCGCAGTGAACTGGATCAGAGCAATTATCCCGAAATCCGTTCGTTCTCGGTCGACCGCAAGGGCAAGGCGCGGCTGTTCCTGGCACTCGGAGGCCGCGACGGCTACACGGCCCGCCGGATCGTGGAGATGCTCAAGCGCAAGTGCGGACTGCGGGACAAGAATATCGACGACGTGCGTGTCTTCGAGAACTATTCGCTGGTGAGCGTGCCGTTCAGCGACGCCGAGGCGGTCGAGGGGCAGCTCAACGCCTCGGGAGGCCGTCGCCGCATCGCCAAGATCGACGGTTCCGATGCGGAGAACGGCGGCGGAAAGCGGCGCCGGCCGGCTACGGAGGGTCGCAACGGCGGCGAAGGCGCGTCCGGAAGCGAATCGGCCGGAGAGCCTCGTTCCGAGACGCGGGGCCGCAGGAAGGCCGGGCAGCCCGAGGGCGCGGAGGAGTTCCGCTCCGAAAGGCGGCCGCGCAGGGAAACCGCGGAAACGGCGGACGACGCCGGGGAGCGGCGTTCCGTGACGCGGAGCCGGAAAAAGGCCGAGAACGACTGGAACGCGTCTCCGGCAGGCGGCAACGACGGGTTCGACTGGGAGGCTTTCCAGCGTTACGACGATGCCGCGGCATGGGAGAAGCCCAAGCGCGGCGGCGGGACCAGGAGCGTCCGCCGCAGCGGCCGTCCCGTCACCACGGGCCGTCAGGCTGCGCCCAAACGCATTGCCGCAAAGGGCCGCAAGCGCTGACGAAGGGCCGGAACAGACCGGAAAATTGCGCCGCCGTGCCGGGATGCAGCGATTTCGCGCTTCCGCAGGGCGGCGTTGTTGCATGTTTTGACGAAATCTTTTCGGCGTTCCGCATAAAATGGTTATATTTGCGAGATTTATATGCTCCCGCACATGCGGGAACCAAAAACGTGTACTGAAATGGCTACTGAAAAACCGACACTTCCTGCTCCCGAGGAGCAAGTCAGCCCTGCGGCTGAAGATGCGCAAGCGAATCCTGCCGTGACTGCCCGAGTCCCTGAACCCGAAATGCCCGCCGCCGGACCGGCTGCGGAGGCGTCCGCCGCTGCGGAAGAACCCGTTGCGGAGGTTGCGGACGCGCCCGCGGAATCCGCCGTGACGGAGACGCCCGCCGCCGAAGCGTCTGCCGGGGTTGCCGAAGCGCCCGCCGCAGAAACGCCTGCGGAGGAGGCCGCCGCGGAGCGGATTTCCGGGGAGGAGGCTGCGCCGCGCGCCAAACGTGCCCGGATCAAGCCTGCCGCCGGGCCGGAGGTTGCGGAATCGGAGGAGGACGCGTCCCGGGACGTGCAGGTGGACTTTGCCGATGAGGAGGCTGCGCTCGCGGCGCAGAATGCCGGGCTGGAGATCGAGGGCGTGACGCCCGAGGAGGAGGCCGCGGAGGAACTCGCCGCGCAGAAGCCCGAGGAGGACAAGTTCGCCGGAAAAGGCAAGGAGGAGTTGGTGGCCCTGTTCGCCCGGATGCTCGAAGAGCAGCCCGTGCAGTCGATCCGCCGGGATGTGGAGGCGTTGAAGATCGCCTTTTACCGCATCCGCCGCGCCGAGGTCGAGGCCGCACGCCGCCGCTTCGTCGAGGAGGGCGGCGCCGAGGAGGATTTCGCTCCTTCGGTGGACGGCGCCGAAATTCAGCTCAAGGAGCAGTTCAAGGAGTACCGCCGCCGCCGCGACGCGTTCATCGCCAACCTCGAAGCCGAGAAGGAGGCGAATCTCAAGGTCAAGCAGGCGATCATCGAGGAGCTGAAGGAGCTGGTCAATTCGGACGAGACGCTCAACCATACGTTCAACAAGTTCCGCGAGTTGCAGCAGCGCTGGAAGGATACCGGCATCGTGCCGCAGCAGCATGTCAAGGATTTGTGGGAGACCTACAACCTGCACGTCGAGAATTTTTACAGCTTCATCAAGATCAACAAGGAGCTGCGTGACCTCGATCTGAAGAAGAACTACGAACAGAAGGTAGCCCTCTGCGAGCAGGCCGAGGCGCTGGTGCTGGAGCCTTCCGTCGTCGAGGCGTTCCACAAGCTGCAAAAACTCCATGACGAGTGGCGCGAGACGGGTCCCGTCGCCAATGAGTACAAGGAGGCGCTCTGGGAGCGTTTCAAAGCCGCGTCGAGCCGTATCAACAAACAGCATCAGGAGCATTTCGAAACGCTGAAGGGCGAGCAGGTGAAGAACCTCGAACTCAAGACCGGGCTGTGCGTCGCCACGGAGGAACTTTCGTCCCAGCCGCTCACCACCCGCAAGGAGTGGAACCGCGCGAGCGACCGTCTGCTGGAGATTCAGAAGACCTGGAAGACCATCGGTTTCGCGCCGAAGAAAGATAACAACCGCATCTACGAACGTTTCCGCACGGCGTGCGACCGTTTCTTCGAGGCCAAGCGGCAGTTCTATGCCGGAATGAAGACCGAGATGGAGCACAACCTTCAATTGAAGATTGAGATCTGCGAGGCCGCCGAGTCGCTGATGAACAGCGAGGAGTGGAAGAAGGCCACCGACGAACTGATCGCCCTCCAGGCCCGCTGGAAGCAGATCGGAGCCGTGTCGCGGCGCCATTCGGACGCCGTCTGGAAGCGTTTCCGCGCTGCCTGCGACAAGTTCTTCGAGCGCAAGGCGTCGCACTTCGCGAGCGTCGACGGCGAGCACGAGGAGAACCTGCAGAAGAAACTCGCCCTGCTGGCCGAAATGGCCGGGGCCGACGTGAAGGCCGGGGGCTACGAGGTGATCCGCGAGTTCCAGCGCCGCTGGGGCGAGATCGGTTTCGTGCCCATCAAGCAGAAGGACGCCATCCAGAAAAAGTACAAGGCCGCCGTGGACGAGCTGTTCAACACGCTGCGCGGTTCGGAGCGCGACCGTTCGATGGGCCGCTTCCGCGAGAAAGTCTCGTCGTTCAAGGCGTCGGGCGACCGCCGTCTGCGCTCGGAACGCGAACGCCTCTACAACAAGGTGCGTCAGCTGGAGCAGGAGATCGGCCTCCTGGAGAACAACATCGGCTTCTTCGCCAAGTCGAAGAACGCCGAGGCGTTGGTGGCCGACGTGCGTGCGAAGATCGAGCGCGCCCGCGAGGAGATGGCCTCGACGATCGAGAAGGTGAAGCTGATCGACAAGCAGGACCAGGACGAAAATAACAATGCCTGACGATCGGATCGCCCTGCCGCTCCGGACGCCGGCCCACGGCGGAACGCCGTGTATACAGGTTTGACCCGCCCCCGAACCCCCGCCTTGGCGGGGGCTTGCGGAAAAAGGCGCTGAACGGTGTTACAACGAATTTATAAATAAAACAGTAATGAAACTTTCCAAACCCAAGTACATATTCGTAACGGGCGGCGTGGCGTCGTCGCTCGGCAAGGGTATTATTTCGGCTTCGATCGCCCGCCTGTTGCAGGCCCGCGGTTACTCGGTGACCATTCAGAAACTCGACCCCTACATCAACGTAGATCCCGGAACGCTCAACCCCTACGAGCACGGCGAGTGCTACGTCACCGAGGACGGCGCCGAGACGGACCTCGACCTGGGGCACTACGAGCGCTTCACGAACCAGCCTACGTCGAAGTCCAACAACGTCACGACGGGCCGTATCTACAAGAGCGTCATCGAGAAGGAGCGCAAGGGCGAGTACCTGGGCAAGACCGTGCAGGTCATTCCCCACATCACCGACGAGATCAAACGCCGCATTCAGCTGCTGGCGCAGACCAAGAAATACGACGTGATCATCACCGAGATCGGCGGCACGGTGGGCGACATCGAGTCGCAGCCGTTCATCGAGTCGGTGCGCCAGCTCCGCTATTCGCTGGGTTACCGGAATACGGCGCTGGTTCACCTGACGCTGATCCCCTACATGGCCGCTTCGGGCGAGTTGAAGACCAAACCCACGCAGCACTCGGTGAAGGCCCTGCTGGAGAACGGTCTCCAGCCCGACATCCTCGTGCTGCGCGCCGAACATCCGCTGTCGACGGCGCTCAAGCGCAAGGTGGCGCTGTTCTGCAACGTCGACGCCAACGCCGTGATGGAGTCGATCGACGTGCCGACGATCTACGAAGTGCCGCTGAAAATGCACGAACAGCATCTGGACGAGGTCGTGCTGGACAAACTGAACCTGACGGCCGACAAAGAGCCGGACATGGCCGCGTGGAGCGCATTCGTCGAGAAGGTGAAACACCCCTCGAAGAAGATCGAGATCGCGCTGGTCGGCAAGTACACCGAACTGCCCGACGCCTACAAGTCGATCTGCGAATCGTTCATCCACGCCGGGGCGGTCAATGACTGCAAGGTCAAGCTGCGCTATGTCAATTCGGAGAAGATCACCCGCGAGAGCGCAGGCGCGCAGCTGGGCAAGATGTCCGGCATTCTGGTGGCCCCGGGCTTCGGCAACCGCGGCATCGAGGGGAAGATCGAGGCCGTGTGCTTCGCCCGCGAGAACAACATCCCGTTCCTGGGCATCTGCCTGGGCATGCAGTGCGCCGTGATCGAGTTCGCGCGCCACGTGCTGAATCTCGCCGATGCCAATTCGAGCGAGATGGAGCAGACGCCGCATCCGGTGATCGACCTGATGGAGGAGCAGAAGGGCGTTACGGCCAAAGGCGGCACGATGCGTCTGGGCGCCTATCCCTGTGCGCTGAAGAAAGGCTCGAAAGTCGCTGCCGCCTACGGCAAACTCAACATTTCGGAGCGTCACCGCCACCGTTACGAGTTCAACAACGACTATCTGGAGCAGTTCGAGGCGGCCGGCATGAAGGCCGTGGGCGTGAATCCCGACACGAATCTGGTGGAGGTCGTCGAGATCGAGAACCATCCCTGGTTCATCGGTACGCAGTACCATCCCGAATACAAGAGCACCGTATTGAGCCCCTCGCCGCTGTTCGTGGCCTTTGTGAAGGCCGCGCTGGCGTATGCGGAGAAGAAGTAATCACCCTCTGAAAAGATAAAAAGGAAGACAGTTTAATGGATAAAAAATCAATCATAGGCATTGCCGTCGTAGCGGTTCTTTTTCTGGGATTCGCCTATTTCAACAGCCAGCAGCAGAAAGAGTATCTGGAACAGAAAGCCGCATACGAGGCCTATGTCGATTCGGTGGCCGCAGCCGCGCGTGCGGCGGCTCCCGTGGCCGATTCGCTGGCGTCGGGTAACGGCGTGCAGGCCGAAGTGGCGGCCGCAGAGGCTGCGGCAGCGGTACGCGAGCGTCAGGTGGAGACGCTGGGCGAGTCGCTGACGGCGGCCCGCGAGGCGGAGGCCGAAGAATTCATCGTGGAGAACGACGTGATGGCGGTGCTCTTCTCCACCCGCGGCGGCCAGATCAAGGGCGTCACGCTGAAGGATTACACCCAATACGGTCCGCGCGGAAAACGCGACCGGAAAATCGAGATGATGGACCCCGCCACGGCGCGTTTCGGGCTTTCGTTCTATCTGAAGAACGGGCTGAAGAACGTGCCGGTCAACACGCTGGATTACGTGTTCACGGCCCGGCCCGTAGTCGGGGAGGCGGACGGAGCCAAGAGCGTCGTGATGCGCCTTCCGGTGGCGGAGGGGGCCTATCTGGAGTACCGTTACCTTATATATGATACGGCGGCTCCCGAGCGCGACTACCTCGTCGACTTCGACGTGCGGCTGGTGAATATGGCTCCGGAGATGGCCAACCAGACGCAGATTCAGATCGACTGGGCGAACACCACTTTCCAGAACGAGAAGGGTTTCCAGAACGAGAACATGTACACCACGCTCTCGTACCGTTTCCCCGACGAGACCTCGATCGAGGAGCTGGGCATGAGCGAAGGCGCAAAGTCGAAGAACATCTCGACGCAGGTCAACTGGGTGGCTTTCAAGCAGCAGTTCTTCTCGTCGGTGTTCATCGCCCCGGACAACGTGTCCTACGCCAACCTCGCCTTCGACACGGCGGCTCCCGAGTCGTCGCTGCTCAAGACCTTCACGGCGCAGATGGGCGTGCCCTATACGCCGCAGACCGAAGGGTATGACTTCGCATTCTATTTCGGCCCCAACAAGTACTCGATCCTCAAGAAGATCGGGGAGCCGGGCGGTGCGGATATTTATCTGGAGCGTCTCGTGCCGCTGGGCTGGGGCATCTTCGGATGGGTCAACCGCTGGTGTGTGATTCCGGTCTTCGACTTCCTGCGCAACTACATCGGCAGTTTCGGCATCATCATCTTCATCCTGGTGCTTCTGGTGAAGCTGGTGATCTCGCCGCTGACCTACAAGAGTTACGTTTCGATGGCCAAGATGCGTCTGGTCAAACCCCAGATCGACGAGCTGGCGAAGAAGTATCCCAAGCCGGAGGACGCCATGAAAAAGCAGCAGGCGACGATGGAGCTTTATAAAAAGGCGGGCATCAACCCCATGGGCGGCTGTATTCCGATGCTGATTCAGATGCCGATCCTGATCGCCATGTTCCGCTTCTTCCCCGCGTCGATCGAGCTGCGCGAGCAGCCCTTCCTGTGGGCCGACGACCTCTCGTCGTACGACAGCATCGTGAACCTGCCGTTCTCGATTCCCTTCTACGGCGATCACGTTTCGCTGTTCGCCCTGCTGATGGCGGTGTCGCTGTTCGGATACTCCTGGTTCAACTACCAGCAGACGGCGTCGTCGCAGCCCCAGATGGCCGGCATGAAGTTTATGATGGTCTACATGATGCCGATTATGATGCTCTTCTGGTTCAACAGCTATTCGAGCGGCCTTTGCTACTACTACCTGCTGTCGAATATCTTCACCATCGGGCAGACGCTCGTCATCCGGCGCATGGTCGACGACAACAAGATCCACGCGATCATGCAGGCGAACGCCGCGAAGAAGTCGAAAGGCAAGAAATCGAAATTCCAGCAGCGCTACGAGGAGCTGATGCGTCAGCAGGAGGCCCAGCAGCGCGCGAAGAGAAAATAGGCGGAACTCCGCTTTGAACACGGGCCGGAGCGGATTCCACATCGGGAACGCTCCGGCCCTGTTTTTGCCGGAGGCCGCATAAAACGATACCGTTATGAAACGAATTTTGATGCTGGCGTCGCTGCTGGCGGCCGGAATGCCGCTCGGGGCGCAGAATTTGGGGTCGGAGTACCGGCTGAAACGTGTGATTCCCGTCGAGGGACGGCAGGGTGTCGCCGCCGATTCGAATTTTTACTATGTGTCGGGCAGCACGGCGCTCTATAAATACGACAAGCAGGGGCGGCTGGCGGCCAAAAACGAGCGGCCGTTCGAGGGGCTGCCGCTGGCTGCCAACCACATCGGCGACATCGACGTGTGGGACGGGGAGATTTACGCCGGGATCGAAACCTTCGACGACGGCCGCGGGGAGAATATCCAGGTGGCGGTCTACGACGCCAACACGTTGAAATGGAAACGCTCGATCGACTGGGAACCCTCGTCGGGGCAGGTCGAGGTGTGCGGGCTGGCGGTGGACCGCGACGGCGACATGGTCTGGATGGCCGACTGGGTCGACGGACGCTACGTCTACGGCTACAATCGGAAAACGGGGCGGTATGTCCGCAAGGTCCACCTGCGTCCCGTACCCCAGTGGCAGCAGGGGATTTTCATGGTCGGCGGACGCATGCTGATCTCTGCGGACGACGGGGACGCCGACCTCGATGAGCCGGATAACCTCTACGTTGCGGATCTGCGCGACGGAAAATCGTATGCCACGGTGCTTCCGTTCCGCTCGATGGCCGATTTCCGCCGTCCGGGCGAAATCGAGGGGCTGGCCGTCGATCCTGCGACGGACGATCTGCTGGTGCTGGCCAACCGCGGGGCGCGGATCGTGCTGGGCATGCCGCGGGGCTTCTATCCGGGCTACGACGGCGAGGTGCACGAAGTCTACGTCTTCGAGAAGGTGAAATAAAGAAAGGTCCCGGATGTCCGGGACCTTTCTCATGGGAAGCGCGGTTATTTGCCGAATCCGTTCGAAACGAATGTCAGCGCGTCGGGCAGCACCGTCTGCCAGTAGCGCCAGGTGTGGCTGCCGTCGCGCATGCGGTATTGCAGGGGAATGTTGCGCTCGTGCATGAGCGTGTAGAAATCGACGTTGCATTTCCAGAGGAAATCGTCGTCGCCGCAGTCGACCCACCAGCGGACCGAGCGCACGCCGTCGAGCTGTTCGGCGGTCATTCCGCGCAGCAGGGCCACGGGCGAGTTGTCGGCGACGGACTGCTGGAAGGCGTTGTCGTAGCTGCGGCGGCCGGGGAACATGTCCAGCAGGCCGCTCATCGAACAGGCCGAGCCGAACAGTTCGGGGTGGTGCAGGGCGTAGACCGCCGTGCCGCCGCCGCCCATCGACAGCCCCGCAACGGCGCGGTGCGCCTTGTCGGAGGCGATGCGGTAGCGTTTTTCGACGGCGGGCATGAACTCTTCGAAGAAGAACCGTTCGTAGTCCCAGCCCGGAACGTCGAAATAGCCCATGTGTCTGCCCGTGCGTTTCGGGCCTTCGCCCGAGGCGTCGGGCATGACGACGATCATCGGTCGGGCCATGCCCGCGGCGATGGCTTCGTCGGCGATGCGGCGCAGGTCGCCTTTCTGTGTCCAGTCGGTGTGGCAGCCGCTGGCGCCGTGCAGCAGGTAGAGCACGGGGTAGGACTCCTGCGAGCGGTCGTAGCCGTCGGGCAGGTAGACCGTGCAGCTCTTTTCGGCCCCGAGGACCTCGCTCGGGAAGGTGTAGACTTCGGTGCGGCTCTGCGCTCCGGCTGTCAGGGCCGCGGTGAGCGCAAGCAGGGCGGTAACGAGTGTTTTTTTCATAGTAGTTTCAATTAAACCCCTCCTCGGGGGGGGGGAGAGTCGGATTTGGAAACGCTGCCGCAGGCGGCGACGGCAGCCGGCAGCGCGGAACGGGGCATGTGATTGCTCCAGTCGCTTATTCCACGTACAGCACCAGTCCCTTGAGGTATTCGCCTTCGGGATGGTAGATGTTGATCGGGTGGTCGGCGGGCTGGGTCAGCTGGTGCAGGATGCGCACCTTGCGGCCCGCGATGGCGGCGGCGGAAAAGACCGTCGTGCGGAACAGCTCCTTCGTGACGGCCTGCGAGCAGGAGAACGTGAAGAGGATGCCCCCGGGGCGGATCTGCGACAAGGCCCGGGCGTTGAGCCGCTTGTAGCCCTGCATGGCGTTGCCCAGCACCTTGTGGTGCTTGGCGAAGGCCGGCGGGTCGAGGATGATCAGGTCGTATTTGTCGCCGATGTCCTTCAGGTAGTCCACCGCGTCGGCGGCGACCTCCGAGTGGGCCGCATTGTCGCCGAAGTTGAGCTGCATGTTCTCCGTGGCCAGCGCCACGGCGCGCTCGGAAGAGTCCACCGAGCAGACTTCCCCGGCGCCGCCCGAGAGGGCGTAGACCGAGAACCCGCCCGTGTAGCAGAAGGTGTTGAGTACGGTGCGGCCCTTGGCGTAGCGTTTGACCAGCTGGCGGTTTTCGCGCTGGTCGAGGAAGAAGCCCGTTTTCTGTCCCTTTTCCCAGTTGACGCAGAACCGCTCGCCGTTTTCCAGAACGATGTGCGACGCATGGTCCGAGGTTCCCCACAGGTAGCCGTCGACGGCTCCGAGGGCGGCCTTGAAGGGGAGCGTCTGCGATGATTTGTCGTAGATGGCCGTGAGGCGCGCGCCGTAGACCGTGCGCAGCGCCTCGGCGATCTGCATCCGCGCGTGGTACATGCCCGCCGAGTGGCACTGGATGACGGCGACCGGGCCGTAGATGTCGACGACGAGGCCCGGCAGCGAGTCGCCCTCGCCGTGGACCAGGCGATAACAGGTCGTCGCGGGGTTGTCCGTGAGGTCGAGCGTGCGGCGCACGTCGTAGGCGACGGCGATCCGGAGGTTCCACCACGCCTGGTCGATCTCCTCGCGCTCGAACGTGAGCACGCGCACGGCGATCGACCCCACCTGGTAGTGGCCCAAGGCCATGAATTCGCCCTGTCGGGTGTAGACCTCGACGAGCGCCCCTTCGGCGAAATCGGACTCCTCCTCAGCTTTGATGTGATCGATGGCGCCCGAGAAAATCCACGGGTGGCGGCGCAGAAGCGATTCCTCCTTGCCTTTGCGCAGGTAAATTTGCGGTATCATTTGCGGATCGGTTTTTTCGGTGTGCGGAGCAGCTGTTCGTAAATGCGGGTGCAGACCCATGCGTCGGTCGCGGCGTAGAGCTGCTGTTTGTCCGTGAGGGTCGCGGCTTCCCAGTTGCTCAGCCGCTGGGCTTTCGAGACGCGCCGGCCCAGCACGATGGCCGAGAGCTTGCGCAGGCTCTTCTCCCCGATGCCCCACTCGGGGGCGATGCCCTGCAAGTCGACGAAGCCCCCGTCGCGGAAGTGGCGGATCTGGCGCAGCGAGCGCAGGTCGCCCGCCACGTCGGCGCCGATTTTGAGAATCCGCCTGTCTTCGAGCAGTTGCAGGATGGGCTTGGCCAGCGGAATCTTGTTGAGCCGGAACAGGTAGCAGACTGTCGGCGTGGAGAGTTGCAGCAGCGATACGCGGAACGTGACGCCCGGGCGGAACGAGGGGCGCGTCTCGGTGTCGAAGCCGATGACGGGCTGCTCGGCGAGCGTTTTGCAGGCCGCGGCGATGTCGCGTTCGTGTTCGACGATGCGGATCTCCCCCCGGAACTCTACGGCCGGGAGCAGGGCGGTCTGCTCGTTGCTGATTTTATCAATGAAGTTGTTAACTGTGGTCATGCGGTGAAAATTCCCACAAATTTATGCATTTATTTTCAGAAAAGCGGCTCTTCGGCGCGCTATTTTGCCTTGTCCGGGCTGTCGGGACCGCTGAAAAGCGCGATGCGTCCGTCCGCGAAGGTCTGGATCGCCCCTTCCCCGAGCAGTTCGCGCACCGCTTCGGCCAGCCGTTCGGGCGGGCAGGCCAGTTCGGCGGCGAGCCGGTGCGGGTCGGCCGGGGACCGGGCGAGGCACGCCAGGAGTTTTTCGCGCAGGGCGCTTTCGGAGCCGGGCGCATCGCCTGCCGCTCCGGGGTGAGCGGTTCCGGGAGCGGTTCCGGCCTCCCGGGCGGCGGCTTTCGCGGCCCGTTTGCGGGCCAGGCAGATGTCGCAGACCCCGCACGGCGCGGGGTTTTCCTCGCCGAAATACCGCTCCAGCACGGCGCTGCGGCACTCCTGCTCGTTGGCGGCGTAGGCGATCATCTGTTCGAAGCGTTCGCGCATCAGCTCCTGCCGCCGCTTGTAGGTCTCGGGGGCTATGTAGAGGTCGGCGCGCGGAAGGCGTTCCTCGTTCATAAAGAGGATGGGCGAGCGGTTCGAGGGGATGTAGCGGATCACGCGCAGCTGCCAGAGCCGTTTGAGCAGCTCCTTGACCCGCTGGACGGTGTAGCCGCTCCAGGTGGCCAGTTCGCCCTCGTCGATGGGGCGGAACTCGGTGAAGACGCCGTTGTAGAGCCGCAGCAGGGTGCGGATGAAGTGGTCGAGTTCGTCGCGCTGCACGCGGAGTTTGTACAGCTCGTCGCGGCTGACGCAGAACATCACCCGCGCGGGGTTCTCCTGTGCGTCGGTGAGGGTCATGTAGCCGTTCTGCTGGAGCAGTTTCAGGGCGCTCGTGACGGTCCCCGAATAGAGGCGCTCGCGGGCGCAGAAGTCGTGTATGTTGAACAGGAACGACGCTTCGCCGCCGTCGCCGATGCCGATTTGCAGGTAGGAACAGATCCGTTCGTAGATCTCCTTGATCTTCTCCAGCGGAGGGAACTCCTGCTCGAAACGCCGCGCGATGCGGTCGCTGTCGTCCGAGGCCACGAGCAGCAGGGCATAGGCACGCTGTGAGTCGCGGCCCGCGCGGCCGGCCTCCTGGTAGTAGCTTTCGAGCGAGTCGCACATCGCATAGTGGACCACGAACCGCACGTCCGCTTTGTCGATGCCCATGCCGAAGGCGTTGGTGGCCACCATCACGCGCGTCTTGCCCGAGAGCCACTCCTCCTGCCGCAGCGACCGCTCGGCGTGTCCCAGTCCGCCGTGGTAGGCGGCGGCCGTCGTGCCCTCCTGACGCAGGAGGTCGGCGATCTGCTCGGTGCCCTCCCGCGTGCGGACGTAGACGATGCCCGTGCCGGGGACGTTGCGGACCAGCCGCAGCAGCTGTCCGTTCTTGTCGTCGGTGCGGCGGACGCTGTACGAGAGGTTGGGACGCGCGAAACTGCTGCGCAGAATGTGCGGTTCGGGGAATTTCAGGTGGCGCATGATGTCGTCTGCCACTGTTTTCGTGGCCGAGGCGGTGAGCGCCAGCACGGGGACGCCGGGGAGTTTTTCGCGCAGCTCGGCGATGCGCAGGTACGAGGGCCGGAAGTCGTAGCCCCACTGCGAGATGCAGTGGGCCTCGTCGACGGCGATCAGCTGTACGTTCATGCGCACGACGCGCAGGCGGAACGCCTCGGTCGCCAGCCGCTCGGGGGCCACGTAAAGGAATTTCACGTCGCCGTAGGCGCAGTTGTCCAGCGCGATGTCGATCTGCCGCGGCGAAAGGCCCGAATGGATCGCAACGGCCGGGACGGCCCGCGCCCGGAGCCGGTCGACCTGGTCCTTCATCAGGGCGATGAGCGGCGTGACGACGATGCACAGCCCCTCGCGGGCGAGGGTCGGAACCTGATACGTGAGCGATTTCCCGCCGCCCGTGGGCATCAGCGCCAGCGTGTCGCGGCCCTCCAGGACGGAGCGGATGATCTCCAGCTGCACGGGACGGAACTCCGTGAAGCCCCAGTAGCGTTTCAGCGTGTCGTATATCCTGTCCGGTGCGGGTTTCATAACACAAAGGTATAAAAAAGAAGGGACGGGGCAAAAGCCGTTTGCAAGCCGTTTTGTAAAAAAATTAGGCGGATTGGAGATTTTTTTATACTTTTGCGAAGATCAGAACGTTCGACAGATGAAGATACGCGAAGAATTCAAAGTCCGGGAGATGGCCGGCGAGCACGTGATCGTGATGCCGGGGCGCGGAGGCGCCGCCGATATGACACGCATCGTGTCGCTCAATCCTTCGTCGATGTATCTGTGGGAGAAGCTGCGGGGACGCGAGTTTACGGCTGCGGATGCCGCGCTGCTGCTCACCGAACGTTACGAGGTCGACGCCGACACGGCCCGGAAGGATGCCGGGCGGTGGATCGCGAGCCTCGCCGAATGCGGAATCGTGGAAGAGTAGATGAAATTGAAAAGGTCCATATCGCTGCTGCTGCTCGCCGTCTATCTTTTTGCGACGGCGGGGACGGCTTTGGCGTCGCTGACGTGCAAATGCGTGGCAATGAAGGCCCGCACGGAGCATGCGTGCTGCTGCCATTGCCTCCATGTGGCGGACCTTCCGGCCGCGGCCGGCGGTGAGATGCGCGCACCCTGCTGCGGCAACCACCATTCGACCGAAATCGAACTCTACGTTTCCTCGTCTTTCGACAACAACGAGCGGTATACCCGCTGCATCGTCCTCGACCTGCCGCCTGCGCTCGCCGCAGAGTGCCCGTGTCCCGCGCATGTTCCCTTTCTGCGCGAGAAGGTCGCCGAGAGGCGAACGCCTTTCGTCCGGGAAGCCTCGACACTCTCCGTTGGCTTCCGCGCTCCTCCCGTATTGGTTTAAGACTCCTTCGGGACCGGTGTCGTGTACGCCGGTCCGTAATCAGTTTTAACCAATAACGGAATTTCCATGAAATTTTTCAAAATCACTGTATTTTCATTTTTCGGCCTCGCCGCGTGCGGTTCGCTCCGTGCGCAGGATTTGCGGGGCGTGGTCCGCGACGCCGAGAATCAACCGCTTGTCGGCGCCTCGGTCTACTGGGCCGGTACGACCATCGGAGCCAGCACCGACGCCCAGGGTGCGTTCCTCCTTCACTGCGTAAAGGGCTACGACAAGCTCGTGGCCTCGTATCTGGGCTTCGTCAACGACACGCTGGACGTGAAAAACGGCGTCGACAAGGTCGCGTTCGCGCTCCGTTCGGAGGGCGTGGCGCTGGAAGGCGTCGTCGTCGAGGGCAATTTAAGCGGCAACTTCGTCAAGCGCGACGGCATCGTCAAGGGCGAGATGATCTCCTTTGCGGGTCTCTGCAAGATGGCCTGCTGCAACCTGGCCGAGTCGTTCGAGAATTCGGCCTCGGTGACCGTCGGTTACAGCGACGCCATTTCCGGCGCCCGGCAGATCAAGATGCTGGGGCTGGCCGGAACCTATACGCAGATTCTCGACGAAAACCGCCCGATCATGCGCGGCCTGAGCGCTCCCTACGGATTGAGTTACACGCCCGGCATGTGGCTCAACTCGATCCAGGTGTCGAAGGGCGTGGCTTCGGTCACGGCGGGTCACGAGGCCATCACGGGGCAGATCAACCTCGAACACCGCAAGCCGACGGACGACGAGCGGCTGTTCGTGAACCTCTACCTCGACGACGAACTGCGCCCCGAGGCCAATGTTTCGACGGCCTTTCCCGTGACGAAGGACAAGAAACTGTCGAGCGTCATTCTGCTTCACGGTTCGATGGACACCGACGCCCGGAAGATGGACCACAACCACGACGGCTTCCGCGACCTGCCGAAATCCGACCAGATCAACGTGGCCAACAAGTGGCTCTATGCCGCCGACAACGGCACGCAGGTGCGCTGGGGCTGGAAGTTCGTGCAGGAGAATCGTCTGGGCGGCATGCTCGACTACAAGAACACCCGGACCATGCGCGAGGCGATGGAGAAGGACTGGGACTGGCGGGCCGGCGACAAGAAGATGCCGCTCTACGGTTCGCACATCCGCAACCGCAACGCCAATGGCTATTTTAAAGTCGGTATGCCGGTCGGTCCGGCGGTCTACGACCCCGACGAACAGGACGAGATGCGCTCGAACCTGGCGTTCGTCGCCGACTTCGACCACTTCAGCGAAGACGCCTATTTCGGGCTGAACGACTACACGGGCAACCAGAATTCGCTGGCGCTGAATCTGATGTACAACCACTATTTCACCTACCGTTCGTCGCTGATCGTCGGCGTGCAGGGGCATTTGGACTACTACCGCGAGAAGCTCCTCAATCCCACGCCGTGGATCGCCGCCAACAGCGTCCGCAACTACGATTTCGACCGCAACGAGCGCGAGGCCGGAGCCTATGCCGAGTATACCTACGCCATCAAGGACAAGTTCTCGATCGTGGCCGGACTTCGCGGCGACTACAATCACTATTACGACCGCTTTTTCCTCACGCCCCGCGGCCACCTGAAATGGAACATCACCCCCTCGACGACGCTCCGCGCCTCGGGCGGTCTGGGTTACCGTTCGACGAACGTCATCACCGACAATATCGGCGTCCTGGCCACGGGCCGGGCGATCACGTTCCTCGACAATGAATCGGGGAAGTTCGATTTCCGGAAATTCGACCGTATGGAGAAGGCCCTGACCGTCGGCGGAAGCCTTACGCAGACTTTCGGACTGGTGAACCCTGGCGATGCGACGCTGAGCTTCGACTATTTCCGCACGCAGTTCTACAACTCGGTCGTGGCCGATCAGGAGATGTATGCCGACCGGATCGTTTTCTACGACACCGACGGACGTTCGTACACCGACACCTACCAGATCGACTTCTCGTGGTCGCCGGTCGAGCGGCTCGACATCTTCGCCACGTTCCGCTATACGGACAGCGAAATGACGATCAGGCGCGCCGACGGCGGTACGGCCCGCGTGGAGCGTCCGCTGGTGAGCCAGTACAAGACGCTGCTCAACATTCAGTATGCCACGAAGTTCCGCCGCTGGGTGTTCGACGCCACGGCGCAGCTCAACGGTCCGGCACGCATCCCGACGCAGACGGGCGACCTCGACGACAGCTACTATTCGCCCCGTTATCCGATGTTCTTCGCGCAGGTGAGCCGCAAGGTGGGCAAGTTCGACATTTACGCCGGGTGCGAGAATATCGCCGACTACCGCCAGAAGGACCCGATTCTCAATGCGCAGGACCCCTACGACTACAAGTTCAACTCGATGAACGTCTGGGGACCGCTCATGGGCCGCAAGTTCTATGTCGGTTTACGGTTTAATCTCTATTAGGACTGTTTTGAAGACCGGTATGGAACCGTGCAGACAATCCCTCCGAACCTCCCTTTGAAAGGGGAGGCCCGGAAACAGGATAATGAAATTTTCGAAACCTTAAAATAACAGCAAGATGAAAAAGATTCTGATGATTTGCCTGGCTCTGGTGATGGGCCTCGGCATGTGCGCTGCGGCCGGCAAACCGGCGCAGAAGAAAGAGGTGACGACGGTGTTCGTTACGGACATCGACTGCGAACACTGCGTGAAGAAGATTATGAACAACGTTCCGTCGCTCGGCAAGGGCATCAAGGACGTGAAGGTGGACCTGCCGAAGAAGGAGGTCACCGTGATTTACGACGCTTCGAAGAACAACGACGAGAACATCGTCAAGGGGTTCGCCACGATCAAGGTGAAGGCCGAACCCAAGAAAGCCCCTGCGAAGAAATAGCTTCGGCGGGTTTGTTATCGGAAACGGGGGAGCCTCTTCGGGAGGTTTCCCCGTTTTTCAGTTCCGGGAGGAGGCGATGCGGCGGCGGATCACGAGGTCGGCGAGCAGCAGTGCGAGAAAGACCAGCGCGATGCAGACACACATTGCAACCAGCCATTTGTCCTCTTCCGACAGCGTGAGGTGCGGCAGCGTGAAGTGCGGCAGTTCGGGGCGGGGAAGGGCGAAGTCGGTGATTCGCAGCCTGAAGTCCGGCCACAGCGCCGTCACGCAGGCGGCGATCAGCGTCGCGAAGCAGCCGGCGCCCCCGGCCGTCAGCAGCCACGTTTCGCGTCGTTCGCGCCGCAGGGTCTCACACCGCATCCGTTCCATCAGCCGCGGGGTGAAGCCTGCGGGCAGTTCCGGGGGCGGAACTTGCCGGACTGCGCGGCGTATCGCATCACTCTGTTCCATTCATCTCGTCGTTTACCAGTACATATAGTTTTTTCCGGATTCGGTGGAGCCGCACCTTGACGTTGCCTTCCGAGAGTTCCGTGATCGCGGCGCACTCGCCGACGGAGCGGTCCTCGTAGTAAAACAGCGTTACCAGCGCCCGTTCCTCGGGATCGAGCCGTTCGACGGCGCGGTTCAGCGCGTCGAGACGCTCCTGCTTTTCGGCCCACTCCTCCAGCCGGTCGGCCTCGCTGTCGGGCAGAGCCGCCAGCCGCCGTTCGTCGATGCCGCAATGCTTCGGACGCGTGCGCCGCGCGTGCGACACGGCCGTGTTGTAGGCGATGCGGTAGAGCCAGGTCGAGAAACTGCTCCGCCCGCCGAACCGGTCCAGACTGGAGAAGGCCTTCAGAAAAATGTCCTGCGTCAGCTCTTCGGCGTCCTCCGTGCATCCGGCGATTCGTGCGGCCAGCGTGTAAACCGCCCTTCCGTAGCGATCGGCCAGGCGGGCGCAGAGACGGGTCTCTCCGCCCGCGATTCGTCGGATCAGTTCCTGTTCTTCCGTTTGCATGGTTATTCCGTTAGACGCGCCGCGGCGGAAAAGGTTACACGTGAGCCGTGTTTTTCCGTCGTCTGTAACCTTTTTGCACATTCGGCGTCTAACAGGGCAGAGATCGCAAAAAAAGAATCGGAAACCTTTTAATTTTACAGATTATGAATTTTATCATGGTCCCGCTGGTGACGGGAATCGTCACGCTGGGAATTTACAAGTTCTTCGAACTGCTTATCTGTCGCCGCGAGCGGCGCGAGATTATCGGGAAACTCGAACCCGGTTCGCTGATCGATTACCTGAAACTGGTACCGATGGGGCTGCGGACGGGCGCCACGATACGGACTGCGTCCGAAACTGCTCCGGGTATCCCGGCCGGGGCGCTGAAAGTCGGCTGCTTGCTGCTGGGGCTGGGCGCCGGGCTGCTTTTCGGCTTTATGCTGACCCGGATAACCGAAATCCAGTCCTATGACACGCGCCGCGTCGTTTACGGCGGTTCGGTGCTCGTTTTCGGAGGCCTGGGGCTGATCGTCTCGTTCATCGTGGAGCGCGTTCTCTCCCGCAGGAGGTAGGACGGGAGGATCGCTGTGAAAAGAGCGTCCCGGCGGGACGCTCTTTGTTTTGCAGTGGCGTACCCGCTATTCCATCGGCCGGATGCGGACCTCCGTCACGCCCTCCAGCTCGCGGGCCAGACGGTCGATGTCGGTCTTTTCGTCCACCTCGCCGTAGTGGTAGGGGTAGAAGATCGCCGGTTTCAGTGCCTTCACCGCTTCGACGGCCTGGTCGACGGTCATCGTGTAGGGCTGGTTCACGGGCAGAAAGGCGATGTCGATCTTTCGGAGCGCCTTCAGTTCGGGGGTGGGTTCCGTGTCGCCCGCGATGTAGATGCGCGTGCCGCCGATGGTCAGCACATAGCCGCAGTCCTCGCGCTCCCGGGGGTGGAATTGCAGATGGCCCGGCGTGGTGTTATAGGCCGCGACGGCCTCGACCTTCACATAGTCGCGCGGCGTGGCGACGCTGCCCGGATGCATCGTGTAGCAGTTCATTTCGAAAGCTTCGGCCGAGGTCCGGTCGCAGAGGATTTCGGTGTCGGCGGCGAGCAGCTTCTCGACGGCCGCCACGTCGAGGTGGTCGTAGTGCGAGTGGGTGATCAGCACGACGTCGGCCTTCGGCAATGCGCCGTAGTCGGCGTTGGCGCTCACGGGATCGACGTAGATGTATTTGCCGCCCACGGAGATCGCGAGCGAGGCGTGCTTGAAAAAGGTGATCGTGAATTCGGTCCCGTCGCGGGCGGAGAGCCGGTCGGCGGGATATTCGGGGGTTTTTGCGCGGCCGCAGCCGAAAATGGAGAGCAGTGACATAAGAATGAATACGGTTGGTTTGTGTGTTTTCATAATCGTTCGATCGCGAAATTTGCGATCAGCGTGTGGCTGAACGGCAGTCCGGCAAAAAGGGGTGTCGTCAGTCGGAGCATCATGGAATAAAGATACAAATTTGCGGCGAAACGGCAAAATAGATTTCGCATACGCGAAAAAAAATCTATCTTTGCGGCAGCACAGCTCCGACGCACGCCCGAACCGGAGCTGGAAACCCCGACGCGGCGCGCCAAAGGTTCGCTGCCGGGTTTCTGCAGGCCGGCATACCGGACGGAAATCGGATAAAGGGAAATTTTTTACGGCATCCGCGCAGTATATTGCCGCCGGGTGCGTTTATATGAATAAATTAACCAAACATACCGTATGAATAAACTTATTGCAACAATCGCGCTGGCGGCTCTCGCATTCACGAGCTGTATCAAGGAAAACGATACCTGGAAGGAGATGCTTCCCGTTCAGCCCGGAATGTACATCTATCAGCTGGCGACGGATCAGGATAAACTCGCCATGCGGCCGGCCAATGCGGCCTTGCGCCTGGCGATGCTGCTGGCCGAAGCGGATAAGCAGGGCGAGGATGTCCTGTCCGCAGACCTGAAGGAGATCGTGGTCAAAAAGGGCGACGCCTCGATCAAGGTCTGGGAAACCCTTTTCGGCGCGCATACGAAACTCGAACGGCAGGGTGAAGACTATCTGATCACTTACAGCGACGAAGCCCAGCTGCCCGACGGTTTCTTCATGGCGGGTTCCGTGCTGGTGAAAACCAACGGGGCGAAGGTGCTGAACCAATCCTCCTATTCTGCGCTCTGGACCGTCGAGATGCAGGATCTCAAGGTGTTCGCTTACACGAATACCGGTCTGCGGTCGGCGTTCAATTTCGATGGCGGGGAGACTACGCTCTATTTCGACGGCGCCGATTCCTATATAATCGGAGCCTCGTCGTTCCGTATCCATCTCGATAATGTGGATGCGTCCTCCAACTGGACCGGCCGCTATACGCTGCGTGCCGAGGATTCGAGCCTGGCCTATTCGCTCTGCTCGGGCAAGGATTTCAAGGTCGAAGGCGGCGCTTCGGGTCCGACCCTCTATTCGTCCGACATGACGCAGGCGGTGGGGATGGGCTATGAACTGACCAATGGCGTTTACCGCGGCATGCAGATCATCAGCGGAACGCAGGAGTGCCGTTTCCTCTCCCCTCTGGAGTATGATACGACCAAGTACCCCGCATCGTCGGTGACCTACGAATGGTCGTACGACAGTTCGACCAATACGGTTTTCCAGAAGATTCGCTACAACGGATACGTTTATCCGAAGGATTGATAAAAGGGCTTATTCAGACTTGCTTGCGAGGCGCGAATGGATGTTGTTCCATGCGCGCCTCATTTTTTTGCAAGTGCCGGGCGGGCGGATCAGGGGTTGCGGTCGAGCCGCATGACGGAGGGGATGAAGAATCCCGCCGCGCCCACCGCGACGATGATCGTTCCGGCGACGACGAAGGTCGTGGTGAGTCCCACGTTCTCGGCCAGGAATCCCGTGCCCAGCAGTCCGAGGGCCGCCGGCAGCAGCCCGAAACTGCGGTAGAGCGACATGACGCGTCCCAGCATGCCCGCTTCGATCCGGGTCTGGACCACGGAGACGAACGAGGCGTTGAACACGCTGCTGGAGATGCCCGCCGCCGCCGTGAAGAGGGCGAACCAGAGGAATCCCGCAGGCGACAGAAGCCCCGACAGTGCGAACGAGAGTCCCACGACGAGATACATCAGGTTGACCAGCACGATGCGGCTGACCCGGTAGGTGCGCGCGCCCATGACGGCGCCTCCGACGAGCGCCCCGCCGCCCCAGACGATCTCGATCAGGCTCATTTCGAAAGCGCCTCCGCCGAAGTGTTGGAGCGTCATCAGCGGGAACATCACCCCGACGGGCATGATGAAGAACCATACGACGATGGCCAGCGTGAAAAACCATCCCATGCCCGGAATGGCGTGCATGGCCGAGAAACCTTCGCGGAACTCCCGCCACAGGTCGGGTTTGCGCGTCGTGTCGCGCGCCGGGTTGGGAATCCGGACGCACAGCAGCGAGATGCAGGCGATGGCGGCTCCCGCCACGTCCAACAGCAGGATGTTGCCGATCGAGGTGAGGTTGATCAGCAGCGCTCCGAGGGCCGGACCCGCGATGCTCGACAGCGAGGCGATGATCTGGTTGACTCCGGCGATGCGCGTGAGCTGCGATGCGGGGGCCAGCAGCGGGACCGACGCCTGCATGGCGGGTATGTGGAAGGCCGAGCCGGCCGAGCGGCAGGCCAGCAGGATGTAGATGTGCCACATCCGGGCTGCGCCGAGCCAGAAGAGCGCCGTCAGCGCCAGCGTGCAGAGGGCGATGAAGCTGTCGGCGAGGATCATCGTGCGCTTGCGGTCCCAGCGGTCGACGTAAACCCCGACGAGCGGCCCCAGCAACGACTGGGGCAGCATCCCGGCGATGGCTGCGAGAGCCAGCACCTCGGCCGAGCCTGTTTCGAGGCTCATCCAGAAGATGATCGAGTAGGCCACGACCTCGCTGCTGAGGATCGAGGCCAGCTGCCCGCTCCAGATGACGGCGAATGTTTTTTTCCAGCTTTCCACGATGTGTTCTGTCTTTTTAGAATCCGAGTTTAGGGAGGATGAAACCCATGCGGGCTTTGTCGCTCCATAGCCGGAACTGCCGCCCGTCGGTGTGAAGTTTGAGCGCGCCGGTGCCGAGGTCCCTATTGTCGCTTTCCGTGCCGCTGAATGCGTGCAGCCGGCTCGAGGCCGTCGTCAGGAGCAAGGTCAGATGTTTCATGCGGTTTATTTTAGGTTGGAAGTGCTTCCTGGAAAAATTCCGGAGAAAAAAAGGCGGATACCAAGGTATCCGCCGCGCTAAAACCCTTCTTGCGAAGGGCTATTTAACTGCTTTAACTATTGCCTCGAATGCCTGCGGCTCGTTCATTGCCAGGTCGGCCATCACCTTGCGGTTGAGGACGATTCCCTTGGCGTTGAGTTTGCCGATAAATTGTGAATAGGTCATTCCCTGGGCGCGGACGGCGGCGTTGATACGCGTGATCCACAGCGAACGGAATGTCCGCTTCTTGAGGGCGCGGTGTGCATAGGCATAGCACAGACCCTTCTCGACCGTATTTTTCGCAACGGTCCAAACGTTTCCCCTTGAACCAAAGTTACCTTTGGCAAGTTTCAAAACTTTCTTTCGACGTGCGCGTGACGCGACAGCGTTTACTGAACGTGGCATATTGTAAAGTTTTTGGAGGACTGCCAGCGATACGGTTCTCCCGCATTCTTTGGGGCTGGTTCGTCCCGATTAATAAAATGCTGCGGGTTAATTACTTAACGAGCAGGTTCTTGATTTTGGCCTCGTCGGCCGCAGAAACGGTTCCCGAATAGCAGAGGTTGCGCTTCTGTTTCGTCGTCTTTTTGGTCAGGATGTGACTGTGATAAGCGTGTTTGCGCTTGATCTTTCCTGTGCCGGTGAAGGTAAAACGCTTCTTCGCAGCGGCATTGGTTTTCATTTTCGGCATTGTCGTAAATAGTTAATTAGTTAAACATAGCCTGCAAAAGTACGAAATTTTTCCCACAGTGCAACCTTCCCGCCGAAAATTCTTCGCAATCCGGGATTTTTTCTTACATTTGGTGTCGTAACGACGCTTTCGGGTGGTCGGGAGGCTTTGCCGGGGCTTGCGGCGGTCCGGTCTTGCGGCGGCCGGGTTTTTCCCGTACTTTTGGATGGACCCGGAACGCGCCGGCGGTCGTGTTTTGCGGAGCCGGATGCGGCGGCCGGGGACCTCTCCCGGAGGAATGCCGGAATTTTATGTATGATTTTTGCGGGGCGAAGCCCGGAGTGCTTATGGAGATGGAATGGAATTTTATCGTGCGGTTGTGTGTGGCGGGCCTTTGCGGAACGATCATCGGCCTCGACCGGGAATACCGGGTTAAGGATGCGGGTTTCCGCACTCATTTCCTGGTGGCGCTGGGCAGCGCGCTGATTATGATTGTCTCGCAATACGGATTCGAGGATTTTCTGGCGACCCACGACGGGCTGCGTCTCGACCCCAGCCGCATCGCGGCGCAGGTGGTCAGCGGCATCGGTTTCATCGGGGCCGGCACGATCATCATTCACCGGCAGCTGGTACGGGGGCTGACCACCGCGGCGAGCCTCTGGGCCACGGCGGGCATCGGCCTGGCGGCGGGGGCGCATATGTATATCGTAGCCGGAGCGGCCACCGCGCTGACGCTGTTCGGACTGGAGGTGCTGACGCTGGTTTTCGGCGGACTGGGGCGGCGCCGGACGATGATCGTCTTCTCGGCCTCGAAGAAGGAGTTCATCGACGCGATGTTCGAGCGCCTCGAAAGCAAGGACTATTCGGTGATCTCCTACGAAGTCGAGACCCAGCGCACTTCCGACGGAGTGGTGCACCGCGCCACGATCGTCATCCGGGCCAAGGGGCAGGCCAGCGAGGAGGGGTATATCGACCTGCTGCGCGCAAATCCGGACATCACTGTCGAAAAGATCGTCTGACGCAGTTTTCGCCGTCACGGTCGCCGCTTTCGTTTTTCTCCGTCGCTTTACGTGAAGGTGCAGGCGTTTCCGCTTTTCGGCGGAATTGTCCGGGAGCCTTTTTTATTGTCCGATGAACCAGCCGGATGACATTCGATTTGCAGATTGGCCGCCTGTATCTGAAAAAGATGTAAATATCTGATATGTATGCATATGTTTGATTCGCAAAAAATAATTTTAATATTTAATTTTGCAGTGTTTTTGTATGCGATACGCCGAAGGTTGAATTTACTTGACTAAAAATATTTTTCACTTGTTTTATTATTTGAATAATTATTTGCTTATGAGAACCTTACAGAAAAGAGGGGGGGGGATATCAGGTCCCCGAAATTGAGATTGTCGATGTAAAGGTCGAGGCGGGATTTGCCGTGTCGACCGAGACCGGAGAGTCTGCTTCCGGAGGATGGGGCATGACGGATGATTCCGGAGACGGCGAGTGGGAATAACATTGTCTAATTCCAAATTTACGGTAAAGTCATGAAAAAACTTTGGATGATTGCAGGTTCGGCATTGGTGATGTCCGCCTGCTCGGATAATGTCGCTGAAATGAATCCCGCTCCGGCCGGGAATAACGATTTCGTCACGCTGGCCGAGATCTCGGCAAGCCTGCCTGCGACGCGCGCGTATCTCGAAGACGTTGAGTTCGGTGCGGGTAAAGAGGTTAAAACGTTTTGGTCTTCGGGCGATTGTATTACCGTCTGGAGCGAGCAGGAGCCGGAGAGGCTGCTGCTGTACCGTCTGAAATCCGGAGCGGATACTCCGAATGCGGTTTTCGAAGTTGTGGGTAACGAAGAGGGTGTCCACGGTACTCAATTCTATGCTTTGTACAACGGTTCTTCGAGCGCCTCGAAGCAGATTACGCTGAACTCGGTGCAGAATAACAATATAAACCGGCCTTCGAACAATATCGCCGAGGGTGCGGCTCCGATGGCTGCTTATGCGGCGGTGGAGGACGGCAACCTTTCGAATGTCAGGTTCGCCTTTAAGAACCTGTGCGGTATTATGGCCGTTACGCTGACTACCGATGCTGATGCTGCATTGGGTTCGATTACACTCAATTCGACGGCGAATCTTACCGGTAGCGGTGAAGTGAGGTTCGTCAACGGTGAGCCGTCGTTCCGTATCGGGGCGAATGCCGGTAAGTCGATTTCGCGCGAACTCGGTAACTATAAAGTGAAGGGTGGGGAGCCTAACACGTTCTATTTTGTCGTTCCTGCCCAATCTTATGGCTATCTGGCGCTGGATGTCATGTCTTCAACGAATCCCAAACCTGTTTGGTTCAGAACGCGCACCATTGCCGATGGCCTTTCTGTTGGTGCCGGAAGCATAACGCGAATTGCAAACGTTACGGTCAGAACCGTTGCACCGCATGTTTATAAAGTGGGCGACATCTATCCTAACGGCGCTGCCGGCGGCGATGTTAAAGGCATTGTCTTTGAGGCCGCACAGGACGGGCAATCCGGTAAGATTGCTGCGCTGAAGGACTGCTCGGTGAATGGTACGGAGGTGTCCGACGAGATCGGTACGTATTATTGGTATAGTTGGGGTCCCTCTGCTGCTGCGCTGAATTCGATTTCGGACGGTAAGGCGAATACGGAGGCCGTTCGGGGAAATTCTGCCGATTATCCTGCTTTTGCCGCAGCGCTGGCTTTGGGCGACGGTTGGTATCTGCCTGCAAGAGACGAGTTGTCAACTCTTTTCGATATGCAAGGCGAACTTATCAATAAGGGCGGCTATCAGGAGATGCTGGGTATTGCCTATTGGAGTTCCACGCTGACGGGTAGTGCGCGAGCCAAGAAAATCAATTATTACGACGCTGTGGAGGCGGCTATGGCGACTGTTTCGCTCTCCAGCCAGTCTACTGTCGAGGGTTCGGTCCGTGCAATCGCACAATTCGAGATAAAATAAACATACGCTCTGTATAATTAGAAGCCCGGCCTCGCAGGAACGGGATTAAAAAGCTGTAATGATTCGATTTATCGGGTCGTTACAACTTTCATATAGGAGAATAGGTAACGAGAAGGTAACGGTTTATTTTCAGCTTTTTGTGCTCAAATACCGCATTTCAAATAACTAATTGCAAGATACGAAAAAAATACGGATTTGACAAATTTGCTAAAAAGGGCGGCATTCTAACCCATGGAGCCCATTGTCATGGCAACGTACAATTGTCGGGTTCTTTCGTCCGAGGACAAATTGAAGTTATTCAGCATCAAAAAACATGATCGAACATGGCACTGTAAAGTCCGTCGACTCTCTCCCATCGGCTACTCCTGCAAATAGACACACCAGCGGTATCATAATCTACCCCGCCCTGAGCAGAAAAAGGAGCATTGCAAAATAGTGGGAAAATTTATTCATTATAAAAAGAGTGCGAAAAAATGTGCCATATGACGCTCTCAAACATACCTATTTGTTGGTAAAAATAGTCCATTCGGGCAGTTATTAAAAAAAATTCATTATATTGGCATCGCGAAAATCGCAAAATTCTTGCCCCTCCGGAGTCTGCATACAATCCGTTCTATTGCTAAGATTTTGCATCCGGAAGATTTAAGAATCATTTATTAACCCAAAACATTCTGCTTATGAAGGTTTTTTTCGCCAAATTAAGTGTGTTAACGAGTATGCTGCTGCTTTACGGTGCCACCTCCGTGTGGGCGCAGGGCAAAGGTAAGATCTCGTTCAGCGGCACGGTCCAAGCCTCGGAAACTGAGGGGGGGGGGAAATTCTAAGATCACTCCGCTGGCCTACGCCGTTGTCTCCCTGCCCGAAATCGGCGTAGCAACGACCACCGACGTCAAAGGCCGGTTCGAAATCCAACTCTCCAATCCGGGGAAATACAAGGTCGAGATCAGCTCCCTGGGTTACGAGCCGCTGTCTCAGACCATCCAGCTTCCCGCACGGGACTCGCTCAAATTCACCCTAAAGGCCACCTCGTTCTATCTGGAAAACATCGTGGTGTCGGCCGAGTCGAAAAAGACCGGTGCGGCAACCGCTTCGAAGATTTCCAAATCGGCCATGGAGCACATTCAGGCCACATCGCTGGCCGACATCATGTCGCTCCTTCCGGGCGCCAGCACACGCACGGCCGAAGAGATCGCCCTCAAGAAAGTCAGCACATTCTCCGTCCGCAACGGCCAGAGCTTCGGCACGGCCATCATCATGGACGGCGCTCCCCTTTCGAACAACGCCAACATGCAGACCCTGTCGCTGGCGTTGGGAGCCGGCGCAGGGCCCAGCATATCGACCCCCAACTCGGGCGTCGACATGCGAACCATCACCACCAACAACATCGAATCGGTAGAGGTGATCCGGGGTATTGCCTCGGCCCAGTACGGCGACATCGCTTCGGGCGCCGTCATTGTCAACAGCAAGGCGGGACGCACGCCGCTGTCGATCCAGCTGGATGTCAATCCCAATGTCTACATGGCTTCCGTATCGCACGGCGTGGGCCTCGGCCGTAAAGCCGGCGTGCTCAACTACGGCGTAGACTACACCTTCGCCCAATACGATCCGACCGAAGGATACGACACCTACAACCGTGTGACGGGACGCGTAAGCTACTCGAACACCGTCGGCAAATGGTCCACCAACACCTCGTTCAACCTGTTCTACACCAAGGACAAGGCCGAACCGAATCCCGACGACGCGAGGGATCTGGACCTGATGACCCAGCGCGACCTGGGCCTGCGCTTCAACACCAACGGGTCGTTCAATTTCAACAAGAACTGGCTCAAAAACCTCAAATACACCGTCTCGGCGAACTATACGAACAAAAAAACATACCGGGAGGAGTTCGCCACCAACTCCGACTGGACCTACTCCACCTCGAAAACCGACGGAGCCATTCTTTCGAGCATGCCCGGACAGGATATTTACCTGGCCGACGGTACGAAAATCACGAACATCCCCGATGCCGACAAGAACGGCAAAGCCTGGCGCCTGCCGTCGGACTATACGGCCATATACAACCTGTACGGCAAGGAGCTCAACACCTTCGCGCAGCTGTCGGCCAATTTCGCCGGCGACCTGGGACGCACTCACCACCGGCTGATCATCGGCGGCGAGTACCGCGCCACGGGCAACCTGGGCGAAGGCAAGGTCTTCGATCCGGAGACTCCGCCGCGCCGCTCGGTCAACACCAACTTCACCACCCAGCGCGAACGCGCTTTCAGCGACGTGCCGTTCATGCACCAGTTCAGCCTCTTCGCCGAGGAGTATTTCTCGATGGACATCCTGCGCCGCAAGCTGGAAATCGTCGCCGGCGTCCGCTATGACCATATTTACAACATGGACGGAGGCGTCGCACCCCGTATCAACGCCTCCTACGACCTGATTCCCGAGAAACTGAGCGTCCGCGGCGGCTACGGCATCACGTACAAAGCCCCCTCGCTGGGTTATCTCTATCCCGACAACGCTTATTTCGACATCCTGAACTTCGACAACACCACGGCGAGCGGCTTCAGCGACGCCCAGAAATTCCAGATCGCCACGACGCACGTCTATTCGGCGGAGAATCCGGATCTCGAACTGGCGAAAACCACCAAATGGGAGGTCGGCGTCGATTTCAAGATCGGGCAGGTGCGCGGTTCAGTCACCTATTACGAGGACAAGACCCGCAACGGCTACATGACCAGCGCAACGTTCGACACCTTCAAATGCGTGGACTACAATCAGTATTCGGCGGCCAAACCGGCCAATGAGACCGATATGCCCGAGTTGTCGCTCAAGTCGTCAGACAAAATCCTGCTCCAGTATTCGATCCCGACCAACTACTTTGCCTATAACAGCCGGGGCGTCGAGTTCGACATCGATTTCGGACGTATCAACTCCATCCGCACCTCGTTCGGACTGAACGGAAGCTGGACGCAGTACAAATCGTGGAAGAACTACTACACGTTCACGAACCATACGACAGGCAGCAGCGTAGCCGGTTCCTATCCCCACATGGGCGTCTTCGAACCGGGCAACAAGGCGGAGCATTCGTCGTCAACGACGACCAACCTGCGTATCACGCACAACATTCCGCGAATCGGTTTCGTCGTCACGCTGACAGCCAGCGTCAAATGGAAGGAGCGTGAGTACACCACCTACGGCAACGACTCGATCCCTGTGAAATACATCTCGCGCCTGGACGGTCAGGTGTATGATTTCGACGCTTCGCGCATCGGGGAAGAGGAGTTCCAGGCCCTCGACATGCGCGGGCGCCTCGACGCACGCCGGCTGATTCCCGAAAGTTCGATGCCCCCGATACTCTGTATCAACATCAATCTGACCAAGGAAATCCGCAATTTCATGCGCATTTCGTTCTTCGCCAACAATATGTTCCGCAGCACGCCGATCTGGGAGAGCAAAGTCTATCCGGGCAAGTACACCCGGCGCAACGCAAAGACCTTCTTTTTCGGAGCTGCGCTGTCTGTCAAGATTCGATAACCCTACAACGCAAGTACAACCATGAAAAAGACATATATAGCCATACTGACGGCCGCTGCAGGGCTCTGTTCGTGCATCGAGATGATGGACTCCGCCAGCCAGGCCGATGTTGTGAATCCGTTGAACGTCTCCTTCAAGGTCAAGGCCGTGACCGGCTTTGTGGATGCCGACGGCAACGGTACCATCAACACGGATTTCCCGGTGGATGGGCTCACCGTCCGTTTCACCAATTTCGAGGAGGACGCCGTCATCGAAACGCTGACCGACGAGAACGGCATCGCACAAACCGAGGTCGCACCGGGCAACTACACGATCTCGGTATTCGGCGAATCTGAATCCGAAGGCAATACCTATTACCTGAACGGATCGGTGCAGAACAAAGCCATCACCAAAGACATCACGCCGGAACAGGCCGAGGCGTCGAACGACTTCTCGATCGCCATCCGTCCCGCCATGGTGGGCCCGCTCTGCTTCAGCCAGATCTTCTACTGCGGAAGCACCAATCCCGAGACGCAGGCGACCTATTTCCGCGACCAGTTCTACGAAATCTACAACAACGGCGACGAGACCTATTACCTCGACCACCTCTGTTTCGCGCGTCTCGTGCCCGAATTCGCAACGGCGACGCTCCCAGAATGGCCCGCCGAGGACGGACTGAACAACTACGTCTATGCCGTGACGGTCTGGCAGCTGCCGGGTAACGGAACCGACTACCCGCTCAAGCCGGGCGAATCGTTCATCATCACCCAGGAGGCCGCGAACCATGCCGACCACAGCAAATACGGCGGACTGATCGACACTTCGCTGTCCGAATTCGAAACGTGGGCCGGCAATCCGCAGCGTGTCAACCCGGACGTTCCTGATCTCGAGTACGTTTTCTGGTCGGGATACATCGTGACCTTGCAGTGGCTGAACACCGTCAGCGGTCCGGGACTCTGCATCTACCAGCCCGGCAAGCACCTCGAATTCCCGACCATCAATACGGGCGTGGTGGGAGAGACGACCCAGAGACAGGTGGGCAAAACGCAGGAGTACGTCCGCATTCCGGCCGAACAGCTGATCGACGGCGTGGAGATGCTCCCGACATCGAACAGCCTCAACATGAAGCGTATTCCCGGATTCGTGGACGCCGGAGCGGCTTCGACGGAGAAAATTTACGTCGGCAAGAGCGTGTGCCGCAAAGTGATCGGCCAACGGCCCGACGGCACCCCGATCTACCAGGACACGAACAACTCGACGGAAGATTTCGAAACGCAGGTCCCGCAGTTCCGCCGCAACGGCGAAAAGATGCCCGCCTGGAACTGGTCCCTGAAATAATAATCCCCCTAAATCGAATGAGTTATGATAAAATATAGCTACATCAAACTGACGGGATGCCTCGTGGCTGCGGCCCTTGCGCCGCTCTGCACCTCGGCGCAGCGGATCAATACCGAGGCCTCCGTCGAACGGCTGAAAAGCGAGAGTCTCCAGTTCAGCTACTCGGACAACGCGTCGGGCATCCAGCTCGACCAGATGGACTACTACAGCCAGGTCGGACTGGGATACGATATTGAGAAAGGTTCGTTCAAACGGGCGCAGGAGGGGGAACACAACACCGGGTACCGCTTCTTCACCGACGGCGGCGGCACGATGAAGGCCCTCAAGGGCGCTTTCATCTGGGGTAGTTTCGAATATTCGCGCGACCAGCTGCGCGATGCCGAGTACAACGCCTCGCTGATCGACCCGCTGCGCGGCACGCCCTTCTTCATCGCCGACACCTACAAAAGCAAATGGATCAACCAGCTCTACGACATGACCGTGAAGGCTGCGGCGCCCAAATTGTGGGACCGCCTGATCTTCGGAATCGAAGCCACTTATCAGAACGGCCAGGGCGCCAAACAGCACGACCCGCGTCCGCTGGTCAGCCTTTCGAAATTCGAGATCAAACCGGGTGTGACCGTCACGCTGGGCAAGCACGCCATCGGCGCTAACTACCAGTATTACTCCCGGCGCGAAGACGGAACCGCCTCGAATAAAATCTCGATGAGCACCAACCCGGTCTATATTTTCAACTTCCCGGGATTCTACGTCGATGCCTCCATCTCCAGCAGCACGGATGACAACCAGCGCATCTACAACGCCAACTGCATGGGCGTCGGCGGCCAGTACTCGTTCACGACCCAAAAACTGCGCCTGCTCGTATCGGGCAAGTACACCCGGGAAATAGAGGATGTCACCAACAGCTACACGACGCCCAAAATGGTCGGCACGACCCGGGACGAACGCTGGTCGATCGGCTTGAACGCCGTCTACAAGCCTTCGAAGGAGAATACGTTCTTCCTGAATGCCGCTTACGGCGACTGCAGCATCGACGGCATCCAGTATGTACAGGAGTGGGACAACTCCTTCGAGGTCGCCAAGTGGATCATAAAATCGAAATCCGTCCGTTCGAACAGCTCGAAGGCCGGTTTCGAGGGGCGTTTGCAGTATATGCGCACCACCCGCGGCGATTCCTACAACTGGACTGCCGGCGTCGAATTCTCCACCGAGAAGCTCAGCGACATCTACTATTTCCCGCGCAGCACCCAGGACATCGAAAACTGCAAGATCGGCATCTTCGGACGCAAGAATTTCATCTTCAACGAAAAGCACTCGCTGCTCGTCGGAATACGCGCCTCCTACAAGATGAACAACAGCAGCGACATCGACTACAACGGCTACAAGGCCGACACGAAATGCTACACCGATTTCACGCTCCGCGACTATTACTACCTCGGGTCGGGATACGCTGCGTTCGGCGGTGAAATCACCTATTCGTTCGCCCGGCTGTTCAAGGGCCGCGGTTCGGTCTTTGCCGCAGCCTCGGGCGACTATGTGCGTGCCGACGACCACCGCGACCTGTTCGACCGCCGCTTTTACGCCAATTTTAAAATCGGACTGATGTTTTAAAACTGGAACCCTCCGGAGAGGACGACACATATCCTCCCCGGAGGGTTTCAAATAACTGCTCCATATGAATTATAGAAAACCGTTTTTTGTCCTGCTGGCCGGAGTTCTGCTGCTTTCGGCCGCGCCGGGACGATCGCAGACGTTCGAAAACCCCTCCATACAGGGATCGAGTTCCTTCGCCGTGATCACCGACTCCCGAACCGCCCGGGAATGCCGGCCCCAAATGACAGCCTACAAACAGACGCTCGAAGCCGAAGGACTGCCCGTTTACATCGTTTCGCACGACTGGACGACGCCCGAACAGGTGCGTGACGTCCTGCGCAAACTTTATGCGGAAAACGCTTTGGAGGGATGCGTATTCATCGGCGACGTGCCCATCGCCATGATCACCAAGGCGCAGCACCTCACCTCGGCCTTCAAAATGGACGAACGCGACCACCCGCTCCACGAAACCTCGGTTCCTTCGGACCGCTTTTACGACGATTTCGATTTGCAGTTCGTCCCGCAGGGCACTCCCTCGCAGGGACTGTTTCATTATTACGAAATGTCGCCCGATTCGCCGCAGTACATCTCCTGCGACATCTATTCGGGCCGCATCAAGGCGCAGAAAGCCTACGGCGATCCCTACAAACAGATTGCCCGTTACCTGGAGAAAGCCGTGGCCGAACACCGCGACGCGACGCCTTTCGACCAGTTCGTCTCCTACACGGGCCACGGCTCCTACTCCAATTCGCTCATCGCCTGGCGCGATGAACAGCAGCTGCTCGACGAGCAGTTCGGCGACGTGTTCAGCCGCACCCACAACGCCAAATTCCTGCGTTACTCGATGCAGCCCTTCGTCAAGGAGTCGCTCATCCGCGAGGTCCGCCGCGACGACGTGGACATGATGGTCTTCCACGAACACGGAATGCCCCACCGGCAGTACCTTTCGGGGACGCCCTATGTGGAATCGGCCGAAGATGCCGCCGCCGAGATGCAGCGCAGCCTGCGCGAACTGGCCCGCCGTCCCGGCAGCGGCCGGGAATCGGCCGCCAAACGCGCCGCGGAGAAAGGACTCGATTCCACGTGGTACAACCGGGCCGAGGAGCCCGAAATGCTCCGTCTCGACTCGATCGCCGACCTGCGCACGGGCATCATCCTCGAAGAGGTCGAAGCCATCGCCCCGAATGCCCGCTTCGTGGTCTTCGACGCCTGCTACAACGGCGACTACCGCGAGGACGATTTCATCGCAGGACACTACATCATGGCTCCGGGACGCTGCGTCACGACGTTCGCCAACAGCGTCAACGTGCTTCAGGACAAGTCGGCTTTCGACCTGCTGGGACTGCTGGGCGAAGGGCTGCGCATCGGCGCCTGGGCCAAGAACATCCACATCCTCGAGTCGCACGTGATCGGCGACCCGACCTACCGCTTCAAGGCCGCCCATCCCGAACTCGACATCAATTCGATGGCGCTGAAGCGCAACAACGGCTTCTGGCTCGGACAACTCGACAATGCCATACCCGACATCCAGAACCTGGCGATGATCCGGCTTTGGGAAAACGACTACCCGCAGCTGCCCGCCATCCTGCTCGACAAGTGCTCCGAGTCGCCTTACAGCGTCGTGCGTTACAACGCCTTCCGGCTGCTCGAGTCGCTCAACGGCCCCGAATACAAGCAGGCGCTGATGCTGGCCGCCTACGACCGCTTCGAGTTCCTGCGCCGTATCGCCGTCACACGCATGGGACGTATCGGCGACGAGGCGTTCATCTCCGTGCTCATCGACGTATATGTCAGGGACCGCAATGCCGCCCGCATCGTTTTCAACATCAGCGAGGCGATCCGCTGCTTCGACAAACAGCAAGTCGAAAAGGCAATCGAGACCTATTTCGCCGACAAGAATTTCTACCATGCCCGGGAGGAGAAACAGGAGCTGCTCGACAAACTCATCGAGCGCAACGAGCTCTCGCCCGGCGAGTCCTCGACGCGGGAGATTCTCGACCCCCAGGGCAAGCCCCGCTGGCGGCAGGCCCGCATCAGTTTCCTCAAGAACCGCCCCTATCACCAGCACGTCACGGAATACCTCACCCTGCTGGGCGACGAGCAGGTTCCCGAGATTCTGCGTGTGCGGATGGCCGAGGCGCTGGCGTGGTTCAACCTCTCGGTGCGGCGCCATGAAATCGCCGATGCCGGACGCAAACTGCTCGCCCGCGGCAACTGTTCACCGGAACTGGCCAAAGAGGTGCAGCGCATGATTAACCGCGTAGAATCCAAGAAATAATCCGTAATGAAAGCTATGAAAAGATATTTATTGGCAATCGTCCTGCTGCTGCCATTCATCCTGCAAGCCAAAGTCGCAGTCGAAAAGCCCCGCAGCAAACAGCCGACGGCGTTCGCAATCGTCGTCGATCAGGCGACCTACGACAAAACGGCGCCCCAGATTCATGCCTACCGCGATGTCCTGGAGGCCGACGGACTCTCGACCTACATTCTCCGCGACAACTGGCAGACCCCCGAGCAGGTGCGCGAACAACTCATCGCGCTGATGCGCAAAACCGCCAAACGCTCGCCGCTCGAAGGCGTGGTCTTCGTGGGCGACATTCCGATCGCCATGGTGCGCAATGCCCAGCACTTGACCACGGCGTTCAAAATGGACGAGGACAATTTCCCGATGATTCAGTCGTCGGTCCCCTCCGACCGCTACTACGACTGCCCGGACCTGCAGTTCGAGCTGATCGCCCGCGACACGACCGACCGTCTGCTCTCCTATTTCAACCTCGCCTGCGACTCGCCGCAGCGGCTCGACCCGGCCTTCTATTCGGGACGCATCCGCTATCCCGAACAGCTCGGAGGCGACAAATACGAAGGGATTGCCCGCTATCTGGAAAAGGTCGTCGCCGAACGCGGCAAAGTCGACCAACTCGACAATCTGGTGACCTACGCCGGCGACGGATACAACTCCGACTGTCTGGTCTGCTGGATGGACGAGCGCGTTGCCATCGACGAAAATTTCCCGCTGACCGACACCCGCAAGGCCGGAAACCTGCGCCAGCTCAATTTCCGGATGGACGATTACATGAAATACCGGGTTTTCGACGAGTTGGTGCGCCCGGAGGTGGATGCCATGTTCTTCAACGAGCACGGTTCGCCCGACAAACAGCACGTCGGCAGTTATACGACGGAACCCGACAGTTTCGACGGCCAGTACAGCCAGCTCAAAGCCGAAGTCATGATCGCCCTGTATATGGAACGCCGCAAGGGCGACAAAGCCGACGTGGAGGGCGCCAAACAGTATTTCAAGGAGAAATACCACCTGACCGACGCCTTCTTCGAAACGAAAAAGACGGAGGCGGACGACGACACGAAGGCCAAGGGCGACCAGACGATCGTCAGCCTCGAGGACCTCGAGACGCTGGCCGCACAGCCGCGTTTCGTGATGCTCAACGCCTGCTACAACGGTTCGTTCCACAAACCCGGCTACATCACGGGCTACTACATCTTCGGCCCGGGCCGCACGGTGGCCACGCAGGGCAATACGGTCAACGTACTGCAGGACCGCTGGACCTACGAGCTGGTCGGCCTGCTGTCACACGGCGTGCGTGTCGGGCAGTATAACCGGCTGATCGCATCGCTCGAAGGACACATCATCGGCGACCCGGCCTTCCGGTTCCAGCCCGTCGAGCCGAATACGCTGGCCACCGACATGACAACCCGCAAGGGAGACGCCGCCTACTGGCGCAGCCTGCTCGCAAGCCCGTGGGCCGACGTGCAGAGCCTCGCGCTGCGCATGCTGACCGACGCCGGTGCGATCTCGGCGGGCGAACTGCTGGAGTTCATGAAACAGTCGCCGCTGGCGACGACCCGTATGGAGTGCCTCAAACTCATCGGACGCTTCGGCGACGAGGAGATCTTCGCGCAAGCCATCATCCGGGGACTGAAAGACCGTTATGAACTGCTGCGCCGCAACGCTGCGACCTATGCCTGGCAGTCGAGCCGTCTGGAGCTGCTGCCCGCGCTGGCCGATACTTATGTCAACGACAGCGAATCGAAGCGTGTAGCCTACATTGTCATGAAGGGGCTGGAGCTGTTCCCCGAAAAAGAGGTCGAACAGGCGCTGCGCACGGCCGTCGAGGCTTCGCCGTATGCGGACAGCGAGGCAAAATTCACCGAGCTCTGGGAAGAGGTCGCCGGCGAACAAGCGATGAAGGAGCGGCAGCGGAATCAGCTTTTCAACGGCAAAACGCTCAAAAGCCGCATCTCGGCCATCCGTTCGATGCGCAACAACACCTACCACGAACTGGTGCCCGAGCTGCTGAAACTCGTGGCCGACGCTTCGCAGCCCCTCGAACTGCGGGTCAACACGGCCGAGTGTCTGGGCTGGTTCGCGCATACCCCGCGCCGTGCCGAGATCATCGACGCCTGCCGGCAGGCAGCCGCCGACAAAAACCTGGAGAAAGAGCTCCGCGACGAGCTGACGCAAACCGCGATCCGGCTCGAAAGCACCGTATCCGTACCGACCCGATAATCCGACATGACCATGAAATTGAAAAGAATCGTCTTACTGATCGCCGTCTGCCTGCAGGCCCTGTCGCTTGCAGCGGCACCGCGGATCGTCCGTCCCGGCGTGAAAAGCCCCACGACGTTCGCCATTTTCATCGACAGCCGGAGTTATGAAGCCGCAGCCGCCGAGGTAGACGCCTACCGCGCCGCCGTGGAGCGCGACGGATTGGGGACCTACCTGCTCATCGACGAGTGGCAGAACCCCGAAAGCGTGCGCAGCGAGATCATCCGGATGACGGAGGCGCAGCCGCACCTCGAAGGCGTGGTGTTCGTCGGCGACATCCCCATTGCCATGATCCGCGACGGACAGCATCTCACATCGGCGTTCAAGAGCAGTCAGGACCGCGACTGGAAAGATTCGTCGGTCCCCTCCGACCGCTATTACGACGATCCGGAACTGCAATTCGAGTTCCTGCGCCGCGACGCCGACGAACCGCTCTATTTCTACTATTCGCTCTCGCCCGAATCGCGCCAGCACATCGCGTCGCCGATCTACTCGGCCCGCATCAAGCCGCCCAAACGCGAAGGCGCGGATTCCGACGAACTGCTGCGTGCCTACCTGCGCAAGGTAGTGAAGGCCCATGCCGAACAGAACGAGCTGGACAACCTGTTCGTTTTCCGCGGCCACGGCTACAACTCCGAGGCTCCCGAAGCCTGGGCCGGGGAGCAGATCGCGCTGCGCGAACAGCTGCCCGCACTTTTCCGCACCGGCAGCACCGTGCGTTTCTATGATTTCGAAAGCCGCTGGCCCATGAAGCCCTACCTGCTGGAGAAGATGGCCCGCAAAGGCGTCGATGTCGCCCTGTGCCACCACCACGGCGCTCCCGACACGCAATACCTGAACGGATACCGAAACGGTTCGGGCATGAACGTTTCGATCGAGAACATCAAACGGTTCCTGCGCAGCAAAATCGACGGACACAAAGACCCCGAAAAACGCAAGGCCGAGCTGATCGCCTATTACGGCGTGCCCGAAGCGTGGTGCCAGCTCTCCGATTCGCTGCACACGGCCGATTCGCTGCTCGACCAGGCCATGGACGTACACATCGAAGACCTCTACAACCGGCCGATGAATCCCCGTATGGTGATGTTCGACGCCTGCTACAACGGCTCGTTCCACCTCGACGAGTGCATCGCCGCGAGCTATATCTTCGGTCCGGGCGACTGCATCGTCACCCAGGGCAATTCGGTCAACGCCCTGCAGGACAAATGGCCCGACCGCTATATTGGACTGCTCGACTGCGGCGTGCGCATCGGACAGTGGGGACGCCACGTGCATTACCTCGAAACACACCTGATCGGCGACCCGACCTACCGTTTCATCAACCGGGCGCTGCCCGGCACCGACCTAAACACGGCACTCACGGCAAAAGCATCGGACAACAAATACTGGCTCCGGATGGCCGCCGAAACGATGCCCGCCGACGTGCAGGCCATCGCCCTGCGCAAGCTGGCCGACAACGGTTACGACAAGACCGCCGACCTGTGTGAAAAACGGGTCGCCGAATCTCCTTACGGACCGGTGCGTCTCGAAGCCCTCAGGCTGATGAGCACCAGCCGCTCGCCGCGTTTCAACGCGATGCTGGTGCAGGCGGCGGGCGACAGCTACGAACTGGTGCGCCGTCTGGTGTCGCAGTGGATCGGCGACTGCGGCGACGACGAGCTGGTTCCCGCAGCCGTCGAGATGCTGCTGGACGACGAACTCTCGCTGCGCGTGGCCTACCATGCCGATGAGAACATGATGTTCATGAATCCCGACGCCGTGAGCGCTGAGCTTCGCCGTCAGTCCGCGGCCAAACACGAACTCTACCAAAACGAAGAGTCGCTACAGAAACGGCTGAAGCGCATAGCCGACAAGCAGGCCGAACAGACGGAAACGTTCAAATTCATCCGCGACCCGCAGAACAAGATGAAGCGGCGCCTGAGCGAAATCACCTATTTCCGCCTCTACCGCCACCACTACTGCGTACCCGAACTGATCGCCCTGGCCGAAGACGCCGCGCTCGAAGAGCCGCTGCGCGTAGCGGCCGTCGAGGCGTTGGGATGGTTCGGACGATCCTATCAGCGCCCCATAATCTCCGCCATGTGCGAACGGCTGCTTCAAAGTGAACAGCCCCGAACAATTTTTGAACAGACCCAACGCACATCTAAACGGTTAGAAGCTTATTAAAAAGCGAATAATGGTAAATTCCCAGAAAATCCGCGCAGCTTTCGGTTCTTTATGAGATGAAATGCCGGAGGGTTTCCATTACTCGCCAATGCATGGCATGACAGTGACAGCATAGGAACAACGAGTAATAATTATACTCAACGAGAATTAGTCAAGACTTAATCCGACAGTTTTTGTCCGATAGTGATTCAACTGTCAGAATAAGTCTTGACTATTTATACATTACGGTTTGATTGCCTAATCAGAATTCAATTTTAGTTATTATCGATGCAGTTTCCTTTTTCTCCGCCGTCGCTGGATTCTTTGCTGTTCCTCGAAAGCCCGCGCATCGACCAAGTCCAACAACGTGTCGACAACTCCTGAGACAGGATTTGCCGTGCGGCTTCGTTGTTCGTATTGGCGTTCCGCGTGCTGTTCTGCGGTATGCAGTGTTTCTTTTCGGGAGGTCGGGAACAGCTCGTTGAAAACACCGGCCGAGAACTCCCTTCCCAGCACCGAACCGTTGGCGACAATGCCATTGGTGTGGTCGATAAACGTTACGCCGTAAACCCTTCCTACGGGGTTGATCCGGAAAACAGTGTTGATACTTTCCGCTTTGAGCAATTGTCGGAACTCGTCCCGTGTGTTATGCGGGTTCATGGCGTCTTTGACCGTCTGCCGCAGACGATCGAGCGCGCCCGGCTTTTTCAGGTTGTCTTTCGACATCCCGTAATACTTTTGAAGGGCCTTATAGCCGACATCCTTTCCGATACGACTCGACTTGAATGGCGTGCCGATGCCGTAGCCGTCGTCGGTCAGAGCCCGAGACACTACCTGCATAGTTTCTTCCGTCGATCGTTCCGGTGCGTTCCTCGACCGAGACGTTGAACAGTTCCAGCAGTGTGCAAAACTCTCCGTAGGACGAGCATTTGTAATTTCGCAGGCACGACCTCACAACGGACGAGATCTGCTGCTTGACATTGCCTTCTCTGTAGTTTACCCTATGCAATCCCACTTTGTCGGCCTGCTCCTCTCCCTTGACACTCGGATGCAGGCCGTATTTGCGCTCCAAGTCACGCAGAATCTCCATCGAGCGCCGGGCTTCGAAATCGTGCGGGAGTTTGCGGCCCTGCTCATCGACCCGCAGCGACACGATATGGAGATGCTCTCTGGAAATGTCCTTGTGCTTGAAAACAATATAAGGCTGTTTGCCGTAACCCATGCGTTCCATGTACTCACAGGCGATTTTCCTGAGCTGTTCGTCGGTCAGCTTATCCTCTGGCGAGGAATTCAGCGAAGCATGGAAAACCGTGCTGGTCGTCCTTCTGTTGGCTTCGAGGTACGGCCGGAAACTCTCCATGCAAGCGTCGATATCCAGTCGCCCGTGTTTGTCGAAGGGTTCTAACATCTTCTGCCAGAGGAGCACTTCGGCTTCATCCTTATCCACTTTCTCCTTGTTATAATACAACGCTCCACTGGGCGAGGGGCGCGATCTTATATTCGCAACCACTCCTTAGCCTGTTTTGCAAGGTTCAGAATCTCGATACTCAGAGCCTTTAATTCTCTCGTTCGCTGCTCCAGCATAGCGATCTGATGCGGGATAGCGACGTTGGAAAAGTGCGCATTGACAGCCTTTACAATCTGATTATGTAGGCTAAGTACCCGGCGCCTTGTCATATTTCTATGATAGGTTTCCCAATACTCGCCTCCGAACCGGACGTA
>ENA-UEQP01000484-UEQP01000484.1-human-gut-metagenome-genome-assembly--contig:-NODE-484-length-44391-cov-5.500045_pt1 | contig 44391 bp, 57 predicted proteins | sample MGYA00242951_ERZ507951 | MGnify/ENA primary metagenome ERZ507951 (study PRJEB26167, sample SAMN06115539) | human gut metagenome | host: Homo sapiens | place: China:Shanxi | collected 2015-11-18...
GACAGCGGGGCTTTCTATATGACCGACATTGAGCTGATGATAGGACAGTCCTCTACCGAAGCCGAGCGAAAACGGGCGGCAAGACTGGAAAACAGGGCTTTGGCGCAGTCACGGACAAATGGCGGACATTTGTCCGACATTTGTCCACCAGAGATAGAGATAGAGAAAGAGATAGATATAGAGATAGAAAAAGAGGGAGAGAGAAAGACGGAACAAGCCCCCGCCCGCTGCCACGGCAGATATGAAAATGTGCTGCTTTCAGATACGGAGCTTTCCGAGCTGCAAGCAGAGCTGCCCGACAAATGGGAGTTTTATATCGACCGTCTTTCCGGCTATATCGCATCTACCGGGAGGAAATACCAAAACCACGCCGCCACCATACGCAGATGGGCGGCAGCCGATACCGCCGGGTGCGCCCCGAAACAGGGCATGCCCAATTACACCTACAAGGAGGGAGAGAGCCTATGACGAATGATTTTGAAAAGGTTTTCGATGCCGCAGCCGAGACGCAGGACTACACGGGCGGGGACGGGCTTTTGTACTGCGGCAGTTGCCACACGCCCAAGCAGTTCCGCATGGACAAGCCGCCCATGGAGGACAGGCTGCTTCCCCGCCGTTGTCAATGCGAACAGGCTCAATACGATAAGGAGGAAGCGGAGAGAAAGCGCAGGAAGCACCTTCAAACCGTAGAGGAATTGAAGCGTCGGGGCTTTACCGACAGCAAAATGCGGGAATGGACGTTTGCCAACGACAACGGCAAATGCCCGCAGATGGAGCTTGCACACTTCTATGCGGAGCATTGGGAAACCATGCGTGAGGAAAACATCGGCTATCTACTCTGGGGTAAGGTCGGCACGGGGAAAAGCTATTTTGCCGGGTGCATCGCCAATGCCCTCATGGAGCAGGAAGTCCCCGTCCGCATGACGAACTTCTCAGCCATTTTGAATGACCTGACCGCCAGCTTTGAGGGGCGCAACGAGTATATCGAGCGGCTTTGCCGCTTCTCCCTGCTTATCATCGACGATTTTGGTATGGAGCGCGGCACGGAGTACGGCTTGGAGCAGGTTTACAACGTGATCGACAGCCGCTGCCGCAGCGGCAAGCCGCTGATCGTTACCACCAACCTAACATTGGACAGCCTGCAAAACCCGCAGGACACCGCCCACGCCCGGATATATGACCGATTGCTGGAAATGTGCGCCCCTATCCTCTTTACGGGCGAGAGCTTCCGCAAGCAGACCGCAACGGAGAAGCTGGACAGGCTGAAAGGTATGCTGGCAGAGCAGAAAAAAGGAATAACGGTAGCCGCTGCCGATATTGCCGGGAAGGGAGAAACAGCCCATGACTGAGAAGAAAAGAAAACGCGGCAGACCGAAGCTGCCCACACCCATCACCGAGGACTATGCCTCCAGCCGCAGACAGGCGGTGAACGCCATGTATATGTACGAGGCGGTTGATTTAATAAAGGCAGCCGCTGCCGAAATCCCAAACGGCGACGCGCTGTGGTTTGCCGATGACAGGACGCGCACCGCCGCTTCAAAGAACGGCGTGCTGGAGCAGATAGGCCGTATGCGGGTGCAGGACGGCTTCTCCGACGGGGACTGCATCTATATCGCCAACCTTGCCGCCGATGCGGTGAACGGCGGATTTACCTCAAGGGAGGTGGAGCGCACGATCCGCGCAATCCGTCTTGCCTTCAAAGCAAAGGACGCTCATACGGACGACCCGTACTACGCCGACCTTGCCGCCCGCGCCGTGGATATGCTGCGGCGAATGGCGGCTTACGAAACGAAAGGAGCAGCGAATGACTGAAAACCCGCGCATGAACGCAAAAGAGGAACCCCGCCGCCCGGACTGCGTGACCGAGGTACGCATGGGCAACACCGTACTCGTGGTGTCCGGCTACTTTAAGAAAGGCGCTGCCGCCACCGCAGCCGACAAGATGATGAAGGTGCTGGAAGCGGAGGCCGCCGCCAATACCCGCACCGCTTCCGCTTCGTGATAAGCCCGGCTGTAAAAATCGTCGTTTTGACGGGCGATAAAGCAGCAAATTTTGCTTTTACCCGCTATACAGACAGCCGCCCCCTGTGGTATGATGTTCATACGGAATAGCGGGGCGGCTGTCGGAAATGGAGGATTTATGTTAAGACAAGCCACCCAAAAGACCCCTATCACAGCCCTTTACGCAAGATTGAGCAAGGACGATGAACAGCAAGGCGAGAGCCTGTCCATTGAGAACCAAAAACGCATCCTTGAAACCTTTGCACGGGATAATGGATTTTTGAACTGCCGCTTTTTCGTGGACGACGGATGGAGCGGCGCGAATTTCCAAAGACCCGGCTTCATGGAGATGATGGACTGCGTGGAAAGCGGAGAGGTCAAGTGCGTGATCACCAAAGACCTTTCGAGAATGGGCAGAAACTACTTGCAGGTCGGAATGTTCACCGAGATCACCTTCCCCAAGAAGGGCGTGCGCTTCATCGCCATCAACGACGGCGTGGACAGCGCACAGGGCGAGAACGACCTAACGCCGCTAAAGAATTTATTTAACGAATGGATGGTGAGAGATACGAGCAGGAAAATCAAGGCAGTTTTCAGAAGCAAGGGCATGAGCGGCAAGCCCATTACAAGCCAGCCCGTCTACGGCTACCTCAAGGGAGAGGACGGATGCTTTATCATCGATGAGGAAGCCGCCCCCGTGGTACGGCAGATATACAGCCTGTGCCTTGCGGGGAATGGCCCCACCAAGATCGCCCGCGTCCTCACCGAGCAGGAGATCCCCACGCCGGGGACGCTGGAATACCGCAGGACGGGCAGCACCCGCCGCTATTACCCCGATTACCCGTACAAATGGGCGACCAACACGATTGTCCATATCCTTGAACGCAAGGAGTATTTAGGGCATACGGTGAACTTCAAGACCGAGAAAATCTCTTACAAGGTAAAATCGAGCGTGGAAAATCCCGAGGAAAAGCAAGCGGTATTCGAGAACACCCACGAGCCTATCATCGACCCTGCCACATGGGAGCGAGTGCAGGAGCTTCGCAAGCAGCGCAAACGCCCCAACCGCTACGATGAAGTGGGCTTGTTTTCCGGCATATTGTTCTGTGCGGACTGCGGCAGCGTCCTCTACCAGCAGCGGTATGAGAACAAGACCCGGAAGCAGGACTGCTATATCTGTGGCAACTACAAACGGCGCGTCAAGAGCTGCACGGCGCATTTTATCCGCACCGACCTTCTGACAGCGGGCGTGACGGCGAATCTCCAAAAGATCACCGCCTACGCCGCCAAGCACGAAAAGCAGTTTATGAAGCTGCTGATCGAGCAGAACGAGGACGGCGGCAAGCGCAGAAACGCAGCCCGGAAAAAGGAACTGGACGCAGCCGAGAAGCGCATAGCCGAGTTATCCGCCGTCTTCAAGCGGCTGTATGAGGACAGCGTGACCGGGCGCATCTCCGATGAACGGTTTGCGGAGCTGTCGGCAGACTATGAAGCCGAGCAGCGGCAGCTTAAAGAGAGAGCCGCCGAACTGCAAGGGGAGCTTTCCAAGGCGCAGGAGGCTACGGTCAACGCCGGGAAGTTTATGAACATCGTCCGCAAATACACCAGCTTTGAGGAGCTGACCCCCACCCTGCTGCGGGAGTTTATTGAGAAAATCGTCGTGCATGAGTGCAGCTATGACGAGAACAAAAACCGCAGACAGGAAATCGAGATATACTATTCTTTCGTCGGCAAGGTAGACTTGCCCGAATAACGCCCGACCTGTCCGGCACAATAGCTAAGTGCCGGATAGGAACGGCAAAAATTTTACACTTCTATTGCTTCTTTATCTAACACAAACTAAGCTCCGCGGCAGCTATCAAAGCGATCTGAAAAGAGCGGAAAACCGGGAGTATCCTGTGTTCAAAACCGAGAGCGGGACAGAGGTGCAGACCGTGCCGTTCTGGACATGGGTGAAGGACAAATCCGGACATTACGGGCTCGTTGTCGGGCAGGACATAAACGGAGCTGTGCGCGCGTGGTTTCCGTTTGGAGGCGACGGAACCGGAACGGTCGTTACCGCTGCCAACACAACACTTTATGCCGTGGATGGAGACTACGAGAGCCGGGCGTGGAACAACGAGATCGCCGCGGAAGCACTGGATGACGCGGAAGAAAGCGCTGCGGCCAGAAATGCACGGAAAGATAAGATGAGAGAATCGCAGGAGATCGACCGGCAGGAGACGGAACGGCTCCGCGCGCGGGAAAATCTCGGAGCGGGACAGCGATTCGTGCCGAACAAAAGCTCCGGCGAGGTCTACCGTGACCTTATGGGCAAGGGCAAGTCCGAAGTGAAGGTGCAGATGACCGGTTTCCTCAAGGGGACGCCGAGGGATTCTACATTCAAAATTGAGGTGAAGCCGACGCCGATCGGCGGCTACTTCGAGGCGACGATCTTCCACGACGGACACAAGGCAGACACACTTGTCCGGGCGCTGAAGGAGACGGCGGCGAGAGATGCGGCAGAGGAAGTTATCACGATGGCCAACAAGAATTTCTCGGAGGAGAACTACCAGCGCGCCAAGAAATTCGAGGCCGAAAAAACCGCGGACGAGGACGCGCGGATCGCCGAGCTGTTCGGAGATCCCGAACAGCTTGACAGCACGGAGCCCTCGCCGAAAAGCAGCGATGCTGCGGAGACGGAAAACACGGCTGCCGGGACGACGATCGCCGCCACGACGGAAAAGGTCACGTCCGAGGTCATAAAGGCCGAGCGGAATTACCGCGAGGACTTTGAGAAAATCACGAGCGGGGCTATGCGGATGTTCGTGAATGCCGGGGACACGGTGCGCCGGATCGCCAAGGCTACGGGAAGCAAGAGCCTTGAGGGGTACTACTTCAATGCCGGGGCTTACTCCCAGCGCGCGGGAAACTGGATCGCCAAGGGCGGCGCGCGTACCGACATCGACGGCCACAGGATCGGCGCGAGCCTTGCGGATACCCTCGCCCCGATGCGGAAGAATGAGACAAAGTACCGCGATTTTCAGCTCTATCTTCTGCACATGCACAACGTGGACCGCATGAAGTACGACAACAGCGGCGAGCTGGAGCGGATCAAGGAAAATCTCCGCTGGGTAAAGGAGAAATACCCGGAGCTCCGGGAGCTGTCGAATGAAGAGCTGCGCCGGATCGCAAACAGCGACAGCGATTCGCCGGTCGTACGTCAGGCGGCGCACGAGATCTATCTTGCGGCGCACAACGGCGAGGCGCCGAGCCTTACGTCCGTAGCGGAGGGCGCGGCCTACGCGCTGGAGCTGGAGCGGCAGCGGGCTATTGTGGAAAAGCAGGGCTTGAAGCCGGTATTCGGGTACGACGTGACGGCGGACGATTCCCAGACGGCGGCGCAGCTTCTCGAAGCAAAGAACCCGGAGTTCAAGGAATGGGCGAAGGAGGTCTATAAGTATTCGGACGATCTCATCCGCTACCGCGTGGAGGCGGGGCTCATCACGCCGGAGTTTGCCAATGCGCTGAAAAAGCGGTATCCGCACTACATTCCAACATTCCGCGAGGAGGGCACGAACAGCAAGAGAGCCAGAAGCGCCCGGCGGAACGGCGGCATCGTCGTATCGAACGCCATCGGGCGGGCCGTCGGCAGCGACGGCGTGCTCTTGCCGCTGCACACGGCGCTCTCCCGCAAGACGGTATCCACGATGCGGAACGCCGGCCTAAACCAGTTCGGTCTTGCGCTGGTACGCGAGTACGACGGGAACGCGAAAGCGGCGGAGAAGTACATCTGGAACGTTGCGGAGAGCGAGTACACGCCGACGGAGGCCGCCATTGAAAGCGACGAGGACTACAAGCCGGTATTCGAGAATGTGTTCTCAGTGAAGGATAACGGCAGGGCCTACGACATCACGATGGACGAGGGGCTGACAGCGGCCATGAAAGCCTTTGAGCCGGACAGGTTCGCAAGCTACGGCGCGGCAAAGGCGATGAAGAAGCTGAACGACCTCTTCAAGGCGCTATGCACCGGGTACAACCCGTTCTTCATGATCCGCAACGGCGTGCGAGACTGGCAGGACGCCGGGTTCTACTCCACGGACTGGAAGACGTGGGAAAAGATGTACTGGAGCGCATGGAACCAAATCCGAAAAAACGGCGAGATCTGGCAGCAGTACAAGGCGCTGGGCGGCTCCTACGCCTCCATGCTGGACTATACAACCGGCATGGTGAAGGAGCCGAAGAACGCGCTGGGCAAAGCTGCGGCATGGTATGAGAGCCTTGGACAGGACATCGAAGCGGCGCCCCGTCTTGCGGAGTTTATGACCATCCTTGCCAACAAGGGCGGGAGCAAGACGGCGGACGGAGTGAAAACCGGAAAATTCACGCAGAGCGACCTCATGGAGGCGATGCTCGGCGCGGCGGACATCACGACGAACTTTGCCCGCGGCGGCAGCGTCACCAAGGCACTCAACCGGTATCTCGTGCCGTTTCTCAACCCGTCCATTCAGGGCTTCGATAAGTTCATCCGGAACGCTACGGAGACCCGCAGCGTGAAAGCCGCGGCGTCTCTCATCCTAAAGGCGGCGCTCATCAATCTGCCGCCGCTGCTGCTAAACGGCCTGATGCATGGCGATGATGACGACTGGGACGATATTCCGGCCAGCACGAAGGCAAACTATTATCTTATCAACGCCGGGAAATTGTTCGGCAACGGGTACTGGATCAAGATACCAAAGGGGCGCGCTATCGCTGTACTGAGCACTGCCGCTGTGTACACGCAGGAAAAGCAGAAGGGCGAGGACGTGAAGTTCTCCGACGTATTCGAGGTCATCAAGAGCAACATTGCCCCCACGGACATTTTCAACCAGAATATTGCCACCGCGTGGACGCAGGCAAAGCTCACGAACCCCGACAACCCCGGCACGACGTGGTACGGCGGGAACATCGAGAGCGACCGTCTGCAAAACTACCGACCGGAGGACCGGTACGACGAGAAAACGGACGAGCTCTCCAAGGCTATCGGAAAGCTGTTCAAGGTGTCGCCGAAAAAGGTCAACTATCTGCTGGATCAGTACTCCGGCGTGATCGGCGACATTCTGCTGCCGCTGATTACTCCGGCAACGAAGTCGAGCCACTGGCTGCTCGCGGCGCCGCAGGCGGCGTTCACCATCGACACCACGAGCACAAACAAGACCATCGGCGAGTACTACGATCTTCTGGACGATCTCAAGTACGACGCGAACGACGGCGACATCGGAGCGGGCATCACGCGGAAATACGTTTCTCATGCCGGCGACGAGGTGAACGACTACTACCAGCAAATCCGCGCGATCCAGAACGACAAGAGCCTTTCGGACGGCGAGAAGAACCGGATTGTCCGGGCGCTGAAGGCGCAGCTCATCGAGCGGCAGAAGGAGATCATCGCGCAGGCCGAGCCGTACCGCGAGGCGGTGAACGACTATCTCAAGGCGCACCCGGAGCTTTCGACCGACAACGACGCGGCCATCGCCGAGTACGCCGAGCGGTATGAGATCACCGAGGACCAGGCGGAGAGCCGCATGGACGCCATCGTATACCGCGAAGCAAACCGCGAGGTATTCGGCGCGGAGTACGCGCTGCGCACCTACAACGCGGACGTCTACGACAAGGCCCGCGCCGCGTATGCCAAGGGCGTTTCCTACGAGACGTACTACGACTACTACTTTGCCACAAAGGAGATGCACGCCGACAAGGACGAGAACGGCAAGAGCATTTCCGGATCAAAAAAGGCAAAAGTTGTGGAGTACATCAACAGCCTGGACATTCCGCCGGAGCAGAAGGACGCTCTTTACGTTGCGGCCGGGTACACAGCGAAGAGCGCGAGGAATCAGAAGTGGAACGGCGGATCGGGCGGCTCCGGAGGCCGGCGCGGAAGAGGAAAGAGGACGGCACTCAAGGCCCCGACGCCGAAAGCGCCGGAGATCATCATCCCGAGGTCCGGCACGGCATCCTCCGCGAAGGCGGGCGGAACGTCCAAAACGCCGAAGGTGAGCGGGAACGTGATCGCGGACTTCACGAAGACGGCGAGCGGGACGGACATTCAGAAAGCCGTGACGCAGGCCAAGAGGAAGGCGATCAAGGCAGGGAACCGGACGGTGTACGTCGAGGAGGGCAGCCCGATCGATTACTTCCTCAAGTACGGAAAGCTGCCGAGCTTGAAGTAAGAAACGGAAACAGGACAGGGGTTATTCCCTGTCCTGTTTGTCTCGCTCAATGGTCTCGTTGATCGCCCGGTTGATAAAGCCGTTCACGCTCTCCCCGCGGCTCTCTGCATGGGATTTGATGGTTTCCTTTGCGCCCTTGGGGACGCGCACCTTTATCTCGTCCAAGGTGGCAAGATATTTTTCGTTAGATTTTTTTCGCTGCTCGTAGCCTTTGGTCATATATGCACTTCCTTTCCTGCATATAATATACCTTTTTCACGCACATGGGAACATGTGAAATAACACAAAATGTACCCATGTATATTGGCTATTCTGCGAATAGATTTACATGTACCCATGTAATATAATGATACCCGTAAGGCAGGGGCGAAAGCCCCTTCGGAAAGGAAGTGAGGAAATGTCAGAAATGACAACCGCAGAGCTCAATCAGTTTCTCGAAAACATAGCGAAGCTGATTGAGGCAACGGCGAAGAGCCCCGAGGCCGCCGCCGAGATCGTCCGCGACAGTAAGGTCAAGGCATAAAGAAAGAGCAGCGGCCACACTTCCAAGCACCGCTGCTCAAGCCCAAAACAAGGCAAGCCGGGAGCCTTACCCCGGCCGCCTTGATTATATATCCAGTAAGGCAATAAATCAAGGAGGTTTTTACATGCCCAAGAAAAAAGACATGATTCAGCTGTCCACACTTCCGGTATTCGAGTACCGGGGGCAGATCGTAACTGACAGCCGAAGCGTGGCGCAGATGATCGGCAGACAGCACGCACACGTCATGCGGACGATTGGCACGATGTACAAGCATCTTAACCAATCCAATTTTGGATTGGTTGACTTCTTCATTCCGGCAACGTACACCGACGCGAAAGGTGAACGCCGCCCCTGCTACTACCTGACGCAGATGGGCTGCGAGATGGTGGCCAACAAGCAGACGGGCGCGGGCGGCACTCTGTTCACGGCGCAGTATGTGAAAGCGTTCCACGCGATGAAGGAGTTCATCATGGAGCGAAATTCCCCGATATGGCAGGACACCCGGACGCTGACAAAGGAGGTGCGCCGGCAGGAGACGGACGTGATCCGCGAGCTTGTGGACTATGCCCGTGCGCAGGGCTCGCAGCACGCCGTGAAGTACTACACCTCCATTTCCAAGCTGGCAAACAAGGCGGCGGGGATCGACGACCGCGATCTTGCCCACGTCGGGCAGCTCACGGCCTTGATGCTCATCGAGCGGGTCATAGCCGACGAGATACGCGCCAGCATCGCGGCGCAGAAGCCCTACAAGGAAATTTACACGAGCGTGCAGCAGCGGCTGCTTGCCTTTGGAGCCATTACAGGAACAACCGCCCCGGCGCTGCCGCGGACATCCAAACACGGAAGAAAGGAACAAAGGGCATGAATAACGATAAAGAGACGAAGATCGGGGAGATCGTGCGGATGCTGCGCCGAATGGACATACGCCAACTGCGGCGGGTGTATTTCTTCCTGCTGGGGATGATCTGACGGAAAGGAGACCGGGACATGAAAAACGATACGGCAGCCATCGAGCGGGAAAAGACCATGGAGGAGATCATTAGACTGCTGGCCGACGCGGACGAAGAGGCGCTGCGATTCATATGGAGCTTTCTACGGGCGGCGTGAGCCGCACCGGAGAGCATGCGCGCCGTATGGGAATATGAGCACGACAAGATCATGGAGCGGGACGCGGAGATCCGCGTGATGCTCAACCTCTATGACGGGAGATAAAAAACAGAGCCGCTTATAACGGAGCTGTTTTGCTTATGATTTTACTAACGAATTCGAGAAAAGATTGTAATTTCAATACTTTTATGCGGTAACTGATGGGTTCGATTCCCATTATCCGCTCCATGGGAAAACCCCTTGAAATGCTCGAAAAACGAGCAATTTCAAGGGGTTTTCGGCGTTTTGGCGTGCTGTTATTCTGCGCTGGATGGTATGGAAGATGTACGTTTTGGAGCGTTTTTTGACCCTTTTTTACTAACGGATTTACTAACGGAATAGAACCGGCGCATTTTCTTCGCGGCCTTGGAAAGATCTTTTTCCGAAAGACGAAGATAAAAATCATGGACGGTTTTCCAGTCGCTCCAGCCGCCGTGCCGCATGGTTTCTTCCTCCGACCATCCGAGATGATAGGCGAGGGAAGCGAAGCTGCGGCGCAGACCGTGCAGGCCGACCTCCGGGAGATCGTTTGCGGCACAGATCCGGTTGATCTGCCGCCGCACGCCGTCGCCGAGCGCGCATATATCACCGTTGTGATCTTGCAGGATTACCAGAAGCCGGGGTATCACGATGGGGACGACGCGCTGCGAGCGGGCGCTCTTGTTCTCTTCCCGGCGTATCCATTCGGCGGAGGATGTATAGACCGTAGCGCCGGAGACGGAGATCGTCTCGGCTTTGAGATCGATGTCCTCCGGGCGGAGCGCGAAGATCTCCGAGCGGCGGAGAGAGTGCAGCGCAAGGAGCGCGGGAAGCTCAACGGGAGTGTCACGGATCGCGTCCACGAAGGTTAGTATCTGCGCATAGTCCAGCCACGGAGTATCGGTCTTTGGGACGACGCCGAGATCCACGGGGTCAAACGGTATCTTCTGCTCCTTGTAGGCGGCGGCAACAAAGCCGAGCTCATTTTTCAGGGTTTTCTTTGCGACGCGCTGTGATTCTGACGCAACGGCGCGCGGCCAGTTTATAGAGCGGATATCCTTATCCATGCAGCCGGGAAAAGCGCTGTTGCGGATGCATTGATAGCTTCGCCTGGTAGACGGCGAAAGCATGGGACGGTCTTCCAGATACTTATCGAGGAGCTGCCCGAGCGTGAGCCGGGGGAGCGCCTTCTCCGCTTCCAGAAACCCGGCGCGGATGGCGAGGGCTTTGGTGCGGCATGCCTCCTCCGTGGGCTCGGTGACGTTCACGCCCTCGCGGCGGAGCTGAACCGTCCAGCTGCCGGAGGGGAGCTGCCGGGGAGCGGGGATCTTGAGCTTCTTTTCCTTTTCGCGGAGCTGCTTCTTTCCGCACCAGTTGCAGTACAGCGAGTTTTCCGGGATATCGCGCGAGCAGTTGCAGCACTTCATTCATTTTCTCCTTTGCGCTGCCGGTGGCGGCGGTATACACGGATGATGAAGAGGACGACCATAAGCGCGGCGATCGCAAAACAGACCATCGAGAACACCGCGACGAAGTTCCACTCGCCGCGGAAGAAACCGATATCCGCGCACCGAAGATCCAGCGTAACACACCAGATGACAACGACAAAGCAGAACACGCCGAGCATCAGAATGACGGTGCGGAGATATTCGATATCCCGGACGGCGGATTCGTACCGCGACTTCCAGTGGGAGGCGTCCTGCCGGGCAAGCTCCGTTTCCGCGCGGCCGCTCGGGGAGAGAATGCCGAAGGTTTCATCGAGCGAGACGTGCAGCTCCCGGGAGATGCGCACGACCGTATCAATGCTGGGGTTCGTGGATTTCGGGGAAAAGGCGTACTCCACGGTGCTCGGCGACAGATCGGCGGCTTCGGCAATGTCCGGGAAGGTGCGTGTGCCCTTGGCCTCCCGCCAGCGGTTTTTCAGCACGTCCATTTCGTTCATGTTCTCCGTCCTTTCGTTATTTTCGGGGTGAACCGGGATATATTCGTGTCGAAAAAGCTGAACTCCGGCTCGCCCGCAAAGCGTTCGGTTTCGGATCTTGCGCCGGTCTGTTACGATGCAGTAACAGCAGGGCGAGCGGGACGCCCTGCGGCAGACGTCCGGGGCGGGTCTGTGGCACGGCTTCCCCCGGGCGTTCGCCTACACTATAGCACTATCCGCGGCAGAACGGCACGGAAAATATATAAATTTGTAAGAATATACAAGAGAATAACCAGAAATGCAACAAAATGACAAGGGGGGAAGAAATGGAAGAGACGAAGATCGAGGAGATCGTACGGATGCTGCGACGGATGGACATACGGCAGCTGCGGAGGGTGTACTTCTTCGTGCTGGGGATGATGTAGCGACGGGAGGAGCAGAGCCCCTCCCCTACAAGACCATCTTCGTGAGGTAACGAAAAAGGTAAAGAGAGAACCCGTCGGAAATTCCGACGGGTTCCTTCTGTCAGTCAAACAAATCGCTGTGTGTGCCGGTACGGGTGAGACAGAGCGTCAGCTCGCCATGGGATATCTCGTAGATCAGCAGCCAGTCCGGCGTGATGTGGCACTCGCGGCAGCCGATATAGTCGCCGGAGAGCGCATGGTCGCGGTTCTTTTCCGGGAGCGGCTTTTCCTCGGCGAGAAGCTGCACGACGGTTTCCAACAGGCGCACGTCATAGCCGCGGCGGACGATGCGCTTATAGTCCCGGCGGAAGGCTGCCTGGTACTTAATCGTCAGCATTGAGCGCCTCCATCAGATCTGCGACGGAATGGAACGGGACGCTCAAGCCGATGCCGGCCTCGGCGTCCTCGATCGCCTTTCTCGTTTCGGCGTTCGGGATCTCCGCGCCGATCTCAAAGGGGATGCGGTATTCGCGGACGGCTTTTTTCGCAAAGACGGTGACGGCGGCGGTGACGGAAAGCCCCATGTCGGCGCAGAACGCCTCGAACTGCTTCTTGAGCTCGCTGTCCATACGGATATTCATAACTGCGGTTGCCATACTATCAGCTCCTTTCATTATTTGTATATACATTGTATTACATAATATACACGTTGTCAACACAAAAAAGAGAGCGGGGATTATTCCCTGCTCTCTTTTTCGGCTGCGATGGAGTTATAGATGTTCTCAAGGATCTGCCATTCGGGGGAATCGGGCTCAAAGCGCAGGAGACTGGTGATGAGGCGGGAGCGGAAGGACTCCGGCCGGTCGGCCAGGAGCTTACGGACAAGCTCGCCGAGCTCCTCGGCACGGGGCTTTACCTCGAGCATCTCGCCGGTGCCATCGCGGAGCCAGGCTTCCCGCACATTGAATTCGCGGCAGATCAGCGAGATCACCGCATCGGACGGGGCGGAAACATCGACTTCATATTTTCCGATAATTCCGCGCTGGATGCCGAGACGGTCGGCGAATTTCTGCTGCGTGAGGTCAAGAGAATTGCGCAGCTCTTTGATACGACTGCCAACGGACATAGGCAGCACCTCCTTGTTTTATACGCGGAGACAAGGAGAATATAGCAAAAGCTACCGGAAAAGACAAGAAAAAGGAAGCGAATCATTTCGATTCGCTTCCTTTTTCTTTTTGCAGGGCGTTGTAGGACTCATAGACGTCATGGATGAACTGGAGAGCGGGGCGGATAGCGGATTCAGGTGTTTTCCGCAGGGCGTCGATGAACGCCAGCACCTCGGGCGAGGCGTCCCCTTTGGCGAGAGAACCAAAGAAGCGGGCGCGATCTTCGTCCTCCGTGAGCTGCTCAAACATTTCTCCTTCGCCGGAACGGAGCCAGTCTTCGTTAACATCGAACTCACGGCAGATTAGTGAGATTGCGGCATCCGAAGGGGAAGTAATATCCAGATCCCAGTTGGATACGGCACCGCGCGTAATGTGAAGACGGTTTGCAAACTCTTGCTGCGTGAGTCCAAGAGCCTTGCGAAGCTCCTTTGTTCTGGTTGCTACGGACATAGGCAGCACCTCCTTTCGAGAGCACTATAACAGCAAAAGAGAGAAAATGCAATAGCCAAGCAACAAAAGCCAAAAAATAGCTTGACAATAGCCACTCGCAAGCGTATATTTGCAATAGACAAGCAAAGGGGGTGCGATTTGGATAATGAAAAACGGCTCTATAACATATGGAGCTGCATGAAGCAACGATGTAACAACCCAAAGCATACTGCGGCGGCATGGTATCACGATAGAGGGATTCGCGTATGCGATGAGTGGGAACACGATTTTGAGGCTTTCAAAGCATGGTCCTTGAAGAACGGTTATGCACCAACTTTGTCAATCGACCGAGTCGATCCGGACGGTGATTACAGGCCGGATAATTGCCGGTGGATTCCACTTGACGAGAACCGGAAACTGGCAAGGCGGCCTGCGGCGTGGCGAAAAAAAGAGACACGTGCATATGAAGTGTGGTACGTGGCGGGGTGCTTCGGGTGGGCGTTCGTAGAAAAGACTGGGCTTACACGCAAAGAGGCTAAGCAGTATTGCAAAGAGTGGGACGAAGAGGATTTAAAAAGGCGAATCAAAGAAGGCTGGAAGCCATACATCGCCGGTATGCGCGTTATTAGACCAAAAGAAAAAAGAAAACCGGGAGATCTTATCTTCTTTGAAAAAAATGAAGGAGGATTGGAACAATATGTCGCCAGAAGAAAAAAGAGCAGCCGTAAGAGAAACGCTTGAGAATATCGAGCGAATGCTGAATAGGCTCGACATAGAGCAGCTGCGGAGGGTGTACTTCTTCTTGCTTGGGTTTGCCAGATAAGGAGGTGAGAACGTGAGTAACGAAATTAAAGAGATGATCGTGGATGCTGTGCGGAAGCTGGAGACGCTGCCGCCGATGCAGCAGAGCCTGTGTGTCGGGTTCGTACTCGGAGCGGGCGCGACCGAGAACACCAAGAAGGACGAGAAGGAGGCGGGGTAAATGCCGAGAGTACGGCTGGCCGTTCCGGCAGCGCAGAGGAAGATCGAGGCGGATCTCACGGAGCACTGCACGGGCGGCGCGCGATACGCCGACATGACGCAGATCGGGCGGTATCTCGGAATTGAGAACCGGAGGATCGTCGCGGAGTTTCTGGACGGGCTGCCATGCTTCCAGCGCGGCACAAAGAAGAAGTGGCGTGTGGACGATCTGGCGGCACGGATCTTGGAAGCGACGAAATAGGGGGGGACAATCCCTCCGGCGGCGACGCCGCCACCTCCCTTTGCACAAGGGAGCCTTAAATCAGAAAGGACTAAGAACGATGAAAGGCATTTGTTTTCTGTGCGGGAATTTTGAGCAGCTCGAGGAGCACCACATTTTCGGCGGGGCCCGGCGGCCTATCTCTACGAAGTACGGGCTGACTGTCCATCTCTGCCCGTGGTGCCACCGGATCGACGCGGACAGCGCGCACCGCTCCGGCAAGACCGCGGATCTGCTGCACAAATACGGACAGCACAAAGCAATGGTAGAGCAGAAGTGGAGCAAGGAGGAATTCATTGCCCACTTTGGGAAGAACTATCTCGACGAGGCGCAGATCTGGGGGATCGAGCACCCGGACGACAGCTGGGACAACGAGAGTGCCTTTCAGCTCGTGGAGGAAGGGGCGGTGCTGCCGTTTTGAAGGACGAATACATCTGTTATCGGACGCAGTGCAGGTATCATTCCGGCAATGTGAGCGGGTCTGACGGGAGCTGCAACTACTTCTTTATCACCGGCGAGACCAAGACGAGCCTGGGCGAGGCGGACATCACGAGGAAATGCGGGCTTTATAAGCCGGGGACGGCGCTGCGGGTACGGGCGCAGCCGGTCGTGCTGCGCGGGAGCTCTCCGAGGAGGGAACCGAAGCAGCGAGCGGGGCGGCTTTACGACTGGGCGCAGTTCCGGGCACTCTGGGAAGAGGGCAAGAACGACCGGGAGATCGCGCGCATAATCGGATGCAACCCGGACACGGTGCAAAAGTGGCGGCACGGCGCGGGACTCCCGCCGAGATACCGGCAGGAGATCGACCGAGTGCGGCTGAAGGAGCTGTGGAAGGCCGGGATGGACGATCCGCACATTGCAAAGGAGCTCGGCGTTTCGACGATGTCCGCATGGCGGGCGCGAAACGGGATGGGACTCCCGACGCAGAAAGAGAGGGCGAAGGAATGAAAACGTGCAGGGGATGTACGCACATCGCGCTGGACCAGTGGCCGCAGGGGAAGCAGGCGGTGCGCTGCCTGTACACCGGGAACGGCGACAGGTTCGGACGGGTGCTGCACGTTGTGCGCGAAGGGAATCCGCATCCGGACAGCGTGAGGACGCCGGAGTGGTGCAAAAAGGAGCGGGCCATATCCCCGGAGGGGGAGACGAAATAACGAAAGGAGAACATTGAATGATTCCGAAGGAGACGAAGTGCAAGTACTGCAAGCGGCCGGTTCTTTTCGTGCCGGGGCCGCGGGGTCTTTTGTGCGTGGAGGCGTCGCTGACGCCGTACCGCTTCCGCCGGGCGGCGGAGAGCAGTGACGACATGGTGACGCTCTACACCAACAGCGGCACGCCGCTGCCGGTGATCGAGTGCGAGGAGGACGAAATGTGCGGGGCGGCGCACAAGTTCCATTTCTGCCCGAACAAGAAGAGAGAGAGGAAAACGAAATGAGCAGGAGCAAGGCAATGTTTATCACGACGCTGGTGATGGCGCTTCTGGCGGCGGTGATCTACTTCGTATGGCGCTACGGGCGCGGGTTCGGGATCATCGAGGCGCTGTTCGCGCTCTACGGCTACGCCTCATTCGCCGCCGACATCTGCCGGTGGATGCGCCTGCCGGACGCGGCGATCCTCCAGAGAGGCGGGCGGCACGGATGAAGGCTTGCCCGTTCTGCGGCGCGGAGGCGCGGCGCTCCATAGCCCCGGCGAAGGGGCATCCAATGGGGACCTACATCGCCACGATCCGCTGCGGAAACCCGCACTGCGGCGCGGAGATGCACACGCTGTATCCGGCGCCGCCGTGGACGAAGGACCCCGTGCGGCAAGCAAGGCTTGAGATCGAGAGACGGTGGAACAGGAGGACGAACGGGTGAAAAGGGCAGTACTCGTGAGTATCCAGCCGTGCTGGTGCGAGAAGATCCTCCGGGGTGAGAAAACGGTGGAGGTGCGGAAAACGCGCCCGACGCTGATGCAGACGCCCTTTAAGGTGTATGTCTACTGCACGAAGCCGCGATTTGAACACGAGGATTTCTTCGCGCTGGTGGGAAAGCAAGGCTTTTATGGCGGCGGGAAAATCATTGGCGAGTTTGTGTGCGGCAGAATCGACCGGCTGGTGCATGTCGGATACACCGGCGACCAAGAGAGACCAAAGTACCGAATCGTGGACGATTGGCAGAAGGCGCACGACATCTCACGGCTTCTCGAGGCGGCATGCTTGACGGAAGAAGAGCTCGAAACGCACCTGAAAGGGAAAACGGGGTTCGGGTGGCATATCTCCGATCTGAAAATCTATAGCCAACCGGTTGATATCACGAACTTCCACAGCTGTCTCGGCTGCGAGTACGTCGGAGACTGCGACACGTACTGCTGGGATCCGATGCAAATTCCGCCGCAGAGCTGGCGCTATGTTGAGGAAAACGAAGGAGTGCTGGGCTAATGCAAATGAACCGGATGGAGCATGATTTGTGGGTGCGGGCGGTGAATGAGCTTTGCCGGGCGTGTCCGTTTACGATATGCCCCGGACAGACGAAGTGCGTGAGGCTTGCGGAGCGGATCGTGGAGATAAAGGAGGAAATGAGATGAAAAAGCTGGCGATGATTTCCCAACCTATGGCGGGGAGATCAACATGGGAAATTGACGATACACGAAATCGAGCTATCACCGAGCTGGAACAGCGCGGGTATTACGTTGTGAACACGTTTTTTACAGGCGCATGGCACGGCAAGGAGAAATTGGAGGGGCAGGGCGTTGTCCAAATCTCTCTTCACTTCCTTGCAAAGTCATTGGAAAAGATGAGCTTTTGCCACGCTGTCTACTTCTGCCGAGGGTGGCAGGATGCACGGGGCTGCCGCATTGAGCATGACGCGGCGGTGGCCTACGGCCTTGAGGTGATCGAGGAATGAAGGAGCGGGTTTTGTGGGCATGCGGGGCGTGCGCCGCTGCGGCGGCGCTGCTCGCGGTGCTGGGGGTGATCTTTTGAAGAAGAAGCGAATGAGCTACGACGAGATCGCAAAGTATGTAGAGAGCACAAAGCGCAGCTGGGACAGGATGGATGTTGTGTGCTTCCTGATTGGATATCAGGGCAATGTGAACGCCGACGACTGGGAGAACATTGCCCGGTTGTACAGTGAAAAAATTATCGATTAGCCGAAACGGGCGGAAGGCCCGTCGTATGGGGATGGCCGCCCATGCCTGAAGATGGCAGGCCGAAGAAAGGACGGATGTGTATGTCGGCTGAGGAAAAGATCGAGCGGCAGCAGGCGAAGGAAAAGGGGCGCACCGCCGCGTGGATGGTGGGAGAGCAGCTCAAGGACATGGCCCGGCGGGAGCCGGAGAGCGCGGAGCTGCTCGACAAGGATCTCGATATCCCGGAGATGAGCATTCAGCAGGCCGAGAAGAAAATCAGGGCCTACGCGGATGCGCACAGGACCGGGAGCTTTGCGTGCGTGACGCCGGTGGAGGCCGAGAGGATCTTGCGGGAGTTTTACGGGCTGACGGCTGGCGAGAACCCCTCCGACCGCTTCGCGGCCACCTCCCCTGTCAGGGGAGGCAAGGGGGATTTTGAGGGCGACAATGGGGGCGACGCCGAGATCATCGATCTGGGGGCGTTTTTATGACGCTCTCGGAAACGCCGCCGGAGGGGCTGCTGGACTGGATCAAGGCGCAGAAGCTCGACTGGCGCGAGTACATCATTTACCGCGCCGGATGGCAGGCTGACCCTCTGACGGGGATAAAGCACCGGTGCGCGGACTGTATATGCACGCACTGCGGCGCTCATTTCAAGGCAGCAAGGGCGGACGGCACGCCGTTCGGCTTTTTCTCGCCGGTGAGCGGTGACGCCATTAAGAGCGGCAACAAGCTCCTCTGCCCGGAGTGCGGCGCAGAGACGGAGGCAAAGCACGTTTCTGCTGCGACGCATCTGGAACGCTACGTCTGGCCGATGAGCGCGGAGGCACAGGATGGGAAGCTGCTCTTGTATCTCTGGCGCGTCTGCCGGGACATCGAAAAGACCGGCGAGGTCGTGTGGAGCGCCTTTCCGTGGGAGCTCTACATATTCGGCGCGAAAACGGCAGAGAAATACGTCCACTGGGGCAAAAGCTACACAACGGTATACACGTTTAGCCGGTGGAAGCGCCAGACACGGCTCACGGACACGATGCTCGACATCGCTCTCGTCTACTGCCCGGAGGGGCTATCCGGCGTATACGCGCAGACGGAATGCGCCAACTGCAAGTTGGAGAGCTACATGAGCGTCGAGACGGAATACCGCTTCCCGGTCGCATGGATGAAGCTCTGGCAGCGGCACAAAAGCGCCGAGGCGCTGACGGCGCCGAACGCCAAAAAGCTCACGGCGGCTCTCATCACCGAGGGGAAGCGCTCTCCGGCGTATAACAAAAACTGGTCGGAAAGGACCGACGTGCTGCACGGCGTGGACTGGAAAAAGAAAAAGCCGCACGAGCTGCTGCGGCTGACGAAGGAGGAGCTTACCTACTTCAACGGGGCGGAGGACGCGCCGAAGCGCTTAAAGGCGCTGCTGCTCGCACGGAAATATAACGTTCCCTGCCGTCTCGGCGAGGAGGTCACAAAGGTGACGGAGGTGCGGCAGGAGGACTTTTTGAAGCGCGGGGTGCTGCCGGGAAAGGCCGAGAGGTATCTTGACAGGCAGGCGGCGCGGTATAAAAGCCGGCTGTGGCCGGGGTATCTGCTGGACTACTGGACGATGGCCGAAAGGCTCGGCGAGGATCTCACCGAGCGGGACATGATGTGGCCGCAGAATCTCAAGCGGGCGCACGATCAGATGCAGGAGCGGCAGAAGGCCGAGGCCGCCGAGAAACGCCGGGAGGCTTTTCAACAGCGCTATGAGCGCATGAAAAGGTACGCCTTTGAGGACGGGGACATTCTCATCCGAGCGTGCGAAACGGAGGAGGAGCTCATCGCCGAGGGAAAGGCGCTGCACCACTGCGTCGCCTCCTACGCCGAGCGGCACGCGCGGGGAGAGCTCACGATCTTCTTTATCCGGCGAAAGGACAAGCCGGACGAGCCGTGGTATACGCTCAACTTCAACGAGAAGAAGCTATCGGTGACGGAGAACCGGGGCATGTGCAACTGTGCGCGCACCGACGAGGTACGGAATTTTGAAAATACATGGCTGGAGTGGATACGCTCCGGCCGGAAACGGAGGACAAGCGCAGCGTGAATGATTTGATCAAAACGGAGGACATGACGCCGGAGCAGCTCGGCGGCGAGATCCGGCTGCTGACGCGGCAGGCGCGGCAGATGGTGCTGGAATACGGAATCCAAATCGGGTACCGGCTCCAGCTTGCGAAGGACAAGGTAGGCGAGGACTTCGCCGGATGGGTAGAGCGGGAGACGGAGATCAGCAAGTCGAGCGCGTACCGGTTCATCAAGCTATACAACGAGTACGGATCCGCGCAGGGGTCGCTTCTGGGCGTGGAGAGCATTTTCCCAACGTTGGGAAAAATCAGTGTTTCCAATGCTTTGCGGCTTCTTGCCGTGCCGGAAGAGGAGCGGGAGGACTTCGCCCGCGAGGTGGACGCCGAGCACATTTCGGCCCGCGATCTGGAGGAGGCGATCCGCGAGCGGGACGAGGCGCGAAAGCATCTCGAGACGGCGGACAGGGAGCTCGGAGAGGCGCAGAAGGCGCTCCGGGACACCGAGGCCGAGCTTGCCGAGACGAAGGACGCGCTGGAGGACCAGCGCGTGAAGCGCGAGGACGCCGAGGACGCGGCGCAGAAGATGGAGGCGATGCTGCGCGAGGCGGAGAGCCGCCCGGTGGAGGTAGCCATTGACGAGACAGCAGTGCAGAGGGCCGTGGAGGAGGCGAAGGCCGCCGCCGCGGAGGAAAAGAAAAAGGCCGTGGCGGAGCTTGAAAAGAAGCTGAAGGACGCGGAGAGCGCCGCGAGGGACGCCGGAAAGAGCGCGGGCGCGGCCGCGGAAAAGGCACGGGCCGAGGCCGAGGAGCTGCGGAAACGGCTTGCGGCTGCGCAGAGCGGGGCAAACGAGGTGATTTTGCTTGTGAAGCTCGCGCAGGAAAACTTCAATCTGGCTGTGGAAAAGCTGCATGTGATGAAGAGCACGGACGGCGAGACGGCGGACAAGCTGCTCGCGGGGACGAAGAAGATCTTGGAAACGCTTATTGGGAGGTGCGGATAATGGCGTTTGACGATGCGGCGCTGGAGCGGGCGCTGAGGGCGGAGACGAAGCACGGGCTGACGCTCTACTGCAACGGCGAGACGCTCACGGCGCTCGGCTATGAATGGATGGCGGTCGTGCCGATGGACGGCCTGCGGGAGCGGCTGCGCGGGACGCTCGGCGCGCTGGTGGAGATGCTTGGATACATCCCGGAGAACGACACGGTACGGATCGTGCGCAACAAGGGCGGCTATCTCGTGCAGCCGGAGCTTCCGGAGGCGGTCGGCGAGGAGATCTGCGGCTACGCCGGGGAAACGCACACCGAGGAGATCTGTCCGACCGGGCTGCGGATGGGGATGAACTTCCTGATGCAGAAGAGAAACGGCGAGATCGTCGGCGTGGTGCCGCGCGGGGCAAATCTGGACGTGCGGCGGTACTCAATTACGCCGAACGGGATCGTCCGGCAGGAGGACGGCGACACCGGCGAACGGCTGTACCGCCGCGGCTATCGCCCGAGAGAGGACACGGACAGCGAGGCGACGCTCCGAAAGTGGCGGCATCTGGAAGTAATGAGCTGGTGCGATTGGGACGCGCCGGAGGAATAAAAAACAAGGAGGATAAAAACATGGATTTCAAAAATGCACTCGAGGCAATGAAACACGGGGAGGCGGTGAAGCTGCCGTCGTGGGGCGGCTTCTGGCGATGGGATGCCGAGAAGCGGACCATCATCATGCACACCAAAGAAGGAAAGGAAATGGACATCCGCGAGACGCAGGTCGTGGAATACACGCTGCTGAACGTCCTGTCGGACGAGTGGGTGATTGCCGGGCTTGAAAACTGCCCGGCGCTCGGCGGCATAGCGCGCTTCTCCTTCAGCGAGGCGATAAAGTTTGTCAAGCGCGGGATGAAAGTACGCCGGGCCGGGTGGAACGGACGAGATCAGCACATCGAATTGGCGATAGACATCCGTTACTACAGCGCCACGGACGCGCAGCCGCGCAATGCGTACCATGAGGACATAGGCAGCAAGGCCATCGTGTTCTGCGGGACGCGGGGAGAGCAGATCGGCTGGCTGGCGAGTCAGGCGGACATGCTGGCGGAAGACTGGATGCTCTGCGAATGAGCTGCGAAGAGTGCGTCAACTGGCCGCCGAGCGCTATGGATAAAAAGCCCTGCTGTTTCTGCTATCCGGACACGCCGATGAACTATTTTCAAAGGAAGGAGGAACAGAAGGGCATGGGAAACACGGAGTTTACGGAAAAGGCAAAGAAACTCGTGCGGGAGTATACCGCGGATCACCTGGACAAAGCGGACGAAACGCCGGCCTTTGAGGTGTTTGTGGTATGGAACGCCTTCATTCTCGGAAACATGAAGGCGCTTCTCTCGACGACGCTGCCGGATGGTATGTATTACGAAGTTACATACAACAAGGCGAAGAACGAGATCTATCTGGACGCATACAAGAAGTTCGAGAATATCGGCTTCGCCGTCTGAAATGCGAAAAAAAGCCCGCCGGGAGACCGGCGGGCGGCGGCGTATGACAGGAGTTAATGAGAGGGACGGCCGTACTCGCGTTCCATGGCGGAGCGGGTGACGACCCATTGCTTGCCGAATTTCTGGACATCGACGCCGACGGTGAGCTTACGGTATTCCACGGCTTTGCGCAGGGCGCTTTCGCTGAGACCCCATAGGCCGGTGGCGTCGGCAAACGAGAGAAGACCGGAGAACGGGCTTTCGGCGGCGACGCCGTGCTCCCACAGCTCCTCGGCAGAGATGTCGATCTCGTCCGACCACGAAACGCCGTAGCCGCCGGGATCGACGGCGGCGGACGCCCAGAACGCGGGAGACTCCCGCAGCGGGGCGTAGACCTCCATGCGGTCGAGGAGCGGACGAAAGTCGTAGGATTTCACGGAGCCGTCCGAGAAATTGGCGAGGAGCGTATAGTCCGGAAGCGGCGTGACGGATTTGAGCTTGTGAAACATGAGATACCTCCTTTACGGAAAGCTCCCGGCCTCATTCCAGAGGCGGGAGCACGCGGAACGACTGCGTTTTCCACATGGTGAGAAGCTCCTGCTGGTACGCGGAAGCCCATTCGAGGACGAGCGCGCGGGCCTTTGCGGGGAGGTCGCATTCTTTGAACGTGAGCGTATTGAGATCAAGGACACCGTTCTTTTCCCCATAGAGAATGTGGACGTGCGGGGGATTATGCTCCCCGCCGAGAAGATACATCTTCACGATGATCCCATAAAATCGGGCGATTACCGGCATGATATTGCCTCCTTTCGTTTCTGACTATATTATATCACGATACCGTGACACTTGCAAGAGGAAAAACGAGGAAATTTCCGGTTTGATTTCTGCTGCCGGGGCACGGCGGCGGAAATGAGGGCGGAAACACTCCCTCCGTCAGCCTTTGGCTGACACCTCCCTCGGGGAGGGAGGCAGGAGAAAAGAACGGCGATACTTTATATAATTCGCGTGCGCGTGCGCGAATTTTTACGGACTTGTTAAAAGGATAACTTTACGACCAGGGAGGAAAAAGGAGTGTTTGCCATCATGGAATACAAGATCATCTCCGGCAGGACCGAGGAGATCCGCCGCGTCTGGATGCCGACAACGAGAGGCGGCCAGCGTATCCGGCGGGGAACGAGAGCCAAGAAGTCCAGCATCCGAAAGATCATGCGAAACGAGATCAACGCCGTGAAGAGTCTTGCCCGCACGCTCAACTGCAATTTCGGCACGGGCGACGTATGGCTCACGCTCTCCTTCGGGGAGGGAGAAATCTCCTGGGAGGACGCTCAAGCGGTGTTCGACCGGTTTTTGCGCAAGCTCCGCGCGTTGTATCGGAAGGAACAAGGGGCGAATCTCAAGTACGTCTACTCACACGGCCGGAGAAACGAGATCGGGAATGCCAGACCGCATTTTCACATCGTCCTCCCGGCGATTGACTATGAGAGCATATGCGCACTCTGGCCGGAGCAGGGCGTTACCTACCGACGTCTGGACGGGAGCGGAGACTATACCGGAATCGCCCGCTACATGATCTCCAACGCCAAGGGCGAGGAGGGCAAAAAGAAATTCCATCCGAGCAGAGGGCTGGAAAAGCCGGTATACACCGAGCCGGTGCCGGTTTACGCGCACAGCAGGATGAAGCTCCCGAAGGACGCATCGATCCGCGAGAAGACCGAGACGCGGGACGAGGAGAGCGGGTTTTATTCCGCCTACGTCCGCTACGTCCGCAAGGAGAAGGAAAGAAAAGGCAACGGCGCGCGCGTCTCTGCGCGTTCAGATAAAACAAATGTCGGCGGAAAACCCCTCCGTCAGCCTCCGGCTGACACCTCCCCTGTTAGGGGAGGCAAGGGAAAGGGACGGAGGTGATGCGGCGTTGAAATTCCGGCCGATGAAGGGCTGCGGGGCGGTCTGGCAGCAACGCATTGTTCACGCCTTTCTGGAGGCGTACCGGAATCTGCCGCCGCCGGCGCAGGACGAGATCCGGAAAACGATAGAGAGCACAGCGAAGGGGCAGGCCGAGGGGCGTGCCCTCATCGCCGTTCTCTTGAAAAACAAATCGCCGGAGACGGCGAGCCGCGAGACGAGCGTGCCGGTGGGCCGGATATACGAGCTGCGCCGGAATTTCTATGCGGCGTACTGGCCGATGTAAGGAGGGAAAAGTAATGGCAAAAGACATTACGCCGCAGCAGAAGCGGTTCGTGCAGGAATATCTCCGGAGCGGGAACGCCACCGCCGCCGCCATCGCCGCGGGGTACAGCGCGAGGAGCGCCGCTTCGCGGGCGTCGAAGCTGTTGGAGACGCAGGGAGTGATCGAGTACCGGCGGAAGCTGGAAAAGAAGCTCTTTGACGAGATGGGGATCTCCAAGGAGTGGATCGGGCGGCGGCTCGTGGAGGTCGTGGAGAGCTGCATGGAGAAAGTGCCTTCCTATCGATGGAACCCCGAGACCCGCAAGGACGAGCGCTGCGGCGAGAAGCTGCTCGACGCCAACAGCGCGATCCGCGCGCTGCATGAGCTTGCCGAGCACATGAACTTTGCCGAGGGTGAGCAGAGCGCCGCCGAGAGCATTGAGGACTGGCTCGCAAGGCAGGAGGGCTCGATGCTATGAACCCGTGCATAGCAATGGACTACATCGAGAGCTGTCTCAAGATCAAGACGAAGAGCGGGACGGTCGTGCCGTTCCGGCTGAACGACGCGCAAAGGAAGCTATACGCCGTGGCGAAGCGGCAGCAGGACGCGGGGAAGCCCGTGCGGCTCATCATTCTCAAGGCCAGGCAGCTCGGCTTTTCCACACTGACGGAGGGCCTCATCTTCCATGCCTGCGCGACGCGAAAGAACGTAAACGCGCTGATTGTTGCGCACCGCGAGGACGCGACGGCGAACCTTTTTCGGATGAGCAAGCTGTTCTACGACGAGCTGCCCGCGCCGGTGAAGCCGATGCTGCGCGCCTCGAACGCGCAGGAGCTGGTATTCGAGAACCCCTCCAAGCTCCGCAGCGAGCGGGAGGCAAGGCCGGGACTGCGCTCCCGGATCCGATGCGCGACGGCGGGAGGCAGGGGCATCGGCCGAAGCGACACGCTGCAATGTGTGCATCTCTCGGAGTACGCCTTCTGGCCGGACGGCGCGGACGGGAAAGCCTCCACGCTTGCCGGCATTTTACAGGCCGTGCCGAGTCTGCCGGGCACGATGGTCGTCATCGAGAGCACGGCGAACGGCTTTGAGGACTTCAAGGAGCGCTGGGACGCCGCCGTTGCGGGGGAGAATGACTTTGAGCCGGTGTTCTTCGCGTGGTTTGAAAACCCGGACTACTCGATGCCGGTAGTTCCGGGGACGGAATGGACGCCGGAGGAGCGGGATCTCAAGGCCGCCTATCAGCTGACGGACGAGCAGCTCCAATGGCGGCGCTGGTGCATTGCGAACAACTGCGGCGGGAGCCTGGACATGTTCCGGCAGGAGTATCCCGCCTCTCCCGGCGAGGCGTTTCTCCACAGCGGCACGGGCGTATTCGACAACGAGCAGATCGTGCTCCGGCTGGAACGGCTCCCATCCCCTGCCGGGCGCGGAGAGTTTGCGGACGGCGAGTGGACGGAGAGCGAGACCGGCGCGATCACGCTCTACGAGCTGCCGGAGGAGGGCGTTCCGTATGTGCTCGGCGGCGACACGGCGGGCGAGGGCTCGGACTACTTCACGGCGATCGTCATCGACAACGTGAGCGGGAGGATCGCTGCCAAGCTCCGGCAGAAATACAGCGAGCCGGAATACGTCCGGCAGATCTATGCGCTCGGGAGGTTCTACAACGATGCGCTCGTCGCCATCGAGACGAACTTCTCGACGTATCCCGTGATGAAGCTGCAGGAGATGGAGTACCCGAATCAGTACAGCCGCGAGCGGGAGGACACCTACACGCGGCAGATGAGGAAGAGCTACGGCTTCCGCACCGACCGGCAGAGCCGTCCGCGGGCCATTGCGAATCTGGTGGAGGTGTTCTCCTCGCATCCGGAGTGGTTTACCGACCGGGAGCTGCTCGAGGAAATGCTGACGTTCTGCTACAACGAGGATCACCGGCCGGAGGCGCTCGCCGGGAAGCACGACGACCTTGTGATGGGCGCGGCGATCACCTACGCGGTGCGGCATCAGCAGCGGATGACGGTGCTCACGGAGCCGGAAAAGCCGCGGGAGAAGCTCATCGACCAGATGAAGCGGCAGAAGAGGGCGAGGAAGGCGTGGTGATGACAATCCCTCAGTCGGCTCCGCCGACAGCTCCCTTTGCACAAGGGAGCCTTACCGAGGCGGGAGAGAACGCGCTGCGATCAGCTATTATACAGGGAGTAATATTTCACAGAAATTTTTCGACCGGAGCGGGAAACTGCTCCGGTTTTGCTTTTTTCAAAGCTGAAACCGCCTGTCGTATCAATGGGTTTGACGATTCGTGAAAAGTTCACAAAAAAGTCGCCGAGCACGGACAGATATTTCGGGTTAGCCTTTAATCAGCAGGAAAAATACATCGCGGCGACGGCAGCACAGTCGCAGAAAGGACCCACATGGACGAAAACATGGAAGCCGTAACTCCGGAGGAGGGCTCGGAGGGCGGAGTCGTGACCGCAGAGACCGGCGCTGAAGCGGAAAACGCAGGCGAAAAGAAGCAGGAGACCGCCGAACCTGCCAGACAGAGCCGGGAAGAGAACGCCAGATACCAGGCGGCGCGAAAGGCCGGAGAATCCGCCGGATTCCGCCGCGCCGAGGAGCGCTACCAAAACGCTCTTGCCAAGCTTGGCTTAAGCGATCCGGACGGCGGCGGGGCGATCGACTCGCTGGACGTGCTGGAGAGCTATGCCGACAAGGCGCGCGCGGCGCGGCTCAAGAAGGCCGCGGCGGAGAGCGGGCGCACCGTGCAGGATCTGGAGGAGGAAGAGGACGCCAAAGAGGTCGTCCGCAAACAGAAGCGCGAGCGGGCCGAGCGGGAGAAGGCCGACGCCGAGGCAGAGCGGCAGAAGGACTGGATCGCTCAGGACGCCGCGGCATTCGTCCGGGAGCATCCGGACGTGGATATCTCCAAGCTCGACGGAAACGTGAAGTTCCGCAGGTTCTGCGGCAGCCGGTACGGAAAGGAGCCGCTGAGCGAGCTCTATGCCGACTGGCAGGAGCTTGTGGGAGAGGAAGCCGCCGCGAAGGCGGTGGAGAAGTCCGCCAGGAAAGCCGAACGCTCCACGGGAGCGGGCGGAGGCGGCGTATCGGCTGGGCTGACGGCCGCCCAGCAGAGGGAGCTTGACGAATGGAACCGCGAGTTCCCGCACCTGAAAATGACCGCCAAAGACTTTTTAGAACGCTGAAAGGAGAAAAATCATGCATCCTGTACAGAATGCGGACGGCGGCAGCGTGCTGCAGACCGCCCGCAACTATCCCATCGACGCGGCGACCGTGATCGACGCGGGCGCCGTGGTGAAGCTCTCCGGCGGCAAGGTCGTTCTGGCCGCCGCTGCGGAGACCGGAGGTATCCTCGGCATTGCCGCGGAGTTCCACTCCGGCACGGAGGACGCGCTCAATCTGCGCGCGAACGGCAAGTGGATCCTCGTATGCGACAACCCGACGCTCATCTTTGAGTGCGCCGCGCCGACGATCAAGGCCGCCTCCGGAAGCGCCACGACCATCGTGCCGGAGACCGGCGACGTGGACGCGGCCGCCGCGGACGACGCTTTCAACAACGCGGTCCTTGTGCTCAAGAGCAAGGCTGCGTCCAGCACGAACACCGACGCTGTCGGCACACAGATCGTCGTTACCGACTACGCCAAGACCGGCACGGTGATGACTAAGGCCAGCGGCGGCGCGCCGAGCGCGGGCGACGTGTACGAGGTCTATCCCGTGATCGGCGCTGCCATCGGCGGCGTTGCGAGTCTCGGCGACAAGCGCCTCGGCATCACGCTCAAGACCGTGGGCGCGACGAAGCTGCGCTGCATCGGCCACGACTACGAGCGCGGCACCATTAAGCTCATGGCGATCGGCCATGCGCTGACCTGAGAAGGAGGAAAAGGAAATGCCTGCTAATTTTGGAAACTGGGCAACCGACAACTACAAGTTTGTCGGCAAGGCGTTCGACTTTGCGTATGCCGACCGCCTCAATAAGCTCTCGCCCGTCGTGGGCGAGGTGAACGCCAAGAGCATCGACTACGAGCTGACCGGCTCCGGAGGCTACGGCGAGGCGCCGCTTTACGACGGAAACAACCTGAACACCGGATCGCTGCGCCGCGGCTTCAAGACCATCATCACGCCGGAGGAGTTTTCGCTCTCCATCCCCGTCGGCTACAAGGAAGCGAAGATCGACAAGGCGGGCGAGACGAAGAAGGTCGGCACGAAGCTCGGCGAAACCATGGCAATGACGGTGTATCTGCACGTGATGCGCATGTTCGCCAACGCCTGGAACACCGACGGCCGCCACAACGGCGGCGACGGCGTGAGCTGGGCCAACGCCGCGCACCCTGTCGCCTCCCGCGGCTCGAAGGGCCGCCGCTTCGAGGCGGACACGGACGCCGGCACGTACTCCAACATCTCCACGGACGCCTTCTCCGTTTCCGCTATCACCGCGGCGCAGGCGCGCGCCAACCGCTTCGTGACGCCGGACGGCCTGCCGTTCCTGTGCGACTTCGACACCGTTCTCATCGCGCCGGAGCTGGAGGAGAAGGCGAAGAAGATGTTCGGCGAGAACTCCCGTCTGATGCCGATGCAGAACCCCGACGACAACACGAACGCCGCGAACCCCGTGTACGGCATGCGCTACATCGTCATGGGCGGCGGCGCGGACGGCTTCACGAGCAAGCAGTGGGCGGTGTGCGACCGCCGGCTGATGAAGGAGCTTGTGAACATCGTCTACAACACGCGCCCGACGGTGCTGCAGTCCCCGCAGGATAACCCGCTGATCGATCTTTACACCGCGTATGCCGACTTCGGCGTGGGCTGGGGCGACGCAAGACAGATCATCTTCGGCGATCCGGGCTAATGCCGTAAAGCAAACCCTCGACGGGCTTTGCAAACCCCTCCGTCAGCCTCCGGCTGACACCTCCCCTGTTAGGGGAGGCAAGGGGGGGAGCGGGAGCATATGAGGGAGAAAGGAAACGAATATGATGAAAATTGACCGCGTGCTCGCCGTTTCGGCGGGCACGAAGGAGACGAAGGTGGACTGCCATTGCCAGACCGTCGTTGTATCCAACAACAGCGCGAACGTCGTGTACATCGCGCCGTATGACCCGAACAAGGCGCTGACAGCCGCGGCGGGCTTCCCAATTCCGGCCAACACGGTGCTGCAGGTGCCGTTCGCCGCCGGAGAGCTGGCGGTCGTAGCCTCGGCGGCATCCACGGACGTGCGCTTTTTGCTGCTGGACTGAAAGGAGAAACGGTATGGACAACTTCTGGAAGGCCATTGTGACCGCGGCGGCCGCGGCGCTGATGGCGTACTTCAAGCAGCTTGTTGTTCCGGTGGCGGTGCTCATCGCGGTGATGATCTGCGATTACGTCACGGGGATGACGGCGGCGTGGATGAACAAGGAGCTTTCGAGCCGCAAGGGGATTCAGGGCGTGATCAAGAAGGTTTTCTACCTGATGATCGTCGCCGTGGGTATGGGGGTTGACTACCTCATCACGATGCTCGGCGGAAAGCTCGGCGTACAGCTCGATGTGAATTTCGTTGTAGGTCTGCTGGTGATCGTGTGGCTTATCATTAACGAACTCATCTCCATTCTGGAGAACAGCGGGAAGATCGGCGTGCCTATGCCGGACTTCCTCATGAAGCTGCTGGACCGCCTGAAGCAGACCACCGAGAAAAAGGCGGAGGTCGAGGAAGCTCCGCCGGATAACTGATTATGTGAGGGAAACAGGGCGGGGTGACTCGCCCTGTTTTCGGTAAAAAAGGAGGAAACGATATGACGCTCGGAGAAGCGAAAAACAAGGTATACATGCTCCTCGACGAGCACAGCGCGGGCGGAGAGATCGAGCACGACGAGGACATCGAGAAGAAGATGACGGCGTTTTTCGACATGGCGCAGAAGACGCTCGCGCAGATCAGGAAGATCCTCCGGGAGGAGGTCATTGTCCCAACGTTGGGAAAAACCGTTTACGCCATGCCGGAGAATTTCTACTCGCTGTACCGGATATGGGCGGACGGGAAGAATGCGACACGGCGCTTCCGGTGGATGGGCGGGAAGCTCGTCATTCCGGATGGGTGCGCGGAGGTGACGGTCGAATATTTCGCCATGCCGCAGACGATCCCGACGGATGCGCCGGACAGCTACGAATTTGAGATCGCGCCGGACGCCTGCGAGTGCATGCCGTACTATGTGGCGGCGCAGCAGCTCCTCCCCGATCTCGTGATGGACTACGGGGCGATGCTGCAGATGTACAACTATCAGGTGTCGCTTCTCAGGACGACGCAGCCGGGCGAGAACCGGCGCATCGCGCAGAGCCTTTTCCGGGGGTAAGCCATGGCGAAGAAAACAGGGGTAAGCATCCGGCAGAGCGTATATAAAACGTTCCGCGGCGCGGACTTTTCCACAGACCCCTCTCTCGTGGACTATTCCCGCAGCCCGCTTTGCACGAACATCGTGGCGGACGGCGGCGGTATGCCGCAGAAGCGGCTCGGCTGGCGGAGGCTCTGGCAGAAGGACAAGCCGGTTTACGGCCTGTTTGCCGGAAGGTTCGACGGCGCGGAGAAGAAGCTCGCGCACATCGGCACGGCGCTCTATGCCTGGGACGACGAGACGGCGCCGACGGAGATACTCACAGGGCTGCCGGAGAGGCGCTCACGCGCCGCGTATCTGGCCGGGAAGCTCTGGATAGTAACAGGGGCCGGTTTCTACGTATACGACGGCACAGCGGCGCACAGAGCCTCACAGAACGCCTACGTCCCGACGACCGTTATCACGCGCAGTCCAACGGGCGGCGGGCAGAGCTATGAGAACGTCAATATGCTCACGCCGTACCGGAAGAACGCTTTTCAGACGGACGGCACGGCGACGGACTTTCAGCTTGACGGAGACATCGACGCGACAGGCACGGTGCGCGCATGGGTGTTCGGCGAGGAGACGACGGCGTTCACGCTCGACCGCGAGAAGGGCATCATCAAAATGACCACGGCTCCGGCAAAGCCGACGGCCGGCTCGGAGGACGGGCTGGTGGTGGAGTTTCCGCACACGGTGGCGGGGTACACCGACCGCATCGACAAGTGCACGATCATCACGACCTACGGCATCGGCACGAACGACCGCGCGGTGCTGAGCGGGAACGAGGAGCTCCCAAACGTGGACTGGACGAGCGGGATGAACGATCCGACGTACTTCCCCGATCTTCTGTACAACGAGGTCGGGAGCGAGGCCACGGCGATACTCGGGTACTGCCGTCTCGGAAGGTCGCTCGGCATCGTGAAGGAGGACAACGGGCAGGACAGCACGATCTATCTGCGCACCGCAGAGCTGCAGGACAGCGAGATCGCGCAGCCGCAGCAGCAGGCCGTGGCGGGCGTCGGCTCCATTGCGCCGGGGAGCTTCGCTTCTCTTCTGGACGATCCGCTGTTCCTGTCCCGCAACGGGGTAATGGCCGTAACGACGAACAGCTACACGAGCGAGAAGATCACGCAGGGGCGCAGCTTCTATGTGAACAACAAGCTCAACGACGAACCGGAGCGGGAAAAGGCCGAAGCGGTGATATGGAACGGCATGTATATGCTCGCACTGCCGAACGGCCACGTCTACGCGCTGGACGGGCGGCAGAACAAGACCTACCGGAGCGCGGCGCTCGGAGACTATGTATACGAAGGATACTATTTCGAGAACATCCCCGCCTCCTGCTGGCTCAACCGGCGAGCGGGCGCGGAGGAATCGCTGTACTTCGGCACGGCGGACGGGCGGATCTGCAAGCTAAACACGGACATCGAGGACATGAGCCGCTACAGCGACGACGGCGCGGCCATCTCCGCGGTGTGGGCGACGAAGTACGACGACGACGGCACGCCCGCGGTGCTCAAGACGCTTTTAAAGCGCGGCTGCTGCGTGACCATCAAGCCGTATGCGCGCTCGAGCGCCGAGGTGTACATCCGCGCCGACCGCACCGGCGGGCACGAGAAGAAGGTAGCCGGAAAGCCGATGGACATTCTGGACTTTTCCGACATCGACTTTGAGCGCATCACGTTCAACACGGACGAGAGCCCGCAGGAGATCTTTCTCAACCGCAAGGTGAAGAACTACAAGAGATTGCAGATCATCGTCCGGAACCGGGAGCCGAACGAGGGCTTCGGCATATTCCAGATCACAAAGCATTATGTGACGGGCAATTACGCGAAGAGGTGAAGACATGAGCATACAGGAACAGAAGATCACGGAAGCCGCCATCGCCGCGAACGGCGTGCAGAGCCGGCCCGACAAGCTGACCGGCACGGCGGCGCAGAACAAAAAGGTATTCGACGCGCTGGTGATGGCGGTGGTGAAAGAGCGCTTCAACGCCCTGATCGACGAGCTGACCGGCACGACTGCCGCGGCGCAGCTCGGCATCACGACGATCCCCGGCTTTTCGGCGGGGAACGTCCAGGCGGCGCTTGAGCAGATCGTACAGGCGATGCAGGACGTGACGCAGGGCAGCGTTGCGGACGGGAGCATCACGCTGGCAAAGCTCGCCGCGGAGGTGACGGCCGTCGCTCTCGGCGGCGCGGCGGCGAGCCATACGCACGGAGCGGGAGATATAAATTCCGGCGTTCTGGACGCGGCGAGGATCCCGGTGCTGGACGGCACGAAGCTCGGCACGGGGAGCGTCGGCACGGCGCAGCTTGGCGCGGCGGCGGTGACGACGGAGAAGCTCGCGGCGCTCTCGGTGCTCGCAACGCACATCGCGCAGAACGCGGTAACGGCGCAGAAGATCGCACCGGGCGCGGTGACGGCGGAGAAGATCGCCGCGCTTGCCATCACGACGGCGCTGCTCGCGCCGAACGCCGTGACCGCTGAGAAGCTCGCGAACGATATTCCGTATACGAAGTTCGGGCTTTCCGCCGATCAGGTGCGGCACGTTTACGCCGGAACGACAGAGCCGGGCGCCGAGCTCGGCAGCGACGGGGATATCTATCTCATGTATTCGGAGTGAGGTAAGAGTATGGCATGGTCACAGACAGCGCCGGAGCTGCCGTCTGGAAGCGCTTGGGAGCAGGAAAAGAGTGTTTCTGGAAGGGCGAACCATTGGAGCCTTTCCGGAACGCTGTATATCGCACGACTGAACGGAAGACAGTTCGCCGTTAAAGCAGAGCTTACGAGCGCAAACGGCAGCTACGGGACTTATTACCCTCCCAGCAAATGGACGCTACGATGCGATATCGGCGGCGTCAGCGGCACAGAGGATACATCCTTCGACGTATCAAAAGGAACGACAACGTTCTATTTCGTCGGTGAAGCCGGAGAGGGTGTAAATATCACCGTCAAGGTTGGCGGCGTTGGCGCCGCGGTCGCCGTTCAAACCGCGACCTTTACCGCCCCTGCGCTGCTCGGCTCGACGCTTTATTTCAAGGTCGGCGGGACGTGGAAGCAGGCGACGCTGTACCGCAAGGGCGGTACTTGGAAAAATGCGCTGGAAAAATTCAAAGCAGGAGGAACATGGAAATGAACGGTATTGACGTTTCCGAGCATCAGGGAGATTTCGATTTTACGCCGTACAAGGATGGCTTCGTCATCATCCGCGGCGGCTACGGCATCCGAAATGCCGACAAATGGGCGGAGCGCAACATTGCCAAATGCGACGCGCTCGGTATCCCGTGGGGCATCTACTGGTACAGCTATGCGCTGAATGTGCAGACAGCCAAAGTGGAGGCGGAGCGGTGTCTGCGCTTCCTCAATGGCCGGAAGCCCCGTCTCGGCGTGTGGTTCGACATGGAGGACGCGGACGGGTACAAGCAGACGAACGGCTTCCCGTCTAACGAGACAATCACCGCCATGTGCAAGACGTTCTGCGCGGCTATGGAAGAGGCCGGGAACAGGACCGGTGTGTATGCCTCGCAGAGTTGGTTCGACGAGCACATCGGGGATACCGGGTACGACAAGTGGATCGCCGCGTGGGGCTGGAATGACGGGGAGCATTATCCCGATCTGTCTGGAAAATGCATCTTTCACCAGTACCGCGGGGAGCCGCTTGACCTTGATATCATGCATGTCCCGCTTTCGTACTTCGGGGAGCGGGAGGAGCAGAGCCCCTCCCCTACGGATCCCGATGGGAAAGACGGGATGACCGTGAGCATTCCGGCGATGGCGCAGGAGGTGCTCGACGGGAAGTGGGGCAACGGCGAGGAGCGAAAGCAGAAGCTCGGCGCGTGGTTTTACGATCTCGTGCAGGGCGAGGTAAACCGTATCTTGGGGGTATAACATGAGAAAGAAGAGACAGAGCAATGAGCGGGTGATCGTCGGGTACGACTACTCCAGCCGCGAGATGCGCGAGGAGACGGCGGACGCGCTGTTCCGCCGGGCGAAGAACGCCCGCACCGCCGTGGAGATCGAGTGGGAGAAGTGTAACGACTACTACAACGGCATCCACGACGCGACGAAGGAGATGGTCGAGTACTGCCGGGCGAACGATGTTCCGTGGATCCCGGCGAACATGCCGGATCCGTACATCCTCGTGGAGACGCAGATCAACCCGAACGTGCCGGAGCCGGAGTTTCGCGGGCGCGACGACGATCTCGACAGCGCCAAGGCGAAGCAGCGGGAGTTTGCCGTGCGCTACATCATCGAGAACAACCGGCTCTCCGATATGAATACGCGCAACGAGCGCCGGCTTCTCAAGCTCGGCGACGCGTTCTGGAAGGCGTACTGGGACCGGGACATGCGCTGCGGCGTGAACGAGGGAGACATCCGCATCCGGGACATACCGACGGAGGCCATCTTCCCAGACCCGGCCATCCGCGACGGCGGCTTGCAGGACGGGCAGTATGTGGACTACGTCTACACGATGCACAAGGTGAAGTTCTGCCAGGTGTTCCGCCGCGAGCTGGAGGAGCTGGGACTGACGGCGGACGACATTCTCACCGAGGACTACGTTTCCCGCACCGGAGTTTTCGATCTCACGACGGCCATCAACGATCTGGACGACACGGTGCAGGTGCTCGAGCACTGGTTCCGACAGCCGTGCGACACGGAGGAGGACGGCGAGAGAGTGCCTGCCGGAGCGGTGGCGTGCTCGATCCTCGCGGGAGGGCGCGAGCTGCGGTACATCCCGAACTACTGGAAGCGCACATGCAAGCAGAACAGTCTCTTCCCGTTCGTGCATTACTGGCGTATTCAGGACGAGAACCGCTTCTGGAACAAAAGCGAGCTCACGCCGATCATCGAGCTTGTGGACGCCGCCGACCGGAAGCTCGCTATGAGCATTCTGAACGACACGTTCCTTGCAAACGACATCATCCTCGTGGAGGACAGCGCGCTTGCCGACGGCGAGGAGTTCACCAACGAGCCGGGCGCGGTGATCCATCTCAAGCAGAACCGCATGGGCGGCGTGCAGCGGCTCGGCGGACTGCAGAGCATAGCGAACGGCGCGATGGGCGTGGAGTTCTTCAAGAACCAGATCGAGCGCGCCAGCCGAAACTACGACATCAATCAGGGCAGGGAAACGACAAAGGTCACGACGGCGACCGGCCTTGCCATGATGCGGCAGGACGCGCAGAGCCAGGCGGACATCAAGGGCGCGGATCGCGACGCCGGGTTCGAGCGGCTGTATGAGCTGCTCGACTGGCTGGCGCTCGAGTTCTTCGACGACGACAGGATGCTGTTCATCGGCGCGGACGAGATGAAGGACCGCGCGCCGCAGGCAATGCCGTTCAACGCCGACAGCTTCACGGCGATCATGCCGAAGGTGCTGGACGGGGCCGGAAACGTTGTGCGCGAGGAGTGGCAGTACTTCCCGCGCGTGGACGTGACGATCACGGCGGGAGACAGCATCGCCCACGGCAAGGCGCAGACGCTTCAGGCGCTGCAGGCGCTCACGCAGAGCCAGATCACGGCGGAAAACTGGAAGCTGTTTGCCGCGCAGCTTGAGCTCATCGATCTGCCGGGCAAGCAGGAGATCATCAACGAATGGCAGCAGAGGTTCGCCGTACCGGCTATGCCGGAATCCGCCGGAGGCGGCGGAGCGGGAACGCTCGGCGAGGCGGCCGCCGGCGGAGCGATACCGGGGGCGCAGACGCTGCCGCTGCTGGGAGGTGCGCCGACGGCATGAAGTGTCCGAAATGCGGCATTGAGATGACGAAAAAGAACGCGGCGGAATGGGAGTGCCGCAACCCGAAGTGCGTTCGGTATCAGGGAGGAAAGAAGAAGGATGGCTAACTTTTGGGGTTGGGTGAACAAGAAGGCCAACAACCGGTATGAAAATCGCTTCACCGATGCCGCTACCGGAAAAGGCGTAGGGATCAGCAAAACGGATTATTCGAGACCGCGGTCGAATAACAACCAGAGCGAGAATCTGTATGCGGAGGCGGTGGCCAAGAACGCGAACAGCTCGTCTCTGCAGGGGACCATCGATCCCGACCGGACAGGCGCAGCGGCGCCGCCGCGAAAAGGGCTCTATGACCAGACGGGCATGAACGCGACGGCGGCGAATGCGGCAAGCGGAGCGATAACCGGCGCTATGGCCGGAGCGGGACGCCTGCCGAACCAGAACGGAACGCGGCAGCCGACCACGACGCAGCCGGGCACGTCCGGCGGAGGCAAGGTGACGTACATCGACCCCAACGGCGACGCGCAGAAGGGCACGACGGAAGGAACGCCGGAGGAAACGCCGGGCGAGCCGCAGCGGACGTATCTGGACGAGCTGCGCGACCAGTACCAAAAGATGTACGACGACGCGGTGAAGGCCAACAACGACGCGGCGAAGGCCGCCGCCGAGCGGGCGCTCGCGCAGGCGGAGAAGGGCGTCGGCGAGCTCGGAGACCAGTACGGCAGTCTCAACAAACAGCTCTACCGCGACTACATGGAATCGCTGCGCGTGCTGCCGCAGGAGATGGCAGCGAGAGGCTACAGCGGCGGCATGAGCGAATCGGCCAGGCTGGGGCTGGATACGGCCTACGGCGAGCGGCTGAACGAGAACGAGGCCGCGCGTATCGCCGCCATTATGCAGCTGCGGCAGCAGGGCGCGGACGCAGAGTATCAGGCGAACGCCGCGCGGGATCAGGCGAACGCGCAGGCGCAGCAGAATCTCTACGCGAACATGATGAATCTCATTCTTCAGCAGCAGCAGGACGCCGCGCAGAAGGCGCAGAACATGGCGCAGTACGGCGACTTCTCCGGCTATCTCGGACTCGGCTACACGCAGAGCGAGATCGACCAGATGCAGAAGGCGTGGATCGCGGCGAATCCGGAGCTTGCGCGGACGCTGGGGTATGTCAAGACGCCGGAGCCGGTGTACAGCTCTTACAGCGGCGGCGGGAGCAGCGGCGGAGGCGGCGGGAGTGTTACGGTTTCTACGGAAGGATTGCAGGATGCGATCCTCGGAGATCTGAACGACGGGAAAGACCGGGTGGCGATCTGGAACGATCTGGCGGCGCGGTACAAAGCCGGGGATATCACCGAAGAACAGTTCAGGGACGCGATCCACTACACCGACTACGCGGCAACCGCCAAAGCGTATAACAAAACGCCGACGAGCGCGGGGTATAAGACTTGGCCCGGAGGGAAGAAAAAATGAGCAGACTCGACGAATATTTCGCAAAGGCAAACAGAGGAAGTCAAACGACTTCCTCTGTATCGGCATCCGGAGACAAGCCGGCAAGCAATATGGACGCGTACTTCGCGAAGGCGGGAAAACCGGTACGCACCAACCCGCTGAATCTGTACACCGAGGCGCTGAAAGCCTCGCAGGGACAGAGCACCATGCAGACGCCCTATGCGGACGCTGCGGCGCAGGCAAAACAGAGCGGGACGCAGAATCTCTATGCGCAGGCGGCGGAAAACGCAAAGCAGAGCGGGAATGCGGCGAAGGGCACGAGCGTCGTTTTCAACAGCGTGTACGGAAAGGCGGATGACCGGGCGAGCTCGGCCGGCTCCGGAAAGTATGCCGGTATTCTCAAAGCGAGCGACTATACCGAGCTTTCCAAAAGCGGCGAGAGCAAGAGGAAGCTCTTCGGCGACGCCCGGTATGACTACATCAACAACATCGGGAACTTCCGCGCGCAGTCCGACGTGCAGCAGGCGCAGGGACGCGGGCAGGACTACGGGAAATACGCCTTCATGACCGATGATGAGATCGGCGTATACAACTACCTATACGCTACGCAGGGGAAAAAAGCGGCGAATGCCTATCTGAGCGATCTTGAGCCGGAGCTGGATAAGCAGTGGTACACCGGCACGAACCGGGCGACGACGGAGGCGCTCGGAAAGAACGCGGCGACGCGGACGCTGGCAAGCGCCATGACCGTTGCGGCGCAGCCTACCCGGACGATCACGAGCATGATCGCCATGGCGGACGATGCGGTGCGCACGGCGAAGGGGCAGGAGATCAACCCCTATTCCAAGTGGCGGCAGGCGAGCAACATCACGCAGGATCTCCGCGCCGACACCTCGCAGCATATCGAGGAAGCAAATCCGGGGATGGGCGGCAAGGTCGGGAGCTTCGTATATAACACCGCGATGAGCGCCGCGGACAGCGCGATGAACGCGCTTGTCGCCAAGGGAATCGGCGAGGCCGTGGGGCTTACCGGCGACACGCTGATGAAGGCAACGAACATTCTCGGCTCGGCGCTGATGAGCTCGGAGGTGGCTTCCCTGTCCATCGCAGAGAGCAAGGAAAAGGGATACTCCAACGCCGGAGCGCTGGCGCTCGGTCTGACGCGCGGCGCGATAGAATACGCCTCGGAGGCGGTCGGCGGCGAATGGGTCATCCGAAAGATCAAGGCAAACCCGCTGAGCTTTGTGAAGAGCATGGCACTCACGATGATCCCCGAGGGCATGGAGGAGGTCATGTCGGACGCGGCGAACGGCGTGGTAAACCTTGCGATCGACGCGGCGTTCGGCACGGAAGAGAGCGGGATCCCGAAGATGCTCGAATATTACCGGACCAGCGGCACGGATTGGCAGAAGAAGCACGCGGAGCTTGCGACCGTGCTTGCCGTTCTCGGACAGGAGGGGCTTTCGTTCCTCGGCGGCGCGCTGGCAACACTGGGGTCGAGCAGCGTGCAGTACAGCACGAACCGCGCGAACATCCGCCAGACAGCCGAGCGGCTGGACACCACGCCGAAGAACGTTGTGCAGATGATGCAGGACGCGCAGACGGAAAACCCCGGCGTTATATACGCGCTGGCCGAGCTGACCGACGCGGAGAACGCCGACGATCTCCGGCGGAAGATCGGCACGAAGGAAGATATGAAGCGCGCGGCGGAGTATCTGACGCAGCAGATGGAGGCGGGCGGGCGTTCCGGCACGCAGGAAGGTACTTATACTGCCGGGGTGCAAAACGCGCCTGTGGGCGCGCAGAAGGCGCAGAACGAAGGAATCAGCACGACGCCCGCGGCGGCGATCAACATTCAGGAGGGAATGAACAATGGACAGAGTACTTATCAGGGACGAGAAAACGGGTCTTATGATCTCCGTACCGGCGGACAAGCTGCCGCAGAAGGAGGAACGCAAGCTCTCGCCGGAGGCCGAGCGGAAATTCCGGGAGGCGTGGGAGCGGACGCGCAAGCGGATCTACGGCAAGTAACTCCGGCGCAGCTCGGCATCCGAAACGGCGGCACGGAGGCCGTGACCGTCGTGGACGCGCGGAAGCTCGGCGGGGACGCGGCGAGAGCGTATAATCTTCTTGCGGCGAACAATATCGAGCCGGTCGCGGTGCGCGGAGCCATTCAGGTGAACAACGGCTACGCGAACGCCTATACCGAGAGCGGGAGGGTGTTCTTCCGCGTGGACGCCGTGGACAGCCGCGGAAACGCCATCAGCCCGGAGGCGCTGGTGCGGCACGAGCTGTTCCACAACTACATCTCCGAGGAGGTTTTGCAGGCGTCGGACGAGGTGATCCGCGAGAGCATGACCGCTGAGGAATACGACGCGATGTATGAGAGCTACCGCGACGCCTACGCGAGCATTTACGATTTTGAGAACATGAGCGAGGACGAGATCGAGCGGCTGCTCACCGAGGAGATCGCGGCGGACGCTTACGCGGGGCTGAACTGGTTCTCCGGCGACGCGCCGGTGCAGGAGGCCGTGCGCGCCGAGACAGAAAGAAACGCCCCGGCCCGGAGGGCAGCGGCGCAGCAGAAGACGACGGGACCGCCGGAAAATAAAAAAACTCCGAGATTCTCTCTCAACGTGTACAGCGAGCAGCAGAAAGAGAACTGGAGCCGAAGCAAGAAGATCATCGTTTACGAAAATGCCGAGCAGCTGAAGAACTTTGTGGAAAAAGCGAAGTCGGATAAAAGCTATGTGTCGAAAATCTACTTCGGCACGGTGGACGGCTTGCTGGCAGAAGAGATCATGAACGAGACCGGGTACGATTTTCAAGGGAAGAACGTTACCCTCCGCGCGGATAATGTGCGGAAGATCTTCAAGGATCACGGGACGGAAAGCACCGAAGCACCGCGAGGTCAGCGACCGATCACCGCCGACGACTTCGGGAAAATCCCGGAGGTCATCGGAAACCCGGACAGCATCAGCGAAAGTGACTATTTTGGAAGACCGGCGGTCGAGTTCAAAAAGACGATCGACAACAGCCGCATTACGGTTTTTGCCGTAGACAGCGGCGGGTCAAGCCTTGATCTGTACGTTCAGACCATGTACGCGGGCAGAAAAAAAGGAAGCATAGCCGACACGGCCAATGCTTCCGCCCTGACCCAAACGCCCGAAGCGCCTGCCGGGACTGCTTCCTTTATCGAAGCCCCCAGCAACACAAAAACTGGGGTTACCGTTCAAGACGGGGTCACCAGAGGGCCGAAGGCTTCGTCTGATGCTATTGTACACTCTGATACCGGGGATAGTCAAGAAAAATCTTCCGGCAGGGCGAGCATCGTGGTTCTTCCGGACGGGAAAAAGTACGTGCAGGCTGACCGGCAGGTGATCTTCGGGGATGACCCGGACAGCTGGGCCGACCAGATCGAGGGCTACATCAACCGGAAGATCCGCAACGGCGAGGACGTGATCCTTACGACGGATTCCGGCGACGTGCTGAAGATCACGGAGGACACCGCCGGGAAAGCGAGCTTTCGGAACTATGTGCGAGACGCGAATGGGAGACTTCGACCGCTTACAGACGCCGAATATGAAACCAAGCTGAACGCGGAAGCACACATTGACGAGCTGGTGAAGATATCTGAAAAAACATCCGACAGGGCTAAACCGGACGAAATCGGAAGAACGGGGACGCCGATACACGGTGACTTCGCAAAAAATGGATGGTACTACCGGCGCGCATGGTTCTGTGACTTCGATGGGACGTATTATCAGGTGACAATCTCAACTCCCGACGGCATAAACGGGGTAGTTGTGTACAACGTCGGACAAATAGAAAGAAGAAGCCCTCCCAGTTTTAATGGCTCTTCCAATTCCGTTGACGAAACTGGCGCTCGTAGGGGAAAGTCTTCTTCTACGGTTACTATACGCCAGACGGAGGGGAATAGTCAAGAAAAATCTTCCGGCAAAGCGAGTGTGGAGGTGGAAAACCGGGATTCTGACAACAAAAAACAGGGAAGAAAAAAGCTCTCCGAGGCCGAGAAGTACCAGAATACGACTCCCAAAATGGCGGAAACCCGCGCCGTCCGGAACGTGGCAGAGTATGAAAAGCAGATATCCGGCATGGAAAAACGGCTGGAAACCGGCGGCCAGGCGACGCTGAACGAGGGCGGAGGCAATTTCTACCGTGTGAACATCCGCGAGGAAAACGGAGAGTACTACGCCTATATCAGCGACGGGAAAAACGTTGTCGCCAAGCATAAGTCGAAGGCCAAAATGGAAGCGATCCGATGGGCGGGAGACCGGATGCGGGCGGAGATCGCATCGCGCATCCTCTACAACCCGGACACGAATGCCCATGACTGATAAAGAAGCAGACCACAAAACATCACATAAAGACAGCCTCCGCCCCGCTATTCCGAGATATTGAGAAAAGACATGAACGGAGCCAGTGATGGTTATAGAGGAAACCAGTATGAGCTAAGTCCTCAAAATGAGGACTTAGCAACTGAGCACAAAAAGACAGCCCAGCGGCTTGCGGAGGAACACAGTATCAGCCGTGCCTCTGTTGAACGCTGCGCTCGTAGCGGGCGGCCTGCGTCAGTGACTCCGCCTCTTGTTCCAACAGCTCGTTCAGCGTTTCCTCCACGCTGCCGCGAACCAATTCCTTGATTTGGCCCTTGATTACTTCCTCGTTTAGCTGTACAATTTTCTCGGACATAGTTTGCTGTCTCCTTTCAGAATGTTTGTGTCGTGACTTCATTCTACCAGAGCCTGCAAGCTATGTCTTCTTTTATGCTTTTTTCAATTTGCGCAAGTTATTTTACATTATCATTATCACAGCACATTTAATTTCGTGCAATTTGCAAGTTCGTATAATGACATGAAATGTGCCGCAGCCCATATCGACTGCGGCACAAAACTTTCCGAACACTTTTGACTTTGATTTAATTCTTTGTAATTACACCGTTATGGTCGCAATAAATGACAATGGTATCGGTGTTGTTAATGTTTCCATTGTAATATAGAGAATAATCACCTCGTCCGGCACCTAATGCAGAAGTAACATTATCTACACAACTTGCCCCAGAAACCGTCCACTTATTTACAACAGAATTTGCAGTATACGATGTTGAACGACACTCTGCTAACTCATTATCCTTATCATATCTAAAGTTTGCGGTTAGAGTATATTCAGCAACTTTCTCTCCAGAGGAGATAATATAAAAATATTTGGAATGAGTGGCACTTTTATATACATATCCACTACCTCTAACCCTAACATCCAGCACAGATACTTCTAACACTGAAACAGAGTATATCCCTGATTCATAGTCGTAATCAACTTCGGTCACGCAAGATTCCGTCTGCCATAATGGAGATTTGCTATTTTCTATGCTTTCAATATCAAGAGCACTTGCATTTGTAACAGGTGCTATTACCAGCAATAGCATGACCATAGTTAGTATAAACGCAGAAAGCTTTTTCATAATTTTATCCTTTCGTTATTTATCAATCATCAACTCCAAGGATAGTGCTTTGTGATATTTCCATTTTTATCACAACTCATATCCATATAACCATTTGCATTTTGATTGCCATTGTAATAGAGAACATAAGTAGCTGACACATACATATCACCACTGGAATCTCTTGAATGAGAAGCATCAGCAGTACAAGTCCAGTCGGGTATAGCATCGGCTGTTGCACGATAATCAGAAGATGAAATAGATACGGTAGACCCATTATAAGTAAATGTACAAGCTAACCGAAGTGTAGCAACAGTTTGGCCATTACTTGTTTTTTTGAAAATACTGGTCATAGTGTCACTTACAACAGAACGGGTAGCACTACGCTCATTGATATAAACATAGGCCAAATCATTTCCTATATTTACGGTTTGAGTTCCGTATTGATTAAAGTCAATAGAACTATTTATAAGCTTATTCGTTTCTTCGGAAAAGATAAAGTCATACATTTTTTGCATTTCTGTATCTGTCATTGTGCCTGTTGTGGCAGATGCTTCTACGACCAAAACAGTAGAAAAAAGTACAGTTATGCAAAGCAATAACGAAAAAAGTCTTTTTTTCATAA
>ENA-UEQP01000488-UEQP01000488.1-human-gut-metagenome-genome-assembly--contig:-NODE-488-length-44098-cov-14.325140_pt1 | contig 44098 bp, 45 predicted proteins | sample MGYA00242951_ERZ507951 | MGnify/ENA primary metagenome ERZ507951 (study PRJEB26167, sample SAMN06115539) | human gut metagenome | host: Homo sapiens | place: China:Shanxi | collected 2015-11-18...
GGTCAAGGCGCGCTGTATCTGCCGCCGCTGGGTCTGTATCAACCAGTTTGCAAACGTCCCGGCGGCTGGGTCGTATGCCTATATCCGGCGCACCAGCGACCGGCTGTGCAAGGAACACGTTTTATCCGTGGTAACGTCACAACTGTATAGGTGCCGTAAGGTAGAAAGGCCACGAACATGAAGTACGATGAAAGAGCCTGCCATTTTAACATGGACACTGGGTGCGTGAAATTGCTGCTCCGGGATGGGAGAAAAGTCTTCAGTGACTGCATCGTGGTCGAGGATGAACTGGATGTGACCATGGCACAGCGGTCAGAGTTGGGCTACCTTATCTACAATGACCCACTGGGCTATGCAGATTTGATTCTGAATGGTAATCCAGAGGAATACTTGGAAAATGTGGCCGGGAGCCATGGGTTAGAAGATTGATCTTCCCATAGAACTGCCATTAACAAAAAACACCGCCCATCTGCGTAACGGAACTCAGGTGGGCGGTGTTTTGCTCTATTGTCTCAGGGACGGTGTCGGAATTTACAGCTTATGCTAGGCTTTCAATGACTTTGGCACATTTTTCAATTCCAATTACCCCGCTGTCCAGCGCGACATGATAGTTGGCGGCATCGCCCCACTTCATATCGGTATAAAAGCGGTAATAAGCAGCGCGGCGCTTATCCTTCTCCTTCAGACGGGCTTCGGGCGATTTCTCCCGTTCCCCATAGACCCGCACGATGCGGTCAGCCCGGAACTTCATGTCCGCGTGGACAAAGACCTTCAGGCAGTCGGTGCGGTCCTGCAGGATAAAATCGGCGCAGCGTCCTACGATGACGCAGGGCTCTTTTTCTGCCAGCTCCCGGATGATCCGGTATTGCAGCTTCCAGAGCAGGTCCTCGTTAGTGGGACCGAAGCTGCGGTCAGTGAAGGCAGAGGCGAGGAAGCCGCCGGGAGTGTACTCTCCGGCCTCCTTGACGTAGTTTTCGTCAAAGCCGCTTTCGGCAGCCAGTTTCTGGATCAGTTCGGCGTCGTAGCACCGGATGCCCAGATGCTCTGCCACCAGTTTGCCGATGGTTCTGCCGCCGCTGCCAAACTCGCGGCTGATGGTGATGATGCGTTTTTCCATTAGACTTCTCCTTTCGTGCTCAGTTCACGGTAGGTCTTACAGATCAGATAGCCTGCAATCAGGAAGGTGAGGATATCCGACATGGGCATGGAGTACAGCACGCCGTCCAGCCCGAAGAACCGGGGCAGCAGCAGGGCAAAGCCCACGCCGAACACCACCTCACGCACCATGGACAGGGCGGTGGATTCCGCCGCCTTGCCCATGGCCTGCAAAAAGATGAAGCACGCCTTGTTGACACAGGCCAGAATGATCATGCACAGGTAGATGCGGAAGGACTTCACGGCAAAATCGGTGTAGTAAACGCTCTCGTTGGCGGCACCGAACAGGGCAATCAGCTGCCGGGGAAGCAGCTCCACCAGCACCAGTGCAACGGCACCCACGGTGGCTTCTGCCAGCAGCAGTTTCGTGAACAGCTCCTTCACACGGGTGGGCTTTTTGGCGCCCATGTTGAAGCCCACCACGGGGATGCAGCCAGCCGCCATGCCCACCACGATGGAGATGACGATCTGGAAGAACTTCATCACGATGCCTACCACCGCCATAGGGATCTGGGCGTACTGCTCCTGCCCGAACACGGCATCCAGTGCGCCGTATTTGCGGATCATGTTGTTGATGGCTGCCATAGCCGCCACAAGACTGATCTGAGACAGAAAGCTGGTCATGCCAAGGGTCAGGGTACGGCCGCAGATGGAGCCCTTCAGCCGGTAGTCACCCTTTTCAGGGCGAATGATCTTCATGTGCAGCAGATACCACACTGCCAGCGCTGCCGTGACCAGCTGACCGATGACGGTAGCCACCGCTGCGCCCATCATGCCCCAGCGGAAGCCGAAAATGAAGATGGGGTCCAGAATGATGTTCAGCGCCGCACCCGCAAGGGTGGACACCATGGCAAACCGAGGATTGCCGTCGGCACGGATGATGGGATTCATGGCCTGCCCAAACATATAAAACGGCACACCCAGCGTGATATAAAAGAAATACTCCTGGGAGTGGTGGTAGGTCTCGGCGTTCACCGTTCCGCCGAACATGGCAAGAATGGTGTCCGCAAAAATCAGATAGAGCGCGGCCAGCACAATGCTGCTGACCAGACACATCACCACCGCATTGCCGACGCTCCGCTTTGCCTTGGAAACCTCGTTCTGCCCAAGGCTGATGCTGACGAAGGCGCAGCAGCCGTCACCGATCATCACGGCAATGGCCAGCGCTACCACCGTCAGGGGGAACACGACGGTGTTGGCGGCGTTGCCGTAGGAGCCCAGATAGCTGGCGTTTGCAATAAAGATCTGATCCACGATGTTATACAGTGCGCCGACCAGCAGTGAAATAATGCACGGGATCGCATACTTTTGCATCAGCTTGCCGATGCGTTCCGTGCCGAGAAATTGATTGGAACTTTCCATGGGATTCACCTTACCTTTCCATTTTGAGGACAAAAAAACAACGGGCAGCCCTCATGCAACCGGTTTTACGCATGAGTGCTACTCGTTGTACGAAATTATTATAGCCTGCCTGTCTGGAATTTGCAAAGGCAGTTTTGCACAAGAATTGTACTGGGCATTCTGCGCAGATTGCACGAGACAAACTTCGTGGAAGATGCCCTTGGAAGCCAGTCGCCCAGCCGTGGCACAATAAGGTGGAGCGCAAAAGTACGCTGGAAAGACTGTTTTGTACAGGCTGTTCCATCCGGATGAAAGAGGAGTAATATGGCACAGTATCAAGCAGGAATGCTCGTGGCTTATGGGAAACTTGGGGTTCATGAAATCGAAACCGTTGGTCTGCAGAGCTTTTGCGGAAAACCGGCGAAAATCATTATACCCTTCGTCCTTATTTTACGGATTCCCACGACCACAGCTATATCCCCACGGCAAAAGAAGGTGCTCTGCGCCCGGTGCCCCGGCACAGCAGGCGGAAGCCGATTTGGCACGCATCAAAGAGGTGCGATCATGTCGAAAAAGCAACGGAATTTCAAAGAGAAGCAATGAGTCCGGATGGCTGTTCTCTGGGCGGTGCGTGTCTGACACGCCTTCTTGCCTTGGGGAAAATCCCGGTCGAACCACTTAAGGCAACACCGCACAATTCCCGCCTTGCGGCTTAAGCACCGCTCCGGCAGCTGCGGCACGGCATCTGCGTTGCCAAAATGCTCGATAAGACATCCAGTATTATCTGCGCTTTTGGCTTGGCATCTGCCGCGCCTCGCTCGCCGTATCGGCACTTAGAATTATGCGGTATTGCCTTAATGCCCGATTGGATAAAGATAGCCGTTCTAATTGGTCAAAATATCGGATTTGTTCGATTGCGCTTTTATTATACACATTTTAAGCTTTGCTGTTGGCAGAGCTTTTTTGCTTCCATCATAGGGGGAACCTGCAATTTTGAAAAACATTGTCTGTTTTTTGCTTATTTGACTACAAAATTTATATAAAAACATGCAAAATTTATGTTGAAATTGTTGCAGAAAGAGTTTATACTAGAACCATCGCGGATACAAAGCGAAAGAATGGGAACAGTAAATCATATGAAGGATCTTTATGATGCCGCACGGCACCTTGTCTGGCTGACACAGTTTGGTTTATCGGTTGTGCTTCCGCCGGTGCTGTTTCTTTTGGGGGCTGTCTGGCTACGCAAACAATTCGGCCTTGGCGGCTGGGTCATCTTGGTTGGGTTCGCGCTCGGCATGGTGGCTGCCATCGGCAGCCTGCGCAGTTCATTAAAGACAATTGAGCGGCAGGGCAGGGCCCCGAAAAAAAAGCAGGAGCCGCCGCCTATCTCGTTCAATCAACACTAATTGTTATGGAAGGAGCCTGTATCCATGCAAAAGCATCAGGACATTCTGCAGCAGGTTGGGCGCATGGCTTTGGCAACCGCCGGTTGTTCCGCCATTATGCTGGCCATCTATGCAGTGGTTGGGCGGTTTACCACAGCGGTATTGCTGGGTGGCCTGCTGGGCACTGTGATTGCTGTAGGCAACTTTCTGGCATTAAGCATTACCGTTTCTAACGCGTTGGACCGTGCCGCGGCAGGGGATAATTCCGCAAAAGCGTGCATGAGCATTCAAAGTTCCAGCGTTGTGCGCACGGCAATTCTGGCAGTCATTTATGTTCTGCTGTTCCATGCCAAAGTTTGTGATCCGCTGGCAGCATTGTTGCCGCTGCTGTTTGCACAGGCTGCCATTAAGCTGATTGAATTCTTCCGCAAAGATTCCAAAGGCGGTGATGCAGTGCCATGAACGGACCTAAGATTTATTTCACGATCCCTTTGTTTGGTGGAATTCCCATCACGCAGACAACGGTTTCTTCGTTTGCGGTTATGTTGCTGCTTTGTATTGCCGGTATTGTGCTGGGCAGCAACCTGCAAAAGCGTCCCAGCCGCCGCCAGGTACTGGTAGAAAAAGGTGTTACTATGCTGTACGGCATGGTAGAAGACACCATGGGCAAGCATAATTCCTATTGGACACCTTATATCGGGGCATTGTTCCTGTCTTCCATTTTCGGTTCCTACATCGGAATGACCGGTATTTTCCGCTCTTCCACAGCGGATCTTTCCACCACCGTTACCTGGGCCTTAATGACAAGCGTGATCTGCTGGGCTTGCTCCATTAAAGCAAACGGTGTGCTCGGTTGGCTGAAAGGCTTTACTGAACCGGTTGTCGTTATGACGCCGATGAACCTTGTTTCCGAAATCGCGCAGCCCATCTCAATGGCATTCCGTCACTTTGGCAACATTGCGGGCGGCAACGTTCTGACCAGCCTGGTTTATTCCGCTCTAGCAACGGCTTCCGCCGCTCTTTTGGGCCTGGTTGGCAAAAGCATTACGGTCGGAATCTTGATTCTTTTGGGTGGTGTGGCGCTGCTGGTTTTGGGTGTGCGCAAGAAAAAGTTGGCTTACAAAATTTTTGGTGCGGTGTTTGCCGCAACCGGAATTTTGTCCCTGCTGGGCTTGGCAGGGGTGCCGTATCTGGAAGTCGGCATTCCCGGCATCATGAGCCTTTATTTCGATGTATTTTCTGGTGGGGTGCAGGCCCTGGTGTTCAGCCTGTTGACGATGGTTTATGTCAGCAATGCCTGCCCGCCGCCTGAAGAAGGTTAACGTAAAATTTTATTTATTTAGGAGGATACCTCGTATGGAAACAGCAATCGTAAAAGCCGCCTGTGCAATCGGTGCAGGTATTGCAATGGGGTTTGGCGCTATCGGCCCTGCAGTTGGCGAAGGTAATGCCGTTGGCAAAGCGCTGGAAGGCATGGCCCGCCAGCCGGAAATGGCAAACCTGCTGCGTACCAACATGATCCTTGGCTGCGCCATTACCGAATCCACCGGCATTTATTCGCTGGTTATCGCCCTGTTGTTACTGTTCGTCTTCTGATGGATACGATAGCCGAAAAGGAAAGGAGGAATGGCTCGTGACGGGCTTTGAAAGCTTTGTTGGCATCGACCCGTGGACAGCGCTGTTCACTTTCTGCAATATGATGATCACCTTTGCGGTGCTCAAAAAGTTCCTGTTCAAACCGGTCAAAAAAATGATCGACGACCGCCAGGCGGAAATTGATACCATGTACGCCGATGCGGATGCAGCCAAACAGAAGGCTGCCGAGTTGGAACAGGAATACCAGCAGCACCTGCAAAGCATCCGGGATGAACGCGATACGCTTTTGCGTGAGGCAACCGCCCGCGCCCAGAAGCGCGAAGAAGAAATTGTTGGCGAGGCCCGTGCCGAAGCAGCCGCCCTGCGCGCCGCTGCTGAAGCTGATATTGCACAGGAACGCAAGAAAGCAGTCAACGACCTAAAAAATGAAATTGGCGGCATTGCTGTTGATATTGCAGGCAAGGTAGTTGAGCGCGAAATCAACGAGACGGACCACAAGGCCCTGATCGATGAATTTATCCGGAATGTGGGGGATGCCTCATGACCGAAACCGGAAAGCGTTATGGCACAAGTTTGTATGAACTGGCTGCGGAAGAGGGCCTGACCGAACGGATTCTGGCGGAGCTGGATGTTGCTGTCAACGCAATGCAGGAGCCCGGCTATCTGCGCTTGTTGATGACGCCCAGTGTCCCCAAAAAAGAGCGCTGTGCGTTGCTGGATCAGGCGTTTGCGCAGGCGCATCCGTATCTTGTCAACTTCTTAAAGATTTTGTGCGAAGCAGGCATTCTGCCAGAACTGCCTGCCTGCGCAAGAGCTTACCGTGACCGATACAACCAGGACCATAACATTTTGGAAGTTACGGCAGTATCTGCTGTTGCACTGGACGAAAGTGCCCGCAGCAGACTGCAGGAAAAATTGCAGCGTGTAACCGGCAAAACCATTACCCTGACGGAAAAAGTGGACCCCAGTGTTCTGGGCGGTCTGCGGCTGGATCTTGGCGGAACCCGCCTGGACGGCACTGTGCAGGGCCGGTTGGAACGTCTGCGCAATGAAATCAGCGGTGTGGTGATTTGATTTGCACCTGCCGCCGGATTCCACCTTCATTTTATAGATTGTGTGGTGAACCAAACAGTGCAACTGGAACCTGAACAGATTTCCCGCATTATTCGTTCCCAGATCAAATACTACCAGAATGCCATTGAGCAGACGGAGACCGGTACTGTTACGATGGTAGGCGATGGCATTGCCCGCGCCGCCGGCCTTGATAACTGTATGGCCGGTGAGCTGGTGCAGTTTGATAGCGGAACCTATGGTATGGCGCAGAATCTGGAAGAAAACAGCGTATCAATCGTTTTGCTTGGCGATGACAGCGGCATCAAAGAAGGCGGTACCATCCGCCGCACCGGCAAAGTTGTGTCGGTTCCGGTCGGTGATGCTCTGATTGGCCGCGTTGTCAACGCCCTGGGCCAGCCTATTGATGACAAAGGCCCGATTGATGCTGCCGACTATCGCGCCATTGAATCCCCGGCACCCGGCATCCTGGACCGTCAGCCCGTCAAGCAGCCTTTGCAGACCGGCATCAAGGCCATTGACTCAATGATTCCCATTGGCCGCGGCCAGCGTGAGCTGATTATCGGCGACCGCCAGACCGGTAAGACCGTGATTGCTACGGATACGATCATCAACCAAAAAGGCAAAGATGTCCTTTGCATCTATGTTGCTATTGGCCAAAAGCGTTCTACTGTGGCCTCGCTGGTTGAAAACCTCGAGAAAAACGGAGCCATGGCTTACACCACTGTAGTGTGCGCCACAGCTTCGGAGCTTTCGCCCCTGCAGTATATTGCGCCTTATGCCGGCTGCGCCATGGGCGAATACTTTATGTATCAGGGTAAGCATGTGCTTATTATCTATGATGACCTTTCCAAACATGCGGTTGCCTACCGTGCTCTGTCGCTGCTGATTCGTCGTCCGCCGGGACGCGAAGCATACCCCGGCGATGTTTTCTACCTGCACAGCCGTTTGTTGGAACGTGCCGCCAAATTGAGCGATGCAAAGGGCGGCGGCTCGCTGACAGCTCTGCCCATTATTGAAACGCAGGCTGGTGACGTTTCCGCTTATATTCCAACCAACGTCATCTCCATTACCGACGGCCAGATCTTCCTGGAAACCGAGCTGTTCCATTCCGGCATCCGCCCGGCTGTCAACCCCGGCATTTCTGTTTCCCGTGTCGGCGGCAATGCGCAGATCAAGGCGATGAAAAAGGTTGCCGGTACCTTAAAACTGGTTTACTCCCAGTACCGCGAGCTGCAGGGCTTTGCCCAGTTTGGCTCCGACCTGGATGCCGACACCAAATCTCGTCTGGCACAGGGCGAGCGCATTGTGGAAATCCTGAAGCAAGACCGCAACAGCCCAATCCCGGTAGAAAAGCAGGTTGCCATTTTGTATGCAACAGTCCACGGCTACCTGAAAGACATTGCTGTAAAGGATATCGCCGCGTACGAAAGCGCGCTGTATCAGTACCTTGATGAAAATGTAACCGCTGGCGGTGTGATGGAAGCCATCCGCACCACAGGCGATATGAAGCAGGATACCGAACAGCAGATGAAAGATGTGCTTGCCGCATTCACGGCAGACTTTATCAAAAATGCCGGATAATTACAAAATACGCCAAAGGGGGTGCTGCCGGTGGCTGGTTCCATGAAAGAAATCAAGCTGCGCATCAAAAGCGTGGAAAGCACCATGCAGATTACCAAAGCCATGGAGCTGGTAGCGTCCAGCAAGCTGCGGCGCGCCAAGGAACGGGTGGAAAACAGCCGTCCCTATTTCGAAACGCTTTATGCCACGCTGTTTGATATTGCGGCTGCGGATTCTGAGTTCAATAGCCCATATCTGGCCAAATGCGAGAAAAAGTGCTGCCTGTACATTGTAATTGCAGGTGATCGCGGCCTTGCGGGCGGCTATAACAGCAATATCTTAAAAGCCGTGGAGGCGGATGCTGAAGGGCGGGAATATTGTGTGCTGCCCATCGGCAAAAAGGCAGTGGAATACTTTGAGCGCCACAAGATCCGGATTCTGACGGATTCTTTTGCCATCGCAGGGGATATTTCGGTCAGCGACTGCTTTGAAATTTCCCGCCTTGTGTGCCAGAAGTTTCTGGAAGGCGCTTTTGATGAAATTCGCATTGCCTTTACCCAGTTTATTTCCATGCTGACCCAAACTGCAATCATTCTGCCGGTTCTCCCGTTTGATGCCGAACCGCCGGAGCCGGGCCACGAGCATCAAAGTCTGATGCTCTATGAGCCAGACAGCGCCGCCGTGTTTGATGCCATTATCCCGGAATACTTGGCCGGGGTTGTGTATGGCGCTTTGTGTGAAAGTGTTGCCAGTGAACAGGGTGCACGCCGCACCGCCATGGACTCTGCCACCAAGAACGCTGGCGAAATGATCGAGCATTTGAACCTTTATTATAACCGCGCCCGTCAGGCAGCAATCACGCAGGAAATCACCGAAATAGTGGCCGGTGCAGATGCTGAAAGCTAGGGCGCACCAGAAAAGCCGAAATTTTATCCGATTTCTTTGCCTTCAGGTATGCCTTTGGGCAATATCTGATGCAACAGTGCTGAGAGTTTTTTCAGACACACCCGGAAACAAGCCCGACAGCACGCTAAAAATTCACTCAAAGGAGTGTGTGCAATGCCAGAAAAACACATCGGTAAGGTCGTGCAGGTCATGGGACCTGTTTTGGATATCCGCTTTGCCGACGGCGAGCTGCCGGAACTGCTGAATGCGATTGAACTGCAGAACAACGGCAAACCGCTGATTGTAGAAGTTGCCCAGCATATTGGCGATAACGTGGTGCGCTGCATTGCTATGGCCGCCACCGATGGCCTTGTGCGCGGTGCCGAAGCCGTGGATACCGGCGGGCCGATCAAGGTTCCCGTTGGCGATGCGTGCCTTGGCCGTGTGTTCAACCTGCTGGGTGAACCGGTTGATGAACAGCCTGCCCCCACCGGGGTAGAGCATTGGCCCATCCACCGCCCGGCCCCTGCTTTCGATGAACAGGAATCTTCGACTGAACTGCTGGAAACCGGCATCAAGGTCGTTGACCTGATCTGCCCCTATGCAAAGGGCGGCAAAATCGGTCTGTTCGGTGGTGCCGGTGTCGGCAAAACCGTGCTGATTCAGGAACTGATTTATAACATCGCTACCGCCCATAACGGCTATTCTGTTTTTACCGGCGTTGGCGAACGCACCCGTGAGGGCAACGATCTTTACGGCGAAATGGCCGAAAGCGGCGTTTTGAGCAAGACTGCGCTGGTCTATGGCCAGATGAATGAACCGCCGGGAGCCCGTATGCGCGTGGCGCTGTCCGGTCTGACCATGGCGGAGTACTTCCGCGATGTCAAGCATCAGGATGTTCTGCTGTTCATTGATAACATCTTCCGCTTTACCCAGGCCGGCTCCGAAGTTTCGGCGCTGCTGGGTCGTATGCCCTCTGCCGTTGGCTATCAGCCCACGCTGGCAACGGAAATGGGTGCACTGCAGGAACGTATTACTTCCACCCGCAAGGGTTCTATCACTTCTGTTCAGGCTGTTTATGTGCCTGCGGACGACTTGACCGACCCGGCCCCCGCCACGACCTTCACCCATCTGGATGCTACCACGGTTCTGAGCCGTGATATTGCTTCTCAGGGCATTTATCCGGCTGTCGACCCGCTGGATTCTACTTCCCGCATTCTGGCCCCGGAAGTTGTCGGGCAGGAGCATTACCAGATTGCCCGCGCCGTGCAGCAGGTTTTACAGCGCTATAAGGAACTGCAGGATATCATTGCCATCATGGGCATGGATGAACTTTCGGAGGACGATAAGATCACCGTCAACCGCGCCCGTAAGGTACAGCGTTTCCTTTCACAGTCGTTCCATGTTGCGGAGCAGTTTACCGGTATGCCCGGCCAGTATGTGCCGTTGAAAGAAACCCTGCGCGGCTTCAAGATGATTTTGAACGGCGAATGTGATTCCATCCCCGAAAGCTGCTTCCTGTTTGCCGGTACGATTGATGACGTTCTGGCTAAGGCCAAGCAGCAGTAAGGAGGCAGGACCATGTCCAGTTTCCCACTTAAAATCATGACGCCGGACGGCACTGCTTTTGATGGGCAGGTACAGTCGGTGTCCTGCCGGACCATCACCGGGCAGGTTCAGTTGATGGCCCGTCACATCGATTATTGCACTGCCCTTGGCATGGGGGAGGCCCACATCACATTGGAGGATGGCACCCAGCGCAGCGCCGCCTGTATGGGCGGTATGTTGAGCATGTTTGGCGGCGAATGCCGCCTGCTGGCCACCACCTTTGAATGGGCCGATTCCATTGACAAAGAACGTGCTGAGCGCAGCAAAGCCCGCGCCGAGGAATTGCTGGCCCAGAAAAACCTGGATGCCCGTGAGCTGGAACTTGCCCAGGCCCGCTTGAAACGTGCTTTGGTGCGCAGCAATGTTGCTGCGCGTGCTCAGTTTTGATTAATCCGCTCCCGGCCGAATAAATCACAAATAAAAAGTTCCTGAAATCGCAGCAGGTTGCTGTATGGTTTCAGGAACTTTTTATTGTAAGCTTTAGCATTTACAGCAATGAGCGAAGCGAACTGTGATTAAAAGTCGGATTTGCTGTAGCATGCAGTAAATGTAGTTTTGCCCACTTGTGGGCAGCGGTACGAGTGATGCAAGTGAAGGAATTTTTCGGTGCATCTTGAAATGCGTGCCGGTATAAAGCCCTTCTAGGGCTTACTCAAGCCTCCGGCTTAGCCGGGAATTATGACTTTTGGGATAGTCCCAAACTCTTTTGAACTTAATCGTTCCCTTTACCCGACATGCGGAAATACAGCCCAATAGCCAACAGCAGAAACAAGGCATCCGCCACAGGCTGTGCCCAGATCAGTCCTGTTTCGTGAAAGATCGCCCCAAGGATGAACATAGACGGAATGTAGATCAGCCCCTGACGGGAGATATTGACGATCAGGGATTCCGTCGCCGCGCCGCGGGCTTGCAGCGCATTGGTCAGCACATACCCTTGAAGATTTGTACGGTCTGACTGTTAGTAAATCAGACGGAGAAATCTGTCTGAAAGTCGATACTTCCAAAGGCAAAGACCGCTCACGAACTCCGGAAAATGCTGTATGTCTGGAAAAAGCAGGCTGACAAGCTATCTTCCGAGGAAATCAGTAAAGACAAATACGATGAGTGGCGTTACCATTACCCGGAGTTTGATACCACGCAAATCTGGGCGAAAGTACCATCGCAGGCACTTAGCGACGCGCTGGTCTAATGTTCCAAGACCAGCTCAAACCAGATAAATAAAGACGACAAAAAGCCCTTAGCTATGAGTTTTACCCACAGCTAAGGGCTTTCTAAATAAATAATATGGATTTACTTGTTGCACAACCACCTGTCAATCATTCTCTAACCCCAAAACCACTGGCTTACAAGAATAATAGCTCTCATGCAACCGTTATCAAATTGTTATCAAAAGACTTCTTGAAGTGCCTCAAACCCGCATAAACACTGGATTTTTAAAGCATTTCAAATTATTCAAACTCGCTACTGTCAGAAGTGTTCTAAACAGTTTTGCTTATGAGATTTGGTTCAGATTATTTGGATTGTTTTCATTATCCAGATAGTTTGGGCTATCTGATTTTTTGTTGCCATTGTGTTGCCAAACACTGCATCAAGGATTAAGCCAATCACGATCAGGCCGAGCCAAAAGACGTGCGTTATTCATAGCTTGATCAAGTGTCAAACAAGTTGATGCTCTGTACATATTACCGTAGTCTTCCACCACAATGGCTAGGTCTGCAACATCCTGTGCTGCTAAACAAAGCGGAATAAGCAATTGAATCGTTCCCGCTGTAATGAAATACTGAGGAACAGCAATTTTGTAATTACGGCGCAACCGTTCTTTAGCAGCCTTCACACTTCCATCGATAATTAGCTGAAGCTGGTAGTCAGACATTGTTGAAAAAGGCGTTGGAAATCTATTCTTATTATCTTGGATGATATGCTCAACATTTACAACAAGCTCTTTCCGTGGATCAAACACCAACTTAGTTGGATCTTCCCAATAAAATGCCATTTCTGGTAGTTTAGCATATCGCCGTACGTCATGTTCGCCTTTTCTAAAAAAATTTGAGAAATACCAATAGCAATCAACACTGGGATTTGTATTCTCACAGAACTGCATATATATAGGCTCATGCTGAATTCTGGATAAAAGTCCCGTGTCAAAGCAGCAAAATTTCGAGTCCGTAGAATACGCAACTTTTTTCTCTCTTGACAACCGAATATAAGTGTTGCGAATATAGTTTTCTAATATTGGCAAGTTCGATGCACCTGTCGTATTGTGGTAGTTCCAGTCTTCATCTTCAGCCATAGCGGCTAGATCTTCAATTACACCATGAAAATCATAAATCTGAGCAAACTCATATAAGGATTCCGGAAGTTCGTACATATCATGTTTCACAGATAACCCTCCCTTAATCAATTTATTTGATGTGTTTTTCAACCTCGGAAATAATGCGAACTTGCCAATTACAGCTATCAAGGGAGCGATACTCCTTATAACGCTTTGTTTATGTCAGAGCACACCCGTTCAAATCTGTCTAATGCATCGGTTATATCCTCGATTTTCCAAATGTCAGGATGCTCAATTAAATACATACTTGGCCTGTAGTGGTCAAAACGTATAGATGGATTTTTCGAAAGTATTGCTTCCGTTGAGTGCAGAACTTCACCATCTTTGACTGACTCTACCGCAATCGCTTTATCACCAGTTAACTCGTAGCAAGCATTTATAAGTTTTACATAAGCTGCAGCGCCGATAATATCTTCAATGTCACTCGAAGAATATTGCGTGTAATCACTGGCCAAAAGAATGTGACTCGTTTCCAGTAACCCACTCTTTTTAAGCCGGTCAATCTTGTTTTTATCACCTGGATGATAATCTGTCAACGTGACAATTTTAAGCGCATTTCCTCCAAAAAGCGAAACGAAGCTTTGAATTTTATCAATACCTCCAGATGGGCAAATGGTCCAATCTTTGCTTAGTCCATTTCGCCCCAATTCTTGGAGCTTTTCCGAAAAATACGTTAGATATAGTATATCAGATGGGCCTTCAACTAACAGTGTATTTTTCCCGATAAATAAGGTCTGGGTAATATCGTACCCAAAAGCAGCTTGAAGCGGAAAAGTAGTGTCGCGGTCTTTACTTAAAACCTTCGATCCCACCTTCGTTCCGAGTATATTTTCGTTTTCATCTGTAACATCTTCAACAGTTCTTGCCGAAAGAATGTCTGAGAAATCCAACATAAACGGAGAATGCGTCGTGTACACTAATTGAAACTTTGGGATAATTTTTTCTTTGAAGTAGCGAATTAAATCTCCTTGTGCCTTTGCATGAAGTGTAAGCCCTGGTTCATCCAACAAGATGACCAAATTATCCTCTACTTTTTGCAAATAATTAAACCAAATTAAGAAAGAAAAGAACCAGACAAAGCCAGCGCTTCGATCATCAAAAGATACTGAAGAATCATGGCGTGTATTTTCTATGCGAGTTGAAAAAATGTATCCGTCATTAAATGGGGGTTCATCGCCCGCTTTTGCCATATCATATCGAAATTCGACCTTCAAATGCTTATTTTGGCTCCAATATGTAAAAATTTCTCGTGTAATTTTACTCGATATGCCACGCGTTTTATTTATCAATGCCTCCAACTTGTTCGACTCTTTAATCTCAGAGACAGAAGTATTAGCCAAGGATAGCAACGCCTCGAATACCTTTTCATTCGCTGTAAGTTTTCCTTCAGAGCTTTTTCTAACAAAATTATTTAACGCAATTCTGCCAGGGAGCTTTTGGTATTCTGAAAAATAAGAGAATTTGGGTAAATATTGTAGTAAGTTCTTTTCAGCGAACGCATCTAACCTGTCGTTAGGAAAAGCTGCATCAAACCATGTCTTAAATTCTTGCTCGGCTTCAGATAATGTACTAATACTTTTTAACTGTGCGCGCACTTCACCGATGGCATCATACGATGGAATTTGAGCTCGATCAGAGGGTTCGAATCCAAACTCTTCCATTTTCTTTTCAAATAGCGCATGAAAATTCGCATCAAAATCCCATGTACGCTTGTTCTTGTAGCCATTTGAAATAGTGACAACAGTCGAATCACTTATAAAATCAGTACCGAACTGTTTATCCAATGCTTCAATCTCTTCGGCAGTGAATGTCCAATGCGAGATTACAACTGTATCCCCATCCTCAATAAGACCTGCCTCAAAATCTGTTTGGTACATTTTTGGATACTCATACAGCGCGTCGTAGGTATCTTCCTTGTCGACAGGGTTTAGTTTATATAGCGCTTGGAGAATGGCGCTTTTCCCGGATTCATTCTTTCCAACAAGGCAGGTCAATTGATCAATTGAAAATGTCTCAGAATCTAAAATGCACTTGTAATTTTTTATCCTGACATCAATTAGAAGCATTTTTTCACATCCTTCTCAGTTAAAGTATATTACCAGTCAATTTTTAAGAGGTCATCAAGCTTTGATAGCAGATTTTCAAAGTCTTGCTTAATTTCGCATTCCCAAAGCACAACAACCTTCCACCCAAGAGTCTTCAGTTCTTGAATATGCTCCTGATCCCGCTGCTTGGTCCGCTCTATTTTAGGACCCCAATACGCTTTATTTGACTGACTTGTATGGGCGTACCGGCTTCCACAGTCATGCCCGTGCCAGTAGCATCCGTGAATGAAAATGGCTATTTTCTTCTTGGTAAAGACAATATCGGGCTTGCCCGGCAATGCCTTGTAATTAACCCGGTACCGGTATCCCATCGCAAAGAGGCGGCAGCGTACCATCATCTCAATGCTGGTATCCTTGCTCTTGATGTGGGACATGATTTTACTTCTCCGGTCAGAAGAAATCGTATCAGCCATTATACAGCCAAATCCAGCGGGAGATCGGAAATATCTTTCAGCCGTTTCCCTTGAACCAGTGTTTCCAAAGTTTCAGCTGCATCCTCGGACCCTACTTCTTTTACAGCACGAATCAACTCATAGAGGGCAAAGTGATAAACACAGTCAATATCACCCGTTCCCAAGGCGAGAGAAGCAAGCCGGTTCGGCATAGGTTCTGCTGTTACCACAACGATATGAGGCAGATGCCCTTTTCGGTTGCGAATCAGGTTCAACGCCTCTGTACGGCTGTTCTGTGCGCGGTCGCTCCGCATAGTATACTTTGCAGAAACACTTGCATGAAGGATTGGTTTGCCTCCATTGGATTTCCGAATATCGGCCATCTTGCCGATATCATCATCGACTATGCACTGACTTGCATTGATTTCGGCATCTTCATACAAATCCCGGTAAACCACAACATCAGGCGCAACAAGATAATCGTTCCCGAGCGCAGCAGCCAACTGTGCATTCTGTGTAGTAAGCGCGTTCAGGTAAGCGAGGTGCTCATACTGAGCAAAATCGCTGGTTTTCAGCTTGTTATTGTTGCCAAGCTGGAGAATTGTCCATTTTCCAGGACGCAGATTTTGCAGCTGAGGAAAAGTCTCCCGGAGGAACTCCATTGTTAGCGTTTCAAATTGCTTGCCAAGTGTCTGCCCAGAAATTTTATCGACGGTCGAAACGGCATGATGCTGTTCCTCTACAAGAATATCAACAATTCTGCGAGCAATCGCCTTTGAACCGCGACTGCTGGTATCTGCATTGGAAGCAACGCCAGCTGAGGTCAAAGTCAAGGTATTGGTTTCAAACAACTGCTTGTGAAAATGAAATCTCGCATTTGCTATCAATGCATCCATGTTCAAGACACTCCTTTATCTTTTCTCCGACTGCTTGAGCAACCGGGGGAGGAAATGCATTGCCGATCATACGGCAAGCAACTGTCTTCTTCGGCCCAAAAGTCCATGTATCGGGAAATCCCTGAATCCGTGCCATCATCCGGCTGGTTAAGCGGGGCATTCCCTCAAAATCAGGAGTAGGAGCTTCATTTGCAATTCCACGGCCATCTACTCCAAGTTCAGCCCAAGCGTTTCGAGCCCTTGTAGGACCGAGATCAGGACCACCGTGCTTTTTTGAGCCGCCTACCAATGTAGGAGCAATTCGGTTAGCGTTTGCTGCCCATTGCTTTGCGCCATTCCAGCCATTCTGAGCCATCAAGTCATAAAGTGTTTCGCCAACGGATGGAGCACTGTCAGGCCTTTCATCTGGATAAGCAAACGCGCCAAGCTGATCTTTGCGTATTCCGATAATAACAACTCTGGGGCGAAGTTGTGGAACACCATAATCAGAAGCGTTCAGCAGTTTTATATGCGTTACATATCCCAGCTTTTGAATGGATGTAAAAATGTGATCTCTATATTCATCAAAACCGGGATCAAGAAATCCTCGTACATTCTCAAGCATAACGGCTCTCGGTTGAATTTCCCTAATCAGGCGGATCGCCTCAGGAAAAAGATCTCTCTCATCTTCCTTTCCAAGCTGCTTGCCTGCAACTGAGAATGGAGGGCAAGGGACGCCGCCAGCTAACAAATCTACTCCTTTATATGGATGGCCATCAAAATCATGGACATCGGCACAAATAACATTCCATTCAGGGCGATTCTGCTTCAAAACCCTGCAATAATCTTCTTCATATTCTACAAGTGCTACATGGACAAAACCCGCCATTGCAAGACCCAAAGCCTGTCCACCAGCACCAGCACATATTTCAACACAAGTCAAAGGCTGTTGCATAAATTAATCTCTCCTAATGTTTGCTTAATTCCCTCGATGCTCAACAGTATCTTCTTCGATGAAATCCATTATCTCGCCAATATTGCAAGATAAGGTTTGACATATTTTTTGAAGACTTTCCATCGAAACAAATTCATTCCTGCCCAGTTTAGCTAAAACATTGAAGCTAATTCCCGCTGCATCCTTCAACTCGGTACGGTTCATTTTCTTATCTATAAGCAGTTTCCAAAGTTTATCATAACTGACGGACATGGCCATTCTCCATTCACTGTCGGATTCTTAAATATTATAGCATATGGCACACTGCTTTTCAAGATATTCTCATGAGATAGTGAGTATAACGTCCGATAGAATGAGAAATACCGCCCGCTGGATTTCTCCCACGGGCGGCGTGTTGGTCAGCTATCCAAAGGTTTGTACTCTGTCACGGTTTTCAGATAAGTTTCGGGATCGCCATTTAGCACCAGTTCTGCGTATGCTACTGGGTCATTGTAGATCAGATAGTCCAACTCTGACCACTGGTACATATTATCGGCAACCTCATTCTCCACGGCGGTACAGTCGATGGAGATCAACGTATCGTCTGCCATTTTCAACTCCACACAGGCGGTATCCATATTGAACGCGCAGGACAGGATTTTCATTGTTTTTCCCTCCTTAATCTTTCGATGTTTTTCTTCGCCAGTTCGCTTGCAGTCTTCCGGCGCTCTTCTGTGTACGGGGCAGTCAGCTTAAAACCGAAACGCCCCTTGTTAACTTCAAAGGTCAGACAGCCGTTTCCATCATCGTCAATTAACCGACACTCAGAGGGATATTTCCCAGCGTACTCGGTGAGCCTGTTTTTGAGTGCGGTGTTGTAGGTACAGACCTCGACCATGCTGTCTGCTTCATTGAAATAGACATTGGTTGTTTTCTGCTTCTTGGTAAGACCTGTTTTCATAGAACCTCCTGTATTTCGCAATTTTTTCTCAGCTCATCAACTGTAAAAGTGGACTGATTTTTGGATGGGAAGCGCCCAAATGATGCGCTGTACGATTTAGACGCTCCCATTTGAAAATTTACATTTTTTCCAGCTCTACACGGGAATCAACGAACATCGTCCTTGGTGGGCGTTTTCTCTCTGTGTCGGGAGAAGTAAGACCACAGATTGTTGCGGGAAATCACATCCTCATAGGTGCGAAGTCTGCTCCGTAGACGCTCATTTTCCTGCTCCAGATCCGCTGTACGGAGCTGACCACGGACGGATTTGTATTGAGCAAGTTCCACCTTGACCGCCGACAGTTCCGTTACCAGCGATTCGATTTTAGCCTTCAGATCGGCAATGGTTTCCTTCGCATCCTTTAGGAGCTTTTTCAGCTTGCCTTCCTGCTTTTCCTGTGCGTAGTATTTCTTTGCGGCGGTAGCCAGCGTTTCATACTCTAACTTCTCAAGCGACACCCTTGACGGCGAGAGCATAACGGGCTTGGCTTCGATTTTATCAATACCCTCAATGTCAATTTTCCTCTGTCTGGTCTTTTCAATTTTCTTATCCAGAGCCGCCGCTTCTGCTTCTTTCTGCTGTGTCTGCTCAGTGAGGTCTGCAAGACGTTCCTGCTCACGCTCCACCTTGAACTGTGTGACCGTCAGATGTTCCTCGGAGCTGCCACGCTCACCACGCTCGATGTCAGTATATCCGGCAGCTCTCATGTGATTAAAGAAATCGTCCTGCAACACAGAATAGGATTTTTCCAGAACGGGCTTGCCGGACTTGGTGCGAAGTGCCTGCCCATCTTCGTCAAGTGCCGGCTTGGAATCCCACTTCTTGCTCATGCTGACTTGCATGACACGCTCCTTAACGGTACCACGGAGAGATTCGTCCTTGCACCGTTTCGACCAGCGTATTTCTTTCTCCACAACAGGGATATAGACCACGTGAAGATGATAATGGTACACATCTTCTCCCAACGCTTCGGACATTGCCCGATTGCGTTCATCGGCGTGCATGACCGCTGACAAAATATACTGTTCGCCGCCCACAATTTCGATTGCACTTTTGTAGGCTTCGGCGTAGAATTGTTTTGCAAAGTCATAGCCGCCGTTGTTGTAGAAGTAAGCGGAATTGACATCAAAGATCAGCTCACCGAACTTCTCGGCATCGGCTTTCAGGCCACGGGTGGAGATTATTCCGTCTGCCACCATCTGATCGAACATAGCGGTGTAGTCGGCGGTGGGTGTTTTGAAATGGACATTCATACCTTTTCGTTCCGGCACAATGTCCTGGTTGACATAGCTTTCTTTTTCACGCTCATTATGACCTTGAGCGTTGGCAACTTTATCCGTTGTCATTCTCATATTTCTTGCGCTGGTACGGTGAATACCGTCGCCTCTTGCCATAGGCATTTCCTCCTGTAATTTTGATTGGTGGTACGGGGTGGCGTTTTGTGGGAACACTTCTGCGGAAGTGTAATAACCCACTATGATACTTTCATCCTGCGGCTGCAAAGTATCGTGGGCTCTCCGAGGGGGTATGCGGCTTCTGCGGAAGCCTTGCCGTCTTTTTCGGCTTGCGGGTAGTACCCACATCCTCAAAATACGGTGTGACCGGCGCACCTCCGCAATTGAATTTGCTTCAATGGCGCCGCCCACAGGCAGAGAGAATTTTGAAAATTCTCCCTGCCATCCATCTCTAAATCTGCGGATTTCAAGATGGGAACGAGGGATGCGTGGGGCCAGCAACCAATGTTTTTGCCTTGTCTGCCGAGAACAGGAGCGTGGCACACTCCTGTCATAGCTCCCAGGGAGGAGTTGTCCAGCGGTAGCTCTGCGGCACTCCACGGCGGTCAAGATATTCCTGCCTTGCTCGCTCCCTCTGTTCCTCAGTTGGTGCGGTCTTATACTGCGAATAAAGCTGCCGGTTCAGCATGGCATCCAGCTTTTGCTCCAAACCTCGCCGGATGTCTTCATCAAAACCGTCCTCGCCGTTCAGGTGGTAAAGCACCAGATCGACAAACAGCTCATAGGGTATCTGTACGTTTTTCATTCGTTTCCTTCCTGTCCTTTCCGTGACGGTTGTGACGATGGTGACGGTGTTTGAGACACCGCCAAAATCACCGTCACGACCGTCACCATCGTCACGCTTTCTCCGGAACAGGTGTCAGCGTGATCTTTCTGCCTGCGTGGGTTCTGGTATTTTCATATTGAACGCCGTATTCTTCAAACAGTCTACCGGCGTTTACATTCAGGTGTTTCGTCAGAGTATTGGGCTGCATGCCTACTTGCAGCAACATAGCCAATTCTGTAGGACTGCCACACCAGCTTTCCTTTACCAGCTTTGCCACCGTCTCCAGTACCGCGTCTGGCGGCTCTTTGTGAAGCTCGTTTTCCATGCGTTCCAAATTCCAAATCTGCGTTTCAGGGTCTTTTTTCAGATAGAGAATCTGGTCCTGCTGATCACGCCCCACCACATCAATGGTTGCCTCCAGCGCCGTCCGCTTTTTCTTCTGCATCAGCAGAGAGCCGTCAGCACATCCGAGCAACCCCGTCGTGCCGGAGATCATCTCAAAAGAATCTCCGGCGGGCTGCTTGCGTGTATGGTGGACGGTCAGAACGCAGATGCAATATTTGTCTGCAAATTGCTTGAGCCTGCCAATGATTTCATAGTCGCTGGCATAGCTGTATGACTCGCCGCCAAGCTCACGGATTTTCTGCATCGTATCAATGATGATGAGCTTGGTATCGGGATGCTCCCGCATAAAGTTCTCAAGCTGCTCGTCCAGGCCGTTTCCGATCTTTCCCGCAGCTGTTGCAAAATGCAGATTGGGGGTGTCATTCACTCCATACATCATAAACATCCTACTCTGGATTCGCTGATAATCATCTTCCAGAGCAAGATATAGGACCGTCCCTTGGTGGACATCAAAATTCCAGAGTTTTCTCCCAGTGCTGACATGATAAGCAATCTGCGCCACCAGAAACGACTTGCCGATTTTCGGTGCACCTGCCAGAATATAAGCCCCTGCATAGAGCAGCCCGTCAATGATGGGCGGTCTGCTCCGGAAGGCGGTTTGGTAAAGCTCGGTCATGGAAATTGTGTGAAGATAGTGAGGGTCGGTCAACCGCTGCATCCGGCGGTACATTTCTTCCGGATTTTCTTCGGAATTTTCATTTACCTCATTGATTTCTGATTCCAGATTAGGTATACTGTCTTCGGAAAAGTTATGAACGGACTGCCCTTCCTCTGCGCCAACAGAGGGAACCGGGGCAGTCTTTTCTTTTGTTTCAATTCCCATAAGCACTGTCCTTCTTCATTCCGTTCATAATATCTGCAATCAGGTTGATGGTGTCCAACAGCTCGTCATTCACGCCCTCACCAGCCTCAATGCGCCGAAGCTCATCCAGAACAGCACCAAGTTGATCTCTAAGCGCCTTGAATACTCTCGGATTTCCCTGTACCACCACATCTTTGCAGAGAAGTCTGCGGGTGATATAGTCCTGTTTGGTAAGCCCTGTGAGCTTTACAGCGAGGTCGATCTGTGCGTTTTCCTCGTCCGATACTCGGAACGCCACCGTCCTGTTTCTCCATCGGTTGTGATTGTCCATGTTCTTTGCCGACATAATCATGCTCTCCTTTCCATATTCAATTTATCTGCCATCTCCGTCTGTTTGGACGGGAACAGATGAGCGTAGTTGTAAGTGATGTCGATACTCTCATGGCCTACACGGTCTGCAATCGCCGTAGCAGAGAAACCCATGTCAATCAAGTGCGAAACATGGCTGTGACGAATATCGTGGATTCTGATACGCTTTACCCCAGCTTCCTTTGCGCCCCTGTCCATTTCCCTGTGCAGACCGCTCTTGGTCACAAGGAACATTCGATCGTTTTCACCAATGTCATAGAGCTGCTTCAGGTAATCCTTAATTTCCTCAATGAGAAATTGCGGCATTGTAATGACGCGGTTGCTCTTTTCGGTTTTGGGAGAGGTGATAACATCCTGTCCGTTCAAACGCTGATAGGACTTGTTGATGCTCACTGTTCCTTTCTTGAAATCGAAGTCTGCCGGGGTGAGTGCCAACAGCTCCCCCTCACGGATACCGCACCAGTAGAGCATTTCAAATGCGTAGTAGAATTGGGGCTTGTCCATCATCACTTCTGCAAATTTCAGATATTCTTCTTTCGTCCAGAACAGCATCTCACGGTTTTTCTTCTTGCCCATGCTGCCGGCTTTCTTACAGGGATTTTCCCGGAGATTGTAGAATTTGACCGCATGGTTGAAGATGGCTGAGAGCTGATTGTGGACGGTTTTGAGATATACCGGAGAGTAAGGCTTGCCTTTCTCGTCCTTATAGTTCAGAAGCTCGTTCTGCCATGTGATGATCTGCTGGGCAGTGATATTGCACATCTTGAGCTTTCCAAAGTACGGCAGCAGTTTGGAGCGGATGATATGCTCCTTGGTTGCCCAAGTGTTTTCCTTGATACGGGTCTGCATATCTACCGTGTACTGCTCTACAAAGCTTTTGAAAGTCATATCCAGATCGGAGGTTGCCTTGCGGAGCTGTTCACGCTCCCATGCCTGAGCCTCTCGTTTGGTCTGGAACCCTCGCTTCTGTGTCTGCTTCTTTTCGCCTGTCCAGTCGGTATAGCGGTAGATCACTCGCCAAGTACCGGTCTTTTCTTCCTTGTAAACTGCCATAGGATTACTTCCTTTCTGTTCCACCGTAGCAGAACTTTTCCATAAAGTATTTGCGGTTGACTCTTCCTGCGATGGTCATATACCCTTTTTCTTTCAGTTCCTTGTTTAGCTGCTGCATGATCTTGTAGGCGTGGGAGACAGATATGCCCAGCTCCTTTGCCACATCATTGACTTTCATAAAGCTGTTCTCGTTCAATAAGTGTACCTCCTGTGTTTTACTGGCCTGCCGTTGCTATTCGGTTGTGTTCATTCTGCTTTGTGCATCGCCTCCTTGTAATTTTTGATTCCTGGCATAATAATTCTTATTTCGTGTCGGATACTTTCTTGTCGCCTCCGATTTGCCCGAGCGAGTATTATCATGCCACATTCAGCTAACTAAGCAAAATAGCTTAGCTTTGCCAACATTATACTAAGCATTTCCGTTAATGTCAAGCGGTTTGCGGAAAGAATATTAAACAAAATTATTTAGTTTCATATTGACTATCCTAAACATTTCTGCTATACTGTACATATCATAAGATACATACAGGAGATGACTGTTATGGCGATTGGTGAAAGAATTCACTTTTTCCGCAATATGCGTGGTATGACACAGAAATATCTTGGACAGTTGTTGGGCTTCCCGGAGAAGTCCGCAGATGTGCGTCTTGCTCAGTATGAAACAGGAGCAAGAACTCCGAAAGCAGACTTGACCGCATCTCTGGCAAATGCCTTAGATGTCTCTCCGCAGGCGTTGGCCGTGCCGGATATAGACTCCTATATTGGACTGATGCACACGCTATTCACCTTGGAGGATAGATACGGCCTGCAAATCGATGAGGCAGATGGGGAAGTCTGCTTAAAGGTCGATGTTCGCAAAAACAAGGATGCTACTGAACTGCACAAAATGCTCTGTTCTTGGCGTCAAGCTGCCGCTATGCTCAAAGCAGGCGAGATCACACAGGAAGAATACGACCGTTGGCGTTACCGCTATCCTGAGTTTGATACCACGATGCGTTGGGCGAAAGTTCCTTCTCAGGCGCTTAGTGATATGCTTCTGGAAGGTTTGAATGACGCAAACAATTGAGTCCCCGGAGGTGAGGTACTTTGGATTATCCTGTTGATGTCCAAAAAGTTGTTTCGATGATTATTCAAGATTTGCGTCAATTTAATCACGGAGCAATTATTGATGTTATTAAAAAAGCGGAGTACTCCCTGGACTTCGTTGACCACGACAATTGGAACGGTGGAATTGACTATTTCAAGCTAAGATTTCATCTGAAATATGCAGATTTTTCAAAAATCCTTCCTGTACAGAAAAAGTATGAGGAGGTTTTGAACAACTCGCTGAACTCCTTTTACAAAGATGAACAGTTTGTAATAACTGGCATTGAGCTGGTTGCAAAAATTGACCAGTATGTTGATTGGGCTGCCGTTGCTCCTCAACACAACAAGGAAAGCATTCTTTGTTTGATAGAAGAAGAAAAAGAAACCCTAATCAAAGCTGGTACAGGCGTTATTCAAATTAGAGACAAGAACGAGAATGAGGGCTATAGACGACGTCATCAGTATCTGATCTTGCTTCTTAAACAGCTTGGTCTTGAGCCGGTACACCGATATAATGATCTGTGGGACTGGTACAACGATTACAAACAAAGGAATCTGGATACATACCAAAGTAGAAGGACGTTTATCCGTGGCATATATGCCCCTCTGATTGATACGTTAGAGAACTCCGAGGAAAATACTACAACCCTGCTACATTACGAGCCAACTGGCTGGGATTTAGTAGATGATGGGGTTAATCGGATGAAGGAGGTCTTGATTTCAGCGGAAAAGACCCTCGACTATCAATCTGTTGGAATGTACGGAAGGGAACTGTTGATTACTTTGGCACAGGCAGTTTTTGATAAAGCAAAACACCCCTCTACTGACGGGACAGATATTGGAGCAGCGGATTCAAAACGTATGTTGGATGCTTACATCCATTACTGTATGCATAAAAAAAGCAAAGAGCGTGAAGTTAAATTTGCGAAAGCCGCAGTTGATTTCTCAAACGAGCTGACGCACAATCGAACTGCAACCGCTATGGACGCTGAGTTATGCTACAACGCAGTTCTATCTACTGTTCATATCATCCGTACCCTTAACAAATACAACGACTAAAATAAAAAGAGCTAACTGACTTAATCAAAATCAGTTAGCTCTTTACTTATGAATAATGAAGTTTTGTTGCCATTTCGTTGCCACGAAAGGCTCTAATCCTCGAAAAGTCCGGTGATTACTGGGCTTTTTCGACCTCTGAGATTATTCGAACTCGATCGTTGCTGGCGGCTTGGTGGTATAGTCGAACAGAACACGGTTGATATGCTTTACTTCGTTTACGATGCGGTTTGCTGCGGTGGTAATGGTTTCGGTGGGCAGCAGGGTAACTTCCGCGGTCATAAAGTCGGTCGTGGTCACAGCGCGCAGGGCGATGGCGTAATCATAGGTGCGCTCATCCCCCATAACACCAACGCTGCGCATGTTGGTCAGCGCGGCAAAATACTGGCTGGGGCGCTGAGCGGCGGGCAGCTTATCCACTTCCTCGCGCCAGATTGCATCAGCATCCTGTACAATGGCAACCTTTTCCTGGGTGATATCGCCGATAATGCGGATGGCAAGGCCGGGGCCGGGGAACGGCTGGCGGGCGACCAGATATTCAGGCAAGCCCAGTTCACGGCCAGCCTGGCGAACTTCATCCTTGAACAGGTCGCGCAGCGGCTCCACAATTTCCTTAAAGTCTACATAATCCGGCAAGCCGCCAACATTGTGGTGGCTCTTGATGGTAGCAGATTCACCGCCCAGGCCGCTTTCCACAACGTCCGGGTAGATGGTGCCCTGTGCCAAAAAGTCTACAGCACCGATCTTCTTGGCCTCGTCCTCAAACACACGGATGAACTCTTCGCCAATGATTTTACGCTTGCGCTCCGGCTCGGTAACACCGGCCAGCTTGCTGTAAAAACGTTCGCGGGCGTCCACGCAGACAAAGTTGATGTCGAACTGGCCGCCCGCGCCGAACACTTCGCAAACCTGCTCACGTTCGTTCTTGCGCAGCAGGCCGTGGTCAACAAACACGCAGGTTAACTGCTTACCAATGGCCTTTGCCAGCATGGCAGCACATACGCTGGAATCCACACCGCCGGAAAGAGCGCACAGCACCTTGCCATTGCCGATCTTCTCGCGCAGGGCGTTCACGCTATGCTCCACAAAGGAGTCCATCTTCCAGGTACCGGCACAGCCGCAAACTTTGTAAACAAAGTTATGCAGAATCTTAGTACCGTTTTCGGTATGCAGCACTTCCGGGTGGAACTGCACACAGTACAGGCCGCGGGCGGCATCCTGTGCAGCGGCAACCGGGCAGTTGGGGGTGTGGGCAATAATATCAAAGCCGGGGGCAGCCTGCTCGATATAGTCATTATGGCTCATCCAGCAAACATTCTGGTTCGGCAGGCCGTCAAACAGCGGGCTGGTGGTATCCAGATCCACAACCGTCTTGCCATATTCGCGTTCCGGAGCCTTGCAAACCTTACCGCCCAGCATATGCATCATCAGCTGGCTGCCATAGCAGATGCCCAGTACCGGAACGCCCCAAGTATATATTTCGGGATCGATGGTAGGGGAATCCGGCAGGTAAGCGCTGTTGGGACCACCGGTAAAGATAATGCCCTTCGGATTTTTGGCCTTGATTTTGGCCAGGTCAGTACGGTAAGAATAAATTTCGCAATAAACGTTGCATTCACGGACACGGCGGGCGATCAGCTGGTTATACTGGCCACCAAAGTCCAACACAATGACAGTTTCCTGCTGCATGTGGTAGCTCCTTTCCAAACATCTAAATTTGCATATATAACAGCATATACAGATATTATACCATAGCTCCCGGCAAATAGGTAGGGGGCTTGAGAAAAAAGTCGAGATTCTTCGATTCTGATTTGTCGCACAGCCGGAATCTGTTCGCTTATTCTGCATAGAATCAAATTGTCGGTCGGCGCCCCAAAGCCATAAAAAATGCCGCACATCGGGCAAGGAACCGGGGCCGGTTCCTCCTTCCAATGTACAGCATGGTATTTTTGCTATTGTTTTATCTTTTCCGTTATTCGCCGCTGCGCCAGGTCCACAGAAGATATTTTACATTTGTTTTCAGGTAGCGGTGGAACAGGCGCTTCGGGTCCTGCATCAATCGGTAAAGCCATTCCAGGTTGTGCTTTTGCATCCACATGGGCGCACGCTTAATGTTGCCCGCCTCATAGTCAAACGCCGCACCAACGCCGATCATCAAGGCTTGTACGCGATCCTCATGGGCGGCCATCCAGCGTTCCTGTTTGGGGGCACCAAGGCCAACCCACACAAAGTCCGGCTTTGTTGCGTTGATTTCCGCTACCGCCTGAGCGTCCTCCTGCGGGGTCATCTCGCGGAACGGTGGCGACATCATACCGGAAATCACAACACCAGGGTAGCGCTCTTCCACCTTTTTGCGCAGCAACTGCAACGTTTCCGGGGTAGAGCCATAAAAATAGTGCCGCCAGCCTTTTTCTGCGCTGACCGCCAAAACCTGCTTCATCAAATCCGGCCCCGTAACGCGCTGCGCAGCAGCATACCCCTGCCTGCGGCTAAACTGCGAAAGGGGACCGCCGTCCGGCAGCGCCATGACCGCATGGTTCTGAATATAGCGGTACTCGGCATCCTCGTGCGCCGTTACGGTGGTATGTACATTGGCCACGCAGATATATTTCCCACGCCATTGTTCCAGCTGGCTTTCCAGCAGCGTCATGGTTTTGTCCATGTCCGTTACCACAATGTTCACACCCATAATATCGCAGGTTTCCTGCATTTTCAGGTCGATCACATACAACCCGTTTACGGTATTATCCATTGTGCGGGAAGAGAGAAAGTCCGAATAGACCGGAATTACACTGACCTTAATGCCGTAATTTTCTGCAATCGCGGTGATCTGCAGCAACTCGCTGCGGTTCTGGGTTTCCTCCGCAATCACAATATGGGTAATCCGGGTACTTTCCAGAATCTTATGCAGATCGGCTACTGTGCCAAGGTAATTCGGCAGTTCCACTACCGGGTTCTGCGCTGCATAGCCGGCATACTCTGCCGATACATCCTTGCCCTTTACAACATCATTATAATAGCGTAATGCCAGGTTTCCATTGCCGACCAGCAAAACGCGGGCTATAATATGGCGCCGCTTTGCATACCAAAGGCTGATCCGGTGCAGCAATAACCGCTTGATCGTAATGACCACGCTGGACAGCAGGTAATAGTAAACAAGCAGCAGGCGGGAAAACTGCGAAAGTTGGAATACATACAAAATGGTTGCTGCCAACGTAAAGCCGCCCAGGTTTCCCAAAAGGGCTTTTGCCAGTTCTCTCACTAAGCCGCGCCGCTTAAAAGTGCGGTACTCCCCCTGTGCAATATAAATCAGAATGATTGCCGCTGCGTATACAAGTGCCAGCGGGCGGAAGCGGGCAACATCGACCCACCAGAACGCTTCACCCCAGGGGCTGTGCATACGTAGCAGGCTGGAAACCTCATACGCTCCCAACAGCAGGAAAAAGTCCAGAAAAGCATCCAGAATATGCAGTATTTTTGATGTAGAATGGTTCATGATACAATTAAAAGCCGCAAAAGCACGAAGAAAGACCGTTCCCTTTGCGGCATGTGAAACGAGCTTTCTGCCACGCATGATGGCCCCGGAATATAGTAGGGCAGCAAACCGTAACTTGCAAGCCTATTATACCCAGCGTCCAAAGCGGAATTTTGGCTCAATTGGTTCTTTGATGGAAATTTCTTTGTTCAGGTAGACATCAATGGCATTTTTCTGTAAAAGTTTTGCCGTTGAACTGCTTATCTGTGCCATCCCGTCTTTCAGGTTTGGCGGGCGGGTTGTAACAGAATGGCAGTCAGAACACATCAGATGAACTAAGTTCCAATCCAGCAGTTTGTGCAGCCATTTGGCCGTATGTCCACCGCGCACCAAACCCGAAGCATTGATCTGCGCCAATGCGCCGGAGCTGACCCAGCGGTACAGCAGGGTAGGATCCTCGGTAACATAGGGGTAGCGCTCCACATGGGCCAAAATGGGAGTATACCCACGGTTTTGCACCGCAAACAGGGTATCCTCAATTCCACCGGGATGGATGCTGGTCGGGAATTCAATCAAGATATACCGCGACCCTGCAAATGCCAATTTGGAAAGATCCAGGCTGGCCAAAGCTGTGGTAAAATAGACCTCTGCACCCAATTTGACGGCAAGGGGAAGTTTGCGTTCTGCCAGCTGCGCCACAACGCTGCGATAAGCCATTTTGCGCTGCTGCACAAAAGCATCCAGCGTAATGCGCTCATAATGGAAGTGCGGTGTGAACACAATGCCAACAACCCCGTCTTCCATTTCTTTCTGGATCAAGGACATGGAAACATCCAGGTTTTTGGCACCGTCATCAATGCCAGGCAAAATATGACAATGGAGATCAACCAGTTGCGAACTCATTATGCCTTACTCCGGCTCTTCTTTCCAGCTGCGTCGTCATTGCTGTACCCGTAAGAATAAGAATAGTAGTAGCCATCTTTCTTACCGGCTTTTTTAACATTGTATCCGTTCATTACTACGCCAAGGATGCGGGCATTCACAGCTTCCAGGTTTTTCTTGCTCAGCTGGGCACCTTCAATGGTGGTAACACCCGGGCGTACAACCAGCAATGCCCCATCCACATACTTGCACAATACTGCAGCATCGGTAACAACAGAAACCGGCGGCGTATCTACAATAATATAATCGTATACCTGCTTCAGGGCCTCAAAGGTATTCTCCATCGCCTTCGTTGCCAACAATTCCGATGGATTCGGGGGGATGGTGCCAACAGGTAGCACCACAATGCCCAGGTCTTTGAAGTTGACCAGTGCATTGGCCAGTTGGGTACGGTCCTTGCCCGTAATGGTGTTGGTAATGCCGATATGATCACGCGGAATATGCAGGTAGCGGGAGATGGTAGACTTACGCATATCGCAGTCAACCAGCACCACACGCTTGCCACTGTCTGCCAGGGTAATCGCAAGGTTTACTGCGACGTTGCTCTTCCCTTCGCCGGGGACAGAGGAGGTAATCAGGATAGTCTTGCAATCGCTGGTTGCGGCAAGGAACTCCAGGTTGGTTCGCAGAGACTTGTAAGCTTCTGTAAACTGGAACGGTGCATCTGAGCCAACCATAAACAGCTTATGATGTTCACGCTTTTTACTCATTCCTTTTTACCTCCCTGATCATACTGCGGGATCACGCCCAGAACAGTCATATCCAGATACTTGGTAACATCTTCCTCCGTGTTGATCTTATTGTCCAGCAAAACCTGCAGCACAATAATACCAATCACCAGAACAAAACCAACCGCTGCGGCCAACATCGTGTTCTTCTTAATGTTGGGGGAAACCGGCTCCGTTGCCAAAGAAGCATTGGAGATCACTTTGACGGAACCCGCTTCAACAGCCTCCTTGATCACATCCGGAGCCACTGTAATGATCTGTTCACACACCTGCCGTGCCCATTCCGGGCTGTCGCTCTGCACAGTGATCTTCATAACCTGGGTATCGTCCACAGCTGCTACGGTAACGCGCTTGTTCAGCTGAGCATAAGTCAGGTTCAGGCCCAGGTTATCAATAACCTGCTGCAGAACCGTATCACTCTTGATAATAATGCTGTAAGTAGAAACCAGCTTGGTTGCAGAATTGATCTGGTCACTGGTAACATTGGCGTTGACATCCTGCCGGGTATTGACAATCATCAGGGCAGAAGAATCATACTTTGGGGTCATCAAAAACTTAGACGCCGTAAAGCCAACCAGCGCAGCAGCCAAAGTTACAAAAATCAGTTTAAGAAGATGCTGGCGAACCGCACTTAAAATTTCTGTTAGGTCAATTACTTCATTTTCTTCATTATCCACAAAAGGCACCTCTCTAATCTCTTAATTCCTGTTTTCCAGTCAAAGATGGTTGGCCAGGTCTGCCGCTTCGGTCGGCTTTTTGACGCAAAGCACCACTCTTACAATTGGGGCCCGCAGCTGCCCCACATGCAAAATCTTAGCACGCATGTTTATGTAAAGTAGTTGTGCTTTACGGCAATTTGGCCACAGATAGCTAACACGATTTTAGCACAAATTCAGGTGTGTTTCAACCGTACATCGAAATGTCTTGATTTTTGGCAAAATACACAATTTTGTTTGCATCCCTTCCACAAGTGATAACAATTTCTCAAAACATTTTTTACCATTGATGTATAAATTGCTCTTATTTTTCCCGTTGTTTGCTCCTGTGCAAACATATGTTAAGGCAATACCGCATAATTCTAAGTGCCGATACGGCGAGCGAGGTGCGGCAGATGCCAAGCCAAAAGCGCAGATAATACTGGATGTCTTATCGAGCATTTTGGCAACGCAGATGCCGTGCCGCAGCTGCCGGAGCGGTGCTTAAGCCGCAAGGCGGGAATTGTGCGGTGTTGCCTTAACGCTTTTGCTGCAAAGTCTGCTCTGTCCGCATTCCCGTTTCCCGGTAAAATTCATCCAATTCTCCCTGCTTTTTTTGATCACACGCACTTCCTCGGGCACTGCGCAAAAACCTGGCGATTTTTTCAGTTTGCCTGCGGGTACGGCTGTCCACTTTTCTTCCAACGGGCGTACCTGCCTGCCCAGTATATGCTGTACGCAGTCAAGCTGCAAGGCATTTACACCGCGTATTCCTACCTCAGCGTCCGCGCCACTGTGGACTTGCCGCTGCCAGAAAATTCGATCCATGCAATTTTATTCCAGCTTCGCCTCCTTGCCCAGCGCCTTCTTTTTGCACTCACTTCAAAACCGCAAAAGGACATTTATTATATCAGCTACAAGGGGAAGTTGTCAAAAAAATTGCCAAAGAGATACAAATAGGCTATAATATAAAATAAAAAATTGTGTATTGAACGGTTTTTACCCCATTTGCACCCGGAAGGAGGTGGCAAGCACGGATACTTTACAGACAAATAGTACAACACAAACTGCTGAGATGCTCAAATTAGAGGGCGTTGTTGAGCATGTGATATACGAAAACCCGGATACCGGTTATGCCGTGTTTGAAGTGGATGCCGGTGGCACCGATATTGTGGTGGCAGGCAACGTGGGCAGCGTGGATAACGGTATGTCTATTACGGCGTATGGCTATATGGTCAACCACCCCAGCTATGGCGAACAGTTCCGTGCCGAAACCTGTGAGGCCAGCCTGCCGCAGGATACCGCGGCTTTGCTGAGCTACCTTTCCAGCGGGGTATTGCCCTATATCGGGCCTTCCACAGCAAAAAAGATTGTGGCAAAATTTGGGGCGCATACATTGAACGTCATCTCCGAAACGCCGGACAAACTCTGTGAGCTAAAAGGTATCACCCCGCAAAAGGCCGCCGCCATCTCCAACGAGTTCCGACGTATGTACGGTGTGCGGGAAGTGGTTGCCTGGATGGCCAAGTTTGGGCTTTCCGCCCAGATGGCTGTTACAGCCTACCGCGCGTTTGGCCCCGCCACGGTAGAAGCACTGAAAAAGAACCCCTACATGCTGTGCGGGGAGCCGCTGAACCTGAAATTCAGCCAGGTCGATGGTATCGCCGCCCAGCTGCAGGTAGGACAGGGCAGCGACCTGCGCATTGCCGCCGGGCTTTTGTATGCTTTGCGCCACAACGCCAACAACGGCCACACCTGCCTGCCCGCAGATAAGCTGATCGAAAGCACTGCGCGCTTTATTCGGGTGGAGCCGGATGCCGTAAAGGCCGGGCTGCAAAGCCTGTTGGAGCATGACGAAATGCGCGCCTGCACCTTTGACGGAACGAAATATATTTACCTGCCAGATCTGCTCAGCGCAGAGCAGGATATTGCCGCGCGGCTGGGGGAGCTTGCCACATTCCCGACAGAAGGCCCCAAAACGCTGGAAAGCGATATCCGCGTTTTGGAATTGACCCAAGGTTTTGAATATGCCCCTTTGCAGCGGGAAGCAATCCGCTTAGCACTCTCTTCCCGCGTAATGGTTTTGACCGGCGGTCCCGGTACCGGCAAAACCACAACGGTCAAAGCGATTCTGAATTTGTATGAAGGTATTTATGACCGGGTTGCCCTGTGTGCCCCCACCGGCCGCGCCGCCAAGCGGCTGACCGAGCTGACCGGCCACAGCGCTTCCACCATCCACCGATTGCTGGAGGTGGACTATTCTACCGGCAGCGTGCGTTTTATTCATAATGAAAAGAATCTTCTCCCGTTTGACGTTATCATTCTGGATGAGATGAGTATGGTAGATGCCAAGCTGTTCCAGGCGTTGTTGGCCGCCGCGCGTTACCACTGCCGCATTATTATGGTAGGTGATGCCGACCAGCTGCCCAGCGTTGGCCCCGGCAGTGTGCTGGGGGAGATCTTGCAGGCAGACGTTCTGCCCACCGTACGGCTGAATGAGATCTTCCGCCAGGCGCAGAAAAGCATGATTGTACAGAACGCCCACCGCATTGTGGAAGGGCAGATGCCCATAAAAGGCGGGCGGGATGATGACTTTTTCATGATCGAATCCACCGGTCTTGCCTGCCAGAGGCTGATCTGCGACCTGGTCAGTACCCGGCTGCCCAAAAGTTATGGCTATGACCCCGTGCGGGACATCCAGGTGCTTTGCCCCACCAAGGTTGGCCCCACCGGGAGCGTAGAACTGAACCGCCGCCTGCAGGCCATTTTGAACCCGCCTGCACCGGATAAGCCGCAGATCATTTGGGAGCAAAGCGGCCGTGTGCTGCGCTGTGGCGACAAGGTAATGCAGATCAAAAACGATTATGACATTCCCTATGAGCGGGACGGTGCCGAAGCCGGTGTGGGTGCCTATAACGGGGATATGGGTATTATTACTGCCGTTGACCCCGAAAGCCGTGCTGTGACGGTACAGATGGATGACCGAAAGTATATTTACGGTGCTGACCAGCTTGCCGAGCTGGAACCCGCTTACGCTGTAACAGTGCACAAAAGCCAGGGTTCTGAATTTCCGGCCGTCATTATGCCTGTGGCAGATGTACCCGCGCGCCTTTGTTACCGCAACTTGTTGTACACCGGGGTTACCCGCGCACGCCGCCTGTGCATTCTGGCGGGAACCCGGCGCACCGAGCAGGCCATGGTGGATAATGTGCGCCAGAACATGCGTTACAGCGGGCTGCGCTACCTGCTGCGCGAGGCAGTCACTCCGGCTGAAAAACGCAGATGAAACAGAGAAAACGCATATCTCTGGATTGGCTGGACCGTGGGCGAACGGCTCTGGAACCGCTGCTGGCCCTTGCCTATCCGCGGCACTGCCCGCTGTGCGGCACGGTACTTGAGCAAAGCGCCTGGAAAGCCGCCGTGTGCCGTTCCTGTATGCCGGAAGCCGAGCGTCTGCGGCATCTTCCACCGCGTCTGCCTGTAACGGAGCACGCCTTTTACGCTGTCAACACCTGCGCAGCTGCCTTTTACTATGCAGACAGTGTGCGCCATGCTATCCTGCTTTGCAAGGAGAACGGCAACCCCTGGTATGCGCGAGAGCTGGCGGATTTGATGGCTGTGCTGATTTTTGGCGCACAGCCCGCCCGTGCCCCAGGGTACCGCCCGGTATACGAGAATCTATCCGGCATTTCGCTGTACAGCGCCATTGTTCCGGTGCCGCCGCGCGTAAAGAAGAACCGCGCGGAAAATATGCCCCTTTTGCTAGCGCAGCGCCTTGGGCGCATCCTGCACATTCCGGTCATCCAGCCGCTGTGCCTGACCCGGCAGGTTTTACCGCAAAAATCGCTGGACCAGCAAAAGCGCTTTGCCAATGTCAAGGATGCTTACGCCTGCCGTACTGGGGTTGACCTTTCCGGAATGCGGCTGCTGTTGCTGGATGATGTGATCACCACTGGTGCCACCATCTCTGCCTGCGCCAAAGCGCTATTGGAGGGTGGCGCTGTGAGTGTGGACGGCGTGTGTGTTGCAGCGACGGAACTGATGCCCAAAAGCCACGGTGCCGCCGGAACACCAAAAGAAAGCAAATAACTTTTATCTGCCGGACGGTTGATGGCAATTCACAATAGATAACAAAGTGCTGCTTCTGGCAGCAAGGAGTATCAGATAAACATGAAGCAATATGATATCGGCCTTGATCTTGGCACAACTTCCATTATCATTGCCACACAGGAACAGGGAGTTGTGTTCCATCAGCCCAGCATTGGTGCTGTTGATACCCGCAGCAGCACCATTCTGGCAGTGGGGGACAAAGCCCTGCGCATGGTGGGGCGTGTGCCTTCTTATATTGATATCATCCGCCCTTTGCGGGACGGTATTATTCAGGACCACCGCATGACAAACGAACTAATCGTGCGGTTTATCAATGAGGTATGCCGTTCGCGTATCATCAAGCCGCGCGTATCGGTCTGCGTTCCGGCAGCCATTACCGGCATTGAAGCTGACGCCGTGGTAGAAGCCGTCATGGCAGCCGGGGCACGGCAGGTTTTCCTTGTGGATGAGCCTGTCGCCGCCGCCCTTGGCGCAGGGCTGGATATCCGCAAACCCATGGGCTGCATGGTGATTGATATCGGCGGCGGCTCCACGGATATCGCCGTGATCAGCATGGGTGGGCGGGTGCGCGCCGCCAGCCTGCCGGTCGCCGGCAACGCTTTTGACCAGTGCATTGCCCAGTATGTTCAGGAAAAATTCAACATTGCCATCGGCCCTCTAACCGCCGAAGCGCTGAAAAAGCAGGTTGCCTGCTGCACCAAAAGCGAGTTTGAGGGCGTAATGGAGATCCGTGGTCATTCCTGGGAGACCAACCTGCCCGCCCGCCGCCTTGTCTATACGCGGGACCTGTACCTGCCCGTGCAGGAACTGGCCGCCCGCATTGCCGCCACTGCCCGCAATGTATTGGAAAGCACCCCGCCGGAACTGGCCGCTGATGTTGCCAAGAACGGCATTCTGCTGACTGGCGGCGGCTCCATGCTGCGTGGCCTGGCTGGTTATATTGCCGGGGAGCTGCATGTGGATGTTGCCATCGCACCAGACCCCATCAACTGTGTGGCACGCGGAACCGCAGCCAGCTTAACGCTGGGCCAATACCTGACAGCCGGTTTCCGCGATGCCACCCCCAGAGCGTGGCATAACCGACTGCAATCCCCAGAAGGTTTTTCCAATTAAAGCGCAGCTTTTGTGCAGGTTGTAAAAAGTATGATTTTCTGCGGATACCTCCGCCAGCCTACTTTTCTATCCGGCAAAAGTGTGCTATACTATACAGCGTTTGCCAAAATTCCCAGCCCTGCATGGTTCCGGGCTGGTTCTGCCATATAATATAAGGACAGGTTCATTATGCCCGATACCATTACCACTGAATTTCTGGCCCTGCGGGACCGCTATATCGCTTCCTGCTTTACTAAGCTGAACCCGGTGCAGCAGCAGGCTGTGTTTACCACCGAAGGCCCGCTGCTGATCCTGGCAGGTGCAGGCTCCGGCAAAACCACCGTTCTGGTCAACCGCATTGCCAATATCATTCGTTTTGGCCGCGCCTATGGCTCCAAAGAGGTCAGCCGCCCGGTTGCGCAGAGTGATCTGGAGCAGCTGCGCACCGCCATCATGTGCGGCCAGCCGGTTCCGCAGTCCCTGATGCCGCTGATGAGCGTTGCCCCGGCCCGCCCGTGGAATGTGCTGGCCATTACCTTTACCAATAAAGCCGCCGGAGAGCTGAAAGAACGCCTGAAAGCCATGCTGGGCGATACCATGGGCGGGGATGTATTTGCCTCCACTTTCCACTCTGCCTGTGTACGGATCCTGCGCCGCGATGCCGAACGCATTGGCTTCCCCAAAAGCTTTACGATTTACGATTCCGACGACCAGCAGCGTGTCATCAAGCAGATCTACAAAGAACTGATGATTGATGACAAGTTCCTGCCGGTCAAATCAGCCATCTCCCAAATCAGCGGTTACAAAGATAAACTTCTTTCCGCCAAAGATGTTGCCGCCGAAGCGCCGCGCGATACCAAGGCTGCTTTGATTTCCAAAATCTATACCGCCTATTCCAACCGGCTGCGCACGGCTGGTGCCATGGACTTTGACGATCTGATTTTCCATACCGTGCAGATGCTGAAAACCGATGCCGAAGCGCGGGAATACTACCAGCAGAAGTTCCGTTATGTCGTGGTGGACGAATACCAGGATACCAGCGTAGCCCAGTTCCACCTGGTGCGCCTGCTGGCCGGTGGTTCCAACAATGTATGCGTTGTTGGCGATGACGATCAGAGCATTTATAAGTTCCGCGGTGCTACCATTGAAAATATCCTGAACTTTGAAAAAGTTTTTGCCGGGGCCAAAACCATCCGCCTGGAGCAGAACTACCGTTCCACCTCCAACATTCTGAATGCGGCCAATAGCGTCATCAAGAACAACAACGGCCGCAAGGGCAAGACCCTGTGGACCCAGAACGGCGATGGTGACAAAGTTCACCATTATACGGCTGCTTCGGAACAGGATGAGGCCAGCCATGTGGCCGAGGTTATTGGCCAGAACCTGAAAAATGGTGCTTCCTTAAAAGACCATGCCGTTTTGTACCGCATGAATGCGCAGTCCAACCCCATCGAAACTTATTTTGCCCGTGCCGGTATCCCGTACCGCATTGTGGGTGGCCAACGCTTCTTTGACCGCAAGGAAGTCAAGGATATCAACTCTTACATGGCCGTTGTGGTCAACCCGCGGGATGACGTGCGCCTGCGCCGCATCATCAATGAACCTGCACGAAAGATTGGTGCCACTACCATTGATAAGATCGGGGAACTGGCCGCCGCCAACGGCGTGCCGATGATGGAGATCATCCGGGAGGCTTCTTCTTATCCCGCACTGGGCCGTGCCGCCAGCGCGCTGAACGCGTTTTACTCCATGTACCGTGAACTGTGTGATCTTTCCGTCACCCTTCCGCTGGATGAATTTGCCGGTGAAGTGATCCGCAAGACCGGATACGAAGCCATGCTGAAAGCGCAGAAAGAAGAGGGCGAGACCCGGCTGGAAAACTTGGGCCAGTTGATTTCTTCCGTAAAGACTTATGCGGAGCAGAACGGGGAAGACGCAACCCTTTCCGGTTTCTTGGAAGAAGTTGCCCTGATTGCAGACCTTGATTCCTATGATGAAGATGCTGATTCCGTTACCCTGATGACGATGCACAGCGCCAAGGGCCTTGAATTCCCGTATGTGTTTATCATTGGTATGGAGGATGGCGTTTTCCCCGGTGACCTTGCTCGCTACAGCGAGGAAGAAATGGAAGAGGAGCGCCGCCTGTGCTATGTCGGTATTACCCGCGCCAAGAAAGAGCTGTATCTTTCTTCCTCCCGCAGCCGTATGATTTTCGGCCAGACGCGCCGCAACCCGCCTTCCTGCTTTTTGGATGAGATTGACCCCAATGTGATGGACGAAACCGAAAGCCCAGAGCTTGCTTACAGCGGCGGTTTTGGCGCCGGGTACGGCAGCTACAGCACCAATGTTCCCGGCGGGCGCAGCGGATACTCCGGGACTTCCCGCGGGTATCTGAACAGTGAATACAACCGCGGCGGCTTTGGCAGCAAGTATGCCGGCGGCTTCCAAAGTGGGTTTGCTTCCGGCGGGCACGAAAGCCCGAACTACCCCGGCGGCCGCCACACGGTCCAAAGCAGTAGCTTTGGCGCCGGGTATGGCAGTAGCCGCGTCAACCATCATTCCGGTGCTCCGGTTGCTCCGGCGGGCGGTGGCGTTACCACTGCGCCCGCCGCACCCGCACGCAAAAAGGCCGCCAACTTTGCAGCCGGGGACCTTGTGGACCACAAGGTGTTTGGCCGCGGCAAGGTGCTGAAAGTAACGCCGGTTGCGGGGGACTGTATTGTAGAAATCCAGTTTGACCGCGTTGGCATCAAAAAAACAATGGCCAATTACGCCCCGCTGACCAAGCTGACCAGCGAAGAATAAACCACTGATAAAAAAGGAAAAGAGGGAACGGGTCCATGCTTGTAACATTGATCGCCCACACCAATGACCCCGAAAAGACCATTGCCGCAGCCGCCAAGCTGTGCTATTCTGATGCACATATCGAAACCCTGCTGGATGGCCTAACACCGGAAAAGACCGCAGCCTTTTTGCAAAAGCTGAATGACTTCGGCCACGCCAGCCCCATTGAACATGCCAGCTTTACCTTTGGCATTGAGGGCGTTTCCCGCACCTTTCTGGCACAGGTCACCCGCCACCGCATTGCAAGTTTCAGTGTGCAGAGCCAGCGCTATGTGCGGCTGGAAGATTTCCGTTATGTGATTCCCCCGGAAATTGAGGCTGACCCTGCGGCCAAAGCGGCTTTTATTGATGCAATGAACGCCGATGCCAAACACTACCTGGAGCTGGTCAAAGCACTGGAAGAAAAGCATACCCACACCTTGATGGAGCAGGGCATGCCGGAAAAGACCGCCCGCGCCAAAGCCAGCAAAATGGCAAACGAGGACGCCCGCTTTGTATTGCCCAACGCCTGCGAGACAAAAATGGTAATGACCATGAACTGCCGCAGCCTGAACAACTTTTTCAACCTGCGCTGCTGCAACCGTGCCCAGTGGGAGATCCGCGCCGTTGCCGATGAAATGCTGCGCCTTGTATACCCGCTTGCGCCGCATGTTTTTGCCGCAGCTGGTCCCCGCTGCCTGGGGGGTCCCTGCCCGGAGGGCGGTATGTGCTGCGGCAAGCAGAACGCCGTGCGTGATAAATATGCAACACTGAAACAGGAGGCTGAAAACCATGGGTAAACTGATTATTTTTGAAGGCCTGGATGGTTCCGGCAAGGGCACACAGGCAGAACTTGCCTGCCAGAATTTGCATAGCAAAGGGTATGACCCGCTGAAAATCAGCTTCCCAGATTATGACAGTCCGTCCTCCGCTCTGGTCAAGATGTATCTTTCCGGCGAGTTCGGCCAGCGCCCGGATGACGTGAACGCTTATGCAGCTTCAACGTTTTATGCTGTTGACCGCTTTGCCAGCTACAAAACCAGGTGGGGCAATGTCTACCGCCAGAATGGGCTAATCATCTCTGACCGTTACACCACCTCCAACGCTGTTCACCAATGTTCCAAACTGCCGCCGATGCACTGGGATGGTTTTCTGGAGTGGCTGTTTGAGTTCGAGTACAAAAAGCTCGGCCTGCCTGCGCCGGATGCGGTTGTATACCTTGCGGTTGATCCCGATGTCAGCCAGCGCCTGATTGCGCAGCGCTACCACGGCGATGAAAGCAAAAAAGATATTCAGGAACGCGATACCGAATACCTGGCCCGTTCCCGCGCCGCCGCTGAATACTGCGCACGCAAGCTGGGTTGGCACCGCATTGAGTGTACCACAACGGTAGACGGCCAGAAAACCATCCGCACGCCGGAGGATATTCAGTCCGAAGTGATGGCATACCTGGAGCGGATTTTGAGCTAAAACCGTTGGCAGCAAAAGCCACACGTTGAATACGGCAAGGAGGGGATAGAACATGCTTTGCAAAGCAACGGAAGCTGATTTGGAGCAGATGGTTGCGTTCCGCCGCAAAACGTATGGCGGAACCCGCCAGGATGCTTTGGACTGGCTTTGTGGAATTGTGGGGTTGGATAATATCCTGATCCTTGCCCGGGACCCGGCCCCCGGTGCAAAGCCCATCCCGGCCGCCATGATTGGTGCGGTTCCAGTGGAATGCGGGCACCACCACGGCGTATGGCTCTGCTGCATGGCAACGGACCCGTCCCTGCAGGGGCGCGGGCTGATGCCCAAACTGCTGGCAACCTGCCTGCGCGCCTTTTCCGCCAAAGGGTGTGATTTCGCTGTGGCGGCACCGCAAAGCACGCGGGCCGCAAAGGCGTTTTCCCAGCTGAATTTTCAGGGGCGCTTCCCGCTGCGCATCATCCGCAAGCCCATTGAACACAATTTGTGGGCACGAGCAGAGTTTGATAACCTGACAGTCCGCAAATTGATCGACACCCGCATGCGCTACCAGCCCGCCTGCATCGCCCTGCCGGAAAGCAGCATGAACACCATGATCACCCGGCTCTACCGCCGCGGTATGACCATTGTTTCCAACCAGCGCGGTTACGGTCTCTATTGCCAGGAAAAGGACGAGCTGCTTTTTATGGAGCTGCAGGCCGATAACGACCATTCGGCTGATATTCTGCTGCAGGCCGCGCGGGAACATACCGGTCTGACCAAAGCACGGCTGCTGCTGGCGGAAAATCAGTTTTTGTACCTGGGCGAGGGTAAGCGCTGTGGTTACGGCATGATTTGTTACCTTGGGCAGCCGTTCCCCGTTACGGACGTTTATTTCCGCCTGTTGCTGTAAGACCGTGCATACGTGAAACAGGGCAGTTCTGCTGCCTGGTAAAGGAGATTTGGAATGAAAATCAATCGTGGTGATTCCCAGGATAAGGGCTCGCAGTCGCGCCAGGCTTATCATGCTGCGCCAGCCCCCGCACCAAAGCGCCCGGTACAGCCTGATCCTGACCCGCAGGACCTGTACGAAGACGCCGAAGGTCCAGACGAGTACGCAGAGGATGACGATGATGAACCCGTCCGCCGCCGTTTTCCCATTGGGCTTGTGGTTCTTGTTGTCATTTTGGCTATCGTCGGCATCGGCGGCTGGAAAGTGTTCCAGTTCTACGGCGAAGTTGCCGGCAACGGCGAACTCGGCCCGGAGCAGACCGTTACCATTGAACAGGGTTCCACTGTTGCAGACATCACAAACGTTTTGAAAGAGGATGGCGTCATCCAGTATGACTGGCTGTTCAAGCTGTATGCCAAATACAGCGGCCGCGCTTCCGGTTTGCAGTATGGCGATTTTACCCTGCGCTCCGGCATGGATTATAACACGATCCTGAAAACCCTCAGCGTGCAGCAGGTCAAGCGCAAGACCATTACCATCACATTCCCCGAAGGCTACACAGCCGTTGCTATTGCCCAGAAGATGGAAGAAAATGGCTTGTGCTCGGTGGATGATTTCCTTGCCTGCGCCAACGGCGAGGATGGTTCCGATTTCAGCCAGTATGATTTCTGGAATGCCATCCCGGATACCGAAGGCCGCCTGATGAAGTGCGAGGGCTACCTGTTCCCGGACACTTACGAGTTCTTCACCGATGACTCGGTCTATAATTACGTCAACACCTTCTATAAGGAATTCGACGCCAAAACTTCCGACCTGTGGGATACCATCAACGAAAAGGGCACCACAATGAATGATGTTGTCATTCTGGCCAGCTTTATTCAGGAAGAAGCCGGTATGCCCGCAGAAGACGCCAAGGTTTCCGCCTGCTTCCACAATCGTTTGGAATCCGATGACCCGCAGTGGGCAGAGCATAAGCTGGAATCCAATGCCAGCAGCTATATCATGAACGATAGCGACAATAACTACCTGTGGAATTCGCCCACCGCCGCTTATTACGGCTGGCCGGAACAGGGTGCTATTCCGGATGATGTGCTTGCTCATTACGACACCTACCGCATCAGCGGCCTGCCCGCCGGTGCCATCACCAATCCCGGTATTGATGCCATTGCCGCCGCGCTGAATCCCGACCAGGAATATCTGGACGAAGGCTATTATTTCTTTGTTACCGGCAACCCGAACGGCGACCACCCTGGCGAATATTTCTATGCCAAAACGGCAGACGAACACCATCAGAACTGCATCATCGCCGGTTGGGGCTGATAAAAGCTGAACTTCACTGAACAAAGGAGCCGTTATCTTATGTTGTCCTGTCCGGAACTGCTGTCGCCTGCCGGCAGCCTTGAAGCCCTGAAATATGCCGTCATGTATGGTGCCGATGCCGTATACTGCGCACTGCCGCGCTTTGGCATGCGCGCCGCACCGGTCAACCTGACCATTGGCGAGCTTCATGATGGCTGCATTTTTGCCCATGCTCGCGGCAAAAAAGTATACCTGACCCTGAACAACCTGCCCACCAACGATGAGCTTTCCGAGCTGCCGCAGTATATCAAGGACGCGGCCGAAGCCGGGGTGGATGCCTTTATCATTGCGGACCTTGGCGTACTGAGCCTTGCCAAACAGTATGCTCCGGATGTGGATGTGCATTTTTCCACCCAGGCAGGCATCACCAATTATGCTGCTGCAACCATGGCCTACAACCTGGGCGCCAAGCGTGTGGTGCTGGCGCGCGAGCTGACCCTGACCGATATTGCCCAGATCCGCGATAACACCCCGCCGGAGCTGGAACTGGAAGCCTTTGTGCACGGCGCCATGTGCATGAGCGTTTCTGGTCGGTGCCTGCTTTCCAGCTATATGACCGGGCGCAGCGGCAACCGCGGCGAATGTGCCCAGCCCTGCCGCTGGAAATACTATCTTGTAGAAGAAAACCGCCCCGGCCAGTATATGCCCATTGGCGAAAATGAGGAAGGCAGCTACATCCTGAACGCCAACGACCTATGCACCGCACCGTTTTTGGACCTGATCTGCAAGGCTGGTGTGGATTCTCTGAAAATTGAGGGGCGCGCCAAAACGTTCTATTACGTTGCGTCCGTTACCGCCGCTTACCGCAAAGCGCTGGACCAGTACCTGGCAAACCCCGCCAGTGATACGTTTGATTTACCGGATTCCGTGCTGGATGAGCTGAACCGTACCAGCCACCGCCATTATTCACCCGGTTTCTATTTTGGCAAAGAGAAAGCCCTGCAGACGCCCAGCCATACTTATGTGCGAGATTGGGATTTCATCGGCACTGTGGATTCGTGGGAAGACGGCGTTGCCCATTGCACCCAGCGCAGCAAGTTCTGCCTGGGAGATTCGCTGGAAATTTTGCAGCCAGATGGTTCGGTCGTGCCCGTAACCCCTGAATGGATCAAAAACGCGGAAGGGGAAGCAGTGGATGCCACCCCGCACCCGATGATGCAGTATACCATTCCCTGTGCCACGCCCTTGATGCCGTACAGCCTGCTGCGGATGCAGAAAAGGCAGTAAATTTTCATTTATCTATTTGCAACAACCAAAAGCCCCACCTGCCGGATGCAGAATGTTCTGCCCGGCAGGCGGGGCTTTTTTATTTTTATTCTTTACTTTAGATGCTAAGCCAAAAGCGCAGATAATACTGGATGCTGCAAAGGTGAGCGCCGCCAGTGGCGGAAACAGCGAACCG
>ENA-UEQP01000489-UEQP01000489.1-human-gut-metagenome-genome-assembly--contig:-NODE-489-length-44039-cov-9.701515_pt1 | contig 44039 bp, 58 predicted proteins | sample MGYA00242951_ERZ507951 | MGnify/ENA primary metagenome ERZ507951 (study PRJEB26167, sample SAMN06115539) | human gut metagenome | host: Homo sapiens | place: China:Shanxi | collected 2015-11-18...
CGCTCTTCGAGGTGGGGGCGGACGGCGCAAAGACGCTGGTGCCTAATCCGACGATTCAGATTATTAGCCGCCCGGAGACTGAAGTTATTACGACCGGCAAGCTGCAGATCAGCAAGAAGGATTTTACAAATCTGTGCAACCGCGCATCTGCGCTGCTGGAACTGTTCCTGCACGGGTTTATGCAGGAGCGCAAGGAAATGGAGGCGGCGCAGAATGACTGAAACAGCGAAAATCTATCGAGACGCAATCGAGGTATTCGGCGGCGATATGCAGGTCACTGTAGCCATCGAAGAGATGGCAGAGTTGACAAAGGAGCTGTGCAAGGCGCAGCGAAAGATATTTGCGGCCGAAGTGTTCATCGGCGATGGGGAAATCGACAACCATGACGAGATCGCAGAGGAGATCGCGGACGTCCAGATCGCGCTGGAAGAGCTGACGCTGCTGTTCGGCGTCCCAGTGGAAGTGCAGATAGCCAGAAGGCAAAAGCTTGCTCGTCTGGAAATGTGGATCGAGGAGGCAAGAGAGGAACGCAGGGACAATCGTGAGCATACCGCACATTGGGAGAAGCTGGGCCCGAAAGGGAATCCATGGTATGCAAAGCTGAATGGGCCGGGGCCAGATCCCAAAGGAGCGCGAGGCGCGTGGGGGCACTGCCCGAAATGCGGGGCATCAGATTGCGAATGGGACGCTGAGACAGACGTATGCACATGCAAGGCATGCGGATACACGAACTGACCGTTGAAACTGTGGCCGGAATTTCCGGCCACGCTTTGAGCGGGCAGATGGCCCTGTAGGGGCGGACGGCTCTGTCCGCCCGGGAGAAAGAGGTGCAGATGATGGCAAAGAGACACAAGCGCCGCCTGTTTACAGGGGCGGTATGTACGCAGATCGTTTATACCGTGTCCGATGGCGCGGATCCAAAGATCAGCCGGCCGAAGAAGCCGCGGTTCCAGTCGCAGGAAGAACGCGAGGAATTCAACACCAGGATCTCGGCTGCAAAGTTCGCGGCGCTGGTCAACGCCAACTTCTCCCCGTCGAGCTATTACTCCACACTCACGCTCGACCCCGAACATGAGGTACATACCGCGCAGGAGATGCGCCGGATCCGGGATAATTTTTACCGACGCATGGCCTACCGCTACCCGGACGCGAAGATCGTCATCGTCTACGGCCGGGGCAAGTCGACCAACCGCTTCCACCTGCACCTGATCACGGATGGCATTCCTGCCGATGAGCTGGGCAGGCTCTGGGGCCTCGGCAGCGTCATCGACTGCAAGCCACTGCGGAAGCACAACTACTATCTGGATGAGAACGGAAATAAGGTCGACCACGGGCAGGACTACACGGCGTTGGCCAACTACCTGCACGGCCACTGGCGCAAGGAGTTCGGCGGCCACCGGTACAAGGCCAGTCGCAACTGCGCCCGGCCGGAGCCGGAGCCAGCGACCGAGGCGGTCCGGGACTACAGCCCGACGCGCCCGCCAGTCGCCCCGCGCGGCTACATCCTCGTCGAGTCCAGAGCCACGCAGTATGGATTTCTATATTTCAAATATGTATGGGATCCCAAAAACGAGACACATAAGCGGACCGGGAGCCGCCTTCTTTAAGCCTTGTAAATGCGTTGAGTTTTAGAACGAAAGGGTGATAGAGACGAGCGACTACTGGCACAGGGAGTATATCTGCCCATTCTGGCAGGCGGCCGGGAAAAAGACGATCCGCTGCGAGGGAGAATGCGTGCTCGCATTTCCTGAGCGGAGGGAGACGTCAGACTACATCACGCGATACTGCGCCAGCTTTGACTACGTGCGGTGCAGCATCGCGGCGGCGAAGCTCCGATACTACGAAAGAACAGAATGAGAGCCGAAGCGCATGCGGAACGCCGTATGCGCTCATTCTGCGTGCGTGGGGTGAAAAGATTTTCCGGATACGCTATGCTGAAAAGCAGAAGGGAGGCGTGAGCCATGGCGAGGAAACCGAAGTATGAATCCGTGGAGCAGATCGAAAGGCTGATCGAGGCGTATTTTGAGAGCTGCAAGGGAGAGATCCTGCGGGATAAGGACGGGGACATCGTTTTCAACCAGAAAGACGGGACACCGGTCTGGGTGAACCGGAAGCCGCCAACGATCCCGGGGCTTGCGCTGGCGCTGGGCTTTTCCAGCAGGCAGAGCCTGTACAACTACAAGGCCAGGAAAGAATTTATGGACACGATTTCGCGCGCGCAGACGCGCGTGGAACAATATACGGCCGAAAGACTGTTCGACCGGGACTCTCAGCGGGGGGCACAGTTCGCGCTGGAGTATGGGTTCCGCTACAGACGGGATGCGGAGGGCGAAAAAAAGGATGAAAGCCAGAGGATCACGATGGAGGCGGAGGCGGAGGCTTACGCGGGATGAAAAAGCGCTGCTTCGGGGAACCGAACGAAAAGCAAAAGCTGTTTCTGCTGGATCATCACCGGCATGTGGCCTATGGCGGTGCGCGCGGCGGAGGGAAAAGCTGGGCTGTGCGGACGAAGGCAAAGCTGCTGGCACTGCACTTCGCAGGGATCAAGGTTCTGATCGTCAGGCGCGCGATGCCGGAGCTGCGGAACAACCACATCGAGCCGCTGAAAAAAGAGCTGGCGGGGATCGCGAAGTACAACACCACCGACAAGACCTTCCGTTTCCCAAACGGATCGACGATCACGTTCGGTTACTGCGACAACGCGGGAGATCTGGGGCAATACCAGGGCGCGGAATACGACGTGCTGTTCATTGACGAGGCCGGGCAGCTGCAAAAGGAGTGGATCGACCAGATCAACGCCTGCGTGCGCGGCACGAACCCGTTTCCAAAGCGGACGTACTACACGCTGAACCCGGGCGGCCCGGCACATGCGTATTTCAAGCGCCTGTTCATTGACCGCAGATTTGAGGACAAAGAGAAGCCGGAAAACTACAGCTTCATTCAGGCGCTGGTGCAGGACAACAAAGTCCTGATGCAGATCCAGCCGGAGTATATCGAGCAGCTCGAAACACTGCCGCCGAAGCTGCGCGAGGCATGGCTGTATGGCAGGTGGGACGTCTACGAAGGGCAATTCTTTGAGGACTTCCGGGACGATCCGGAACACTACAAAGACCGGCGCTGGACGCATGTCATTGAGCCGTTTGAGATCCCGGACGGGTGGACGATCTGCAGGAGCTATGACTTTGGCTACGGCAAGCCGTTTTCCTGTGCGTGGTGGGCGGTCGACTATGACGGCGTGATCTATCGCATTCTGGAGCTTTACGGATGCACGAAGGCACCGAACGAGGGCGTCAAGTGGAACCCGGACAAGCAGTTTGCGGAGATCAGCAGGATCGAGCGGACGCATGCGTGGCTCAAAGGGAAGAACATCATCGGCGTCGCAGACCCGGCGTGCTGGGCGGCGGATCGCGGAGAGAGCATCATGCAGACCGCAGCGAAATACGGTGTATATTTTTCACCGGGAGACAACGAGCGCATTGCGGGGTGGATGCAGTGCCACTACCGGCTACAGTTTGACCCGGATGGATACCCGAGCATGTATGTATTTGCAGGGTGCAAAGCGTTTATCCGGACGATCCCGATGCTCATGTATGACGAGCACAAGGTGGAGGATCTGGATACGAAAATGGAGGATCACTGCGCGGACGAATGGCGGTATATGTGCATGTCGCGGCCAATCAAGCCGACGGTACCGGCAGAAGCACCGCCGGTTCTGTTTGATCCCCTGGACATGATGAAAAGGAGGTAAGGCCATGCTGGCACCACAACTGACGGAGACTGAGAAGCAGACCATGATGACGGAGGTCTTTCTCGGATACAACCACAACCTAGAACTCGCGGACGGGGAGTTTTACGACATGGAGAATCTGTCGGCGGACGAGTATCCGCTGCTCGCGCCGCGGCCAAGGCGGGGGACGGCGCAGGCAATCGAGGGCGTGCAGGGCATTCTGGCGAAGGATGCGCTGTGCTGGGTGCAGAACCAGGTGCTTTATATCAACGGCGCTTCGATGGAGGCGTATATGCCGTCCGTGTCGATCTCGGCGGGGGAAAAGCAGCTCATTTCCATGGGCGCGTATCTGTGCATCTTCCCGGACGGGATCTACTTCAACACCGAAAAATACTCCGACAACGGGTACATGGGGCAGGAGAATGTGGTCGACGCATCGAGCACGAACGTGGAAATTTCTCTTTGCCTCGTCGACGGGACGGCGCTGACGGTCAGCTACACGCAGGCCAGCCAGCCGGAGAGTCCGTCGAACGGGCAGTACTGGCTCGACACGTCCGGCAAACTCCACACGCTCAAGCAGTGGGCGGAGGCGACGAGCCAGTGGGTATCCGTGCCGACGGTGTATCTGAAGCTTTCTGCCAATGGCATCGGTCAAGGTTTCAAGCAGTATGACGGCATTCAGCTTTCGGGCCTCAGCGGAAACGAGCAGGTCGAAAAGCTCAACGGCAGCCAGATCCTGTACGACGTGGGAGAGAGCTATATCGTGATCGTCGGCCTCGTCGACGAGACGACGAAGGTCACGAGCGGGACGGTGAAGACGGCCCGGAAGGTCCCAAGCATGGACTTCATCACCGAGAGCGGGAACCGGCTGTGGGGCTGCAAGTACGGCGTGGCGGACGGCGAGACCGTCAATGAGATCTACTGCTGCAAGCTGGGCGATTTTAAGAACTGGGAGTGCTACCAGGGCGTGTCGACGGATTCGTGGCGCGCGAGCTGCGGCACGGACGGGAAGTGGACCGGCGCGGCGACGCTGGCCGACAGTCCGATTTTCTTCAAGGAAGACTGCTTCCATCGGGTGTATCCGTCGGCGACGGGGGCGCATCAGGTGGTCGTGCAGAAGTGCGCGGGCGTGCAGAATGGGTCGAGCAAGAGCCTGGTCGTGGTGGATGACCGGCTGTATTACAAATCGCGGATGGGCGTTTGCGTGTACGACGGGAGTCTGCCGCAGGAGATCGGCAGCTGCTTTGGGACGAAGCTCTACTACAATGCCGTCGCGGGCGGCGCCAGAGGAAAGTATTTCATCAGCATGGAGGATGCGGCGCACAACTGGTCGCTGTTCGTCTACGACACGAGAAAAGGCCTGTGGCACCGGGAGGACGTGACGCACGCGGAAGCTTTTGCCCGGGTGGACGATGAGCTGTATTTCCTTGAGGATGGAACGCTCAGGACCGTGTACGGCAGCGTCGGGACGCTGGAAGGCCCAGTAGGCTGGATGGCGGAAACGGGGATCATGACGTATGGACTCGTCGGGAAGAAATACGTCTCGCGCATCAATCTGCGCATGCAGCTGCCGAAGGGGACGAGCGTCGATTTCTGGGTGCAGTATGATTCAGACGGCGTGTGGCGGCACTGCGGGCACATTGAAGGCCGGGGGCTGCGGACGTTCCTGCTGCCGATCCGGCCCGCGCGGTGCGACCATCTGAAATTCCGGCTGACAGGGAAGGGCGAGATGAAGCTGTTTAGTCTGGCGCGGGTTTTAGAGGCAGGGAGTGACGCATAATGGGATCTTTAACACTTGCATACCCGTCCATCGCGGGGAAGACGACGCAGGAGCAGCTGGAGAGCATGCGGCGGTATCTGTGCAGCGTGACGGAGCAGCTGAACCTCGCCGACTGGTCGGCAAAGGCGACGCTGACGGAAATCTCACAGGCCATCGACGCGGACAGCCTCTCCGAGGCGGAGAAGAAAACGACGCTCTCCGGCTATGGAGCGCTGAAAGCGCTCATCATCAAGACGGCGGACTTCGCCGCGGCAAATTCGGAGACGTGGTCGACGAAGCTGTCCGGCAGCTATGTGGCCATCTCGGACTTCGGAAAGTATCTCGAAAAGACGCAGCTGACGATCGAGGGCAATTCCGTCGGCATCAAACAGCTGTATGACTACACGGCGGGCGTCAACAACCAGTTTTCCGTCAATTCGAAGCAGTATATCAAGACGGGGCTGCTCTACTACAAGGACGCTGCGCCGGTGTACGGCGTGGGCGTGGGGAACATCGAGACGACGGTGACGGACGGCGGCGAACGTGTCATCGACCAGACGAAAAATGAGCTGGTGACGGTGACGCCGAACCGGGTGAGTTTCTGGCAGGACGGGCAGGAGGTCGCGTATTTAAGCGACAAGAAGCTGCATTTCCCATCCGGGACGCTGGAGGCGGCGGGGGCGGTGCTGTCGGGGAAGATCACGGCAGCAGCCGACTCGACGTTCGGCCCGTGGACGATCTCGGAAAGCAGCATTTTCCGCAAGGCAAACGAATTTGGGGGCAGCGCAAGCATGTACTTCGGCACGAGCGGGCTTTCCATCAAGGACAAATTCAAGGTCGACGCGAACGGCAAGCTGACGTGCACGGGGGCTGAGATCGGCGGAACAATCAACGCGACGGATCTGAAGCTCGACGGTACGAGCATCCAGACGAAGCTCAAGCAGATCATGGATGAGATCAACATCATCAGCAACGGTCTTGAGATCGCGGGCACAAATTTCTCCAACGGCACGATCGGCGGCGCGGAGGGCAGTCTGCAGTTTACGTCCTCCAGCACGGCGGAATATGCGGTCAATCTGTCCGGCCCGGCGGTGCGCATCAAGTCGACAAAGGGCTCTGTGTATCTGCAGAACAAGGATGAAAGCGCGTGGATCCAGCTGCTCGCAAGCGGGAAGATTATTTTCCATGCAGCATCCATCGAGGGGATCAGCACCGCAACGCCGGTGTTTGGGTGAGGATATGGCGACGTATACGGAAAAATGCTATACCGACAATGGTGGAACGCTGATGGCGACGTTGACCGAAGAAATAGAGGGGACAGAAATTGCGGTCACAGATACGCTGGCCTACAAAACATATGGGAAGGCATATGTTTTTATGATATGCAGAGGCGCAGGGCAGATGGATCGCTGGATCAAGGGCGAAAGCATCAATTTAAACCGGATACAACAAGGCGGATCCGTGATAAGATTTTACTTTGTCCGTCGCGTTCAAGTTTCAGATTTTGCGTGGACAGACAATGATGATGAAAAAATCAAGGCTGGGCAGCATGTGTCGAATCTGACCGCAGCTGCGATGAATGACTTGTATCAAAAGCTGATCGCTATGGGCGAGCTGACATTAGTGCGGACTGATACTGTTCCTACAATTGTGCCTGGGGATACTATAACGGCAAGCATTGTCAGACAGGCGTTTAATGGGATAGGGGGAGGGCTGCGATATGTTGATGAAGATGCGAGGCAAGCAATGTATGATGGGGTTAAGCCTGACAGCATCCAAAAAGGAGCCCCGATTTATGCACGGATACTGCTGAACATGAAGGCCGGAGTAAACAAGCTGATTCAGGCAATGCGGCCATAGCGGCGGAAGGAGATTGAAATGAACATCACAAAGGCAATCGTGCAGCTGCGGGAGCGGCTGATCATGGACATCAACCGGGCGGGGCTGCCGCCGGTCGTGGTAGGGCTTGTGCTGGACGGAATCCGGCATGAGGTCGAGCTGCTGACGGCAGCAGATATGCGGAAGGAGGACACAGAGGATGCAGGAAGAGCAGATGCAGCTGAGAATGCAGAATGAGCAGGCGAGCGGGCTGATGGCGCGAAAGGCCATCGGCGAAGAGCAGGCCAGAAAGGCCATGGACACGCTGCAGAAATACAGGCAGGGCAAGAGTGCGCTGGAGGCGCGGGTCATTGCGTCGGAGGACTGGTGGCGCATGCGCAGCTGGCAGCGGATCCAGAAGGGAAACCCGGAGGATGACAAGTGGACGTCGGCGTGGCTCTTCAACGTCATCATGGGCAAGCACGCGGACGCGATCGCGGCCTATCCGGCCCCGGCCATCCGCCCGCGGGAACCGGACGACCGGGAGGAGGCGGCGAAGCTTTCCTCGGTGCTGCCGGTCATTCTGGAACAGAACGACTTCGAAGAGGTCTATTCGGACAGCCAGTGGACGAAACTCAAGCAGGGGACGCTCATCTGGCATGTGAAATGGGATTCTTCGAAGCTGAACGGACTCGGGGATATCTCGGTGCAGCCGGTGGATATCCTGTCTTTCTTCTGGGAGCCGGGCGTCCGGGATCTGCAGAAGTCGAAGAACATCTTCCTGACGGAGATGGTGGACAACGATCTGCTGGTCGCGAAGTACCCGGAGCTGCAGGGAAAGCTCAACTCCAATCCGCAGATCCAGCAGAAGTACAACACGGACGACGTCATCAGCTTTGACGGGAAATCCATGGTGGTAGACTGGTATTACAAGAAATATCAGAACGGCCGGCAGGTGCTGCACTTCGCGAAGCTGGTGGGCGATACGGTTTTGCAGTCGACGGAGAACGATACGGAACAGAAATATGTCACGCTGACGCTGCCGGACGGGAGCATTGTGCAGCAGCCGGCCGGGCGGCCCATGGCCGAGACGGGGCTGTATGACGACGGGGAATACCCGTTTGTGGTCGACGCGCTGTTTCCGGTGGAGGGCAGCATTGCCGGGTATGGGTATATCGACATCGGCAAGTCGACGCAGGAGCAGATCGACCGGATGAACCAGGCGATCGTGAAGAACGCGATCATGGCGACGACGCCTCGGTGGTTCAAGCGGTCGGACGGGTCGGTCAACGAGCAGGAGTTCGCGGACTGGACGAAGCCGTTCGTGCATGTGGACGGGAATCTGGGGCAGGACAGTCTGGTTCCAATCCAGGTGAACATGCTCAACAGCAATTACATTGCGATCTTGCAGAACAAAATTGAAGAGCTCAAGTGGACGACGGGAAACACGGATGTCAACAACGGCGCGACAAACTCGGGCGTGACGGCAGCCTCGGCCATTGCGGCCTTGCAGGAGGCATCCGGCAGGAGCAGCAAGGATTCCACGAAGTCGGCATACCGGGCGTATGCGCGGATGATCCGGATGGTCATTGAGCGCATCCGGCAGTTCTACGATCTGCCGCGGCAGTTCCGGATCGTCGGGCAGCGCGGGGCAGAGCAGTTCGTACAGTACAGCAATCGGGGATTGCAGCCGCAGACGCTCTACGGCGCGAACGGGCAGCCGGATGGGCTGCGGAAGCCGGTCTTCGACATTGAGGTTTCGGCGCAGAAGGCAAGCGAGTACACGTCCATGGCGCAGAACGAGCTGGCACTGCAGTTCTTCCAGCTGGGATTCTTCAACCCGCAGATGGTCGACCAGGCGCTATCTACACTGGACATGATGGACTTCGACGGGAAAGACTCGATCATCCAGAAAATCCAGGAGAACGCGGATCTGCAGCAGCGGCTGGTCGAGTGGCAGCAGCTGGCGCTGGCGTTGGCAGACCGGTACGATCCGGTCATGGGTGAGGGGCTGGCGCAGCAGATCCTGCAGGAGGGCGGACAGGCCGTCCCGCAGGCGAGCGCCGCGGCAGCGGAGAAGCCGGAGATCAACACCGGCGAGGCGCAGGAGCCGAAGATCGTGGAGAATGCGCGCAAAAAGTCGGAAGAAAGCACGCAGCCGGGATAAGAACCGACGATTGCGGCGGCACGTTTTGGCGGGATTATTTCTGCCGCGGCGTGGGGTGAAGTTGGGAAAAGTTTGTGCTACGATGATTTTAGAATAAACGCCAGAAAGGAATTTACAGCATGGAAGGCGAATTCACGGGCGCAGGCGCTCAGACTACGGGCGCAGCTGACGTCGCCGGTCAGCAGAGCGGGCAGGAGGCAGTTGCACAGGCGCAGGTGCAGCAGCAGCCGGCCAACGTCCCCGACGCTCAGGGACAGGGTACACAGGAAGAAACGTTCGACAGTCTGATCCGGGGGCGCTACAAGCAGGACTTTGATTCTGCGGTGCAGAAGGTCGTAAAGCAGCGCGTGCGCGGGCTGAACCAGTACAAGGGGCAGGCCGAGGCGATGGCGCCGATCATTGACCAGCTGGGAGCGCTCTACGGGATCGACACGTCGGATCCGCGGAAGACGGACTTCGCGGCACTGGCACAGCGCTTTTCCGCTGACGAGCGGCTTTACAGCGCGGAGGCCATGGAGAAGGGCACGACGACGGACGCGCTCAAAAAGGAGTACGCCGGCAGGGCCGAGAATACGGCCATGCGGCGGCAGCTGCAGGAGTACCAGATGCGAGAAGCCTTCGCCGGGATCCAGGCAGACTTTGCCCGGGATGTGACGGCGCGGTACGGCGCGGACTTTGAGACCGAGATGCAGAACCCGGATTTTGCGCGGCTCATGGGCGCGGGCGTGCCGCCGAAGACGGCCTATGAGGTCATCCACCAGCAGGAGATCGCACAGGCACAGGCGCAGCTGGTGGCGAACCAGGCGCGGGAGAACGTCATGCGGACCATCCAGGCGCAGGGCGCGCGGCCGCAGGAGATCGGATCCGGCGCTGCGGGCGGAGAGAACGTCCCGATGAAAACACACTGGTCACGCGCGGAGGTAGAGGACATGCGCCGCCGCGCGGCAAGAGGGGAACGAGTGATCCCCTGAGAAAGGAGATAGGAAACAATGTTACCAATTGGATTTCAGTTTTTTGCTGACGCCGGTACGCTCGTCAACGCGACCGGAAACTACGTAAACGCAGGCACCGGTCAGACGACCGCATTCAGCGGCAACGACACGCTCGCGCCGACCATGAAGACGTTCTACGACACGCAGCTGCTCGAAAACGCACGGCCGAACCTCGTGCATGCGCAGCTGGCAGGCCGTCAGGCGCTGCCGCGCAACCACGGCAAGACCGTCGAGTGGCGCAAGTGGAACACGCTGAAGGACGCAGAGGAGCTGACCGAAGGCGTCATCCCGACCGGCCAGAAGATGGGCCAGACCAGCACGACCGGCGCGATCAAGCAGATCGGCCTGTACGTGACGGTCTCGGATCAGCTGGAGCTGCATGCGCTGGACAACGTCATCCTGGGTGCGACCGAAGAACTCGGCGCTTCCGCCGGTACGTCCATCGACAAGCGCGTGCGCGACGCGGTCGTGGCAGGCTCGAACGTGCAGTACTGCGACAAGATCGGCACGGGCGGCGCGCATACGGCAGTCACCAGCCGTGCGGGCCTCGACCTGACGGCGAAGCTAACGCCGGACGAGGTCAACAAGGCCGTAACGACGCTGAAGAAAATGAAGGCTCCGAAGATCGACGGCAAGTATGTCGCGATCATCCATCCGTCGGTCGCATACGACCTGCGGTCCTCGGACGCATGGGTCGAGGCGCACAAGTATGCAGACGTCACGCCGCTGTTCTCGGGTGAGATCGGCGAGCTGCACGGCGTCCGGTTTGTCGAGACGACGGAGGCGAAGATCTTCAACAACTCGACCTGCCCGGTCAAGACTGCAGCGTCTGGCGGAGGAACGACGGTCTACTACAGCGTGTACGCGACGCTGTTCCTCGGCAAGGACGCATACAAGATGATCGACCCGGAGGGCGGCAATCTTGAGATGATCGTCAAGGGCAAGGACGAGATCGGCGGCCCGCTGAACCAGTTCTCGACCGTCGGCTACAAGGCCGAGATGGCGGCGAAGCTGCTGTACGAGGACCGCATGGTCCGCGTGGAGAGCTGCAGCGCATACTCCGGTACGGACGAAGCCAACTGAGAAAGGAGCACATACAATGGCAACTGAGAAGACCGCTGCGGCGGCTGCACAGGCAAACCCAGAAGACGTGTGGGACGTCATGAAGACGATCTATCTGCCCCGCGGGCAGGAGAACGAGGAGCAGAGCCGCTTTGTGGCGGTAAACGGACGGACGTTCATGGTGCCGAAGGGCAAGGACGTGCAGGTCCCGCTGCCGGTGTATGAGGTTCTGATGAACGCGCGGATGGCGGAGGAAGAAGCCTTCCGCCGCGCGCAGGCGGACAACTGACAAGTGAATGCCCATGACGGCATGAAGCAGAGGAAGGGGCAGAAATGCCCCTTCTTTTGGTAAGGAGGGGACTATGAAAATCAGAGAAGCAATCGAGACGGTCGACCGGTTACTGCAGAACCAGTACGAGACACCGGATAAGGTCCGGTGGCTGTCGGAGCTGGACGGGATCGTGTACCGGGATATCATCTGTACACACGAGCACGAGAAGGAACCGGAGCCGTTCACGGGCTATGGGGAGGACGTGGATTTGGAAACGGAGCTGCTGATCCCGTGGCCGTATGATGAAATTTACCGCTGGTATCTGGGGATGAAGATCTGCGACGCCAACGGGGAGACGACGAAGTATGCAAACGAGGCGGCGAAATACAACAGCTACTATCAGGGGTATTTCAACGCCTACAACCAGGCGTACATGCCGAAGCAGTACGCGACACACTTCAAGCTTTAAGGCGGTGAGACTATGAGCGTATATCGAGTAGAGTCGGGCGGCAGGGCCCCGGCGGGGCTTTCAGCCGGAGACGAGGTTGTGACCGGGGGCGGCACGTACCGCATTACGGGCGTGAACGCGGACGGAAGCTATCAGTCGCAGCTGGTGAACAAGAACCAGACGACGCGCAACTATGACGGAAGCTACCAGACCCGGAACAGCCCATACACCATGTCCGGTGTTTCGGACTACACGAGAAGCAAGCTGAACGGACTGGAGGGAGGCTATACGCCGTCGGGCAGCGTGCAGGCGGCGCAGGCGTATCTGGAGCAGGTCAAGGCCAGCAAGCCGGGCGCATATCAGTCCCGATGGGACGATGAGCTGACGAGTCTGTATGACCAGATCCGGAACCGGAAGAAATTCAGCTATGACATGGGGACGGATCCTCTGTACCAGCAGTACCGGGAGCAGTATCAGCGTCTCGGGCGGCTGGCCATGCAGGACACGATGGGGCAGGCGGCGGCACTCACGGGCGGCTATGGCTCGACCTACGGTGAGCAGGTGGGCCAGCAGGCGTACAATGCGTATCTGCAGAACCTCAACGACATCGTGCCGCAGCTGCAGCAGCAGGCGTATCAGCGGTATCAGGACGAGGGGACGGACCTTTATAACCAGTACAGCCTCGTGAAGGGCCGGGAAGACACGGACTACGGCCGGTACCGGGATACGGTCAGCGATTATTATTCGGATCTTTCGGATGCGCGGAGCGCGTACAACTCGGAGCGGTCGCTAGACCAGAGCCAGTGGGCGACGATGCTCGACTACTGGGCGCAGAAGGCAAACAACGAGAACGCGGCCTACCTGCAGGCGCTGGCGGCGGAGCAGGCGGCAGCGAAGGGCTCCGGCGGCGGTGGCGGCGGAGGAAGCAGCTCTGCGGGGCTGAACCTCATCAACGGCTACGGGAACCGGGACGAAAATGTGTCCATGCTGGACGCAAGCTACAGGGGCGTGATGCAGACGATCTCGACGCTGCTGGCGCAGGGAAAGACGGAGCGGGCCTATGATGAAGCCGTGAACGCGCGAAGCCAGATGAGCAAGCAGCAGTGGAACAACCTCGCAAATCTGATCTGGGAGCGCACGGGGCAGAAGATCGACAGCGGCGTCAGCTATAAGCAGGCGAAGGTCTCAAAGAGCAGAAAATAAGGAGGGCGGAATGAGCCTTATTTCGAAGAAGAAGTTTATGAATGGCGTCGAGAAGAACCAGTCGAAAGCGGCTGGTTCTTCCGGCGGTCTTATGAACCGGACGGATTTTGTAGCGGGTGTACAGAACGGGAACGAGGAAATGCGGCGCCGGCAGGCGGCGTTTGAGGCGTATCGCGCTGCTGTGCAGCTTTATTCCAGAGATGGCGAGAGCGGGCAGAAAAAGGCGGAGAGTGCGGGGGCGGCAATCAGCGGGAAGGTATCGCAGCAGGAATACAGCCGGTCTTCCGCGATGCAGACACAGTATGGCTCATACCAGAATTACCTGCGCGGCGTGGAGGCGGCGCAGGGGCGGCAGCTTGGGCTGATGGCACTGCAGCAGCAGAGCGCGGCGCTGGGAAACGCGTTCCGCCCGTCGGTAAAGAGCCAGATGGACGATGTGAATGCGGCAGTCGAGCGGGCGCGGGCGATGAAGACCGTGGAGCGGGACCAGGTGCGCGGCATGCGGCGGACGTCGAAGCTGCTGGAGGGCGAGATCTACAATCGCGAGGTCGAGCAGGCGGACACGCACTTTTCCGGGACGGGTTTGTCTGAAAACGGAAAGAGCGTGACACAGCTGCAGAACGAGATCGACGCGCTGCAGGAGCGCAAGGCACAGGTCGACAGCCAGAGCGTGCTGGCCCGGGCGCAGGAGGCAATCGGGAATCTGAGCGAGGAAGACCAGAAGCTGCTCCGACAGTACCGCGGGAAGGAGCTGAACGGATATCAGGTGCGGGCGTATGCAAAATACGACGCGAAGACGGCGCTGAACGAGAAGGGCTATGACGACGAGAAGCTAAAACAGCTTGCAGAATGGCAGAAGGTGCTGGACGACTATGAGAACGCGCAGAAGCTCGATGCGGCGGCACAGGAGATCGGACAGCGGTCGCCGGTGGGCGGCACGCTGTTCTCTGCGGCGCTGGCGCCGGGGAAGGCGCTGGGCAATGTGGAGTCGCTGCGTGGCGTATTGCCGAAGTGGGCGGGCGGCTATCAAAATGAGGATATGCCGACGAACATCTACAGCCCGGCGTACAACGCGTCGCGCCTGTCCTCCGGCATTCGGCAGAGCGTGATGCAGAATATGAACCCGACGGGGCAGTTTCTGTATCAGGCGGGCACGTCGGCACTGGACAGCGCGGTCAACATGGCGGTCTCGACGGGGCTCGTCGGGACGGTCGGCGGTGCGGCCGGTGCGGGGGCGAAGGATGCGGTCGCGGAGACCATGAACTGGGTGATGGGCTCGCAGGTCGCGGCGGATTCGGTCTATGAGGGCATTCAAAACGGCAAGTCCAACGCGGACGCGCTGGTCGACGGCATTGTCGAGGGTGCGATCGAGGGTATTACGGAAAAATACTCCGTGGGTGATATCATCGAGAACATGTTGAGCGGGAAGGCCGTGTGGAGGAAGGCACTGCGGTCGTTCGCGTCGGAAGGCGCGGAAGAGATCGCGTCCAACTGGCTAAACCGTGCGTATGACGTGGTGGCGAAGCATGACCGGGGTGAGGTCATGACGGCCTACGCAAATTATATCGCAGAGGGCAGGACGCCGGCGCAGGCGCTGGCGGCGATGGTCGGAGACTTCGCAAAAGAAGACAGCCTTTCGTTCCTCGCGGGCGGCCTGTCCGGCCTTGCCATGTCCGGGACGTATGCGGGCGTGAACCGCGTGATTTTGGAGGCAAACGTCACGCAGACGGCCAGAGCGGTCTTAGAAGCGGGCGAAGTGCAGGACGTCATTGATTACGGCATGGCGCAGGAAGAGGGCACGAAGGCGCACCAGCTGGCCGTGGAGCTGCAGCAGACCGTGGATGAAGGCGGCGAGGTGACGCAGAAGGCCGTGGAGGACACGCTGCGTGAGGTGGCGAAGGAGCAGCAGGCGGCCGTGGACGAAGGGCAGGAGCCGCGCGTGCCGGAGACGCTGACCCGGCTCGAACAGCTGCAGGAACAGGCCCGGCAGGAGCAGGCGCAGGCCGAGGCGGACGAGAAGACATTCCAGATCTACAAGAGCGCGGCAGAGACGGCGCAGGAGAACCAGAGGCTTGCGCAGCAGTACCAGCAGGAGCAGGAACAAAGCCGGGCGCAGCAGAGCGTCCAGGCGGTGCAGCAGGCCCAGCAGGCGGCGCAGCAGCAGTATAACCAGGACAGCTTATTTGCGCCAATCCCGGGGACAGAGAACATGGGCGAGCTGGATCCGGTACAGTATGCCAAGCAGCAGACGGCGGGCGCGGAGCGGGAGCTGGACGAAGCAGCCGCGCAGCAGGAAGAACAGTATTTGCAGGAGCAGGCCCGGAGAACGGGCTATGACGAGATAACAGCGGCGTATTTCCTGAACGGGAACACGACGGGAATGCCTACGGAGCAGTATGCGCAGAGCTTCGGACAGGTCTATGAGCAGGGCAGGCTCGGCGCGAGTGAGCAGCGGGCGATGCGCTACGCCGAAGGAATGAATCAGGACGTGGCGGCAGCCGCATATCGAGCGGGCCTTGCCGCAGGGCAGAAAGGGGTAAACAATGGAGGTATCGAGGTTACTGATGAAGGACAAATCGGGCAAGCTGGTCAGCGTGCCGAAGGACAGACTGGAGGCGTTCGCCAAGGCACAGAGCAGCGGCAAAGAGCTGACGCCGGAAGAAAAAGAGCGCAGGGTGCAAGAGATCTCGCAAAAGCTTGGGATGAAGTAACGCTTTCGGATCTCGGTTTCGGAGAGAACAATGCGCAAAAAGTGCGCGTCATGCCGAAGGGACAAGAGGCCAGAAGCGAGGATATCCAGGCGGCGGAAAAGTTCTTCCGGTCGATGGGCGTGCAGAACGCGCGGTTCTTCACCGGGCAGCTGACGCAGGAGATCGACGGGCAGACGTTTTATGCGGACGCTGCCGTGACGGAGGACGGCTCCGTGCTCATCCGGGCGGACAGCGAGGAGTATTCTGCGTTCGAGCTGGCGAAGCACGAGGGGTATCATCTGCTTGTCAAGCGCTGGCCGGAGATGGCGGCGAAGATCCAGAAGCGGCTGCTGGGCGAGGGCAAGATCACAAAGGCAATGATCGAGAGCTATGTGGACGCATACGCCGGGATCTACGGTGACGACACGGACGCCTACGTCGAGGAGATCGTCGCGGACACCTACGCCGGCATGAACCGCACGGACTACGGCACGAACCAGCTGCGCGCGGACGTGAAGATGGAGGTCGGCCAGTGGCAGAAAAAATCCGGCAGCGCGAGAGCACCGCCGGCGAAGATGTCGATTGCACAGGATTTCAAAAGCAGAGTGGCGGCATGGTACAAGTCCGGGATGCCGGAGGGCACGTCCTTTGCGCTGGGTGAGACCGGCGCGACGCTGCAAGGGCTGGGGGCAATCGAAAGCGATATTTATATGAACGGCGAGAAGATCAGCACCATTCTGAAGGAGCATCCTGAAATGACGATCCGCGAGATCCAACGGATCCCGGAGATTCTGGACGATCCGGTTCTGATCCTAAAAAGCAGAAACAGCGCAAACGTAAGAGAGAACAGCAGACTTGTTATCTTCGGGACGGTAAAAGCCAGTGACGGAAGACCGGTCATGTGCGTGATGGACCTTCGACCGACGGAAAACGGGCTGCTGCTGGATGATATGCAGAAGGTTGCAAGCGCGTACACGAAAGACAATCATCCAGACAGATTCGTGCAGAACAGTTTTGTCCTGCACGCAGACGAAAAAAGAACCATCCCGTTACTTAGAACAATAGGCTTCCAAATGCCTATCACTCTGCAACGCTATGGTTCTATGGGTAGTATAACCTATAAGGGGCCTAAAGTCAATCTGTACGGAGAGAAATTTTCAGATGTTGTAAGTGTTGGAACTACCGCAGAGACGGCAAAGAGGAAATTCTCTGCCAGCGCAGATCAAACGGCTGCAGAGCAGAGAAAGCAGAACGACAAGACCGCGCTCGACTATTTCGGGCGGACGTACAAGTGGAGCGAGACGGGCTATGTGCTGCTGAACGGCGCAAGGCTGGATTTCTCCGGGCGGCACGAGGGCGGGCCCGGCGGATACCGGACGGTCGATCATCGGGATATCATTGACGCGCTGGGCGAGGACTACGGCGGCGGAGATTACAGCGGCGGCATGGTGCGCTTTATGCAGGAAGGTAACATCCGCATTTCGCCTGAGAGCGGCGGCATCAATCTTGCTGTCATGCCCACAAAGGCGCAGATGGACGCACTCAGCGATTTTATCAGCAAGGAGCACGGCGAGGTCATTCTGGACATTGACGATGCACAGGGAAATACGATCTCCAGCACGGAATTTTCCAGAGGGACACACGCCGACAAGGTGCTGCAAGCGATCCGGGATTATTTTGAGAACGGGACGCTCCCGCAGGCGGACAACACGCCGTCGGTCAGTCAGTTCCGGTATTCCGCGCAGGACGGGCGGTATCGGGATCTGATGGGGGAGAAGGCGGCACAGTATGTGCGGCGGCTGGAGTCCGGACTGGTGAACGAGCTGGCGGAGAATCTGAGCGTGCCGGGGCAGGCGAAGCGGGAGGTTCTGCGGCCGATGGCCGAGGAGGCGCTGCGGTCGTTCTTTACAAACGGGCAGCTTGACCGGGCGAAGTTGAACGATCTCTTTGAAACAGCCTACCAGGCAGGCATCGAGGAAGATACGCAGTACATCGAGCAATACGGAGACCTCAAGAAGTTCATCCGAGATCAGAAGATCTCGATCTCTGAGACAGACAGGAAGGATATTGCGGACTACAATCTGTTCCGGAAGGCGGCCATGGGGACGCTGACGATCAGCAAGGACGGCTTGCCGGTGGACGTGGCGTATCAGCAGCTTCGGGAAATGGCGCCGGAGCTGTTCCCGGCAGACATTACCGCGCCGAGCGACCAGCTGATGAAGATCTACGACGTGGCGCGCGGGATTCAGAAGGTGCAGAAGACGCTGGATGAATACTACGGGCCGCAGGCGGCGAGCTTCAAGAAGTGGCAGCAGGCGAATTTCACGGAATCCATTGACCGGCTGACGAGCGGGCTGCGCGTGGCGCAGCGGTATCTGGACGCGCAGAACAAGGCCAAAGAAAAGCTTGCTATTCCGCAGACAGCGGAAGAAACGAAGCAGATGTGGGCGCAGCTGAAGGATGCAAGGCGAGTGGTCGAGAAAGCGCAGAGCAAGACGCTGCTGACGGAAGCCGACCAGAAGATCGTGAACCGGCTGCTGCGCGGGGAGACAAGCCCGGATTATGTGGCAGGGCTGGAAAACGGGCAGCAGATCCTGAAGGTCTACGAGGCAAAGGCTGACTATGATATGCTGGCGCTGAAGCTCAAGGCATGGAACGCGCAGCGCAAGCAGGGACTGCGGGACTTTGCCGAGCAGGCGCTGACGGAAGCCGAGGCCGTCAAGTGGGTCGACAAGACCATGGGGATCCGATATCAGCGTGAGACGATGGAGCGGAACATCCGGGATATCGCGCGGAAGGGCAAGGTCTCTGACGAAAAGGCAAACGAATTCATCAACAAGTATTTCTGGCCCGTCCATGAGAACGAGAGCAAACGCAAGAATTACCTCGTGCAGCAGCAGAATAGGATCAAGGCGCTGAAGCTCGACCGGCAGGTACGGAAGGGAAATCTGGTCTCGGAGAGCTATGCGGTGCAGTGGCTGGGCGAGGCGGAATTCAACCGGGACTATCTCAAGCAGCATCCACGTGTTGAAAGGCGCGGGGGGATGACGTTTGACGAGTGGAACGCGGCCATTCAGGAATTCGAGAAGCAGAACCCGAATCTGGATCTCGGCAAGGTGCGGGCAGCCGTGAAGGTTTTTCATGAGGTCTACGACAAGCTGTTCCAGGATATGAACCGGGTGCGCATTGAGAACGGCTATGAGCCGGTAAACTATCTGCAGGGGTATTTCCCACACTTCCAGGAGAACGAGGAAGGCGGCAGCATTCTGCAGAAGTTCGCAAGGGCGGCCGGGATCGAGGGCGATGTGTCGCCGCTGCCTGCGACGATCAACGGCCTCACGGCAAACTTCAAACCCGGCATCCGGTACATGGCGAACATCCAGAACCGACTCGGCTACGCGACGGCGTATGACGCGCTGCAGGGCTTTGACCGGTACATAGAGGTCGCAACGGACGTGATCTTCCACACGGCGGACATTCAGCGGCTGCGGGCGCTGGCGACGCAGATCCGGTATCGGGCGTCGGACGAGGGACTGAAGCAGCGAATCGATGCGATCATGATGAACCCGTTCCTGAATCCGGATGAGGCCAACGAGCAGGTGGCGCACCTGACGGAGGAAGGACGGTATGGGCTTTCCAACTTCGTGGATGAGCTGGACGAATACACGAACCTGCTGGCGGGAAAGAAGTCGCGGCTAGACCGGGGCATGGAAAAGCTCATGGGGCGGAAGTTCTACAACGTCATGAAGAAGTTTGAGTCCCGCGTGGGCGCGAACATGGTTGCGGCCAACGTGGGTTCGGCGCTCACAAACTTCATTCCGATCACGCAGGCATGGAGCCAGGTGTCGACAACGGATGTGCTGCGCGGCATGTGGGATACGCTGAAAAACTACAAGACGGCGGACGGGCTGGATTCTGCGTCGACGTTCATCAACAACCGCAGCGGCTACGGGCGGCTGGCCATGAGCACGATGGATAAAGTCTCCGCCGGTGCAGGCTGGCTGATGGAATCCGTTGATACGTTTACGACGGGGAGCGTCGTCCGTGCGCGGTATTACCAGAACCTGCGGCGGGGCATGAGCGAGACGAGCGCGATGCAGGAGGCAGACCAGTTTGCGTCCGGCGTGATGGCAGACAGGAGCAAGGGGTCGACGCCGACGCTGTATTCCGCGCGGAACCCGCTGGTGAAGCTGTTCACGCAGTTCCAGCTGGAGGTCAACAACGAACTGAGCTGGATCTTCAAGGATATGGCGCAGGAGGAGCGGAAGAAGGGCGTGGCGGCGCTGGCGAAGGCGATGTTCAAATTCCTCATTGGCGCGTGGATCTACAATGAGTTCTACGAAAGCATTGTGGGCCGCCGCCCGGCGCTGGATCCGCTGGATATCATCAACGATACGGTCGGAGATTTCACCGGATACCATATCCCGAACATGGTTCTGGCCGGGATCGGAGCTGCGAAGGGTGAGAAAATCGATTTTACGACGGAGAAACAGACGACAGATAAAGCGATTGCGGGCGTATGGGGGCGCGTTCTGAGTGAGGCCCCGAGCACACAGGCGCTGACGATCCTCGGACTGGATGAGGCAATGGGGATTGAAATAGACAATGGCAGAATCGCAGTTGCCTCTGCGCTTCCGGACATCGGGAAACTTAGAAAAGCAATCTGGGCAAGCAACGAGGACATGGCCCCCACAAAGAAGGCAAAGACGATTACAGATGAGCTTATCAAACCGGGCCTGTATCTGGCGACGCCGTTCGGCGGCGGGCAGATCCGAAAGGCGTATCAGGGCGCGACGGCGGCGGCTCGCGGCGGCAGCTACACAGTGGACAACGAGGGCCGCGATATTTTGCAGTATCCTGTGTACAACGACAACGCAGCCGACCGGGCGAAGAGCTGGGCGCAGGCGCTGCTGTTCGGCAAGACGGCGACGGAAGAGGCGCAGAGCTGGGTGGAGAGCGGGTTCAAGTCGCTGTCCGCGAAGGAGACCGCAGCGTATCAGGGCATGACCGAGGGAGGCGAGGACCAGCGGGAGACCTATGCGTTCATCCAGGCGGCGCGGAAGCTGGAGAAGAACTATGACAAGATGATGCTGCTGAAGGCCTATGATATCAGCGACGCGGCGAAGGCAGAGTACTATTATCAGGTCCTTGCCGGGGATGCGCAGAAGGCGGAGATGGAACCGAAGAGCACGCAGGAGCGGATCGACTACATGAACGAGAAGATCCAGGACGCGCAGGACGCGAAGCAGAAGCAGGATCTCAAGGACGCCGTCGCCGCCGGGACCGTGACGCAGGAGAAGGCGATCCAGAAGATCCTTGCGAACGACTACGCCGAGGATGAGAACAAGGCGTACTGGCTCTACAAGGAGTGGACCGGCGGGAAGGACTATACGAAGTACGGCAAGATCCTGCAAACCATCGAGGACGGCGGAGATCTGAAAGCGGCGGCAAAGGAATACTTCGACCACGGAGCCGATAAGGGCGATATCGGAAGTGAGATCACGAAGGCGTACAAGCCGCAGTACATCGAGGCCTCGCCGGAGGAGCGGAAGAAGCTCAAGGAGAAGCTGCTGGCGGCCTATGTGGCACTGGGGTTCAACCGGGCGGATAAGTCCAAGGATATTGACAAGTGGCTGAAAGAAAAATAACGAGCGGGCCGGGGCGAAAGCCCCGGCTTTGCTGCGCGTGGGGTGAATCCGGCGCGGGGGTCTGCTACACTGGATGAAAAGGAGGGATGCGGTATGGCGACGCCAATTCCGGGGGCTTATCCGAGCCCGAGGATCGACAAAGGGGTGCTGCGATGGTACGAGGGAGACACATTCTCGATCGTGCTGCGGTTCGACCTGAAGGACCAGGACGGCGAGGCCGTCACGATCGGGACGACGGACAGCATGGCGGTCGTGTTTCTGGACGATACGCGGCAGACCGTCCACACGTTCAGCTTTGCGAAGGTGGAGAATGACCAGGTCACGCTGAACTTCGACGCGACGGTCACGGCAAAATTCACGAAGGGAAAGTACACCTACGATATCCGGTACACGCACGGCGACAAGACGACGCTGGCGAGCGGGAATCGGGCATTTGTGGAGTAAGGAGCAGGTATGAGGGTAGAAATTCCGAATCAGATCACGGTGACGATCGGCGGACTGATCTCCCGCGGGGTAAAGGCCGTGGAGGTTACGGACGCAGGGAAGCTGATTTTCACGCTGACGGACGGCAGCGTGATAGACCTCGGCTCGGTCATGGGCCCGCAGGGGCCGAAGGGCGAGACGGGACCGGCGGGGCCGCAGGGGCAGACCGGACCTGCCGGCGCACAGGGCGAGACCGGCGAGGCGGGCGCGAGCATCACGTCGATCACGAAGAAATCGCAGAGCGGGACGACGGCAACGTACACGATCGCGCTTTCGGACGGGAAGACATTTGACTTTAACGTCGAGACCGTCAAGGGCGAGAAGGGAGACACCGGCGCGAAGGGTGACACCGGCGCGCAGGGCCCGAAGGGCGCGACCGGCGACACCGGCCCGAAGGGAGAGCCCGGAGAAAAGGGGGAGAAAGGCGACAAGGGCGAAACTGGCGCGACTGGCCCGCAGGGCGAAACCGGCCCGCAGGGGAAGACCGGCCCGCAGGGGCCGGCAGGCCCAACCGGCCCGAAGGGCGATACGGGAACGGGCTTTACGGTCAAGGGCTATTTCGGCTCGGTCTCCGCGCTGCAGGCGTCGGTCAAGAATCCGGAGGTAGGCGACGCCTACGGCGTGGGCGCGGCTGCACCTTATGACATTTACATCTACGACGGCGTGACGAATGCGTGGGTCAACAACGGACCGCTGCAGGGCGCAAAGGGCGACAAGGGAGATCCGGGCGAACAGGGTCCGAAGGGCGAACCGGGCGACACCGGCCCGGCGGGCGCAAGCGGAACGGACGGCATAACCCCGAGCATCGGCAAGAACGGAAACTGGTATCTCGGGACGACTGACACGGGAAAGCCTTCGCGCGGCGAGAAGGGTGACAAGGGAGATCCAGGTGCGAAGGGCGATCCCGGAGCAGACGGCGCAAAGGGCGACCTCGGCGAGCGGGGGCCCAAAGGCGAGACCGGCGACACCGGACCGCAGGGGCCGAAAGGCGACACCGGACCGCAGGGGCCGAAAGGCGATACAGGGCCTCAGGGGCCGCAGGGAGAACAAGGAGAGGGCCTTGAAGTCGCAGGGGCGGCTGTCGGCGATCTTGTGCGCGTAAAGGCTGTAAACACAGATGGGAAACCGACGGAATGGGAGCCTGTAAAAACGAAGAAGGCGCAGAAGGGGGTGCTTCCAAAGGACAGAGAGCCGTTTTATGTGACCTGCACGCTGTCGGGGCAGGATGTGTACGACGAGGATGCTACACATGATAAGTCATTCGCTGAGATCCTTGCCGCCCATCAGGCAGGGCGGCCATGCCGTGCAATTTTGAAGCTGGACGGGGGCACAGGTGATGATACCGTGCTGCTTCCGCTGGCAGAGCTGCATGCGGACGCTTCGGACGGATATGCAAAATTTGCACTGACAGAAATGACGCAGGGCGATACGTCGGAGGAACTGATGGTTCGCTATGTGTGGATCAATTCGGCGGACGCCGCAGAGGGCTTCTGGGGAACCAGATATACGCTGTCCGGCGATGAGACTTTCCTGCCGGATGTGACGGCCTCCGACAACGGAAAGTTCCTGCGGGTGTCCAATGGCGCATGGGCGGCGGCGACGATCACGAACGCGAATGGAGGCAGCTTCTGATGGCGGAATTTTTGACATTTGACACCGACCTCACGGCGGTCGCGAACGCGATCAGAGCCAAGGGAGGCACGTCCGCGCAGCTGATCTATCCGTCTGGCTTCGTGTCGGCAATTCAGGCGATCCAGACCGGCATTACGCCGAAGCTGGTCGTGACCACCTCTGCCGGGGCGGCAGTCACGGCAGTGAAGGGCTCCAAAACGGTCACGGGAACTGCCGGGACAGACGGAGTGTGCACGCTGGAGCTGCCGGAGGCGGGCGCGTGGAGCGTTACGTCGGCGAAAAACGGGGTGAATGCCGCGCAGAGCATCGTGATCGGTACGCAGAGCATGAAAATGCCCCTGTATCTCGACAGCTTTGCCGACAATACATGGGAAGAGATCATCGCGGTGTGCAGGACCGGGATCGCCCCGGACAGCTGGGCCGTGGGCGACAGCAAGACCATGAACATTGGCGGGACGGCCTATCAGGTCGATATCATCGGCAAGAATCATGACGAGTATGCGGACGGCTCCGGCACGGCTCCGCTGACGTTCCAGCTGCATGATTGTTACAGCGAAGCAAAGCAGATGTACAGCACCAACCTGAGCGGTCTCGGCTGGAAGAACACCGATATGCGCCTGACCTATCTGCCTGCGATTCTGGCGCTGATGCCGGCGGAGGTGAAGAACGGCATCCACGCGGTAAACAAGAAGACATCTGAGGGGGGCAACAGCACGACGATTGAGACCGTATCGGACACGCTGTTCCTGCTCAGCGAGGTGGAGATTTTCGGGACTGCAAGGTCTTCCGTAGCCGGGGAAGGAAGCCAGTACGACTATTACAAGGCAGGCAACCCGAAGATCAAGAAGAGAGAAGGCGTTGACGAGTTCTGGTGGGAACGGTCGTCAGCCAGCGGCGGTATGTTTTGCAGAGTCAGAGCAAACGGCCAGGCGGGCGCGTCCAATGCCTCAAGCAGCCTCGGCGTAAGCTTTGCGTTCTGCTTCTGAAGGGAGGAAAAATGAAAAAAATAGTAACTGTAGACGGAGAAGCCCTGACGGTGGAAGGGGAAGCAGTAGAGACAGACGATGTGGAATCGATAGAATGGCACCAATGCCCGGAGCTTGTTCGGAGCTACCTCGCAAATGTGGTGTACGATCCTGCTGATTACAGCACATCGCAGATCGCAAATTATGCGCCAGCCGAAGCGGTGGTGAGCAACTACAAGCCCATCGGACAAGAGGCGGGTGGGGTGACGCACTATAACGAGGTGCCGAACGTCCTCACGCCATTTGCCGGAACGGACGCGGCGGGGACGCTCAAGCCGCTGGATGCGCTGCGGTGGATTCGCACGCGCAACTCCGCGGAAGCGTGGAATGTGCGCGATCTGGGAGGCTGGGCTTGCGATGGAGGCACTATAAAATACGGGCTGCTGATTCGCGGCGGGCGTATTGCCGCCGCAGATCGCGCGGTGCTAGTCGGCCAGCTCGGAGTGCAGCATGAGATCGATCTCAGAGGCAAAGAGGGACGCGATCCGTCTGACGGTGACGTTGCAACGGAATCCCCGCTTGGCAGCGATGTATGGTTTACGATTGCCGACAAGGCAGCGTCCTACGCGCTGACCCCTGTCGAGACCTGGCAGACTTACCTCCGGTGCGTGATTGATGCAGTAACGCACCGGGAGCCGGTGTATCTCCATTGCACGGCAGGCGCAGACAGAACCGGCACACTGGCTTGTGTACTTGAAGGGCTGCTCGGCATAAGCCAATCGGACATCGACAAGGACTATGAGCTTACTACATTTTATTCCGGTTCGGGGACGGACGCCCTTGCCCGACGCCGAAATGAACCAGAGTGGATGAGACTCATCAACGCCATCAACGCGGTTTCCGGTGACAGTTTTCGTGACAAATGCGTACATTTTGCCGTGGGAACGTGCGGACTGTCGATGGCCGATATCAACGCTTATCGCGCGGCTATGACCAATGGAACGCCCGAGACGCTGCACTGGTATCAGACGATCACAAAAAATCTCACAGGCTGCACGATCAGCAACGCCGCGTCTCAGGTGGATTACGGCGAGGCGTACACCGCGACCATCACGCCGGAAAGCGGCAAGACGCTGACCTCCGTTGTGATAAAAATGGGTGGCGTAGACATTACATCCACGGCTTATTCGCCCGGCAGTGGTGCAATCAACATTGCCAAGGTAACAGGAGCAGTCACGATCACTGCGGCGGCATCTGCACCGTCTGTGACTTACACCATCACGCAAAATCTCACCAACTGCGCATCTTCCAACCCGGCGGACAGCATTGCCGAGGGTGCGGCCTACACTACGACGCTCTCGCCGACCGGCACGTATAAAAAGCTTGGCGCAATAACTGTCACGATGGGCGGTACGGACATTTCCGCTTCGGCGGTTTCCGGCAGCACGATAACTATTGCCAAAGTAACAGGCAACATTGTGATTACCTGCGCGGCAGAGATCACAAACATCATTGATACAGTCGGAATTTCTGCGGATACGCGCTTGAGTGCAGGGAGCGGTGCCAATAAAGCGCAGACGGGACATGCGGCTATTGGTGCGAACATGGATGCGGCAAGCCTGATTCATATGCACGCGGGTGATACGCTCCGCATCAAGGGTGTAAGCCTCCCCGCCACAAACGATGGAACAAGTGTGGCAGTGAGGTACAGTGAAACGGCAACGTTTTTATCCGCAGACTACATGTACAACGGGCGGACGTGGGGCAATCTCCATTTTGCCAGCAGCGGAGATATCGTCACGGTAACGTCGACTGCTGAAGAGTACATCCGTTTGTCGCCGATCTGCACGGATGCGCCGGCGGTAATTGCGACGATCAATGAGGAGATCAGCTGATGAATACTTGCGTATGCTGCGGGCAAACGCGGAAAGGAGAAAATCATGGACACCAAAACCATCATCGTTACGCTCGTCTGCGCCGTGCTCGGCTCGTCCGCGCTGACGGCGGTCGTCAATGCCGTCGTCAGCGCGATACAGAAAAAGCGCGGCAAGGCCACGACGCAGGAGGCGCACCTTGCAGAGATCGACAAAAAGCTCGGGAAAATGCAGGAGCATCAGGACGAGCAGTATCTGGCAATCCTCCGGCTGACCATCATGTCGGAAGAAATGCCAATGGCCGAGCGTCTGATTGCCGGGCAGAAATACGTCACACTCGGCGGGAACGGCGACGTGAAGAAGTTTTTACACCAGCTGGAGGCGCAATGCGGACATAGCAATGGAGTTTAGTAAGAAATGGCTGATTTGCAGCGCGCTCGTCAGCCTCGCACTCATCATCGCCTGCGCGGCAGGCGCAGATCTGACGGAGATCACGCTTGCGGTGCTGGCCGAAACAACGGCCTCCAGCGGGTTTTACCTCTGGAAGGCCAAAAACGAGAACCGCGCGAAGTACGCGCAGAAGTACATGGATAAATGGGCCGAAAAGTACGGCCCGGAAGCGGCAGCACGCATCGCGGAGATCGTGCTGAAAGACTGAAAGGAGCATACTTATGGACTACACACAGATCATCTCGGCAGTGATCGCGCTCATCAGCGCGCTCGTCTCGGCGTTTCTGATCCCGTGGCTCAAAACCAAGATCGACGCTAACAAACTGCAAACCATCAAAACATACGTCGAAATCGGCGTAAAAGCGGCGGAACAGCTCTACGCGGCAACGGACGGCGAGGAAAAGAAAGCCTATGTGATCAATTTTCTGGCCGAACACGGAATCCGGTTCGACGTATCTACAATCGATCAGCTGATCGAGGCCGCCGTGCTGCAGCTTCATCACGAGTTGTACGGGAGTGAGCGGGCATGAGCATCAAAATTGGGCAGGCCAGTCTCGGCGAGACGGGCGGCCGCAACCAGCAGCCAGGCAATCAGACCGGGCGGGAGCTGAATATCTCCAACTGGTACAATGGCCGCTGGCTCGGCATCTTGCGCTACAAGAGCCGCAAAAAGGCCGAGCGGGCCGCGCAGACGTGCGAGGCGGCCATTAAGAACCGGAACATCGGCTACGACATGGACAACAGGAACACGGCGTATGAGGCCGCCAGAGCCGTCGGGTGGGACGTGAGCAAGATCACAAAGCCCGTGGAGACGGACTGCTCCGCGCTCATGATGCTCTGCGCTGTGGCCGCAGGCTGCGCGTCGGTCGAAGCGCTCTACAAAAAGCAGGGGAATTCCTGCACCACCTACTGTATGCTGCACGATTGGCCCGCAACGGGAGACTTCGAGCTGCTGATCGGCAGCAAGTATCTGATGACGGACGCCAATCTGCTGCGCGGCGACGTGCTGGTAAGTGAGGGCCATACCGTGATGGCCCTCGAAGATGGGAAAAATGCAGAGGAGGAAACCGAAATGGTAGAAAAGAGCAAGATCATCGTCGACGGAAAGGAAATCACCGTCGAACGCATCCTGAAGAACGGCACGAACTACGTCAAGGTGCGCGATATCGCCGCCGCGCTGGATCTCGAAGTCAGCAACAAGGGCAATATCGCTGTGCTGAATCACAAGGATAAGTAAGCCATGCCCGGCGGCGGGACGAAGGGAGTGACGAAAGCATAACTGCGCGGCTGGCTCTGCCGAAGGAGCTGGAACACCTCACGCGCAGCGACTGGGAGCGCGTCGCTGACGAGGGCTTATTGGATGAGATCGATCAGCAGATCGTGAATCTTTATATCGTGCGCAGGCTCCCGCAGTTGGACGCGGCCGGTGAAATCGGTATCGACCGCAAAACCATCTCCCGCCGCCTGCCGCACATCTACAACACCGCCCGCCGCCTGACAGGAGCATAACGCAAAGCACCCGTGGGATTCGTCCCACGGGTGCTTTTTGCATCTATTGTGCGTTCGCGGCCAAGATCTCCGCGATCATCGCGATCACATACGGCGGGCATCCCCGCCGCCCGCCGCACCAGTCCTGCACGGTGCGCAGCGGGATTCCAAAATACTGCGCAAATCCGGTTTGCGTCATCCTGTATTTCTCGATCAACTCCGGGATTGTGCAGTGTTTCCCGTCCCAGATCCCGCCGAGCAGCGCCAGCCGCTCCATCGGAACCTCAGCGTCCTCGGCGTCACCCCAGATGCTGGACAGTGCCAGATCGGAGATGTAGGCGTCGCGGTCGGTGTATGCGCCCGTCTCAGCGTAGAGGGCGGAGCGGATAAAGGGCGTGAGTTTCATTTTTTCGATCCTCCTATACTGATGAATTTTGCTGCATGAGCGCGTCCCAACGCGCCCAGAGTGCGCGGTTGCAAGGATCGCCGCGCAGCGAATCGAGAATATCGGCGACTTCTGCCGGACTTTGATAGTACAGGACGCACGTTTCACCGGTCTGCGTGCGCCGAAATTGCAGCTTTTTCGGCCCTGCCGGAAAATGCGAGGATACTTGCGTTAAAAGCTCAGGCTGCCCGTAAACCCGCAGCCGTGGCGTCCTGGTGGGCTTGCCACGTACCTTGTGCGGCCAGAGATCAAGGCAAGCTTGCAGCTCCACCACACCGCGGCAAAATCCCTGCCAATCCGTCACGTCGGCGAGGGACGGGAGAAGATGCACCTTCGCGGATTTCACAACCCAAAAGTCTTTCTTTCCGTCTGCGCGGCGCTGGAGGTATGGCGCAGTTGGGAAAAGCTCGGCAACCGCGTCGATGTACCACCGATCAACACAGCGAACAAGGAACCTGCCGCAGGTATCGACGCCGAGCAGCATGAGGATCGCTTGCTGATAGCCAGTCAATCGCACTCTCCCGTTCACTCTGCATCATCATCCAAGCTGTCGACGATCTCGGCGAACTGCGGCGCAAGCTCGCCCCAAAAATAAGCGTTAATGGGCTGGCCGTCGATGCGGACAGTAGCAAGCGTGTCGTCGTCGAACTCCGGGTATTCGGCATTGTAGAGATCTTCCGGAGATTCAAAGTAGTCCAGCGAATAATCGAAATACACGCAAAATGCGTCGCCCAGGCAGGCATCCATATCGCGGCAGAGGATCGCAGGCTGTCTTTCCATGTAACCAGAGTTAACGGCAATGGCAGTGCAAGCGATGAGTTCGTAACGGTCGATGATTTTGGTTTCCATGATGTACCTCTTTCCGGCTTTCGCCTTGCTTTATCTTATGGCCTTATTATACACGCAATGCGTGCAAATGTCAAGAGGAAAATGCAAAAAAATATAAAAAATTTGGTACACAAATGTCCCATACATGCCCCGCAAATGTCCCCCAGCGGGGACGGGGAAACGCTAGAATGGTAGCAGAAAGGGGCGATACCGCATGGCGTACAACCCGTACACGGGCCGCTGGGAGATGGACGGCGCGCAGCAGATCCAGCTGCAGCCCATGCCGCGGCCGCAGGGCCCGCAGCTGCCGCTGCAGCCGCCGAAGCTCGGCGTGCTGACCGTGGCCAGCGAGGCCAGCATCAACAACCTGCAGATGCAGCCGAACGACAACGCGCTCGCGCTGCACGAGACCGAGAACCTGCTGTACTACATCCGCACGGACAGCATGGCGGCCAAGACCATCGCGCGGTTCCGGATCTTCCCGGAGCCGACAGAAGAGGAAAAGGCGGCAAACCAGCTGCAGGAGCAGCTGAAACAGATCACGGCCGGCCTGCAGAGCATGGCCGGGAAAATCGAAGAACTGGAGGGAAAGCTCAATGCAAAATCCGATTATGGCCCTGATGGGCGGAAACGGCGGGGGAAGCAAACTGCTGAACGGCCTGCTGCAGACGGCGAAGACGACGCTGCAGGGGCAGAGCCCGCAGATGGTGCTTAGCTTCCTGGCCTCGCAGCCAGGCTTTGAGGCGTGGTTCGAGGCAAACAAAAACAAGACGGTCGGCGAGCTCGTCGGCCAGATCGGCAAGTGATACCGCGCGAAAGCGCCTATCAAATTTCATTCCACCCAGAAAGGAGGGAAAACCATGGATAAGGATTATGGCTTCGGCGGATGGGGCATTGTCATCCTGATCGCGCTGTTCTTCCTGCTCTTCGCGGGCAGAGGCTTCGGCGGCAGCGGCGAGAGCTCCCCGGCGACCCAGGCCGACGTGCAGCGCGCGACGGACTTTGCAGCCCTCGAGCGCCAGAACAACGAGGGTGTCGCGGCAACGCGCCAGAGCGCATACGACGTCACCAGCGCCGTCAAGGACAACGCCTACAACATCCTCGGCGAGCTGCGCGACCTGCAGTCTGTCACGGAGGCGGGCTTTGCCGGCCAGCAGAAGTGCTGCTGCGAGATCCTGCGCGCGATCGACGGCGTCAACTACAACGCCAGCATCAACGCGTGCGAGATCAAGACGGCCATCCACGCCGAGGGCGAGGCGACCCGGACGCTCCTGCAGCAGCAGGAGAACCAGCGTCTGCGCGATGAGCTTGCACAGAGCAGAGCCGCGAACAACGACTATATGCAGTCGCAGTACATCCTCGGCCAGCTGGGCCGGTACTACCAGAACCCGCCCTGCAATCCGTGCGGCTGCGGCGGCTGACACGGGTACACCCTGATATAGCTATCCGGGGCATAATGCCCCTTCACATAAGCCCAAACGGAAGGAGTAATGAAAATGGCTTGTAATAACGGCAATGGAAATCGGGCGTATCAAAAATCCTGCGTCCGATATTTTAATAACGCGCCCCAACTGCTCGCTGCAGACAGCGAAAACGTGCTGACGCTGGCCGGGGCAAAGGTCGTCAATTCCGGTTCGTCCATCCAGGTCGAGCCGCAGAGCTACGACACGGTCAAGATCGGCCTGTATCATCTGGCCGCAGATGCGGTCATCGCGGCGACGGCCGCGGGCGTCCTGACCCTGCAGTGGTACATGGACGGCGTCGCGCTGCCCTGCACGCTCAAGCGCGTCACGCTGCCGGCATCCGGCAATGCGGAGATCCACACGGAGACGGATCTGGAGCTGTCCGGGTGCTGCTGCTGCGTCAATCATACATTCACGCTCGTGGCGACGACCGACAGCACGGCCGCAGGCTCCGTGATCGAGCTTTGCACGGGGCTGCTCAAGCTCGCATGAGGTGCTATCATGCAGGCGTATAAAGACAAACTCCACGCCGCGCTGCGGGAGATCGCGGAGTGCCCGGTGTCCATGCGTACGGTCGAGCAGGCCGCAGCAGTCACAGATCTGCTGTGCCGGCTGGATAAGCTCGAGGACCACGACGAGCCGGAGACGGTCGAGTTTGACCGCGCGACCGCCATGCAGTGGGCGGCAGCCATGCGCAACGCCGACGGCACGACCGGCCCGCACTGGTCGATGGATCAGACCAGCGCCATCGCCGACGGCATGGGTGTCCAGGAAACCGATATCCCACGCTGGGCGTGGGGCGTGACCATGAACATGATGTACTCGGACTACTACCACGTCGCCGTAGAGTTCGGCCTCAACCGCCCGGAATTCTACGCCGCGCTGGCAAAGGCATTCCTGCTCGATAAAGACGGCCCGGGGCCGGAACAGAAGCTCATGGCGTATTATGAGCATATCGCAAAATAAAGAAATCCCTCCTGTCACCAGGAGGGATTTCCGCTTGCTATAGAATCTATATTTAGATGGGATTCATTCATGCGGCCCACGTAATTGCAGACCTGAAAAGGGAAGGCGGCAAATCAATCAGTGAGGGGGTAAAGGGTTAGGCACATATCGCTGCCTGCTTTGGAATAGGATTTTGAACGCTTATGGTAAAGGACTTTCTGCAGGACAGTTTTGAGTAGATCGTTTTTATCCTGCGGAGTCGCTGCAAGGGGGTACGCTTCGAGCACATGGCGAACAGCGGGGGCGAGACGGGCGCGTGCTTGCTTGGCACGCGTGATTTCGTCCTGCGCGCGCTGGTTCTCTTCGACGCGGGAAACAATCACCTGTTTATCTGCGGCCAGCGCCTGAGATCGCCGAAGAAAGACTTCTGGGGTGTAAACGCCGGTCTCGACGAGCTCGTATGCGCGGGCTTCCTGCGCCTCCAGCTTAGCAAGCTGCTTCTGGTCAGCGTTGATGGAAGCGGAGAGCGCGTCTAGCAGTGAATGGTCGTCGTTCGTGTCAACCTCGCCGACCTCAAGCTCACGCAGCCAATCACGCAGAGCGTTAAGCAAAGCCTCTTCAACCTCGCTATACCATGAGCTGACAGTGGGGCAGCCCTGCGTTGGGCACATGAATGACGGACGCCGATCACCAGAAGACGCTCTGCGAACCATGACGCGCCCGCACTGGTCGCAGCGAACAAGCCCGGCAAGGCTGGTAACGGTCTTCCATGCGCCCTTGCCGCGCGGAGCAACAACTGAATAACTCAGCGAAACGGCCTTATCGTACTGCGCCTGTGAGATCAGAGCATCGTGCAAGCCTTTATAGAGTTTCAAATCCTCCTGCCGGGTGCGCGGGCGGCTGACGACAACAGAGCCGTCAACGATACGCTTTGTCTCCGGCCTGCCGCCGGATTTAATCCATCCGGCATTTGCCGGGTTACGAAGCAATTCCAGAATAGCGGAGGTTGTCCATGAGTTGCCGGAATTCGTCTTGACGCCGAGAGCATTCAGCCGCGAAGCAATGGCGTAAGAACCGATGCGCGCGCAGCCCTCGCCGGTATACCAATCATAAATCTGCCGGAGGATCGGGGCCTGGTCCGGGTGCGGGATGAGTTTATAGCCCTTGTCGTTTGGCAGCTTCTCCCGAAGCCAGCCAAATGGCGTTTTCCCGGAGATCCATTTACCCTCGCGCAAAGAAGCCTCTTTCCCGCGCGACAGGCGGCGCTTGATGGTGTTGTATTCCCGCCGGGACATGAACAAACCGAACTCGAAGTATTCCTCGTCCATTTCGTTGTTTGGGTCATAGACTTTGTTCGGGGTAACGATCTTTGTATTGGAATACTTGAAAGTCTGCGCAATAATGCCCTGGTCGATGGTGTCGCCGCGCGCCAGACGCTCGACCTCCATAACGAGCACGCCGGCATAGCTGCCGGTCTCGACGAGCTGCAGGACCTTCTGCACCTCCGGCCGGACGGCAATGGAGTCGCCGGTCACGACTTCCTCGCAGATCTCCACGACGTTCAGGCCGCTGCTTTCGGCCAGAGACAAGAGCGTGGCACGGTGGCGCTTGAGCGTGTCGGTCTGGCCGAGAGATTCGGCCTCCATGTCCTTCCGGGACTTGCGCAGATATATGATGTACTGCGCGAGCGGGTCGGAGATTTTCCAAGTAGATGTAAATTTCATAGGCAGATTCTCACCACAAGGGCAAAAGGTTATACGGATACCGCTTCGACACCGGCCGGGGCGGTTTTATTCATGTGCGGATCCAGCCGATCGATGGGATGAGCGCGTCGGCCACAAGCGCAAGGGCGCACAGCAAAAGAATACCCAAGAGGATGAGCGTCACAAGCCGGTGCATACGCAGGGACTTCTGCTGCTGGGCAAGCTGCGCACGAAGGGCCGCGTTCTCGGCGCGGAGTTTTTCAGCATCGGAAGGCTCGGCAGGCTCGGCAGGCTCATCATGCGGGATGCCGAAATACTCATCCATAGAAACGCCCATCTCCCGGCAGATCGGGCCGACCGTGTAAACAGACGGATTTTTGATGTCGCCGCGAAAGAACTGGGATACGGTGCCGACGGAAAGGTCGGTATTTTCGGCGACGTCCTGATTTGTTTTGTGCGGAGTGATCGTCTGCTTCTGCTCACGGCACAAATCAGATAATTTTTCCTTCAAAACATGTCATTCCCCCCTAAAAAAGCAAGACGTCTGACTGCAAAAAGCAACTACCACATCTTTACAAGTCTACCATGGGCAGGCTACCATAAAGCTACAGACGGCTCCCGGTCGTTTGCGCGAAACCAAAGCCCGCGTTGTTGTTCGGCCAGCGGCGCGGGCGACGCCTACCTATATCTTACAACTTTCGGGAGGCGCGAACAAGAGGCAAAGATTAACAAAAAATGAACGGGAATTTTGTGGAGAAATGGAGACGGGAATGGAAAAAACGATGGAACGGATTGAAAACATTTTAGAGCGGGCCACACTGGATCAGCTGAAAATCATCCTGCGATTCCTGCGGAACATCATAAAGTAAGCGCCGGAACGGGAAACCGTTCCGGCGGGGAAGTTAAGGATCGCATTTTGAGCAGGCGGTATAGCCAGCGGCTTCGGCTTTTGCGATTGTGGTACGCTCTACAGAATGCCCACGAATTGCGCTGCAGCTTCGCAGGTGGTATTTGCTGCCAGCAGGAGTTACCCATACGACATATGAACTTTGACTAGTGGGGGCATCAGAAAAATTGTCCCCGTATTCGAGAGCGGAATCGTCCCAACCGACGGAGTAACCATCATCGTATCCGTCGTCATAGCCATCTTGGTAGCTATCTTCACGGGCATTTTCGAGTTGGCTTTCATATTCTTGCTTCAGTTCTTCAACCTCTTGCTTGGTATAGGTGTTTGTCTGGCAGCTGACAAGCAAAAAGATAAATGCAAGGATGTATGCAATCATTAACCCGTTGTCAAATGCGTTCCCGGACTTGAGGCGCTTGAACATAAATACCACCCTTATTTAATCTTGCGGAGGAAGACGGAATACGCGTCCATTTTTAGCGTCGTCATAGCCGCGCGTATATGCGTCGCGCTCCTTTTGCTCCCACTTGTTCATGTGGCGGGAAAACTCAGCAAAATGTACGAAGTAAGCGGCGAGACTCACGGCAGCGCCGAGAACCAAGAAGATAAACGAAATCCACATTAACACATGGTCCAAAATCCACATAAACGTTGTTTCCGGCTGGCCTTCTGGGAATTTTCTTGTGTGGATTTCGAGCAAGACCTTGCCGATGAACCAAGAAATGAAACCATAGCCGCAGTATGTGACGATTTTGGGAATATCCATAAATACCACCCCCTACCAGAATACAAAAATAAACGGAGACGGTCAAGCGTCTCCGTTTAATTTTTTTACGAAATTTTCAATTTCGCTCCATTTTTCCGGCGGGAGCGCCATCAGGAGGGAGATGAAGCGTTTCCGGAAGGAGTCATCCGCGTCGGACATGATGTTCGAGACCAGCAGGGCCAGCTCCTCATTCGCGCTGCGCTGCACATACATTTCCCCTTCGCCGTCTTCGAGCCAGGCGAGGGAGACGTTGAATTCCCGGCAGATATCCGAGATCGTGCGCTCGGTTGGGACATATGTGCCGGAGCATATTCGAGAGACATGAGCTTGTGTCAGGTGAATGCGCTCGGCAAATTTGGACTGCGTCAGACCCTGATCTTTGATTAAAAACGAGATTCGTTCATTCACTGTGTTCATGGATTCACCTTCTTTCTGAAATGAGAGTATCACAGGCACGCATATTTGTCAATCAGAAAATATGTGAAATGTATAAAATAATACTTGACAATATACGTATCACATGCTAGTCTATACATAACGAATAAACCGAGCGAGGTGAGATCAATGCAGTTTACAGAACCGACGGAATCCTTGAAGCAATACGAGGAACTGAAGAAAAACCAGAACCCGAGCGGGCACAAACTGGCTCTGCGGCTGATGGAAGCAGCCGCAGAGCTGGGGGCAACGGAAGAAGACTTCGAGTTTGCCACAACTTATATCTGGGAATGGATCAATGCGACGAAGGATCTACATGCCATTACGCTGGCGGAAGTCAAGGGCAACCGTGACGCCTTCGTCAAGGCAAGCGTAGAACGCTGATCTGCGGCGCGGGAAATCCTTCTCGGAGTGGTTCTGCGAAAGCCACTCCGAGAAGCGGGCCTGCGCGTAGGCAAGCGCAATCTGGCGCTCGTCGGGCGTGAGAATGAAGTAATTATCCACTGTGCTGACACCTCCTTTCAGATAAAGGATAGCACAGCGCAGGGACGATTGACAATAGCGAGGTGAGATCAATGTCAGAGGAACAGAAGCAGCAGGCCGAGAAGATCTCGGCGGAAATCAACAAGCTTACGCCGGAAATGCGTGAGAAGGCGCTGATCTTTATGCAGGGCATGGCTGCTATGGTGCAGCCGAAGAGCGAGAAGAAGGAGGCGTGAAGGGATGCCGAAGCTGACGCAAGCTGAGAAATATCTTGCTAAAAGAATCCTTTTGGAAGAGGCCGATAGAACCGAAGAGAACGGCCGGAAGTGGGATGAAGCCGCCGAGGATGAGAGGCGGCCCGAAGGCGACCGGGAGCGATTCCGCGAGGTAGCAGCGTACCGATATAAAACGGCTGAGAGAATCCGCGGCATCATCGGGAAGCTCGAGGGCGAGAAGAAAGAACAGCCAGCGTAAATCTGCAAAATATGGAAAAACTAACGCTGAAAGGAGGCTGACCCATGAGAAAGCCGTATGACCCGATCGCGGACGAAGAGCCGCACATCGTGGCCGAGTATCATTTTCCAAACTGCACGGCGTATATCGCGGACAACTACCTGCGCCGCCTGACGCCGGAGCAGAAGGAGGCCAACCGGCAGGCTGCCCGCCGCGTGGCGTGGCAGATCCTCGAGCGGGCCGCAGCCGAAGGGCGTCTGCCCGCGGCCAGCAATTAAACGCGCCGTAAGGCGCGTACATAGGAGTTGATATTATGGCGAACGTCAAGAGCTACACCCTGACGCTGAATGTGCAGGAGCTGCATGATCTGATTGAGGCGGCGCTGGTGTGTGAGTGCCAGTCGGCGCAGATCATAAACGGGCTCAAGCGCAAGGGGCTTGACCTGGACGCGCAGAAGCTTGTGACACAAAATGCCCGTCTGGCGCGGCTCGTCCGGCGGATGCAGGAGACGAAGGAGGAAACCAATGGATAACGGGAAGGTACACGTCGAGATCGGCATGGACGGCAAAAAAACGGTATCTGCGCTATCCGGCAGCGCACTGGAACTGAGCGCTGCTGCCGCGCGAATCCTGAACATATTTTATGCCGCGTTCTGCCAGCGAGGAATAGGCGAGGAATTCAAGGAAACCATGCGCTACTGCGTGAACCGGGAGGACAGCCCGGTATGGAGGAAGGAGTTGGCAGAATGAGAACCAATCTTGCAGAGCGGCGGATCGGGTATGAGCCGCCGGAAATTCCTGAAGGGGAAAGCCTGGAGGAGCGCCGGGAGAGAATCCGGGCGATCTACCAGTGGCGCAAGGCCATGCGGCGGCTGGCGAAGGTGGGTTGCATCTGGCTATCGGGCGTGGGCTTCGCGCTGTGCATCATCGCAGGCTGCGCCCACGCGACGGAGATCGCCGCCGTCCTCGGCGGCGTATCGCTCACGACGTTCTTTACGGGGATCTGCCTGTGAAGGAGCGGAAGATCACGGTCGACTTCCGCCCAGATCAGCTGGCGGACGTGATCGAGGCGGTCAACGCCTACGCGGACGATCTCAAGAATGATCGGGCGCTCCTGTGCGAAATGCCGCGCGTCGACCACGAAACAACGGACGCGCTTCTGGCGCAGGAGACGCGGCTGCAGAAGCTGGCGTACTGGCTGATGAAAGAGCAGGACGAAGCCACATGACGGCGCAGATCTACGCGCCGCGTATGCGGCAGATCCCGCCGCCGTGCGCGAAGGACTGCCCCGGCCGGGAGCCGGGATGCAGCGCACGCTGCTGCAGCTGGGCGCTCTATGTGAGCATCCGAAACCACATCTACGACATCAACCACCGGGACAAGATCAGTCTGGAACCGGACATAGCCGCCATCCGGCAGATCGAGCGGGCGGCAAATAAGGACAGGAGGGGCAAGAGCTATGCGGCAAAATAGTATCGATTACCCCGGCGAGCGGGCCGCGAAGCGCGCGGATATCGTCGAGCAGCCGGGCTACGCCGGCAAGCACTATTTCGTGGTGGATTACGCAGGCCGCCAGCTTACGGTACACGCGGCGGATGAAACGGCGGCCCTGTTCTGGGCGGCAAAACGCTGGGGCTACAGCTTCAAGCGGCCGGAATACCATCAGACGGCCAGTGTAGCCAGGCTTGGATACCAGCCGGACAGAATGTTCGGATAAAAAATGCCCTCGACCGGTTCCAGCCGGACGAGGGCAGAGAAGCCTACACTTCCCCGTAACAAGTTAAGTACAAGGAGAGTATACCATGAAAAATCCATATTTGCAAGAGGCAACGGAGATCATCCGCAAGCAGCAGGGGCCGCGCGGCCCGGTCTGGATGTGCGGCGAGCAGCTGCTGGCGTACAGCCGCGGACGGCTGGTCTACGTTGCGGATCTGGGCCAGATCATGCTGGCGAAGCTGACGCCGGGGAGGGAGGAGGCAAAATGAAAGAGAATGTGCTGGAGCGAAATGCAAGGCTGGATACCGAACGGAAGATTGCGGATTTTCGAGTAAAACAGCAGATGGATTATGCGTTCAAGGTGAAATACGCCAAAATCCGCGCATGGGAATTCTACGATCACCCAGACGTTGCAGGTAGCTGCTACGTAGCTGTCGGCGGGCTGGATTCCATCACGCTGCTCCTGTTCCTTCGCAGCATCGGTATTGATGTGCCTGCCATCTCGGTATCGTCGCTTGAGGATAAAAGCATTCAGCTGATTCACAAGCAACTCGGCGTGAAGCCGCTGAAACCGCTGAAAAGCAAAGTGGAAGTGCTGCGGGAGTACGGATGGCCGGTGATCTCCAAGGAAGTTGCGGGGAAAATCTCGCTTTTGCAAAATCCAAGCGAGAAAAACGCAACGGTACGCCATGCGATCATCACTGGGGAAACAGGGGCTTACGGCGGGTTCCGCACGGGGACGCGGATGAAGCTGGCGCAAAAATGGCTGGAGATCTTCGGCGGATACGAAAATGAGAATGAAGGCGTTAGCTACAAAACGCCGGATTTTCTCGTATCGGATAAGTGCTGCTATTACCTGAAAGAAAAGCCTTGCAGCGATTATGCCAAAGAAACCGGAAGCTTCCCGTATATGGGCCTGATGGCGTCCGAAGGAGGGCGCAGGCAGAAAGCGTTGATGATGAACGGGTGCAACTACATATCGCCGGGAACGAAACGCAGCTGTCCATTCGCGATTTTTTCGCGGCAGGATCTTTTGCAGCTTGCGCTGGATTTGCAGGTTCCGGTGCCGGAAATCTACGGAGAGATCGTGCGCGACGCAGACGGAACACTCAGGACGACAAAAGCACAGAGAACCGGGTGCTCCATGTGCGGGTTCGGCGTGCACATGGAAAAACGCCCACACCGGTTCGACCGGCTGTGGGAGCGGAATCCAAAGGAGTGGGAAATGTGGATGAATCACGTAATGCAGGATGATCGCGGGAACTGGTACGGCTGGGGCCGTGTGCTGGACTACATCGGCGTCGAGTGGCGGGATCCGGAATACGCGCTGTTAAATCCGGATGAACTGCCCGGCCAGATGATTTTTGATGGAATGGAGGCGTCCGCACTATGACAGGGCAGGAAATCGCGAAGGCGCTGCGGTGCTGCGCGAAGGGGCTTGGACACGACGACGCGTGCGAAAACTGCAAGGTCGGAGAAATCCAAGATCGGCGGGAATACATCGAGTTTGCGGCTGCTAACGTGATCGAGCGCCTGACCGCCGAGAACGCGGCGCTGCGGGAGAAACAGAGGCGGATTCCGGTGACGGAGCGGATGCCGGAACCAGAGACAGAGGTTTTGGCAGTTTGCAATCGAAACGGATACATTTTCGTGACACCGGTTATCTACGAGGACGGGAAGTTACTGACGCAGGAAAGTGCGTGGAACTGGAGCAACATCTACTGCTATGGCCTGTACGACGAGGAGGCGGATGATTACTACATCCCGGAGGGTTGGTGGGAGAACAGACAGTTTAATCCGGACGATGTGTACAACAATCCGGTAGACTGCGCAGTTACCCACTGGCTGCCGCTGCCGGGAGCACCGGAGGAAGGAGACAAGCATGAGTAAAGCTGTTTTAATCAGCGTCCGCCCGAAGTGGTGCGAGAAGATCATCAACGGGCGGAAGACCATTGAGGTGCGCAAGACGCGCCCGAAGATGAACCCGCCGTTTAAGTGCTACATCTACAAATGCGGAAACGGAAAAGTCATCGGGGAATTTCTGTGCGATGAGATCAGCAACATTACCTTCGGCTGGCACATATCAAATCTCAAGATTTACGATACCCCGCGCGAACTGCGGGAATTTTACGCTGTGCCAAATGAGGTAGAGGTAGCGCTCAAGGCAAAACCCAAGCCGGTCACACGCCCGCCGCAGAGCTGGCGGTATGTGGAGGAAGAACTATGGGACGGCTGACAAGATCTAATATCAACGTAGACCCGGATACCGACCGATTTCTGCACGCCGCGATCGGCGGCAAGGAAATCGACTGGAAGCAGTGCCGGGACAGCACGCTCAACGTGCTGATCAACGGCCCAACGAGCAACGGCTTTGGCAAGGATATTTTCCGCAAGATGGCCCGCGATCTGTACGGACGGCTGAAAGCCTACGAGGACAGAGGGTGTGCGCCGGAGGAAGTTCTGCCGAAAGATAAGGCGGACGAGATCGCACTGAATCTGATGCGTCTTGCTGATTTGGAAAGCCTTTGCAGTTATACCCGCCTGCGCGAACTTGCCGAGGCCGACAAGGACGGGCGCGTGGTCGTGAAGCCGTGCAAGGTGTACGAGACTGACGGGGTGAGGGTGTATGAGCACACGGTGCGCGAGGTCATCTACGAGACGGCAGGCGGCCCGGCTTTCGATAAAAATGCAATCGGGAAGAGCATATTTTTGACGCGAGCCGAAGCCGAGCGGGCTTTGCAGGAAATGGGGGGCAGGGCATGACCAGAAAACGCGCAAGAAAGATCCTCATGTCAATTGGCACAAGCCGGAACCATGCAAACTGGGGGCTGGCGGCAAAGCCACGCTGGAAGACAAACGCCGGTGTGGTAGAGGATACGCTGACGATCACTCTGTACGCGAAGCTGCTGCGGAAGAAAATGGACGAGGGCAAAATAACGGAGGAATCCGCAATCCGGGCGGGAGCGATGGCAGCGAGTGAGCTTTGGCTAAAGGAGGTAAACCATGCCTAAAGAATTTATCAGCAGAACCGAGGCGTTGGAAGACTTTGAAGTCTGCAACGCTGCCAACCCGCACTGGACGCCGCAGCGGGTGAAAACGTTCCTGCTGCGTCAGCGCACTGCCGATGCTGCGCCGATTGTGTATGGCGTATGGCTGGAGGAAGACGGCATGCAGATCTGCTCAAATTGCGGTGAAGAACACGAATGGGATGACTACCGTGCATCTTACTGTGAGAATTGCGGAGCAAAAATGAGGAGATTGCATGATGACTGAAGAATTTATCAGCCGCGCGGAGGCGGTGAAAGCGGCCAATGAATGGGTAAGCGAGGCGTGCATGGCACCCGTGATGCGGGTAAGCCGATTGTTCGATAAACTTGCGAAAGTGCCTGCCGCCGACGTCGCGGAGGTGGTGCGGTGCAAGGATTGCGAACACGCCGAACGGTATGAGCGGACAGATGGAACCGCAGGCTATTACTGCGGACACCCGCAAAACACCTTCACCTATGGTGAGCGCTGGGATCGTGTATTCAAACCGGTAAAAGAGGCAGACGATTTTTGCAGCTACGGCGAATATCAGACAAATACGGGAGGCGTGACGGAATGAGCGGGCTGCGGTTTGCATCCATGGCGGACATGCCGCCGAGGATGCGGGAGCTTTATGCACGGCAGCAGATGCCGGGGGCTGACGCGGGGCCGAAGAAGGCCTCGAAGTATCACAGCGCGCCCGCCGAGCGCGGAGAGCTGCGCTTCGACAGCCAGAAGGAGGCGCGCCGGTATGACGAGCTGATGGTGATGCTTCGGGCTGGCATTATCTCCGATCTGCGCCTGCAACCGCAGTTCACCTTGCAGGAGAGCTACATCACCGAAACCGGCGAGCGCATCCGCGCGGTGCGGTACACGGCGGACTTTTCGTACAAATTCGGAGGCAAGCTCGTCGTCGAGGACGTCAAGTCCGGGCCGACCAGGACAAAGGAGTATCTGCGCAACCGGAAATTCATGCGCTCGAAATTCGGAATCGATATACAGGAGATTTAAAAATGCCGGAAGAAAAAACGAATGCCGGACGGGAATGCCGTGCGGCCTGCCGAAAAGCGGGAACGCCTGCATGAACCGCACGACGGCCTGCTGCCTGAAATGCGGCTGGAATCCGGATGAGCAGGTGCGGCGCAGGGCGCTGCCGCTCGTCAAGGGCGCGGACGGCCTGCTGCACAAGGATATCAGCACCAAGGAATAGGCAATCAGCCGGGGACCATATTTTATCGGACTTATGCCGCAGGCGCTCCGCCATGAGACGGCTGCGGAAGGAAACCCCGGCTTTGCACCCGGCGCACGGCAAGCTCCCTCAAGCCCGTGCGCCGGGGATAAAAAGCGCGTGTGGAACGTGCGCGCGAACGGAAACCGCCAACGTTACCCCACACGGGGGTCTCGCATAGCCCCCGTGCATCGCTTGCCTCCTTTTTATAAGCCGCCTGACGGCAGTCAAGGGCGGCTCGCCCGGAAATGCGCAGCGTAAGTCAAGCGAGCGCGGCGCGCCGGTGCGCAGACGGTGAAAGCCCGTCCTGCCTACGGGGGCCGGAATACCGGCCCCCAGACGAAAGGGATGTGAACGCATGAAACAGGAATTAGTCAAGTTGATATGCCCGCAGTGCGGGAAGGAATTTTGCAGGAGCCAAAGCTACCTGCGGCAATACGGTAAATATACGCCGTGCTGCTCGAAAGCCTGTAAGGGCGCAAATATAAAAGCAACCAGGGCAGCAGGGCGTATGCAGCGCGGAGAGCGTATGCGCGCCGAAAACGGCGAGCTCCGCCTGCCGCACAGCCGGGTAAACATCCGCATCACAAAGTCGGTAGAGATCTATCCGGAGCTGAGCCCGGTCGTCGGGCAGATCTACCCGGCGGAAAGATACAGCCCGCCAACAAGAACAAAGCGGTACGGCTACGTGATCAAGTCCGGCGGCAAACGCATCAATATCCGCGCCGATGAGTGCGTGGAAGTGTGAAAGGAGATCAAAATGGCAGAAATCATGGGCGCGTTTGCGCACGACCTCGACAATTTTGTTGCCTATTATGAAAAGCTGAACTGGGATACCAGTTTCCGGGGCGAGGCATACCCGCCGCGCATCGTCATGGAGCAGTCCACGCCGCCGCTCTTCGAGGTGGGGGCGGACGGCGCAAAGACGCTGGTGCCTAATCCGACGATTCAGATTATTAGCCGCCCGGAG
>ENA-UEQP01000493-UEQP01000493.1-human-gut-metagenome-genome-assembly--contig:-NODE-493-length-43967-cov-4.746776_pt1 | contig 43967 bp, 28 predicted proteins | sample MGYA00242951_ERZ507951 | MGnify/ENA primary metagenome ERZ507951 (study PRJEB26167, sample SAMN06115539) | human gut metagenome | host: Homo sapiens | place: China:Shanxi | collected 2015-11-18...
AAATCAAAAAAATGTGACAAGCGTCAGCTATTTCCTTCATTTGCCTTCACACGGCATATCCTGCTCGCTGCCATGCAAAGAAAGGCATTAGTCGTTCAGCTCAGGAGCCGGGGAAAATGGGAAGAGGCTGTCCCAGAACTGGAGACGTATCCGCATCGGATACATGGCCATAGTCCGGGGCAGGCGACGCTCAGTCCCGGGAATCTGGGCAGTGAAGGCTGGCGGATCCTGCTCTCTGCCCTGGATGCAGGATGATCGGAAAGCAAAAAGAAGAGGCGACCGTCATATGACGGTCGCCTCTTCTTTTTCAGCTATATAATGGAATAGAGCGCGCTTGGGGAAAGGGCGCCTTCCCCGGGAAGCCTGAGCAGGCCTTAATCGAAACTCTTGGCCCAGCGCAGGATATGAGCGTGCAGCAGGCGCACGGCCTGGAGGAAGCGGGGGCCGCGTCCCTGATAATGCTGGCAGAGCTGGTGCCAGAAAAAGGCCATGCTGGCCAGTTCCGGACAGGACTGCATGTGCTGGAGGATGGTCATGCACAGGGGGTGGCCCGTGGGGTCGAAGCTCTCCGGCAGGGGGGCGCATTCCTGCAGCAGGGTCTGGAGCAGGTGGGCGCAATGGCTCAGGGCCTTGCCCACGCGGGCCGCGAACTGGCTGGAATAGTTGGGGCAGGCCATGCTCAGGGGCACATTGGTCAGGGGCGTGGGCTCCGTGGCGCCGGAGGTCAGGTCATCCAGGATGCGCCGCCAGTAGACGCGCTGCTGGCAAAGCCAGAGGGTGCGGTCATCGGCCTTGTGGTCGGACAGGCAGGTGGTGGTGATGAAACCGCGCGAGTCGGTGGCCGTCTGCCAGATGCGGGCCTCACGGCAGGCCGAGGTGGTGATGCCTTCGCTCCACTGGCCGCTGGTGAGCTTGGCCAGCACCAGGTCGGCCACGATGGAGGCGCTGATGTGGTGGCGGCATTTCTCGCCCAGGACGCAGTCGTGGTCATGCGGGCAGGGATGGCAGGGCAGGGTCGGCTCCAGGCAGCAGCTGCCGGGCAGGTAGGGGCCTGTATCGCAGGGCTGGGCCGTGGCCAGGAAGATGGAGAGCAGGGGCAGGCCCAGACCGGCGGCCAGATGCATGGTGCCGGTATTGTTGGTGACCAGCATGGCCATCTCGCGCAGGACGGCGCCCAGCTCGAAGATATTGGTCTGCCCCACCACGTCCACGAAGGGCGTGCTGGTCAGACGGGCGTATTCGTCGGCCAGGGGGCGTTCCGAGGCTTCGCCCAGTAGGACGGGACAGATGCCTTCTTCCTGCCAGATGCGCTTGCCCAGCTCCACGAAGTGGCTCACCGGCCACTGACGGCGCTTTTCGCTGGCGCCCAGCTGCATGCCGATGAAGCCGTGCCGGATCACCGGTGCGTGGGCCAGCAGGCGGCGGGCCGTCTCGCGGGCCTCGGTGCCCAGTTCGCTGAGCAGGCCGGAGCCGGGCTGGGAGAGCAGTTCGCCGGAAAGGCCGCCCAGCAAGGGCGCGCCGGTCATGCGGAACATGTCGGCCAGGTTGAAGGGTGCGTTGCTCTGGCGCAGTTCGGCGGCATGGAGGAAAGCGGGCCAGAGGCCGTCCACGCGCGGGCGGCCCTTGTGATCCAGTCCGAAGCCCAGCACGGCCTCGGGCGTGGGGGCCAGGGCCGTGGCCAGCAGACGGGCGGGCATGCTGGGCGTCAGGTTGATGATATGGTCGGCCTGCACGCTGGCGCGCAGGTTTTCGGCCCACGCCTGCAGTTCGTGGCGGGTGGCATCGGCCTGTTCGGGACTGACCAGATGATCGGGCACCGTGAGCAGAGGGCTGGCGAATTGCAGCAGGCCCTCGGTGTCCGCGTATTTTTCCAGACAAAGCAGCGTGGTGCTGCGCCCGGCCTTGTGCAGGTCGTGCAGCAGGGGCTGGCTGAGCAGCAGATCCCCGAAGCGGTTCAGATTGATGACAAGAGCATCCAGACGCATGACAGTTTCCTTGCGGAGGGTGAAGATTCCCGTGGTGCGGGGCACGCTGACGGGGGGAGCTTTCTAGCAGAACTGGGCGCGGACGTCCAGACGGATGCGGCGAGCGGGAAGGACCGGAGGGAAGACGGGCGGCAGAGCGGGGAAGATGCCGGGCGCGCCGATGCTGTCCGCTGCCTTGCCCTGTCCCGTGACGGGCAGCGCCTCGGACAGGACAGGGAGTCCCTTTCCTGCAGGACGCAAAAGAGGGCCCCGCCCCGCCGCATATGCCGGGGCGGACGAATCAGGCACTGAGGGCCGGAGCTGGGGCCGGGGCCCGTCAGGGACGCCGGGCGTCCTGCGGCTGTGCCGGGGCCTGCTCCTGAGGGGCCGTGCTGAAGGGCGAGGTGATCTCCTTGGCCAGCAGGGTCACGAAGAGGGCCGGGATCCCGGAATCCACGCTGAACTCGCGGCGGGCCAGCAGGCCTGTGCGCATCTGGCTGCTGCCGCGGGCATTACGGCTGCCCACGTTCTGGAGCATGAAGCGCTTGGGGCGTTTGTCGCTGGGGACGCGGCGCTGGACCAGCAGGATGTCCGAAAGGACGAGGGTCGCGCCCTTGCCGGAAAGTTCCGACGGCGCCCCGTAGCCGCCCTCGACCATGCGTTGGGCCGCGGCGGCATCGGTGATGCCGGCTTCCAGCACGCTGGCCTGGATGATGAACCCGGCCTGGCTGGGGTTGTCGGTGATGTCGTACTTTTCGGCGCGCAGCAGGCGTTCCACTTCGGTGCGCAGGCCGAAGACATGGCGGCTCTGGTCGCGGACGCTGACATAGACCACAGGGGTGGTGTCATCGTCGGCCGGGGCCAGGGAGCCTTGGCGCAGGATCTGGATGTCGGTGGGGGCGGGCTGCCGGTGCTTGCAACCCGGAAGCAGCAGCAACAGCAGCGCGAGGAGGAGAAAGAGCGTTTTTTTCATGCGTCTCCGGGACGGCGACAGGGCTTGCGGCCCCTGCCGGAGAGCTTGCCCACGCCGCGCGGCAGCGGGCACGATGGCAGGGGGACCGGCGCGTCCGGGAGCGGACGCGGTACTGTCTCCGAGGCCAGCCCTATACCGCAGAAATCACAGGCATGTCCAGCAGGGCCGGGAAGCTGCTGTCTGCCGCTGCGGATGAGGATGGTCGCGGTCGTCCCGCTCCTGCCGTTGTGGAGGGCGATGTCGCCGGCAGGGAGGACCTGTCCCTTGCTGCGGCAGGATACTTGCGTTTCTTCAAAGGCCTGCGTGCGTGCTGAAGACGGCCCGTGGGATGCGCTATCGATATCGACGGAAAGGGGATACCGCTTGGGGTAAATTCCATGACGCCTGATGACGAGACGCAAACAGGAAGGGAGGGCGGATGATGGTGCTAACGCGCTGGGTTCTATGAAGGTCCCTTGCAAAGGAGGGACCCGTCATCACAGGACCCTGATGGACTCCAGGATGGCCCGGCACAGGGCGTCTTCCAGTCCGGCGAAGGCTTCTTCCTTGCTGCGGGGATTGCCGCGGCTGACCACGGAAACGGCATGCAGGCTGTCCTTGTCGGGGATGCGGCGGGCGGCCGTGCCCACGGCGGCTTCCATGGCCCAGTTGGTGTAGTTGTCGCCCGCGTCGTGCAGGGTGGCGCCCACGCCCACCGTGGCGCCGATGCCCGCGCCCACGATGGCGCCGCCGCGCCCGTCCACCAGGCCGCCCAGCAGCACGCCCAGCATGGTGCCCGTGCCCACGTTGCCCAGCGCGCGTCCGGCGCTCACCCGGCTGCCGTCGTTGGTGGCCCAGACATCGCGGATCTCCACCAGGATCACCAGATCGGCTTCCTTGACGTCCGAGGCCGGGTTCAGGCCGCGTTCGCTCTGCAGGTAGGCCGTGAGCATGGAGTGCAGGTCTTCTGTCATGCTCTTGCCGTTCTCGATCTGGACGAAGACCCTGTCGCCCCGTTCCAGGGTGACGGCAGGCAGGGGCGCGCCGGGTTTCGGTGCCGGGCGGGCATCGTGCGAGGCGCAGGCCCCCAGGGCCAGGCAAAGAAGCAGGAGGAAAAGCAGGCTCAGGATGCGGTGCGGATGCATGGCGGCTCCTTGAAGGGGAAAGAATATCCCGGTCATTTATATGTTGTATCCCAGGCCGGTAGACCTGTCCAGACGGCGGAAAAGGCGCGCCCGGAGCCCCGGCGGCGGCGGCGCGGGCTTGACGTGGCTGCATTTTGCCGTATCCTCCGCGCACACGGCAGGTCTGAGGGCCCTTGCCGCGGACCCGGCGGCCCGGCTTTTTCTCCGCTACGATTTCCTTCCGGGCAGCCTCAAGGCAGCATGAACGGTCCACGGGACCGTCTTTTTTCATTCAACTCCTGCCACTGCCGTCCGGCAGTCGGATGGACAAGGGACATCATGGGCAAGCAGCTGATCATCGTGGAATCGCCGGCCAAGGTGAAGACCATCAAGAAATTTCTGGGACCGCAGTACATGGTGCAGGCCAGCGTGGGCCATGTGCGCGACCTGCCGTCCAGCAGTCTGGGCGTGGACGAAGCCAACGATTTTGCCCCCCAGTACGAGATCATCGACAACAAGAAGAACGTGGTCAGCGAGCTGCGCAGCGCCGCGGCCAAGGCCGATACCGTCTATCTGGCCCCCGACCCGGACCGCGAAGGGGAGGCCATCGCCTGGCATGTGGCGGAGCTGATCCGCGACAAGGCCAAGGACATCAAGCGCATCCAGTTCAACGAGATCACCGCCCGCGCCGTCAAGGAGGCCCTGGCCCATCCGCGCGAGCTCAACCAGCACCTTTTCGATGCCCAGCAGGCCCGGCGCGTGCTGGACCGCCTGGTGGGCTACAAGATCTCGCCCCTGCTCTGGAAGACCATCAAGCGCGGCATCTCCGCCGGGCGCGTGCAGTCCGTGGCCTTGCGCCTCATCGTGGAGCGCGAGGCCGAGCGGGCCGCCTTCAAGCCGGAAGAATACTGGCTGTTCAAGGCCCTGCTGGGCGCCGAGGTGCCGCCCTCCGTGCGGGCGGAACTGGCGCGCATCGGCGGCAAGAAGGCCGTGATCCGCAATGCCGAAGAGGCCAATGCCCTGGAGGCCGAGCTCAAGGGCCAGCCCTTCGTGGTGGAGAGCGTGGAACAGAAGGAGCGCGAGCGCGCGCCGCAGCCGCCCTTCATCACCTCCACCCTGCAGCAGGCCGCCAACCAGCGTCTTTCCTACACGGCCAAGCGCACCATGAACATCGCCCAGCGCCTTTATGAAGGCGTGGAGATGGAAGACGGCAGCATCACGGCCCTCATCACCTACATGCGTACCGACTCCACCCGTATCGCCGACGAGGCCCGGCAGGCGGCGCATGACTTCATCCAGCGCGAGTTCGGCAATGATTACCTGCCGGCCAAGAAGCGCGTCTACAAGACCAAGAGCGGCGCGCAGGACGCCCACGAAGCCATCCGCCCCGTGGATGTGAACATCACGCCCGAGATGGTCAAGGCGGCCCTGCCCCCGGACCAGTACAACCTGTACCGCCTGATCTGGTCGCGCTTCGTGGCCTCGCAGATGGCCGGGGCGCGCTTCCACGACACCACGGTGACCGTGACCTGCGGCCGTACCCAGTGGAAGGCCAAGGGCGAGCGCCTGCTCTTTCCCGGCTTTTTGGCCGTGCTGCCCCGCGGCAAGGACGAAGGCGATGCCGAGCTGCCGCCCCTGGCGCCCGGCCAGACCCTGAAGCTGGAAAAACTGGACAAGGAACAGAAGTTCACCCAGCCCCCGGCCCGCTACAGCGAAGCCAGCCTGGTGCGCGAGCTGGAAGAGCAGGGCATCGGCCGTCCCTCCACCTACGCCAGCATCATCTCCACCCTGCAAGACCGCGAGTATGTGAGCCTGCAGGACCGCCACTTCATCCCCACGGATCTGGGGCGCGTGGTCTGCGAGCAGCTGGTGCAGCACTTCCCCCACCTCATGGACGTGGGTTTCACGGCCGAGATGGAGAGCCTGCTGGACAAGGTGGCCGACGGCGACCAGCAGTGGGTGGACCTGATGCATGCCTTTGCCGCGGATTTCAACCCCACGCTGGCGGCTGCCGCCAAGAACATGCAGAGCGTCAAGGGCGGCCTGCCCACCGATCTGGCCTGCCCCGACTGCGGCAAGCCCCTGATGATCAAGTTCGGCAAGGCCGGGCCTTTCTTGGCCTGCAGCGGCTATCCCGACTGCCGCTTCACCAGCAACTTCCAGCGCACCGAGGACGGACGCCTGGAGATCGTGGCCCCGCAGAAGCCCGAGCTGGAAAAGGTGGGCGAGTGCCCGCGCTGCGGCAAGGACCTGGTCATCAAGCACGCCCGCACGGGCAGCCGTTTCATCGCCTGCACGGGCTATCCGGACTGCAATTATACGGCGCCCATGGCCACGGGCGTCATGTGCCCGCGCTGCGGCGAAGGCCGCATGGTGGAAAAGAGCACCAAGCGCGGCAAGCTTTTCTATTCCTGCGACCGCTACCCGCAATGTGATTTCGCCCTGTGGGACAAGCCCGTGCCCGGCCCCTGCCCGCGTTGTGACTCCCCGTATCTGGTGGAGAAGCGCGGCCGCGACGGCAGCGTCAAGGTCATGTGCCCCACCAAGGGCTGCGGCTATGTGAAAGGAGGCGACGATGGACAGGAAGCCTAACGCGCCGGCCTCGCCGGTGCTGGTGAGCGCCCCGGTGGATGGCCTGGGCGTACCGCTGAACCTGGAGGCCCGTGCGGCCCAGCTGCTGGACGAAGGGCAGGCCGTGGTCCTGCTGACCGTGGTGGAGCGCGAAGGCTCGGCCCCGCGTGCCGCCGGCACCCGTGCCCTGCTGACCGCCGTCGGTCTGGAAGGCACCGTGGGCGGCGGCCTGCTGGAGGCCCGCGCCGTGGAGGCGGCCAACGTCTGCCTGAAGGAAGGGCGCTCCGCCCGTGTGCGTTGCGATCTTACCGGCCTTGGCCCCGACAGCGACATGATCTGCGGCGGCAGCATGGATCTGCTTTGCGAATATCTGGCGCCTGCGCAGGCGCCCCTGTTCCGTGCGGCGGACGCGGCCCTGAAAGCCGGGCTGACCGGCATCTGGCTGCTGGACGTGAGCCGGGCCGACGCGCCCGTGCGTGACCTGTATCTGGATGCGCTGCCCCAGGGCCAGCCCTTGGGGGCTGGCCTGCACGAGGGCGCGGAAGCCGTCCGTCCGTTGCTGGCCGGGCGCAAGGGCCGTCCCGGCCTGGTGCGGGAAGGCCTGGTGGAACGCTATGTGGAGGCCCTGGACGCACCGCCGGTGCTGCTGCTCTGCGGCGGCGGCCATGTGTCGCTGGAGACGGCCCGTCTGGCCCATGCCGCCGGTTTCGTGGTGGACGTGGTGGACGACCGTGCGGAGTTCGCCGATCCCCGGCGCTTCCCCATGGCCCGGCGTTGCCTGACGCTGCCGGCCTTCGAGGATTTGGCGGCGCGCTGCGGCATCGGCCGGCACCATTATGTGGCCATCATGACCCGCGGCCACAGCTTCGACCGCGAGGTCCTGGCCCAGGCCCTGGGAACGGACGCCTTCTATATTGGTATGATCGGCAGCAGCAGCAAAAAAGCCTCGGTGTACAAGGCGCTGCGTGCGCAGGGCGTCAGCGATGCGGCCCTGGACAAGGTCTGCTGCCCCATCGGTCTGGGCATCGGCGCGGACACGCCGCAGCAGATCGCCATCTCCGTGGTGGCCGAGCTCATGGCCGCCAGGGCGGGGACGCTGGAGGCTCTTCGGGCGGCCCGCTGAGGCCGTGGAGGCCCTCAAAAAAAGTGATTTAAAAATATCTAATTATTCCAATAAGTTATAAGAAAAAAGTACGGTTCGCTAACCTATTGGAATAAAAGGATTTTTCTTTATTGAACCTTAAGAGCAAGATAAGCCTGCATTTCTTGACGCATTTTGCAAAAAATGTTTAGCAGGGGATTCAAAGCCCGCTCGCTTTGCGGGCGGGCTTTCCACGTATCGGCAGTTCGCTGCTGTCCCAGGAGTAAGATATCATGACCGGAAAACAGACCATTCTGGCAACGCTGCTGTTGCTTCTCTGTTTCAGCCTTGCGGCATGCAAGGATGAAGGTGCTCAAAAAGGTCAGATGCCCGCCCCGCCGGTGGGCGTCTTCCAGGTGGAAGCCAAGGACGTGCCCTGGCCTTCCGAATTCCAGGCCCAGGCCTCCGGCTCCCGGTCCGTCGAAGTGCGTGCCCGTGTGCAGGGCATCATCGAGAAGCGCCTGTATCGCGAAGGCGAGTTCGTCAAGGCCGGCCAGCTCATGTTCCAGATCGAGCGCGACCAGTACGAGGCCGCCGTGCAGCAGGCCGAGGCCCAGTACGACAGCGCCAAGCGCGAATGGAACCGTGTGCGCCCCCTGTTCGCCAAGAACGCCGTTTCCCAGAAGGATCGCGACAACGCCAAGGCCGCCTATGACAACGCCAAGGCCGCCCTGCGCGCCGCCAAGATCAATCTGGACTACTGCCAGGTGGTGGCCCCCGTGTCCGGTTACAGCTCCAAGGAAAGCTTCACGCCCGGCAACCTGGTCAGCAACAACTCCCTGCTGACCTACGTGGACCAGACCGATCCCATGTACATCGACTTCTCCATCGCCGCGCCGCAGCACATGCGCCGTCAGCAGCTGGCCGCCGAAGGCCGCCTGCGCTTCCCCGAAGGCAATGTCTACAAGGCCCGTCTGCGTCTGCTGGACGGCAGCATGTACCAGGGCGAAGGCCAGGTGGACTTCATCGACAGCCGCGTGCAGCCCGAGACCGGCGTGGTGCAGGCCCGTGCCTCCTTCGCCAACAGCGACGGCCAGATCATGCCCGGCCAGTACGTGCGCATCTTCATGGACGGCGACGTGCTGGTCAACGCCGTGCTCATCCCCCAGAAGGCCGTGCTCATCACCCAGAAGGGTTCCTTCGTCATGACCCTGGACAAGGACAACGTGGTCGGCACCCAGAAGGTGACGGTCAGCGAGACCATCGGCGACATGTACCTTGTGGACTCCGGCCTCAAGGGCGGGGAACGCATCATCTGTGAAGGCATGGTCAAGGCCCGTCCCGGTGCCAAGGTCAGCGTCATGGGTGACGGACAGGCCCAGAAGGGACAGGCCGCCCAGAAGACCGCTCAGAAGTAGGTGATGGTCTATGGCAGCTTCGGCAAAACCAAATATCTTTTTGCGCAGACCGATCCTTTCGTCGGTCATCTCCATCGTGATCACGCTGGTGGGCGCGCTGGCCATGAAGGCCCTGCCCATCGCCCAGTATCCTGAACTGGTGCCGCCCACGGTCAACGTGACGGTCTTCTATCCCGGCGCTTCGGCCGAGACCATCGCCGGTACCGTGCTGGCCCCCCTGGAAGTGAACATCAACGGCGTGGAAAACATGCTCTACATGACGTCCACGGCCTCCTCGGGTTCCGGTTCGGGCTCCATCAACGTCTATTTCAGTCTGGGCACCGACCCGGACATGGCCCTGGTCAACGTCAACAACAAGGTCAACCTGGCCCAGACCACACTGCCCGAGACCGTGCGTCTGCAGGGCGTGCAGGTGACCAAACGTTCACCGGCCATGCTCCAGATCATCGCCCTGTTCTCGCCTGACGGGCGCTATGACGCCGTGTACCTGCACAACTACATGCAGGTGAACGTGGCCGACGAACTCAAGCGTGTGCCCGGCGTGGGCGACGTGACCGTGTTCGGCTACATGGACTACTCCATGCGCATCTGGCTCGTCCCGGACAAGCTGGCCAAGTACGGTGTCACCGTGGGCGAGATCGCCGCGGCCATCCAGGAGCAGAACTCGCAGTTCTCGCCCGGCCGTCTGGGCGACGCGCCCATGCCCGATAACGCCCAGCTCTCCTGGCAGATCGACACCAAGGGCCGTCTGGCCACGCCGCAGGAGTTCGGCGAGATCATCATCCGCACCGGTGAGGACAGCGCCATGCTGCGCCTCAAGGACGTGGCCCGCATCGAGATGGGCGGCAAGGACTACAGCGTCAGCAGCGAATACAACGGCATGGTGGCCCGTGCCATGGGTATCTACCTGCTGCCCGGCGCCAACGCCATCTCCACCGGCGAGGCCGTCACCGCCCGCATGCAGGAACTGTCCAAGAACTTCCCCGAGGGCATCGACTACAAGATCATCGTGGACACCAACGACTTCGTTATGGAGTCCATCAACGAAGTGGTCCACACCCTGGTGGAAGCCATGATCCTGGTGTTCCTGGTGGTGTTCATCTTCCTGCAGAACTGGCGCGCCACCCTTATCCCCTGCATCGCCGTGCCCGTGTCCATCATCGGTACCTTCGCGGGCATGTTCGCCCTGGGCTACACCATCAATACCCTGACCCTGTTCGGTATGGTGCTGGCCATCGGTATCGTGGTGGACGACGCCATCGTGGTGCTGGAGAACGTGGAACGCATCATGAGCACCGAGCACCTGCCGCCCAAGGAAGCCACGGCCAAGGCCATGAGCGAAGTGACGGCCCCCGTTATCGCCATCGTGCTGGTGCTCTGTGCCGTGTTCATCCCCGTGTCCTTCATGGGCGGCCTGGCGGGCCAGATGTACAAGCAGTTCGCCATCACCATCTCGGTGTCCGTGGTGCTTTCGGGCATCGTGGCCCTGACGCTGACCCCGGCCCTGTGCTCCCTGCTGCTCAAGCCGCATGCGCATGACCATCAGCCGGCCAAGCCCTTCGTCGTCTTCAACTACTTCTTCGGCAAGACCACGCACCGCTATGTGCGTACGGTGCGCTTCATCAAGGACCACGGCCTGATCTCCATGGCCCTCTTCGGCTGCATGATCGTCAGCCTGGTCTTCCTGTTCCGGGTGGTCCCCGGCGGCCTGGTGCCCAACGAAGACCAGGGCTACATCCTGGGCATGACCATCCTGGACGACGGCGCCGTGCAGAACCGCACCCGTGACGTGACCCGCGTGGTCATGGACGTGCTGCGCAAGAACCCGGCCGTGGACACGGTCATGACCCTGAACGGCCTGGACATCACCTCCATGTCGTCCAAGAGCAACTACGGTACCTTCTTTGCCGTGCTCAAGCCCTGGAGCGAACGCACCACGCCGGAGAGCAGCGCCTCGGCCATCAGTACCAAGGTGCTGGGTGTGACCATGATGCAGCCCGAAGCCGTGACCATCGGCTTCACGCCGCCGCCCATCAGCGGCATGTCCACCACGGGCGGTTTTGAAGGCTTCATCCAGATGCGCGGTGCCGGCACCAGCCAGGATCTGGAAGCCACGGCCAATGCCTTCGTGGCAGAAGCCACGTCCCGTGACGAGAACGGCCAGCCCAAGTATCCGGCCATCGGTACCCTGCGCAGCCTGTTCTCCACCGGCGCCCCGCAGCTCTACGCCAACCTGGACCGTGAGCGCTGCAAGGACATGGGCATCAGCATCAGCGATGTCTTCACGGCCATGAACGCCACCTTCGGTGCGCTCTACGTCAACGACTTCAACTACCTGGGCCGTACCTTCCAGGTGCGCATGCAGGCCGAGGCCGATTACCGCCTGCTGCCTGAGTCTCTGCACGACATCTTCGTGCGGACCAACAAGGGCGGCATGGTGCCCCTGGACGCCATCATGACCCTGGAACGCCGCACGGCGCCCCAGACCATGGAACGTTACAACGTGTTCCCCGCCGCCCACCTCATGGGCGAACCGGCCCCCGGCTACTCTTCCGGTCAGGCCCTGGAAGCCATGGAAAAGGTGGCGGAAAAGATGCTGTCCAGCGATTACGGCCTGGGCTGGGTCGGTTCGGCCCTGCAGGAAAAGCTGGCCAGCGCCGACACCACCGTCATCTTCGTGCTGGCGCTCGTCATGGTCTTCCTGATCCTGGCCGCCCAGTACGAAAGCTGGTCGCTGCCGCTGGCCGTGCTCACGGCCGTGCCCTTCGGCGTGTTCGGCGCCCTGGTGGCCACCTGGCTGCGCGACCTGTCCAATGACGTGTACTTCCAGGTGGCCCTGGTCACCCTGGTGGGCCTGGCCGCCAAAAACGCCATCCTGATCGTGGAATTCGCCGTCGAGGCCTGGCGCGGCGGGCGCAGTCTGGACGTGGCCGCCATGCATGCGGCGCGCCTGCGCTTCCGTCCCATCGTCATGACCTCGCTGGCCTTCATCCTGGGCTGCGTGCCGCTGGCCATCAGCTCCGGCGCCGGTGCCAACAGCCGTCACGCCATCGGCACCGCCGTGGTGGGCGGCATGCTGGCCGCAACCTGCATCGCCACGCTCTTCGTTCCCTACTTCTTCCGCACCATCATGCGGATCTCCCTGAAGCTGCAGGGCAAGAAGGATCCCAACGAAGGCAAGAAAAGCTTCGATGAGGAGGAGGATATATGACCCCCCTGCTGAAAGCGGGCCTGACGCTGGTGCTGTGCCTGGCCGTCACGGGCTGCTCCCTGGCTCCCGACTATAAACGTCCCGAGCAGGACATCCCCAAGGAGTGGCGTTCCGTGGATCTGGGGCCCAGTCCGCTGAACACCGACTGGTGGACCCGCTTCAATGATCCCGTGCTCAATGCCCTGGTGGAAGAAGCCCTGAAGAACAACCAGGATCTGGCGGAAAGCCTGGCCAAGATCGATTCCGCCGCGGCCAAGCTGGGCGTGGGCACCAGCCAGCTCGCCCCTTCGGTGAGCGGCGCCGGTGCGGCCACCTCGCAGAGCAACTCCACCAAGATCGCCAACTACAACGATGTGGCGGATCGTTCCTATGTGAACTATCAGGGCCAGCTCTCGGCCAGCTGGGAACTGGACTTCTGGGGCAAGTACCGCAACAACTACACCATGTTGTCGGACGTGCTGCTGAACACCGTGGTCAGCCACGAGGCCCTGCGCCTTTCGGTGGCCAGCCAGACGGCCCAGAGCTACTTTGCCCTGCTGGCCCTGGACATGCAGCTGGCCACGGCCAAGCGTACCCTGCGCACGCGTGAGGACGCGTTCGGCATCTACACCAGCCGTTACCGCCAGGGCGACATCACGGAACTGGACTGGCAGCGTGCCCGTGCCGAAGTGGAAACGGCCCGCTCCCAGGTGCACAGCTCCACGGTGGCCGTGGACAGCGCCGAAGCCAGCCTGGCCGTGCTGCTGGGCCGCTCGCCCCGTGACATCATGAGCGCGGTCATGCCGCGCGGCGGCGACATCAGCAAGCTGCCGGCCCCGCCCGTGCTGCCTGCCGGCCTGCCGTCCGAACTGCTGGAGCGCCGTCCCGACGTGCGCGCCGCCGAGTACATGATCATGGCCTACAACGCCAATATCGGCGTGGCCCGTGCCGAGTTCTTCCCGTCCATCTCCCTGACGGGCATGCTGGGCACCCTCAGCGCCAGCGTGGTGAACCTGTTCAGCGGGCCCGCGGGCGCCTGGAGCTACGGCGTGACCGGCTCCATGCCGCTGCTGGACTTCGGCCGTACCTGGTATAACGTCAAGGACGCCGAGGCCCAGAAGGAAGCGGCCATCGCCGTGTACCGCAAGACCGTGCAGAATGCCTTCAAGGACGTGCGCACCTCCCTGACCTCCCAGCGCGAGGCCGACGCCATCGTGGCCGCCAGCCAGGCCCAGGTGGACAGCCTGCGCCGCGCCGCGGAGATCGCCCGCCTGCAGTACGACAACGGCTACACCGACTACCTGACCGTGCTGGATGCCGAACGCCAGCTGTTCAGCGCCGAGCTGAGCCTGGCCAACGCCTTGCGTGACCGCCTCAATGCCGTGGTCAGCGTGTGCATGGCCCTGGGTGGCGGCTGGCAGGATCCCAACGTCAAGCCCTCCTTCCCGGTGGCTGACGCGGAAGAGCTGGTCAAGGCCCATGACGCTGCCGGCCAGAAGGCCTCCCAGCCTGTGGCCGCTCCCGCCAAGGAACAGCCCGCCGCCAAGCAGTAGGCACGGCCTTAGCTCAAAAAAATACAGGAAGGACGCTCTCGGGCGTCCTTCCTTTTTTTGTGTCCCATTATGGGGGGATCCCAAAAAGAGCGACACGAAGGCATTATGGGCCACGAGACGGGCGCAGGGGATGGCCTGCGGCGGGGATGTCTTTACAATCCGGCAGGATGACGGCTATCCTGCCTCCATGCTGCACAGAGTATATTTGTTTTTGGCTGGTCTGGCCCTGTCTGCCCTGACGGTCTCCCTTGTCCCCCTGCCGGTCCCGGCGGTGGAAAAGTGCAAGGCGGTGCAGGCCCCGGCGGGCAAGGCCGCTGCGGGCAACAGCAAGGGCGGGCAGGCCTGGAGCTTCGGCGCGTCCCGCGACAGGAACAACGCCCTGTGGCATGACGGCGTGGAGACGGAATCCCTGCACAAGCGGGCCCTGGGCAGGGACAGGGGCAATTCGGCCAGTATCGAGCATGCCCTGCGTGAAGCCGACCGGCATGCCAAGGCCGAATCCCGCAAGGCCAAGGAAGCCGAAAGGGAAGCTGAAGAAAAAAGCCGTCTCGGCATGAACATCCGGCGTGACGACTCCGTCTGGCGTGCGGAGCTGCCGTCGAGCGAGGCCCGTCCCGACGAGCTGCGTCCTCTGGAGCGGCGGCATGTGGTCCGGGCCTATGCCGACTTCATGGACAGCGATGACGCCTCGCTGACCATCGGCCCGGAGCTGATGCTCAAGGACGAGCACAACGAATGGGGCAAGAAGTCCCGACCCGAGGAGAACGATCCTTCCCTGGGGCTCGGTATGCAGTTCAGTCTTGATTTTTGACGCCATCCGGCGGGATGGCCCCGGTATCCGGGCTGTCTGCGCCGTGGATGCGCAGGCGGAGGACGATCCCGGAGATGCGGGACGATACGCTGGCAAAGAAAAGGGGGGACAGCCTGACAGGCTGTCCCCCCTTTGGTGTCCGATGCCCGGGGTGTGGTCCGGGCGCTGTCTCCGTCTGCCCCCTGATGAAGAAGCGAGGGAGGCAGGAAGGCAGACGGACTACCGGGCGGAGGTTTCCGGCTCGTGCGGCAATTCTTCCTTGCCCTGGAGACGGGTGATCCAGATGGTGCTCAGGCTGCTGATGACCGCCGCGACCAGCAGGTAGCCGCAAAGGTACCAGGGCTGGCCGTCATTGCTGCTGACCAGCATGGTGGCGATCATGGGGGTCAGGCCCGAAGCGAAGATCCCGGAGAACTGGTAGATGAAGGATACGGCGGAGTAACGCACCGTGGGTTCGAAGCTGCCCGAGAACAGGCTGGACATGGTGGCGTAGGCCGCGCCGTAGATGATGCCGAAGGGCAGGGCGATGGCCAGGAAGACCAGCGGCACGTTATGGCTGAAGTTGTGCAGCACCCAGAAGGTGGGGTAGGCCGTGATGCCCAGCAGGATGGCGGCGATACCGAAGATGCGGGCACGGCCCCAGCTGTCGGCACGCATGCCCCAGAAGGGGATGGCCACGGCCATGACCGCGGCGGCGCCCACGATGACGAACAGGCTCACGGTCTTGTCTAGGCCGCAGGAGTTGGTCAGGTAGGTCAGGGAGAACACACCGAACACGTTGAAGGCGATGCCTTCCACGAAGCGGGCGCCCACGCAGGCCGTCAGGGTGCGGGGATAGTGCTTGAAGGCGGCCAGGATGGGGTACTTGACCTGTTCGGTCTTCTTCTTGGCGGAGGAGAAGTCCTGGGTCTCCTGCACGGAGATACGGATGTAGGCACCCACGCCCACCAGGATGGCGCTGAGGATGAAGGCCACACGCCAGCCCCAGGCCAGGAAGGCTTCGTCGCTGAGGAAGAAGGACAGCAGACCGATGACGCCGGAGGCCAGCATCAGGCCGAGGGCCAGGCCCACCTGGGGCAGGCTGCCGTAGAAGGCGCGCTTGTGAGGCGGCGCGGATTCGAAGGCCATGAGCACGGCGCCGCCCCATTCGCCACCGATGCCGATGCCCTGGGCCAGACGGCAGAGGACCAGCAGGATGGGGGCCCAGATGCCGATGGTCTCATAGGAGGGCACCAGGCCGATGCCCACCGTGGCCACGCCCATGATCTCCAGGGTCAGGACCAGCATCTTCTTGCGGCCCAGCTTGTCGCCGAAGTGGCCGAAGACGATACCCCCAAGCGGACGGGCCACGAAACCCACGGCAAAGGTGGCGAAGGCCAGGACCGTACCCACCGTCGGGTCGAAGTCAGGGAAGTAGATCTTGTTGAAGACGATGCCGGCCACGACACCGTACAGGAAAAAGTCATACCATTCGATGACCGCGCCGATGAGGGAGGAGATGACCACGCGGCGCAGGTTCTGCTGGCAGTGTCCGTTGTTGGGAGTATCGCTCATTCTCGTTGCTCCTTGGGGGTGCTGCTAGGCCAGTTTCAGGACCTTGCGGGCGTTTTCGTACATGATCTTGTTGCGCACTTCGTCGGTGAAGGGGAAGGCGGCATAGGCGTCCAGAGCATCACGCAGCTCGATGAAGGGGTGGGCGCTGGCAAAGAGCACCTTGTCGCTGATGGTGGTGCACATGGCCTTCACATAGGTCTCGACCTGGGGCGAACGCTCGTATTCGGAGATGTCCATGTAGACGTTGGCGTTGCGCTGGCAGGTGTAGATGGCCGCATCCACGAAGGGGTAGCCGCCGTGGCTCATGATCAGGGTCAGCTCGGGGAAGTCACGGGCGACCTTGTCCACGTCGCGGGGATCGGCGTATTCCAGGATGGCGCCGGGCACGCACGGCGGAGGAGCCATGGTGATGAAGACGGGCACATCCAGTTCGCAGCACTTGGTGTACAGGGGGTAGAAGCGGGCGTCGCTGGCGGGCATGTGGGCCAGATAGGGGTCGATGGCGATGCCCTTCATGCCGTATTCCTTGACGACCTTTTCGATTTCGCGCACGGCGGCCATCTTCTTGTGGGGGTCGATGCCCCAGAGGCCCACGAACTTGTTGGGGTAGGCGCGGCAGAATTCGAGCACGCTGTTGTTGTTGGCCGGGAAGCCGTAGGTGGTCTCGGCGTCGCGGCCGGTGATCACGCCCAGTTCCACGCCCATGGCGTCGAGGTCGGCCACGATCTCGTCCAGGGGCTGGGGCTTGCGCTGGTCGAAGCCGATGACTTCACAGGCAGCCTTGAACATGGTGCTGTTCTTGATGCCGTTGATGATCTCCGGCGTGTTGGGCCGGAAGCGGAAGTCGATGACTTTCATGAGAGAACTCCTTGGATGGGGCCCGCGGCAGAAGGCTGCCGCGGGCGGTATATCTCGCGGGTACCGTTAATGCACCAGCATCAGCGGCACGGACGGACAGTAGGTGATGATGGCCAGGACGATGAGCATCAGGGCGATCATGGGCAGCACGGCCACGGAGATCTTTTCGATCTTGGCCTGGGCCACGCCCGACGCCACGAAGAGGTTGACGCCCACCGGCGGGGTCAGGAAGCCGATGGCCAGGTTGACCACCATGATGATGCCGAAGTGCAGGGGCGAGACGCCCACGCCGGTGACCACGGGCAGCAGAATGGGGGCCAGGATGACGATGGCCGCCAGGGCTTCCATGAACACGCCCACGATGAGCAGCAGCACGTTGATGAGCAGCAGGATGATGATCTTGCTCTCGGTGATGCTGAGCATCCAGCGGGCGATGGTGCCGGGCACGTCTTCGATGGTCATGATGTTGCCGAACAGGGTGGCCATGGCCATGAGCACGATGATGATGGACGAGGTCTCGCACGAGGTCACGCAGGACGAGCAGACGGTCTTGAAGTCCATCTCGCGGTACAGGAACACGCCCACGATGAGGCCGTAGAAGGCGCCACGGCCGCGGCTTCGGTGGGGGTCATGATGCCGCCGTAGATGCCGCCCAGCACGATGACCGGCACCACCAGGGCCCACTTGGCCTCCCAGAAGGCCTTGCCCAGGGTCTGCATGTTGCGTTCCTTCTGCTCACCGCGCCAGCCGCGCTTTTTGGAGTAGAAGTAACAGTAGAGCATGAGCACGATACCGGTCATGATGCCGGGGATGATGCCGCCCACGAAGAGGTCGCCGATGGAGACCTGCGAGGAGACACCGTAGACCACGAAGGGGTTGCTGGGCGGGATCATGACGCCCACGCAACCGGCGGCGGCCACGAGGGCGGCGGCAAAGAACTTGTCGTAGCCGCGCTCGATCATGGCCGGGATGGTCAGGGCACCGATGGCGGCCACGGTGGCGGGGCCGGAACCGGAGATGGCGCCGAAGAACATGCAGGTCACCACGGCGGTCAGGCCGATGCCGCCGTAGAGGCCGCCCACGATCTCGTCAGCCAGATGCAGCAGACGTTTGCTCAGGCCGCCCGCGCCCATGTATTCCCCGGCCGCGATGAAGAAGGGGATGGCCATGATGGGGAAGCTGTCGATGGACGTGAAGCAGACCTGGGCCATGTATTCGATGGGCAGGGTCTGGGAGCAGATGATGGTGGCCAGGGTGGACAGGCCCAGGCTGATGGCGATGGGCACACCGATGATGCAGAGCAGGGCGAAGTAGCCGAACAGCACCGGCAGCGGGTCAAGATAGTCCACCAGGTACCAGGGGCTGATGATGGCTGCGGCGATGGCGAAGCCCAGCAGGGAATCCAGCGGGCCGCAGATGCGCACCTGGCCCCAGATGCGCTGCAGCAGGCGCAGGCACATGAGGCCGAAGCCCAGGGGCAGGATCAGGTACGGCACCAGGAAGGGGATGCGCAGGGCCGTGGTGTGCTGGGGGAAGGTCAGCAGGCGTTCGATCTGGCCCCAGCCGAAATAGGTGATGACGCCGGTCAGGACGAGGAAGAGGGACTCGACGATGATCCAGCTGATGTTCTGCAGGCGCTCCGGCAGTTTGTCATAAATGATGTCGACGCGGATGGAAGACCGCTTCCTGATGGCGACGGAAAGGGCCAGATAGGAGATCCAGATAAAGATATAGCGGGAGAGCTCTTCGGTCCAGACGGCGGCGCCGGCGCGCTCGATGAACTGTGTAATGATATAGCGGTAAATGACCTGCCACGTGATGAACAGGATGATGGCGAGCAGGCCCGTCACCATGAAAATTTTTTCAAAATTTTCGTTGAGCCAGGAAAAGAGCCCGCTTTTGCCTTGCACATTTTCACTCATGACAAACCTCGGTGTAAGCGCAAAAGGAGTCCTGCGCGCGGCCGGGCCGCGCGCAGGAGGGATAGGTCAGGAAGGGTTACTTCTGGGTTTCTTCCAGAAGCTGCAGGATGTCGGCCGGCACTTCCTTGGCGAACTTTTCGTAGGCAGGACGGGTCTTGGCCTTGAGTTCGGCGCGTTCGGCGTCGGTCAGCATGTGGATCTTGATGCCGCGGTCACGGAAGGCCTGCCAGGCCTTTTCTTCCAGCACCACGCTTTCCTTGCGCTGCCAGTCGTTGGCTTCCTTGGCGGCTTCACGCAGGATCTTCTGCTGTTCGGGGGTCAGGCTGTCCCACTTCTTCTTGTTCATCAGCAGCACGTGCATGGAGTAGTTGTGCTCGGAGTTGACGGCGTACTTCAGCACTTCGGTGTGCTTGGCGTCGTTGAGCAGGGAGAAGGTGTTGCCTTCGGCGTCCACGGTGCCCTGCTGCAGGGCGGTGTAGGTCTCACCCCAGGCGATGGGGGCGGGGTTCATGCCCAGTTCGGTGGCCACGGCCACTTCCACGGGGGAGTCGGTGGTACGCACCTTGAGGTTCATCAGGGACTTGGCATCGCTCAGCGGCTTGCTGGCGGCCACGAAGTTGCGGTAGCCGAACTCGGAGAACATCAGGGTCTCGAGGCCGATCTTGCGGGAGGCTTCACGCAGGGCGTCGCCCAGCTTGCCTTCGTCCAGGGCCTTGTACAGGGCCTGCTGGTGGGCCGGAGAGGTCACATAGGGCAGGTCGATGGCCATGTACGCCTTGGAGAAGCTGGCCAGGTTGGGGGTGGAGCTGGAGGAGAGGTCCAGCGTACCGGCCTGGGCGGCTTCGGTGGTTACACGGTCACTGCCCAGCTGGCAGTTGGGGAACAGCTGGATGCGGATCTTGCGATGGCTTTTTTCTTCCACCAGCTGCTTGAACTTTTCATAACCCACGGTGACGTTGTTGCCGGGAGCCATGGGATGACCGAGACGCAGGACCAGCGGACGCTCCGCATTGGCGGCGACGCTGAAGCCGAGAACCATGGCCAGGGCCAGAGCCAGAACAGTAAGTTTACGCATGCCACACCTCACATGGTTTATAGGGACACAAGACGGGTGCCTTGTGCATAATTTCTCAAATCCGAGAATGCTTCTTCACCTCCGAATCTAAACGAGCAAAATTTTTTTTTCAACAAGCGCCAGTCATTTTAGGGGTTTATGAGGATGTTATGATAACTGTTATTACGTTTTGGGTGCAAAAATGCATCATTTGAGGTTGGAGGAAATTCGGGAAGGAATTTTTTTTGATGTATCGGGAAGTCAAGCCTTCACAGCCAAAATTCCGCATTTGGTACTGTTTTCATGGCCTTGAAAATGATGCATTTAGGCATCATCGGCCACCGAAAAGGCTGTGAAAAAAATTTTTAGGCGCAGATTTGCATCATTTTGATATGCTTGCCAGGGGAGCTAAAAAAATATACTAAAAAAACAATATGTTACAAAAATGGCACAGGCATTGCTATTTATTTCGCAAGCGATTCGTCGCGAAATATGTCAAACACCCTTTCAAGAGGAGAACAGATATGTCTCAGACCGTTTGCGAATGCAGATCCCCCCAGGAACAGCGCCTGCTCGATAAGATCGAAGGCAAGGTCGACCGTTTCCGCGCCACCCACGAGCGCGTGTTCCGCATGCTGGAACGCTTCGACGGCATGAAGCCCCGCATCGACATCGAACGCGCCCTGTACTTCACCCAGTCCATGCAGGAGACCGAAGGCCAGCCCCTGGTGCTGCGCTGGGCCAAGGCTCTGATGCACATCGCCAAGAACATCACCGTGTACGTGCAGGACGACCAGCTGCTGCTGGGCCGCGCCGGCTGCGACGGCCGTTACGGCATCCTGTACCCCGAACTGGACGGTGACTTCCTGGACATGGCCGTGAAAGACCTGCCCACCCGCGCCACCTCTCCTGCCACCATCACCGCTGAAGACGCCAAGCGCGTGATCGAAGAGATCGCTCCTTACTGGAAGGGCAAGACCTACCACGAAGCTCTGGCCGCCGCTCTGCCGCCGGAGATCCACAAGCTGACCTACGACGATCCCAAGGGCCTGATCTCCCGCTTCATCGTCAACGAGACCTCCTCTTTCCGTTCCTCCATCCAGTGGGTGCATGACTACGGCAAGATCCTTAAGCGCGGCTTCAACGACATCAAACGCGAAGCCCAGGAAAAGCTGGCCGCCCTCGATCCCGCCAGCGCCAAGGACATGTGCGAAAAGAAGCCCTTCCTGGATGCCGTCGTGATCGTGTGCGACGCCATCGTGCTGTGGGCCAAGCGTCACGCTGAAGAAGCCCGCAAGGTGGCCGAAAAGACCGACGATCCCGTCCGCAAGGCCGAACTGCTGCGCATGGCCGCCAACGCCGAACGCGTGCCCGGCGAACCCGCCCGCGACTTCTGGGAAGCCTGCCAGAGCCAGTGGTTCGTGCAGATGTTCTCCCGTATCGAACAGAAGACCGGTACCACCATCTCCAACGGTCGTATGGACCAGTACCTGTACCCCTACTACCAGCAGGACATCGAAAACGGCAGCCTGGACAACAAGAAGGCCATCGAACTGCTGGAATGCATGTGGGTGGGCATGGCCGAATTCATCGACATGTACATCTCTCCCTGCGGCGGCGCCTTCAACGAAGGTTACGCCCACTGGGAAGCCGTGACCGTGGGTGGCCAGACCCCCGACGGCCGCGACGCCACCAACGAACTGACCCACCTGATCCTGAAGTCCAAGCGCGAATTCCCGCTGCACTACCCCGACCTGGCCGCCCGTATCCACAGCCGCTCGCCTGAAAGCTACCTGTGGGACGTGGCCGAGACCATCAAGGACGGCTCCGGCTTCCCCAAACTGATCAACGACGAAGAAGTCGTGCCCCTGTACGTGGCCAAGGGTGCCACCTTCGAAGAAGCCCTGGACTACGCCGTGTCCGGCTGCACCGAAGCCCGTATGCCCAACCGCGACACCTTCACCTCCGGCGGTGCCTACATCAACTTCGCCGCTGCTGTGGAAATGGTGCTGCGTAACGGCCGCATGAAGAAGTACGGCGACATCGTGCTGGGCGAAGAGACCGGCGATCCCCGCAACTTCAAGACCTGGGACGAATTCTGGAACGCCTATGTGAAGCAGCACATGCTGTTCCTGCGTACCGCCTTCACCCAGCAGTACATCGTCAACAACCTGCGTGCCAAGCACTTCGCCCAGCCCATGGGCTCCGCCATGCACGACCTGTGCATGAAGCACTGCATCGACCTGCACCAGACCCACATCCCCGAAGGTATCGACTTCGGTTACTTCGAATACATGGGCCTGGGCACCGTGGTGGACTCCCTGTCCGCCATCAAGAAGCTGGTGTTCGAAGACAAGAAGCTGACCATGGACGAAGTCATCAAGGCCATCGACGCCAACTTCGAAGGCTACGAAGACGTGAAGGCCCTGCTGAAGTCCGCTCCCTGCTACGGCAACAACGATCCCTATGCCGACAGCATCGGTCACGAGATCGACCGCCTGTCCGTGGAATTCGCCGCCAAGTACAGCCAGAAGGACCTGGGCATGTTCTACAACGTGCGCTATGTGCCCTTCACTTCTCACGTGCCCTTCGGTAAGGTGGTGTCCGCCACTCCCAACGGCCGCGTGGACTGGTTCCCGCTGTCCGACGGTTCCTCCGCTTCCCATGGTGCCGACGTCAACGGTCCTACCGCCGTCCTGCTGTCCAACTACAACACCAAGAATATGGGTATGCGCGACCGCTTCGCCCGCATGCTGAACATCAAGTTCACGCCCAAGTGCGTGGAAGGCGAACAGGGCACCGAAAAGCTCGTGTCCTTCATCCGCACCTTCTGCGACCTGAAGCTGTGGCACGTGCAGTTCAACGTGGTGAACAAGAGCACCCTGCTGGCCGCCCAGAAGGATCCCCAGAAGTACCGCAACCTGATCGTGCGTATCGCCGGTTACAGCGCCTACTTCGTGGACCTGTCCCCCGACCTGCAGAACGACCTCATCGCCCGTACCGAACACGACACCATCTAGTTCCGGTCATCAACGGCGGCGGCCCCGTGCCGCCGCCGGCCTGTACCGCCTCCGGCTGCCCTGCGGGGAGGCCGGAGGCCTTGGCGTTTTTTCAGTCCTTCCCCCTGTCAACCTTCAACTTCTCCGGCGGTGACCCCGTGATCGAAAACAACAACGCGCGCGGCCTCGTTTTCAATATCCAGAAATATTCCGTGCATGATGGTCCCGGCATCCGTACCATCGTCTTCACCAAGGGTTGCGGTCTGCGCTGCCGCTGGTGCAGCAACCCGGAATCCCAGCACAGGGAACCGGAGCTGGCCTACAACCAGGGCCGCTGCCTGGGGACGGACAAGTGCACCCGCTGCTTCAAGGCCTGCCCCAACGGCGCCCTGTCCCGTCGCGAGGACGGTTTCGTGGCCATCGACCGCAGCAAATGCGTGGGCTGCAAGGACATGCCCTGTGCCGAAGCCTGTCCGGCCCAGGGGATCATCGTCTACGGCAAGCCCTACACCGTGGCCGAGGCCCTCAAGGTTGCGCAGGAAGATGCCATGTTTTATGCTCGCTCCGGTGGCGGCATGACCATCTCCGGCGGCGAGCCCCTGCTGCAGAGCGAGTTTGCCCTCAATCTGCTGCGCCTGGCCCGTGAGCGCCGTGTGAAGACCTGTATCGAGACCTGTGGTCTCGTCCCCACCGATGTGGTGCGTGAGGCGGCCCAGTACCTCAACTATGTGCTGTTCGACATCAAGCACATGGATCCCGAGGTGCACAAAAAGCACACCGGCATGCCCAACGACCTCATCCTGAAGAATTTCCAGACCCTGGTGACGGAGTTCCCGGATCTGCCCATCACGGCCCGTACGCCCGTCATCCCCGGATTCAACGATCATGGCCCGGACATCAAGGCCATCTGTGACTTCCTCAAGCCCTTCGGGCATGTGAAGTACGAGATGCTGCCCTATCACCGTCTGGGCACACAGAAATACACCTTCCTGGACCGTGTGCCCCCCATGGGCGACGTGACGCTGGACGACAAAAAGTTTGCCGCCCTGCAGAAGATCGCCGTCGCCACCCTGGGGGATCGCGTCATCATCCCCCGTTAGGCCGGGCTTTCGTCCAACCGCAAGGGTCCGTCTTTCGGGGACGGACCCTTTTTTTGCCCCTTTGCCTTCTCAAGGAGCGGATATGGTCAACTGGCACAAATTCTTCACTTCCATCCTCGATACCATTTCCGACGGTGTTTTCATTTCCGACGCCATGGGCACCACCCTGTATGTGAACCAGATGTATGCCGATCTGGTGGGGGTGCCCGCCCGGGATCTGCGGGGCAAGAACGTGCGCGACCTGGTCAGCGAAGGTTTCTTCGACCTGGCCCTGAACCCCGAAGTGGTGCGTACGGGCAAGCCCGCCACCTATATGCAGAAGCTCAAGGACGGCAAGAACGTGGTCATTTCCGGCGCGCCCGTCTTTGACGACAAGGGCCGGGTCTGCCTGGTGGTCACCTTCGTGCGCGACGAGACCCGCCTGGCCGAGCTCAACGAGCAGACCGGCGAACAGCGCAAGCTCATCAAGGAAATCAACGACAAGCTGGCCTTCGTGGCCCAGTCCCAGGGACGCGATCTGGAACCGGTCTTTGCCAGCAGCGCCATGCAGTCGGTGGCCATGGAGCTCAAGCGTTACGCCAGCACGGACGCCACCGTGCTCATCATGGGCGAGACCGGCGTGGGCAAGGACGTGTTCGCCCGCCTGACCCATCGCTGGAGCCGCCGCAAGGACAAGATCCTGCTCAAGGTGGACTGTGGCGGCATCTCCGAGACTTTGACGGAATCGGAGATCTTCGGTTACGTGCCCGGCGCCTTCACCGGTGCGTCCAGCAAGGGCAAGCCCGGCTATTTCGAGATCGCCGACGGCAGCACCATCTTCCTCGACGAGGTGGGCGAGCTGCCCCTGTCCATGCAGACCCGTTTGCTGCGTGTGCTGCAGGACAACGAGATCGTGCGCGTGGGCAGCTCCCAGCCCCGCAAGGTGGACGTGCGCATCATCGCCGCCACCAACCGCAACCTTGAGGAATGCGTGGAGGCGGGTACCTTCCGCCGTGACCTGTTCTACCGTCTCAACGTGGGCACGGTACGCATCCCGCCCCTGCGCGAGCGGCCCGAGGACGTGCGCGTGCTGGCGGAACTCTTCCTGCGCCAGTACACCACCAAATACCGCAAGAAACTGGCCTTCATGGACATCACGCTGGACATGCTGGCCCAGTACCGCTGGCCGGGCAACGTGCGCGAATTGCAGAACCTGGTCCACAGTCTGGTCATCACCCGGCAGGGGCCCCGCATCTCGCCCCGCGACCTGCCGTCCAACATCAGCGGCCTGCACGACGAGAGCGGCGGCCATCTGGATGCCGTGCTCATGCAGGCCCGGCCCCTGCGCGAGATCATCGCCGACATGGAGCGGGACTTTCTGCGCCGGGCCATCGAGGTGCACGGTTCCGTCCGCCGGGTCTCGGAGCTGTTCCAGGTCAACCGCAGCACCATCTTCCGCAAGCTGCAGGGCAGCAAGGGACACGACAAGGACGAGGATCCCGCCTCCTGACGTCGTGTCCTTCACGGTCATCCGCATGACGCAAAAAAAGGCGCCTCCCCGAAGGGAAGCGCCTTTTTCGTCAGTAGCGCGGAAAGCCCGGGCTAGGCCTGGGCAGCATCCTTCTGCTTGTTGCGCTGGCGCAGCACCAGCATGGTCACCACCATGAAGACCAGACCGGAAGCGAAGCCGGGCAGCAGGCTGCCGTGGGTGAGGCCGGAGACCACATAGCCCACCGTGCTGCTGGCCGCCACCACACAGGCATAGAGCATTTGTGTGGAGACGTGTTCCAGATGGGCGCAACCGGCGCCGGCACTGGACAGAATGGTGGTGTCGGAGATGGGAGAGCAGTGGTCGCCGAACACGCTGCCGGCCAGGGTGGCGGACAGGCAGACCAGCACCAGGTTGGGATCAACGGCCTGGGCCACGGGCACCACGATGGGGATCAGGATACCGAAGGTACCCCAGGCGGTACCGGTGGAGAAGCTCAGGAAGCCGGCCACCACGAAGATGATGGCGGGCAGCAGGCCGCCGGAGATGCCGCCGTCGGCCACCATGGTCTTGACGAAGAGCGGGGTCTGCAGCAGGTCACGGCACACGCCGCTGATGGTCCAGGCCAGCACCAGGATGGTGTTGGCGGGCATCATGGCCTTCATGCCTTCGCCGGCGCAGTCCATGAAGGACTTGAGGCTCATAAGGCCGCGCGGCACGAAGAGGAAGAAGGCCACGGTGATGGCACCGAAGGAGGCCCAGACCAGGGCCTCGGAGGCGCTGCTGTTACCGAAGGCGGCCGCCAGGGTGTGGTAGGCGGGATCGCTGCCCCAGTAGCCGCCGCTGTAGAGCAGGGCCACCACGGCGAAGAAAATCAGGCTGCCGATGGGCAGGAGCATGTCGATGAGGCTGCCCTTGGCGCTGGTACCCAGCTCGGCCTGTTCGGCATCCACATTGCCCAGTTCGCCCTGCTGGGCGCGCAGTTCGGCCTTACGCATGGGGCCGAAGTCGAAGTTGCCCAGACAGACCATGACCACCATGATGATGGAGAACAGGGCGTAGAAGTTGTAGGGGATGGTGGCCACGAAGGCGGCAAAGTCGCTCTCAAAGGCGCCGGTGGCTTTCAGGTTGCTGCCCACGGCGGCGGCCCAGCTGGAGATGGGCGCGATGATGCAGATGGGGGCGGCGGTGGCGTCGATGAGGTAGGCCAGCTTGGCGCGGGAGATCTTGTAACGGTCCGTCACCGGGCGCATGACCGTGCCCACGGTGAGGCAGTTGAAATAGTCGTCGATGAAGATGAAGGCGCCCAGGCCGCCGGTGGAGAGCATGGCCACGCGCTTGCTCTTGATGCGCTTGGTGGCCCAGTTGCCGTAGGCACGAGTACCGCCGGCACGCGAGATGGTGAACACCAGCGCGCCCAGCAGGGTACAGAAGATGATGATGTTGAAATCGACCTTGCTCACCATGGTGTTGAAGGCGATCTCCACGGGCTTGATGATCAGGTCGCCCGTGCCCATGCCCAGGCAATAGATGACGGTGCCGCTGAGAATACCGAGGAAGAGGGAGGAAATGACTTCCTTGGTGATCAGGGCCAGGGTGATGGCGATGATGGGCGGCAGCAGAGAGAGCCAACCCGCGTCAAACGGATCCATGAACATGCTCCTGTCTTGAAGGTCTGGAAGGCGCAGCGCCGCATACGGCTTGCCGGCATCCCCCGCCGGCGCGTGATCTTCCCGGTCGCGCTGGACTGCGTGCGCGGAAGTATATCATGCGCGCTTTGGAGCGGCAATACAAAACGGCCGGGAAAACCGGGACGGGAGGGGCTTCGGCCGCCGGAAGAGAGGAATGGCCGGGAGCTGCCGGAGGCGGGTACCCTTTTGGGGCGGGGGAAGGGGCCCTGCCTTCCCGTCATCCTCTCTCCCCAGACCGTGTCCAAAGCAAAGCGGGGGAGAAGACGGTAACGGACGGGAGCGGCGATGCTGCGAAGAGGCGCTTCCCGGTGCGTTCCCGGCAGGATGCGGGAGGAAACGGGGATAAGCTCGGGGCAGGCGGTGCCGGCATGGCGGCAGAGCATATGGAAAGAGGCCATGCCTCGGTGCGGAGGGCAGGCCGACGGGATGCCTGGGGGGCCGTCCCTGCCAAAAACGCCTGTGATCTTCTCACAGGCGTTGGGCATCTGCGTATCAGAAAAGACAGGCAAGGGCCGCGGGCTACAGGACGATCTCGCCGTACTGGATCTCATACTGCTGGATGGCCTGGACCAGAGCGGCTGCCAGGCGCTTGGCGCTTTCGGGGCTCATGCCGATGGCCTGCTGGGGCCGGACGGCCAGCACCGGGCCCTGCTGGTCGTTCTCCTGACGGCTCACGCAGGCCGTGAGCAGGATCTCGCCACGGGCAAAGGTGGTCTGGAAAGCATTGGCATAGATGGTGCCCATGCCGGGGGCGGGCAGCATGGCCACACGCATCTGCGGCTGTTCGGGCTGCAGTTCCGGGGCGTGGCTGTTGGCGGGCGTTTTTTTCAGGGCAGGCATGGTCTCCTCCTATTTCTTGTTCGTTTTTGGGACGGTCTTTTCCTTTTCCGCCGGGGCCGCCTCTTCAAGGGCATCGGCATGGGTGCGGATGCTGACCTTGGGCAGTTCGGCAAAAGTCACGTCGCTCGCGTCCATGCGGCTGATGATTTCGGCGGTGATGTCCATGGACGCGGGGGCGGAAAGGACGTTCTGACGGGCCATGACGGCCACGTCGCCCTTGTCGGCACGCCAGGCTTCGATCTGGGCCAGCATATGCTTGTTGACCACGTCGCGGGCGGCAGCCTGTTCCAGAGCCATCTGGCGTTGCAGCAGAGCCAGTCCCTGACGCAGCTCCTGCCGGCGTTTTTCTTCAGGACTTTTTTTCAGTTCTTCCTGATAGGCGGCCAGGCCGTTCTGCAGGATGGTCTGGACTTTGCCCAGGTGTTCGTTGGCCTGCCGGGCGGCCTTGGACTGACTGAGGACGCGTTCCACGTCCACGCAGACCACGTCAGGGCCGGTGTCCAGACAGCCGGACAGGGGCAAGGCCAGCATGAGGGCAAGACCGGACAGAAGGCGGGAAAGATGGTGCATGGATTTTTCCTTGGAGTATGTTTCCGGGCACCTGTGTAACGATCAGGTATTCCATGATATGGATCGTTATGCACTGGTGGAAGAAGAGCGACAGGACCGAAAGGAGACGAGTCCGTTTCGGACCGTAAACCAGCGGGGCCGGTCTCCCGAAAAGTGAGGAGACCGGCCCCGGTAAAGCGCGACGGCGGGACTCGCGATGGCCGCCGCGCAGGCTGGATGGCTAGAACTCGTAACGGAAGCTGCCGAATACACCGTGGCCGGTGGTATGCTGACCGGCCTGCAGGGTGTAGTTGACGCCGAAGCTCATGGTGTCGTTGCCCATTTCCAGACCGACGCCGCCCTGCCAGGTAAGGTAGTCCATCGTCTGGGTCTCCACTTCATAGGTGCCGGGCAGACCGGTAAAGGCCACGTCGGACTTGGCCTTGATGTCACCGGCGGCCGGGATCACGCTGAAATCGACGCTGGGCTTGAAGGTCCAGCCGCTGTCCAGAGCGATGTCCTTGCTGAAGGTCACACCCACGGGGAAGGTCCAGATGTCCTGATGGAAGCCGTCGCCTTCCAGCACCGTGCCGCCGTCGGTATCCACATCATAGCCCCAGGTATTGAGGCTCATGTAGCGCACGCCGATGTGCGGGATGATGTCCAGCACGCTGGTCTCCAGCTTGTATTCGGCGCGCAGACCGGCGCTGATGGCCGTGGCCTGCACGTCGGCTTCCAGGTCACCCATGCCCATGCGGCTGTCCATGTCCTGCTTGAGGTCGTTCCAGGTGCTGGTGTAGGAGACGTCGGCCATAAGGCCGAAGTTTTCGTAGTGCCAGCCGGCGTAGGCGCCCAGGCCCCAGAAGGTCATGTCGTTCTGGGTGCTGTTGAGGTCGCCGCCGCTGGATTCGGCATAGCCGCCGCCGATGTTGAAGGTGATACCGGCGCGGATGGCGTTCTCGAAGGTGTAGTCGGCCCCCAGGGAGACGCCGCCCAGATTGCCGTTGAATCCGTAGTCCATACTGTCGGCTTCCATGCCCCAGCCGTGCTGGTTCTGCCACAGGGGCGCGATCCACAGGGCAAAGCCGGTGGTGTCGCGATCCACGATCTTGCCTTCGGCATTCATGGCCTGCGCGCCGTCGGCAGGACTGGCGAAGCCAAGACGGTTGACCACGGCATTGCTACCCGCGTCGGAAGCCATTTTGGTCATCTGCGGCACGGCACCGGCAAAAGCGATGCGGGCAGCACTATCGATGGTGGAAGCGGCGGCGCTCTTGTCGGCACCGAGGAAGCGGTTGTCAGTGGCGCGGCTCAGGAAGCGCACACCCATGTCGGCGGAATCGACGCTGGCGTAGTCCCTGCGAGGTTCGCCCGCGGCACCGGCATGACCGGTATACAGGTCGTTCACCGCGTTGGCCATGCCGTCGCTCAGGTTGGGGAACACGGTATGGGCGTCATTGCGGGAGGCCGTGGTGGTCACCTTGTCCGTACCGTCAAACACGGCATCACCCAGCGAGATCATGTCCGTGGTGGACGTCATGCCGTTGTTCTTCCAGCCCACGAGGTCACCCCCCGGATTATTCACGTTCCCCACGATGGTGTAGGCCTGACCGGCCACAGCATCGGTAATCAGCAGTTTGGCGCCTTCGGCCACGGAGAGAGTGCCCGTGATTTCAAAGCTGATGGCAGCCTTGTCGCCATAGATGGTATTACCATTAATAACCAACAGACTGTTGGTGCCAAAGGTGGCGGTGCCGGCAGTGCCAGTCCACGTTACGCTGTCATAACCGGCATCGCTGTTCAATTCTATGCTGCCGGTGGACTGGACAACAAGGGTCTTGGCCAGACCTAACACGGTCTCCACACCACCCTCACGCAGACCACCCTGAACCATGGAAGGCAGCCAGCTCTGATCTGTGGTACCCAGGGTCACGTAACTGTTGCGGCCAACCTGGAGAGCGTTGTTCACTACATTGCTATCCGTGATCGCATTATAGTTCAGCTTTTTGATAGCCGCGTTGTTGGACGCATAACCCCAGTTAGGATCGAAGGTCAGGGTACCACTACCAGCCGTAGTGGTCATTTCCTTGGCAACCAGGCTCACACCGTCAGAGTCGGCTTCGCCGACGGTCAGGCTCGTATCGGTGCCGTCCATCTTGATGCTGTCCACAACAGCCACAGCACCATTGGTGAACGTGGCGTCATCGTTGAAGGTCAGCGTAGCAGGGGCATCGGCATTTTCGTTCTGGGCCACCAAAGCACCACCGTCCATGGAGAATGTGCCCGTAAAGGTACCAGCCTCCGTCAACACGACGGTATCGCCCTTGAGGGTGGTAGCGCCGCTGGCATTCCACTTGGCGGCCTTGATGGCCACGTCGCCCTTGGTGGAATCAAAGACGGCGGTGTTCAGCTCGTTGGCCTGGAGGCCCAGCGCATCCGTATCAACGCCCGTGTAGGCATCCTCCACCGTCAGGGTATTGTCGGCAATGACCGCGCCCTGACCAGAGAGAGTGTTCACAGTGATGTCGCCGCCGTCCGGAGTACCAGCCGCACCGTCCACTTCATGGGCGGCCAGAACACCATTGGCCAGAACCACATCCTTGATGTTCGCATCACCCGAGGCATTCACGATGCCGCTGGTGATGTTCAGCTTGTCGAGGGCCTTTGTAGCGCTCGCCGTGGTGATATTGCCCGTATTGAGGGTCGCCCCAGCCACGTTGATGGTATTGGTCGATTCGTTAGCCCGAATATCACCGACCGTGAACTCGGCAGCCCCCGCCCCAATGACATTGAGGGTGGCTTCATTACCCGCGCCGGCATTCAAGGTAACGGTCCTCGCCCTGCCCGAGTTGTTGGCATCCGCAAGGCCCAGGGTCACGGCAGAAGTGTCTCTATCACTGGGGGAACCGCCCACACGAAGGTCGGCAACGGCGCCATCCTTATCGATGACCAGATTGTCGCCGTTCTGGCTGCCGGCCAGAACCAGCGTGCCCTTGGCATTCAGTTCCGTGTCGGCGCCCGTCAGCTTCACAGCCTGGAAGCCGCCGGAGATACCGGCCGCGTTCTGTGCATCAGTCACGGTAACGGTCGTATCCTTCAGGCTGTCGGTGGTGATGCCGGCGACATTGTCATAGCTGACAGTACCATCGGCATTGGGCTTCACCGCTTCACCAAGGTCAGCACCACCGAGGTCCAGCAGACCCTCTCCAGGAGGGATACCCGGGATGTTGGAGTGAAGGAGGCCCTTCAGAGCGGCAAGCTCCTCGCTGGTCAGCGGCTTGCCGTCCTCCAGACCGTTGACTTTGAGGGTACCACCAGCCTTGACATGGGACGGGACCGTGTTGAGGTACTCGGTCTTCAGCTCGCCATTTTCATCAAGAACGATGTTCTTGCCCAGAGTAAGCGTACCGAGGTTTTCGACGTCGATATTTTGGTTCCCCGGATACGCGTTATCGATAATAAGCTTTTCGTTAACGGTGAGGCTGGCAGACGTCGACTCTCCCCCCACCTTGAGCGTCGCGCTTTGGACCTGCACGTCGTCAGCAACCACGTTACCGTGCGCGATAGTCACGTCGGCGTTAGTGCTCACATGGAATTGTTTAGCCGTGATAGTGCCCCCGCCCGTAATCGTAATCGAATTGCTGGAGCCCTCCGCGTCAGGGCGAGCACCGAAGAAGCCGGTTTTGGGGTCTTCCGGGGCGGTTCCCTGCTTCCCCGAAACCACGGCATCCATCCGCACGTTGGAGCCTTCAGCGACGTTGAGCGTGCCAAAGCCATAAGCGACGTTGTCGAACTTGTCGTTGTAGTTGTTGAAGGCCAGAGTGCTGCTTTTATTGCCTTCGAAGTCACCAGTATCGTCACCAGTGACCTTGGCCCCCGTACCGTCGAGGGTGATGATGGCAGTGGTCGCATTACCGACCGTTACCTTGCCGTTGATGCTGCCGCCCTTGAGCGTGACGTTGGCGGTGGTTACGTTAGCCGTACCACTATCGAGGGCATAACCACCCGCGTAGACATCACCATTGATGATGCCGCCGTTAATGCTCAGATTGGCAGTAGTCACATTCGCCGTGGCATTGGTGCCATCAGCCATGCCGCCGGCATAGACACCACCCTTGATGGTACCACCATTGATGGTGGTACTGGCGGTCTTAACAGAGGCGACAGCCGCCGAGCCATTCTTGCTGTAGGCCAGACCGCCACCGATGATGGCCGCGGAAGATGTGCCGGTATTCGCTCCCTCAGCGCCGTAGGCGATGCCATTGATGGTACCGCCATTGATGGCTACGAAAGATGTGCCCTTAATTTCGGAGATGGCGGAGCCTCCCTCGGCATGGCTGTAAGTCTCGGCCAGACCGCCGCCGACAACACCGGCCAGGGTGCCCTGGTCGACTTGCACACCGCTGTTGCCCTCGACCGTCGCGGTCGCCTTGCCGTCCTTTTCGGCCTTGGCCATGCTGCCGCCCACCACGACGCCGTCAGCAATGGTCACATCACCGTTCACGAGGACGCCGCTGCTCTTTTCCACCAGCGTCTTTGCGGTATCTCCCGCATAGGCCATGGACTTGTTGCCGCCGATGACATACTTGGCCTTGTTCTGGCTATCTTCAGCCGCGGCAAACGTTCCGCCAGTGATGTGCACCGCGGAGTTTTCCACGCGGGCGCTGCCGTTACCGCGCACATAGTTGCCGCCGACGATCTCGCCCTTAGCGGTACCGCCGGCAACCATAACACCAGCATTACCGGTGACGATGAGGTTGCTGTCGGGCTTCTCGCCGGAAAGGGGAGCCGCGTCCTGTACCATGCCGCCGCCCACTAGATCATCATTGACCGTGCCGCCACTCATGCTCAGAAGCGTGTCACCGTGAACGAGGGCGGCATAGCCGCCATTGGCCACCACACTGCCAGCCACGACCTTGCCGTTGATGGTGCCGCCGTTGATGGTCACGCTGCTCGTGACGGGATTGTCGCTGGAACCAAGTACGGTGCTCGTGTTGACACCATAGGCCAGACCGCCGCCGATGACGGCGGCTTTGAGATTGATGCCGCCGCCGACACCGGAGGCGCTGTTGGACGGGGAGAACGTGCCACCGTTGATGGCAACGAAAGTATCGCCGCTGTCGGTAACCACGCTGATGCCCGCGCCGCTGTAGCTGTGGGCCACACTGCCGCCCACCATGGAGGCATGGAAGGTGCCGCCATTGACGGTGACGCTGGAGCCATCCGTGGAGGCCGTACCGCCCGCCCCTGTGCCGGTCTTGACGTAGTTGCCGCCCATGACCAGTTCATAACCGCCCGTATCTTCCTTGCCGAACGTGCCGTTATCGATGGTTACGGCAGTGGTGCCGGTCTCCAGAGCAGCACCGTCATTATTGGCAAGTTTGCTGCCGCCCACCACGAACTCAGCGGAAGTGGTGTTACCGCTGATAGTGGTGGTGATGGTGCCATGCGTAGCGTTCTGGTAGTCGGCATTGGTACCGCTTATATAGCTGCCACCAATGATCTCGCTGATGCTTCCGCCCTTGACGGAGAGGGTGATGTCGGAGGCAACGGACGTATCGGCGGTGAGTTGATTATCTTTGTACAACCCGCCGCCCATGAGGTGATTGACCTCGTCCGTAGCGTTATAGGAACCGCCAGCGCCCAGCGCTATATCCGCCGCCCCGGCGGCTGCAGCACCCCCCATGATCAGCATGCCGGCCACGGCCAGCGAGCCGAAGACGTTGAGCAGATGGCATTTTTTCAGCACCGCTTTGTAGCGGTTGATGAGGTTTCCGATAGCTCCTTTGGTCAGTTGCATACAGATTTCTCCCGAATTTGCGACGTCCAGCCAACAAAGGGCGTCAGATGTACAGGCGCTGTCAGGGCGCGAGACAGATAAATACTGCAACTAATGGCAATAAAAGCAATATATTGCAGATGTGTTGTCCATAACAGCATTGCGTTCGAAAATGTGGGCGGCTATGATGTTCCTGATGATGATGGGGAATGGAACAAAATAGCGCCCACGCTCTTTTGTTAGGACAGTTTTCAGACTGAGTAAATAAAAAATGTACATCTATATCTAATTTTTTGTTTATAGCTGATTTATTGTTCTTCTTTGGGGTGGGTCAAGGATGAAAACATATGCAGAGACTTGGAGAACGCATCCGTCATGTGCGGGGCAGAATGTCCCAGGAGGCTTTTGCCGGCCTGCTGGGCATCAGCAAGGGCGCTCTCGGCGGTTATGAACGTGGGGAAAATTGTCCCAATGCCGATGTTGTCTTAACTATTTGTAATAAATGTAAGATCAATGTTTCCTGGCTGATGTCCGGGGTGGGGAGCATGCATGCCCCGGACGGCACGGGAGAGGAGGATCGGCAGAAGAACAGGCCGGGGAATCCCCGTGAGGGCAAAATCCCGACGACCGGAGAATTGGTCTGTCAGATGGCGCCCGGTCAGGACTGCAAGACAGAGAATGACGCCTTGCGGGCCCATTGCCTCTGGTTGCAGGAGCGTCTGGAGCAGCTGGAAGCGGAGCGCCGGGATCTGAACAGGGAAAACAGGTTGTTGTGGCAAAAAAATGCTGATCTTGGTGAACGTCTTGCCCGGCTGGAGCAGTCGCAGGAGCTTGCCCGGATACATGCCCATGCCTCAGGAGAGGACACGACGACTTCTCTGGCAGACTCCAGCTATGGAGTGAGCTGCAACCGCCTGCAGGAAGGATGAAGGATGGAGAGGAGCTAGACCGGGACTCGGTGGCCGACGCCCAGGCATAACGGGAACAGCTCCCACGACGCTGTACCTTCCGGTTCCTTTGCGTCCCGTCACAGGACCGGATGCGGGATGTCCGGGATCCGGCACATGCTGGAAATGCGTCCCGGGAAGCCCCGATGCCTGCGGCAGGCCGGATCTTTTCTGGCGCCCCCTGCCGGTACTGGTGCTTTTGTCATGTACCGGGTCTGGGGGCGCGCCCGTCCTTCCCCGGCAGGCATGCGCGCGGGGCGGGTCTGTCCCCATGCTCTTGACGGGACAGGCAGATATCGTACTCTGTCAGGGCAAGACCTGACATCTGGAGCACGCATGAACAGCAGTTATCCTCTGGTATTTTCCGTCACCTCGGGCAAGGGCGGCGTGGGCAAGACCAATATCTCGGTCAATCTGGCCCTGACCCTGGCGGCACGCGGCAAGCGTGTGCTGCTTCTGGATGCCGACCTGGGGCTGGCCAATGTGGACGTGCTGCTGGGCCTGCATCCCGAAAAGAACATCTTCCACCTGTTCCATGAGGGGGCGTCCCTGCGGGACATCCTGCTGCCCACGGAATACGGCTTTTCCATCCTGCCCGCCTCGTCGGGGGTCAGCGAGATGCTGGCGCTCAATTCGGGGCAGAAGCTGGAACTGCTGGATGCCATGGACGAGCTGGAAAACGATCTGGATTTCCTCATCGTGGATACGGGCGCGGGCATCAACGACAGTGTGCTCTATTTCAACGTGGCGGCGCAGGAACGGCTCCTCGTCCTGACCCCCGAGCCCACCTCGCTGACGGATGCCTATGCCCTGATCAAGGTGCTGAAGACGCAGCACGGCGTGGACCGTTTCCAGGTCTGCGTCAACATGGCGCAGGACATGAAGAGCGCCCGCGAGATGTTCGTGCGGCTCACGGACGTCTGCGACCACTTCCTGGGCGGGGTCTCGCTGGATCTGGCCGGTGTGCTGCCCCGTGACCCCGGCGTGCACGAGGCCGTGGTACGCCAGCAGCCCTTCTGCCGCTGCCTGCCGGAAAGCCCCGTCTGCCGGGGGCTGGAAAAGATGGCGGACACCATCCTGCGCTGGGAGCCCGCGCCCAGTGCCGATGGCAACATCAAATTCTTCTGGAAAAAACTGCTCTATCGCTAGTCTGTCCTGCCGGGACGGATCCCGGGCAGGCAAAAGACCATAAAAAAACGGCGTCGAAAGACGCCGTTTTTTTGTTGTCATTGCTGTCTTCGGACAGCGGGAGGGCGGGAGCCGTCCTTACTTCACGGTCACCAGCTCGTAATCCACGTTGCCGATGCCGATCTTCTGGGCATGCTCGATCTGGCTGCGCCAGTTGGTCTTGGGATGGATGTCGGTGAAGTGGTCGTTGTGCTCGTGGGCGCACTGTCCCAGCACGCTGGTGCTGATGGCGGGCGCGGCATTGACCGCGTCGATGCAGGCATGGTCCAGGGCAACGGGGTCGAAGCTGGCGAACATGCCGATGTCGGGCACCACGGCGGCGTCGTTCTCGGCGTGGCAGTCGCAGTAGGGCGAGACCTGGTTGACGATGCTCACATGGAAGTGCGGGCGGCCCTGGATGACGGCCTTGGTGTACTCGGCCATGCGCTCGTTGAGGATGGTGCTCTCGGCGTCGAAGGCATTGCTGATGGCGTCGAAGTTGCACACGCCGATGCAGCGGCCGCAACCGGCGCACAGGTCATGGTCGATGCGGGCCTTGTGGTCTTCGCCGATGCTGATGGCCGACTGGGCGCAGTAGTGCGTACAGGTCTTGCAGCCGCGGCACTTTTCGGCGTCGATGCTGGGCTTGCCGATGCTGTGCATGGCCATCTTGCCCGCACGGCTGCCGCAGCCCATGCCGATGTTCTTGATGGCGCCGCCGAAGCCGGTCAGCTCGTGGCCCTTGAAGTGGGTCAGGCTGATGAAGATGTCGGCATCCATGATGGCGCGGCCGATGAAGGCGCTCTGGAAGTGGTCACAGCCTTCCAGGGGCACTTCCATCTCGTCGGTGCCCTTGAGGCCGTCGGCGATGATCATCTGGCAGCCGGTGCTCAGGGGCGAGAAGCCGTTTTCCTGCGCGGCGGCCAGGTGTTCCAGGGCATGCTTGCGGCGGCCCACATACAGGGTGTTGCAGTCGGTCAGGAAGGGGCGCCCGCCCAGGGAGGTCACCTTGTCGGCCACCACCTTGGCAAAGTTGGGACGCAGGAAGGACAGGTTGCCCGGCTCACCGAAGTGGATCTTGATGGCCACGAACTTGCTGTCCATGTCGATGCTGTCGATGCCGGCCTTTTCGATCAGCTTTTTCAGCTTGTCCAGCAGGCCGGTGCCCACGGGGCAGCGCATGTCGGTGAAATAGACTTTGGAAGCGCTCATTGTCGTCTGCTCTCCAGCGTAGAGGTGTTGAGCGCCGTCCCGGAGGACGGCGCGGACGTTCGGATGTTACAGGCCGTACTGGCGGCCCAGGGAAAAGGCCTTGCCCAGCGGCTCGCCCACGCGGCAGTACTGCTTCTGGCCGCCGTCGTAGAGCAGGGGATCGATGCGGTACATGTCGGGCTGGCCGCTTTCGTTGAGACAGTCGGTCTCGATGCCCACGTTGAGGATGCGGCCCACGAATTGGGTATGGCTGCCCAGTTCCAGCGTGGCCTGCAGTTCGCATTCCAGCACCAGCGGGCATTCGTCCACATAGGGAGCATCCACGACCTTGCTGCGCACGGCGGTCAGGCCGGTGGCGGAGAATTTGTCCTCCTTGGCACCGGAGACCATGCCTGCAAAGTCCACCATGGCTGCCTGGGCCGCCGAGGGCACGCAGACCGTGAACGCCTTGCGCGCCACGATGGCCTTGTGCGTCCAGCGTTCGGGCCGCACGGACACGGCGATGCAGGGCGGGTTGGAGCAGCAGATGCCGCCCCAGGCGGCGGTCATGATGTTGGCTTTGCCTTCTTCATCATAGGCGGCCACCAGAAAGGCCGGCATGGGGTAGGCCAGAGTGACGGGACCAAGAGCTTTTTTCATATCGTGACCTCCTTGTCATGCATGATGTGTTCCGCGCAACCGTTCGTGAAGGATGGCTGTATAGCATCGCCTGCGGCCTGTAGCAACATATGGGGAGTAACATGTTTGCTGCAAAGGTGTCATTGCCTTTTCCTCTCGACGTCTATCGCCGGAAGGGGCGGGCTAGCCGTCCTCCGGAGGGCACAGGGCGTGGTGCAGGTGCGGCAGCCGGCGCACGGCCGCCAGCAGGATGCCCAGGGCCACGCAGGGGGCGGCCGCCAGGGCCAGGAAAGCGGGACCGTAGCCCAGCAGATGGGCCACCAGCCCGCCGTAGGAAGCGCTGCACGAGGCGCCGATGCCCTGCAGGGTCATGATGACGCCCAGGCCCAGGTTGACGTGGCCGGTGCCGTTGAGCAGTCGGGCGGCCAGGCCGGGCGTGACCACGCCCAGGATGCCCGCGCCCACGCCGTCCAGCATCTGGACGGGGAGGATGCTCCACGGGCTGTGCCAGAAGCCCGCGATGCAGCCGCGCAGGGGCAGGGCCAGCAGGGCGCACCAGAGCAGGATGCCGTAGCCGCGCCTGCGGGCCAGACGGGCGGCCCACAGGGCCACGAGGATCATGGTGCCCTGGGCGATGACCACGGTGGCGGCGGTGTAGGCCGCGCCGTTGATGGCGAAGCGGGCCACGGCGGACTGGCCCAGCAGGGGCAGCATGTGGGCGTTGCCCAGATGGAAAAAGAGCATGACCAGACCCACGCAGAGCACGGGCAGGGCCGCGGGGCCGTGCCAGAGGGCCGCGCGCTGTGCGGGCGTGGCGTGTCCGGCCTCGGGGGCGAGGCCCCGGGCCTGGGCATGGTCGATGTCGCGGGGCGCGATGCCGTGCAGAGCGTAGAGGCTGAGGAGCAGCATGCAGCTCATGACCACGAAGACGCCGGGCACTCCGTACCAGTAGCCGATGGCCCCGCCCAGCATGGCGGAAAGGCCGTTGCCCGCGTGGTTCCAGGCCTCGTTGCGTCCCAGCTGGGCGGGCAGGTGGGCCTGGCCCGCCAGCCCCAGGGTCAGGCCGCTGATGGTCGGGGCCATGGCGGCCGCGCAGACGGCCTGGACGATCTGGGCGCCGCCCACCAGCAACGGATGCTGGCAGAGGAAGATCAGGGCCAGGGCGGCCACGATGCCCAGCGATGCCAGGGCCAGCAGCAGGCGTTTGCGGCGGGTGGCGTCGGCCAGGGCGCCCAGGGGTGCGGTGACGGCCATGCCCGCCAGACCGCCGATGGTCATGACGTAACCGATGCTGTCCGGCGTCCAGCCGTGGCTTTGCAGGAAGATGCCCAAAAAGGGCCCCAGACCGTCGCGGACGTCGGCCAGAGCGAAGCAGAGCAGGGAAAGGCAGGTCAGGGAACGTGTCTTGGCCGCCAGATCCGGCGGTAGGGCGCGAGGAGCGAAGAACGACAGGGCGGACATGCGGCCTCGGGAAAAGACTGAAGGTTGGGGAACGAAAAATTGTTCCGGAAAAGTCCCGCTTTGGCAAGAGCAGGAGCGCACGGCACCGTGGCGGGCCTGCGTACCGGGGGATGGCAGCCTCAGGATGGCCAGGGGGCCATCCCCGGCCGGTCCGTGTGATCCGGAGCGCCGCCCGGACGGAGCGTCGCCTCCCGTCGGAAGCCCTTGCCAAAGGGGGAGAAAAAGGGCTAGGAAGACCCTTTCATTTTCAGGAGAGGAGGCTGCTGTGGCATCTCCCTATATGGATGGCGTGCGCCGGGCCCTGCCCATCGTGCTGGGCTATGTGCCCGTGGCGTTCGCCTTTGGTGTGCTGGCCGTCAAGAGCAACATCCCGCCCGCTCTGGTGGTGGCCATGTCGGTGTTCCATTTCGCCGGTTCCGGGCAGTTCGTCTGCGCCGGCTTGTGGGGGGCCGGTGTGGGGGCCATGTCCGTCATCGTGGCGGTCTTCGTGGTCAACCTGCGTCATCTGCTCATGTCCGCCGCCATGGCCGAGCCGCTGGCGCCGCTCAAGCGCTGGCAGCGCTTCTTGTTCGGCTGCGAGATGACGGACGAGACCTTCGGCGTGCATATCACGGCCTTCCAGCGCGGCTGGAAGCTGTGCACGGCCACGCTCTTCACCTGCAACCTCACGGCCCACGCCTCGTGGGTGCTGGGGACGGTCATCGGCGTGTTCTGCGGCGGTCTCGTCCATGACGTGAAGCCCCTGGGCCTGGACTACGCCCTCACGGCCATGTTCCTGGCCCTGCTGGTGCCGCAGTGCGTCAGCCGCCTGCATGTGCTGGTGGCCATCGTGACGGCCATCCTTTCCCTGAGCCTGAAGCTGGCCGGCATGGGCCAGTGGAACGTGGTGGTGGCCACGGTGCTGGGCGCCACGCTGGGCGTGATCCTGTTGCACCGCAACAAGAGCGCCCTGCCGGAAAAGAAAGAGGAGGACGCGGCATGATCTGGATACAGCAGCACGCGGAACTGCTTTTCTGTCTGGTGGGTTGCATGCTGGTGACGGTCATCCCCCGTGTGGGGCCGGTCATGTACCTGCATGCCGAGAGCCTGCCCGACCTGCTGCGCCACTGGCTCTCCTTCGTGCCCGTGGCGGTCATGGCGGCCCTGCTGGGCCCGGATGTCTTCATCTATCAGGGAGAGTTCATGCCCACGCATCACAACCTCTTTCTGATGACGGCCATCCCGGCCCTGCTGGTGGCCTGGTGGAGCAAGAGCTTTTTCGGCACCATCGCCTTTTCCATGGGCTTCGTGGCCCTGATGCGCTACCTGGGGTGGTACTGATGGCACACGAGCCCCGGCCGCACTGTCCTTTCCACCTGCGGGAGGCCCACCTGCCCCCGGCCCTGCGCAAACCGCGCAAGCCCGCGCCGCCCCTGCCGCCCCCGGCACGCAGCGCCAGGCTGCTGGTGCGTCTGGCCGCGGAGGATACGGCCCTGTTCCGCTTTTTGCTGGAAGGCTACGACAACACGGCCTATTTCACCGTGCTGGAGCCGCGCACGGCCCTGCTCAAGCTGGTCTTTTCGCCGCATCGGGAAGAGGCCCTGCGCCGGGCCCTGGCCGAGATGGCCGGGAGCCTGGAATTTTCAGTGGAACCCTGGCCCCTGGACAGGGCCTGATACCGTTGGCGGGGAGGTGTCCGGCTGGGCGGCCATCCCCGGCGTCCCCGGCGCGCGTCTGTCCGGCACAGGCAGCGCCCGGCCGGGAGACGGGAGTTTTTGTCATGGAGAAGGATGACCCTTCAGGAGCGGGAGCCCGCACGGACCAGTCCCGCACCGCCGGGGAGGAGAGCGCCCCGGACGGACGGCTGGACGCCCTGCTGGCGGCCCTGACCGCCGCGAGCTTCGATGTGGAGCGGCAGGACGGGCCCGGCAGCCTGCGCGCCATCGCCGCCTTCCACCGTCGTGATGAGGCTTATGTGCTGCACCGCAAGGCCACGCTCTGGGCGGCGGAGACGCACGAATACGTGCAGGTCCACTGCCTGCCCCGGCTGGACATGGCCGCCTGGGAGCGCATCCGTGACGGGGCCCTGGCCTGGGGGAAGGAGCGCATCCGCCCCCATGACGAGCACATGGCCTCGTATGTGAGCGTCATCATCCTTTGCCGGACATGGCATCAGGATGCGGCGGCCGCTGTGGAGCGCTGCCGTGTCTGCAAGAGTTTCTGGCTGGGCCTGCGCGGCTGGATGCGTCTGCGCGCGTTGGCCCTCATCCTGCCTTCCGCGCCGTGGCGCGACACCGTCCCCTCCGATGCCGCCTGCGCCTGCAACAAGGCAGCCCGGGCCACCCTGCTGCCGCTGGCGCGCAGGGCGTTCCCGTCCCTTTTTCCTCAAGAGCGTGCATCATGAATTCCCTGTATCTGCTCCTTGGCGGCCTGGCCCTGCTGGGGCTGGGTTATTTCGTTTACGGCGCCTGGCTGGAAAAGGTCTGGGGCGTCGATCCCTCCCGGCCCACACCGGCCCACCAGTTCCGCGACGGCGTGGACTACATGCCCTCCAAGGCTCCGGTGGTGCTGGGGCACCATTTTTCGTCCATCGCCGGGGCCGGACCCATCAACGGCCCCATCCAGGCCGCCGTCTTCGGCTGGCTGCCCTGTTTCATCTGGGTTGTCGTCGGCGGCATCTTCTTCGGCGGCGTGCATGACTTCGGCTCCCTGTTCGCCTCCCTGCGCAACAAGGGCCGTTCCATCGGCGAGGTCATCGCCGGCAGCATCGGCCTGCGGGCCAAGCGCCTGTTCGTCATCTTCTCCTTCCTGACCCTGGTGCTGGTGGTGGGGGCCTTCGCCTCCATCGTGGCGGGCACCTTCAACGGCTTCATGACCGATGCCTCGGGCGCGCTGGTCCACAACCACGTCAACGGCTCCACGGCCACCATCTCCCTGCTGTTCATCGTGCTGGCCGTGATCTTCGGCCTGCTGGTCTACCGTTTCGAGATGCCTCTGGGCAGGGCCACCCTGCTGGGCGTGGCGGGCATCGTGGGCGTCATCGCCCTGGGCCTGCGCTTCCCCCTCTATGCGGGCTACGACACCTGGATGTGGCTGCTGGGCCTGTACATCCTCGTGGCCTCGGTGACGCCCGTCTGGATCCTGCTCCAGCCCCGCGACTATCTCAGCTCCTTCCTGCTCTATGCCATGATGCTGGCCGCCGTGGTGGGCATCGTGGCCGCGCATCCGGTCATCGAGCTGCCCGCCTTCACCTCCTTCGAGGTCAACGGCCAGTACCTCTTCCCGGCCCTGTTCGTGACCGTGGCCTGCGGGGCCATCTCGGGCTTCCATTCGCTGGTGGCCTCGGGCACCACGTCCAAACAGCTGAGCAGCGAGCGTGACGCCCGTCTGGTGGGCTTTGGTTCCATGCTCATCGAGAGCGCGCTGGGCATCGCCTCGCTCATCGCCGTGGGCTACATCTTCACCCAAAACGGCCATGCCTTCACCAGCCAGACGCCCACCCAGGTGCTGGCCGACGGCCTGTCGCAGATGCTGGCCTGTGTGGGCCTGGGCAGCAAGAGCGCCCGCGGCGTCACCTACGGCCTCATCATTTTGGCCGTGTCCACCTTCTGTCTGACCTCGCTGGATACGGCCACCCGTCTGGGCCGCTACATGTTCCAGGAACTGTGGCTGGCCCCGGGCCAGAGCGTGAAGGACGTGCGCGGCTGGCGGGCCGTGCTGGTCAACAAATATGTGGCCACGCTGGTGACCGTGGGCCTGGGCATGAGCCTGGGCTTTGGCGGCTATGCCAAGATCTGGCCCCTGTTCGGCGCGGCCAACCAGCTGCTGGCCGCGCTGGCCCTGCTGGCCGTGGCCTGCTGGCTCCAGAACCTTGCCCGCCGCAACGGCATGTTCTTGCTGCCCATGCTCTTCATGCTGCTGGTGACGCTCTCGGCCCTGGTGCTGGGCATCGTGGCCCAGGGCCGCGCCCTGCTGGCCGGGACGGGCGGCACGCTCATCATAGTGGACGAGAAGAAGGGAGGGGCGGACCCCGCGGAGCTCTGCCGCCGTTGCGGCATCGAGCCCGCGGAACTCGCCGCTAACGACATAAACGGCCTTGAGGCCG